>VOFH01000968.1_pt1 | contig 48001 bp, 62 predicted proteins | sample 5384091 | NCBI WGS metagenome assembly VOFH01 (sample SAMN12384727, study PRJNA508395) | human gut metagenome | isolation source: healthy gut G | host: Homo sapiens
ATCAATCCCGCGGCCGGCAAGACCGACGCCAGCGTGGTGCTGGTGCCCCAGATCCAGGCGGCCGCTGCCCGCGCCGGGGTGGACGTGCAGATCGAGGTCACCCGCAGCCGCGGCCACGCCCGCCAATTGGCCGAAGCCGCCGCAGCCAGCGGGGAAGAAGTACATATCTACGCGGCAGGCGGCGACGGCACGATGAACGAAGTGCTGCAAGGCGCGGCCAACCACCCCAATATCGCGGTGGGCTGCATTCCCTGCGGCAGCGGCAACGACTATGTGCGCAACTTCGGCGCCCCGGCGGATTTCTTGGATATGGATGCCCAGCTGGCAGCCGAAGCCTTCCCGGTGGATCTGCTGGCAACGCCCCAGGGCTACGGCATCGACATCTGCGCCGCAGGCATCGACGCCCAGGTGGCCAACGGTATCCCCAAGTGGCGGCGCATCCCGCTGTGCGGCGGGACGCTGCCATGCACGCCAACAGCAATATTTTTCTGATTGCACAAAAGGATATGGAGACCGAGGAGCCCACTGCTCAAGATCTGTATGCCTATGGCGTCATTTCGGAAATTAAGCAGGTGCTGCGTGTATCCGAAGATCTGGTCAAGGTACTGGTAGAAGGAAAGTCCCGTGCTAAACTGCTGGACTTGGATGCCAGTGGCAAATACCTGCAGGCTGATGTCCGCCCCGCTCCCGTGCGCGGTGTGGCACCAGATAAGCGCACCCAGACCGAGGCGTTGGTTCGCAGCCTGAAAGAGTGCTTTGAGGAGTATCTCTCCTACAGCCCGCAAATCTCCAAGGATGTGGTGTATAACATCGTCTCCTCGGATAATCCGCTCTACCTGAGCGAATATATGCCGGCCAACCTGCTGCTGAAATATGAGGACAAGCAGACCATTCTGCAGGAAAATTCCATCCCCAGCCGGTTGGAAAAGCTCCTGCTTGTGATGCGCCAGGAATGTGAAGTGCTGGCCATTGAGAAAGAACTGGACGATAAAGTGAACGTCCAGATGGATAAAAACCAGCGCGATTACTACCTGCGGGAACAGATGCACATCATCAGCGAAGAACTGGGCGATGCCGAGGATACCCGTGCCGAAGCGGAAAAGTATGCCCAGAAGATTCAGGACCTGCACCTGGATGCCGCCAGCGAGGAAAAGCTGCTGAAAGAATGCGAGCGCCTTGGCAAAATGGCCGGCAATCAGGCCGAAATCAGCGTGATTCGCAGCTATCTGGATACCGTCATCGGCCTGCCCTGGCACACCTTTACCAAGGATGATCTGAACCAGGCCCATGCCCGCAAGGTGCTGGACCATGACCACTATGGTCTGGAAAAGGTCAAGGAGCGCATTCTGGAAATTCTGGCCGTCCGCCAGCTCAATACGGATGTCAAGGGCCAGATCATCTGCCTGGTCGGCCCTCCGGGTGTCGGCAAAACCTCCATTGCGCGCTCCGTTGCCGCCTGCATGGGCCGCAACTTTGCCCGCATGAGCCTGGGCGGCGTACATGACGAGGCCGAGATCCGCGGCCACCGCCGCACCTACATCGGCGCCATGCCGGGCCGCATCATCAGCGCCATCAATACCGCCAAGTCCTCCAACCCGGTCATCCTGCTGGACGAGATCGACAAGCTGGCGGGGGACTACCGCGGCGATCCTTCCAGCGCCCTGCTGGAAGTGCTGGACCCTGAACAGAACAAGACTTTTAAGGATAACTATCTTGATATCCCGTTTGACCTCAGCAACGTGCTGTTCATTACCACCGCCAACGATGCTTCCCACATTCCCGGCCCGCTGTATGACCGTATGGATGTGATTGAACTGCCCAGCTATACCCGCGTGGAAAAGTTCAACATCGCCCGCCGCCATCTGCTGCCCAAACAGCTCAAAAATAACGGCCTGGACCGCAAGGTTACCATGGCCTCCGGCGCGCTGTATGAGATCATCGACGGCTACACCCGCGAAGCCGGCGTGCGTACTCTGGAGCGCACCATCACCGCTGTGCTGCGCAAGTGCGCTCAAAAGATCGCCGCAGGGGAGAAAGATAAGATCAATGTTACCCCTGCCATGGTCAAAGCAATGCTCGGTCCCGAAAAGGTCAAGCCGACCTTTATTTCCCGCACCGATGCTGTTGGCATTGCCAATGGCCTGGCCTGGACCAGCGTGGGCGGAGAGATGCTTCCCATCGAAGTTTCCATCATCCCCAACGGATCCGGCAAGGTGGAGATCACCGGCAGCCTGGGCGATGTAATGAAGGAGAGCGCTCACCTGGCATTGACCTATGCCCGCGTACATGCCGAAACCTACCACATTGCGCCGGATAAGTTCAAGAACACCGATATCCATATCCATGCCCCCGAAGGCGCTGTACCCAAGGACGGCCCCTCCGCCGGTGTCACCCTGACCACCGCGCTGATTTCTGCGCTGTCCGAGATTCCGGTCCGCCACGACCTTGCCATGACGGGCGAAATCACCCTGCACGGCAATGTTCTGCCCATCGGCGGCCTGAAAGAAGAGCATGGCAGCCTTCCGCGAGGGCATTTCTACCGTGCTCATCCCTGAAGCCAACAAGCCCGACCTGTACGAGGTGGATGAGGAGGTCAAAAAGGCCGTCAAGTTCATCCCCGTCAGTGACCTTTCTCAGGTGCTCAAACATGCACTCATCCTGCCCGCAGCATCCGCTGCCCACAAACGCACCATGCCGCAGGCTACCCAGCTGATCGCAACCGAGCAGAGCACCGCCAAGGAACCTGCTGCCGTGATGTGACCAACGCGGAAAAGCCGGAAAAGGGAGTTGTATTTATGAATTATAATCGCAGTGAATTTCAGGCATCCTATGGCCTTTCCAGCCAGCTGCCGGAAAGCGACCGCCCGGAATTTGTCTTTTCCGGCCGTTCCAACGTGGGCAAATCCAGCCTGATCAACAGGCTGTGCAACCGCAAAAATCTGGCGCGCGTCAGCGCAACGCCGGGCAAAACGGCAACCATCAACTTTTACCGTGTGGATACCGCCTATTTTGTGGACCTGCCCGGCTATGGTTACGCCAAGGTGTCCAATGCGGATCGTGAGCGCTGGGACGAGCTGATCAACAGCTATTTTGAAGCGGACCGCGCGCTGAATGTGCTGGTGCAGCTGCTGGACAGCCGCCATGCCCCCAGCGCGGACGATGTGCAGATGATGGAATACCTGCACTTTCACCGGATTCCCTTTGTTGTGGCGCTGACCAAGGCGGATAAGCTCAAAAAATCTGAGATGACCGCCCAGCTGGAAGAGTTCCGCATCACCTGCGCCCCCTATGGCTGCAAGCAGGTGTTTTTGACCAGCGCCGAAAAGGGAACCGGGGTCGAAGAACTGCGCCAGTATCTGGATGCTTGCCTGGCACCGGAGGCCTAAACCATGGCGTATCAGGAATTTGCCTATTTTTATGACGAGTTCAACGGCGCAGCCGATTATGATGCGCTGTTCGCCTATGTGACCGGGGAGCTGAAAGCCCACGGCATCCAGGATGGCATTGTGGCAGATTTCGGCTGCGGCACCGGCGAGCTGACCCTGATGCTGGCCCAGGCTGGGTACGATATGATCGGCATTGACGTTTCGGAAGAGATGCTCAGCGTCCTGCGGGACAAAGCCGATGCCCTTGGCCTGCCGCTGACCAACCCCATGCTGCTGTGCCAGGACCTTTTGCAGCTGGATCTGTACGGGACCATCCGCGCCGCGGTTTCCACTTTCGATACCTATAACCACATCGGTCCGCTGGAAAACTTTGAAAAGGCCATCGCAAAAGCCGCGTTCTTTATGGAAAAAGACGGCGTTTTTGTGTTTGACCTGAACACACCCTATAAGCATGAAAAAGTGCTTTCCGGCCAGACTTTTGATTTTGATGAGGATGACGCCGCCTGCCGCTGGAGCAACCGCTATGACCCACAGACAGGTCGCGTGGACCTCAGCATTGATATCCACTATAAAGATACCGGGGAAGACTTCCATGAATCTTTCTCGGAATACAGCTACCCGCTTGATACCGTCAAAGCGCTGCTAACCAGATACGGCTTTGACCCGGTCAAAATTGCCGATGGCGAAAGCTTTGGCCCTGTCCGGCCGGACAGCCAGCGCTGGATCATCACGGCAGTCAAGCAGTATACACAGGAAGCAGACGGTACCCCGGCCTAACCGCCGCACCCCTGCTTCGGGAGGTCATTGATTCTATGTGTGAAACAAAAAATGAAAACAGCAGCAACCTGCTGCGCGGCATTTCGGAAAACGGCGGCATCCTGTTCTATGGCATTGATTCCACCGCCGTTGTGCGCCGAATGGAGCAGCTGCACAAAACCAGCGCCGTTACCACCGCAGCCCTGGGTCGCCTGCTGACCGGTGTTGCCATGATGGGCCAGATGCTCAAATCGGATTCTGATTCTGTCACCGTACAGATCAAGGGCGGCGGCCCGGCGGGCCGTATTCTGGCCGTTTCCAACGGCGCGGGCGATGTAAAAGGCTATGTCGAAAACTCCATCGTGGAGCTGCCCCCGCGCGCGGACGGCCACCTGAACGTCGGCGCTGCCGTGGGTAAGGATGGCACGCTGGATGTGATCCGCGACCTTGGTATGCGGGAACCCTATATCGGCCAGGTGCCGCTGGTTTCCGGTGAGATTGCCGAGGATATCACCAACTATTTTGCCATCAGTGAGCAGACACCAACGGTATGCGCGCTGGGCGTTCTGGTCAACCCGGATCTGACGGTGCAGTGCGCGGGCGGTTTTATCGTGCAGCTCATGCCCGGCGCAACCGAGGATGAGATCACCCGCCTGGAAAAGAATATCGGCGCAATGCCCGGCGTTACCACCCTGCTGCAACAGGGTAAAAGTATTCCCGATATCCTGAATATGGCGCTGGACGGCTTTAACCCCGAACTGCTGGATTCCACCCGCATTGACTATTGCTGTGATTGCAGCCTGGACCGCGTGGAGCGCACCATCCGCAGCCTTGGCAAAAAAGAGGTGGAAAAACTGCGCGATGAAGACCCCATTGCCGAGGTCAACTGCCAGTTTTGCGGCAAACAGTACAAAGTAGACCTGAATGACCTGCTGAAAAACTGGCCGGACACCGTAGAAAAGCAGTAAGCGTATGACTTTTTGAAAAAAATGGGCGAAAAAAGCTTGACTTTTTACATCGAATGCCATATAATAGCATTCGTCGCCCGGAGAGAGCGCGACAAAACCAAACTCTCCGCCATGCGGCCGTAGCTCATCTGGTAGAGCGCCACCTTGCCAAGGTGGAGGTAGCGAGTTCGAGCCTCGTCGGCCGCTCCATTTCGGAGATTTGGTTTCAGGCAGCTGGTTTGCACCTTGTGCAGGCTTTGCAGGCGAATCAGGTTGGCTCTTTCCTCTGTGGCCCGGTAGTTCAGTTGGTTAGAACGCTAGCCTGTCACGCTAGAGGTCGTCAGTTCGAGCCTGATCCGGGTCGCCATTATGCCTCTGTAGCTCAGTCGGTAGAGCAGGGGACTGAAAATCCCCGTGTCATTGGTTCGATTCCGATCGGAGGCACCACCTGTTTTGCAGTTTCAGGGTAAAGAAACTGCAGTATGCGGCCGTAGCTCATCTGGTAGAGCGCCACCTTGCCAAGGTGGAGGTAGCGAGTTCGAGCCTCGTCGGCCGCTCCAGCGGCTGTTAACGCACTGGTGCAGGACGGCTATGCCTGGTCTACGGTCAAGAAGGCCTATGACATGCTGAACGCCTTTTACACCTTCCAAACCCGGCGGGGCTACCTGCCGCGCAGCCCAATGGACATCTGCTGTATGCCGCTGCGGGAAAATATGCTCAAACGGGACAAAGAAATCGTCTATATGACGGAACCGCAAATCAAGGTGTTCTGCGAGGAAGCCTTATCCTTTGCAGAGGGCAGCACCCAGCTAAAGTACCGTTATGGTCCGGCGTTCGTTTTTCTTATTTATACGGGTCTGCGTATCGGGGAACTGTGCGCCCTGCAATGGAAGGATTTTAACATGGAGAAGGCAACAGTCTCTATCACCAAGAACTTGATCGAGGTCTATAATCGTGACTATGGCAAAAAGCGGGAGGGTGCACCACAATACGTGACAAAAATCAGCACGACCAAAACCCGATCAACACGTATCATCCCACTGAACCGGAACGCGCTGAAAGCACTTGCCCTTATGCGCCAGGCGGTACCATTTACGGAGTCAGACGGCTATGTGGTCTCCACAGCCAACCGGAAGCCCGCTACACCGCGCCAGATGGAAAAGCGACTTGCTTATCTGCTGCAAGCTACGCCCCTGGATTTGCCGCCCTGCGGCTGCCATATGCTGCGCCATACCTGCGCGAGTCTGCTGTTTGCAAAGAAGCTGCAGGTGGAGATCATTGCCAGCATCCTGGGACACAGCCCCGAAGTTTGCCGCAAAACCTACATCCACTTCTGCCAAGCCCAACGCGCCGAGGCCATCCACCAGATTGCTGAATTCAATATCTAAAAATAAATTTGGCGAAAGGAAGTGGAAAATGTTGACATTGCCGGAAAAAGGTGGTATAGTTACTCTACTGAATCCGGGGTCAGAGACCGGTGGAGGTATCCAACTTTGAAAATTGAAGGACCTTGTAAAGCCAGCCTATGCACATATGTTACCCCAGCGTGGATTGTATTAGCGAACCCCTTTTCCCTTTAGCATAGAAAAATGTGGTAGGAGCACCCGCATTGGGTGATAGGTAAGTTGCGGACCGCACAGACGGTATCCTACAGGACTTACGACTCCGCTATCTCAGGTCATATCCGAGAGCCCATTGATTTGAGGTTTACATAACTCTCAGGAAATTCCGAGGAACGTTATCTTTTGATGACGGCCAGGTAAATTCCGCCAGAGAATTATGTAAACCTCAAATCAGTGGGCTCTTTTTTGTTTGCCCATTTTCCACCCACACACCATAGGAGGTTTAAACAATGTAAAACAAAACCACAAATAACTAGACGAACCAAATTAACAAAGTCATAAACAAAAATCAGGAGGCAATAAATATGAGCATTTTTAAATTTGAATTTGCACACACCATCAAACAGATTTGGGTCATTGGCGAAGTAATGCCAGAAGAGACCAGCGCACTTGGCCAGCTTTATGATACTTTGGGCGTATTCGGCGTAGTCCAAGGCGCAAACGAGGTGATGCTCAGAACGCTTGAGCGGGAAATGGGGGATACGGACCAGCACATCCGGCAGTGGCTGCAGGGTGACGATGGAAAATATCAACCGGTCAAAATCGATGGTACGTGGCATACCTATTTCATCGATACGGCGGAAGACTTGTACGACTACTTGACGGGAAACTACAATCCGGCATGTATCGTTGATGCGGACGAAGATCCGTTTAACGAGAATCCCTTTGATGAAGAGGTGGACTGGTTTGCATAAAAAGAGCATTCAAGGTAGGGCTAGGACGGAGCACAGTTCCGCATGTGGCTGGGTAACAACTGCCCAGGCACGTCCGCCGGGGGTGCTGCCTCTTTCGGAAGCATTATTAATATATAAAATGGAAGGAGTCTAATTTAATTGGCTGAGAATATCCAAAAAATCAAGACACGTTACCCGTTCGGCGGGTTTTATCTGGAACTTCTGCCTGAGGCAGAAAGAAAAGAACTGGAGAGCATGCCAGAGGAAGTGTTATTGCCGGAATCGAAAATAACTACTGGACTGCCTGATACCATGCTGCCGATAAAACCGAGTGGCGTTGTGCAAGCGTTAAGAGATGAAGAAGCAATAGCGCGACCAGTACAACGGGCGGTAGTCGAAGAAGATTGTACTGACGATGATGACATCGGAGCATATGTAAGAAGCCTTATTCAAAAAAAAATGATAGGCGTGATGAAGGCGGAAAACATAGGGAATGGGTTGCGGATGCTATTGATGATGATTATAAACACTGGTTCCGTTGCCGCGTTGTGATTGATGCGGGAACAGGTCGAGGGAAAACGAGCTTTATTGTAGATACCTTGCTGAAATGGATTGAGGATCAGTGCCCGGGGAGAATACATGGATGCAAAATCTTGTATTTGTGCAATCGAATCTCGCTTAAAAATGATGTTACTCGAAAACTAAAAAGGAGCCGAGCAATAGAAAAGGAAAACTACGATGAAAGGGGAGGTCTCAAGTTCAAAGCTATTGATGTACACTCCTACCAGTGGCTGGAAAAACTGATTATTGAGGCCCCAGATGTGTTGGAAAGACTGATGAAGCAGTATGGCTATGTTGTCGCGGACGAATGCCACTATTTCTTCAGCGATGCAGCGTTTAATCATAACACAGACTTATCTTACCGATATTTGAAGGAACTTAGCAGCAAAAAAGTTATCATCTATATGAGCGCAACAGCCAATTTAATGTTTGATTCGTGGAGGCGGACGGGTATTTTCCCCGAGGAAAACAGTTATTATCTGCCACAGGAGTATGACCACATTACTCAGTGCACGTTATACTATAATGACAAAGAACTGGTGGAAATCGTCGGGCAGATGCCGCCGGATGAGAAGATGGTGGTTTTTGTAAAATCCAGAAGGGACATGGAGCGGTACCGTAAATTCTTTGGTGACGAAGCCGCATACTTTTGCTCATCTAATAATGCGGGTGGAGCTATGGATCCGATTGAAAAGTGTGTGAATGATTGCGTGCTGCAAAAGAGAATTCTGGTCACGACAGTTGCACTATACAATGGAATCGATATAGAAGACCCAGCGCTAAAACATATTGTCATCGAGCTGTGGGATCCTACAGACATCAGGCAGGCGATTGGGCGTAAAAGACCAATTAATAAAAAAGATACATGTCAGTTGTATTTTCGTAGTCTCCCCAAGCAATATATTACAACAACAAGGGAAAAGACGGAATACTGGCTTGAACCAGGGCAAGCAAGAATAAAATTTGAAGCAGGCAGAGAAAGCATATGGCAGGAATTTCTAAAAAAACCGACCGCTGATGACCAAATTAAGGAGGAAGTGACGCTTACTTATAGCCCAACGACTGGATCTTATACAGCAGACAAAATGGCAATTGCACTACTGCGTGATAAAGACCAAAAGCTCAGGAAGATGGAGAAGCTTGGGTACGAGAAATTCATGGAAGAAGAACTGTGGAGCTCGATGGGATTGACAGCTAAAAAGGTTAGGTTCAAAAAACTGGAAGATTACTTGGAAAATGTGCAAGGGCAGATGATGCAGAAAGAAGAATTACGAGCACAGATTATGGAAGCAGGTCAAATTGCACCACCTACGGGACGATGTAAAAATAGACCGTTAGGGCAAATCGTGCTTAACAGGGAAATACGGCAATACGGATATGAGATTAAGGATAGAACTGACTGGGGACGGAACAGCCCTACGCGCGGTAAGACATTTTGGGTCGTGACTAAATTGCAATAAAGCAGAAGCGGCGGCAGGATTTTTGCTACTTGCTATTACTAAGATATAGCATTTTTTTCTTGCCAGCTGATTGCGTACTGGACGAGAACGAACAAAAGAAGAAAACAAAATCACTTTATGTTATTCTGACATGGGAAAAATTGCCGAATATCATTACGGGCTATATTAAATAATACGTAGTATGGTGGGCTGAAAACTAAAGATTGCATCAATGAAAAAACTGAAATAAACGATAATACGACAATTGCAGGCGGAAATCTTTCGATAAGAAGCCGTCGAAGTATAGTGATTGAATGCGGCACATGAATTGTCGGACAAAATAGGCATCGAAAATCGGCAATATTGCCAAAAATATTCTATAAAATATAGCGAAACGACAAAAAATAAGCCCGGTGGAGTTGCAGCGGTGCTCCATCGGGCCTTCTATTATATATTGACTTTTAAAATGTGCGATGCTGTGCGTGTGCGGCTTAGTATCTTCTGTGCCGCCGTTTCATCTCAGCAAGCCTGCCATACTCACAGGAGTACCGGAAATCCCAGCCGCTGATATGATTGAGGTATCCCTCACACACGGGAACACCTTCGTCCTCGTAAACATGCTGCCACCAGATCTTTTTGCGTTGCTCCGGCCACATGCCCTCGGTGCCAAGCTGGTTGTACCATTCACCGCGTTGATTGTTGTAGATGCCGGACCATTTGCGGTGCACAGCACGGACCTGAGCAGAAACATCATTATCGGTCTCGCTGGGGATACCGTAGCCTCCGGCGGAGCTGCTGCGGTTCTCAGCGCCCATCATGGCGGCAGAGCCAAACAGGCCAGCGACACCTAATACAAAAGCAGTTGCACCTAACATAAGATAGTCCTCCTTAATAATCAGTAATTGACAGCGCACAATTTGGCAAAAGCATCCAGAAAGATCAGGCCAAAGATGATGATGTTGACGATCAGGCCGAAATCACTATTGTTTTTCATTTTGCGTTCTCCTTTTCAGCGGCAAGTTTAGCGGCGGCTTCTTCGCGGGTGAGTGCAGTCTGGCCGGGCAGTGGTTTAGTTTCGTAGGTGAAGCCCAATCGATACTTTTTTGGCGTTAGCACGCAGCTCATTGTCAAGGTCTACGCCGGTGAGCATGGAAGCGTAGGCGTAGTTCATCTGGATACCCATATCGTTGCAGTCCTCGGCAATCATGCGCAACATGGCTTCGTTCTGTGTGAGATTGTATTTTTCCCGGACGTCTCAGATATAATGGCCGCGCAGATTGTGGTGATGTGTCATAATGTACTGCCAGGCATCAAAGACTTCCTTCTGGCGCTGGAATTTGGCGGGCGTCGGTGTGGCATTGTTGACGGCATTGAAGATGGGCGGCAGGGTGGCGGCCCCGATAATGTAGGCTGCGAAAAGTACGGCGGGAATGACCAGTGCCATGATGGCCAGGACGATAAGAGCGTTGGCTAAATACATAATCATGCCTCCTAGGCGGTGATGGTTCCTTCGATGATTTTATTATACATTGTGGTAAGTACTATAATTTGTACCTTGGATGATTCTGCGAAAATTGTACAAATTATGCACTGGCTTCTTTAATGATCCGTTCCAGCGTGGGCCTTGATACGCCAATCATGCCAGCCAGAGCGGATTTGCTTAGTTCTCGGCGTTGGTATCGTGCATACAGTGCTTCGAATCCCGGCGGGACTGCTACCTTTGTCGGCCTTTGTACACGCCGTTCCGCTTGGCAATGGCGATACCTTCTCGCTGGCGTTCCAGTGTGTTGGCCCGCTCAAATTCATTGATAGCGGCAATCATGGTCAGCATAAGCTTGCCTGTTGGTGTGCTGGTGTCCAGGTGCTCTTTATTGCTGATCAGGTGGACACCCTTGGCTTGTAGCTGCTCCACCAGTTCCAGCAGGTCTTTGGTGCTTCGGGCCAGGCGGCTGAAATCATGGATATAGACGGTATCGCCCTCGCGCACGAAGTCAAGCATGGCCTGCAGCTGTGGACGATGCGTATTCTTGCCGCTGATTTTTTCGGTAAACCACTTGTCGATATTGTGAGAGCGCAGAGCTTCTACCTGCCGTGCCTCATTCTGTTCGGCGGTGGAGACTCGTACATAGGCAACATTCATAAAAAGGCACCTCATTTGTAAAAATAGGGTCTTAGACTTGCCTTGCGGTTTGTAAAAAAATAGGAAAATGGACCCTAATTTTACAGAAAATCGCGGCTTTTCGATTGTAAAACTAGAGTGTGCCCTATTTTTCCGCAGGGGGCAGGAGTTAAGGCAGTAATGATTCGGGCGGCACATCGAAGTAGTGGGCAAGGGCGAGCAGGGAAGCGGCATTGGGTGTCCGCTGCCTATGTTCCCAGTACTTGACGGTGCGGATGGATACGCCAATAGTTGCAGCTAGTGCAGATTGCGAGATGCCGCGAGATAGGCGCAGTGTTCGTAACCGGCTTTGCTTGTTAGGCGGGGAAGTGGTGGTATATTTCATAGCTAAGAACCTCTTTTTTAAAAATAGATACATAATAAATGACCTACTCTCACTCGGTCATGCATCTCTGTCCTGTTGGTTTAGTCGGCGCGGATGAATTGTTTACCGCAATCGCCGCATATCACCTTGACCTCTTTGGTGGAGCGGATAATCGTGCCGCAATCCGGGCAAATCCAGCGGCGTGTGGAACTCGGTCGTTTTGGCGGCTTGATGCCTGTACCATATGCCGCGCCGGGCGTGCGGCTCCCTGTGCCTGTGCCGGTCATGTCTGCCCAGGTCAGGCCCTCGGACATCTGGATAGCTTGCCAGCCCTGAGCCTCGATGAAGTCCAACAGTTCCAACGATGGGCTTGTAATAGTCCAGCCGTACTTTGCATGATGGTCAATAACCAGACCGTGAGCTTCTGCAATGGCCTTGAACCGCTTGTTATGGTAACTGTTGCCCGCGCCGCTGGTGTCCTTGATGCCGTGAGTCAGGGCGTAGAGGTGGGCACACTCGTGGCAAAGTGTGGCGGTAGTTTCTTCTATGGGCCTGTCCAGCGTGGCCGTGCTTATGTTGATCTCGTAGCGCCGCTCACTGCCCGCCTGCCAGGTCTTGCTGCATGTAATATGGCCATAGGCGTTGGGGCTCTTTTTAAGTGTGATGATAGGTTCGGGCAGCTCGTTATTATAAAAGTGGGCATTAATGGCGCGGAACATCTTCTCTAACTGCCCGGCGGTGCGGCTGGTTCTAACGGTCTGTTTCATGGATGAACAACCTTTCTACTTGATAAATAAGCCGGGCGGGTGTATACTATATCTACAGCCCGCCCCGGCGGGTGTATGGAAGTCCTTTACAACTCGCTTTGGTCGGTGCTGTTGCAAGGGGCTTTTCTTAGTTGATGGTCAGGCGCTGGCCTGTAACGACTTTGGAATACTGGGCGAACAGAGCCGGGGCCACGGCCTTGATAGCTTTGCTGTCCAGGCGGGTGCTGGTGAAGTCCGACAGCTTGACTTTATGGCATCCTACCTGCAGGTCGTTGGTATTGCGCTGGGCCATCTCAGCTTTGATTTGGGCCTTGATAGTTTCCTGCTCGGCTTGGGCGGTCTCAATCAGCTGAGCGGCCTCTTTGTACTGGATGATGAGGTCTAATAAATTGTCAATGCTCATGGTGTACGTCCTTTCTTTGTGTGTGGTGTTGGTCGTGGTCAGGTGAACTTGTGTTCCCTTGACTGTGGCTATAGTATAGCACGATATGGTTCATACATCCATGAACAAAAGGCGCAACTTTAAAATAATTAAAAAGCACAACAAAACGAGATATTTTTATCTTAATGTGCATAAATGCATGTACAAATAATACATACATCTATGAACTGCGAAGGATGGTGTCTATATAGGAGATGGGCAAACGGCTATATAATGAAGCGAAAAAGCAGGGCAATGCTCGATACATTGCAGAAAAGACAGATAAAATACAGGCTGCTTTGCCGCGTGGATATGCTGACAAATTAACTGCACTTTCCGAAAAGTTGGGCCTAAGTAAGGCACAAACTGTGAAAAGCGCCATAGACATGTTGTACTCTTCTGCGTTCGATGAACAACAGCCCACAGAGCAAGAATAATACACGCACAGCGCCCCTATAAGGTACCTGTACCTTATAAGGCGACAAAAAGCAGCAGCAGGGGCGAGTCTGCCCGGCTGTGCGCGGTGTCTCTGTCTGCTGTTTCTGCCATGCCCAGGTATACCGGGGGTAGGTTAAAAAGGAAGAGGCTGATCTAAATGCCCGGCAAGCGTAAGTTGTTCTTTTCACTCTCGGGGACGTCCATTTCAGACATCCCTTTATCAACTAAATAAGCATAAAAATAGCTCCTAACAGCGTAAAAACTGTTGGGAGCTTTGTGTTTGTATGGGAAACGTGCTCAAAAACGAGCAGATTCACTGAGCTTTGGCCTGCCCTTTGTCGCGGGCATCCTTAACGATATACATAGTATTGGCGAGAACGGTCTCATTCATATCGTCCATGCGCTCTGTCAGGCGGTCAATGCGCTCATTGGTAGCAAGCAGACCATCAGCCAGGGCATCAATTTTCTTTTCGACATGGCTCTCGATATAGGCCATCATGCGGGTTTCAGATTCTTTCGTGACCTCAAGGGACACTTCGCGCATCATATCGCGTAATAATTCCAAATCGTTCCTATCGAGTGCCATATTAGACCTCCTGTGCCGGGCAAGTGTTAGCTATTACCTGTAGTATACCGTGCCCTGGCGGCAAAGTCAATCGCAATAACGCACAAAAAATAAGCAGGGTTAGATATATTATGTCACAAATTAAAACGATAAACAATTGTATCTTTGCAATGTCAACTAATTATGCCATATAAAATGTACTTTATGACTAGCCCGGCGGTTACTATAAGAAGTGCCGTCGGGCTTCTTTTATTTATATCCCCGGTAAACGCCGCTTTTCATCCTCCCAGAGTAATTGCTGCCGAAAATATAGAAACAGAAAAATATCCTCCATTTCGTGAATGGAACATATTCCTACAAAATCTGCCTTACTGCGCTAATTGTTTACCTGCTGACCCTTAAACTTGACCACTAATTATTGAAAATCCGTTCAATTTCTGCCCGCTTCCACTCCCAACATGTATGCACATAAAGCTTCATCGTGATGTCGGAGCTGGCGTGACCCATGATTTCACTGAGCGTCTTTACATTGCATCCGTTTTGCAGGCAGGTGGTTGCGAACGTATGCCGCAGGGCGTGGGGATGAACGCTGGAAACCTGGGCATGCTTTAAATAGCAGTGGATGCTTTTGCTGTAGCAACGCGGCTCCACGGGCTTTGCTTCTTGACTGGACAAGAACCATGTATGGGGAGACTGACTGTTGTGTAATTGGTACACTAAGGATAGAATTTTCCTTGGAATCGGGATGGCCCTTTCGGAAGTTGCTGTTTTGGGAGATTGCACAACAACCTTTGTGCGCTGATTTTCGACATAGATACGTTTCACTGTCCGTCTTACTGAGAGAATCCCTTTATCTAGATCAAAATCCTGCCATTGCAGTCCGCAGACTTCGCCAATGCGTAAGCCCATCTGCATCATCAGCAAAATCCCAATTTTTCGCGGAGTAGCAGCTTGGGTGACATAGCGAAAGACTTGCTTCTGCTCGTCCTGGTTCAGTACGGTCATCGATGAATGTGTTGGTGGCAGCTTCAAGCTGATTTCCATCGGCCGCATAAGGTGCTGATGGACGGCATAGCGGCAGATCCTGCGAACAAGTATCAGGCACTCTCGTGCCATTGTATGACCCAGGGGCTTATGACAATTATCAACGGGAGAAATGATTTCTAGAAGGCCATTCTCCAGTACAACTTCATTTAATTCTTTTACGCGAACCGATCCGAGCACAGGAAAAATGTAATGCTGCAGTGTGTAGCGATAATGCGCGGCAGTGGATGGCTTGACCCCTAAAAAATGGAGTTTTCCCATTTCTGTGCAAGTTCCCGAAAGGTTGGGTTGCCAGCAGATAACACAAATGCCTGCAGCTCGTTTTTGCGTATTGTCAGCTCCTTCTTCACTGCAGCGTAGGTACGCCCATAAATGTAGCCCCAAATCGCGGTGTGGTCCGGCTTTCTGCCTTTTATATAGCGACCCTCCCAGCGACCATCTTTACGTTTTCGGATGTTTTCTCCACGCCGTGCCATTTTAAACTCCTCTTGTATAATTGGTAGAATTTGGCGTGAAAATTGCCCTATATATGTAAAATGCTTTATAAAATCTGCGGTTTCTATAGTGAATGTAACAAATTTGCACGCCAGTCAATTAAGCTTGCATACGATTGTTGAAAAAATCGTATTTTGTAGTATTATACAAGTAATTGTCGAATAGTTTTTATGAAAAAGGTATCCTCCATTCACGAAATGAAGGATACCTCACAAACCAAGAAAGCTGAGGTGAGCAGAATGGGACTGAACTTGTACGCGCACAACGCTAAAGCCTACAAAAGTGCGCTTGCGATGATGCAGCAGTACGGAAAGGCTGCCATTGTGCATCCCACCGGCACGGGAAAAAGCTATATCGCCTTTAAACTCATCGAGGACCATCCAGAAGCCGCAATTCTGTGGCTCTCTCCCAGCGAGTATATCTTCAAAACTCAGCTTGACAGCCTGAAAATGCAGGATGTGAATTTATCGCTTGCAAACGTTACTTTTTATACCTACGCAAAACTGATGTGCTGCACAGAAGATCAGTTGGCAGAGATAGCAGCGCAGCATCCGGCCTATATAATCCTGGATGAATTTCATCGTACCGGCGCGGAATATTGGGGTAAAGGTGTGACGGACCTGCTGAAACTTTGCCCCGATGCCAAACTGTTGGGCCTGACAGCCACCAATGTGCGCTACCTTGATAATAACCGTGATATGGCCGAGGAACTTTTTGAAGGTCATGTTGCATCGGAAATGACCCTGGGCGAAGCAATCGTCCTGGGTATTTTGCCTGCGCCGAAATATGTTACAACGGTCTATCGCTACCAGAATGAACTTGCCCGGTATCAACAGCGGGTCGATAACCTGCATTCAGTGGGGATCCAGGACATTAACCAGAAGTATTTAGATGCCTTGCGACGGGCGCTGGAGCAAGCGGACGGGCTGGATAAAGTATTCGCCAAGCATATCGGAAAACCGGACGGCAAGTACATTGTGTTCTGCGCCGGTAAAGAGCACATGGACGAGATGCAAACCCACGTCCCTGAATGGTTCGGCGGTATTGCCGCAAATGGCGTGCATGTATATAAGGCATATTCCAGTGACCCGGCAACAAGTTATGAATTTGAGGCATTTAAGGCAGACACCAGCCCGGCGCTGAAGCTGCTTTTCTGCATTGACATGCTCAACGAAGGTGTACACATTGAGGAAATCTCTGGTGTGATCCTTTTCCGACCAACGATTTCACCGATCGTCTCTAAGCAGCAAATCGGCCGCGCCCTGACGGCGGGCGACAGCAAAACGCCTTTGCTACTTGCCATTGTGAATAACTTTGAAGGACTGTGCAGTATCGCCGGACTGCAGAACGAAATGACGCAGGCGGTGCAGCGTTTGTACGCCAATAGCGAAGGCGACCGCATCGTTACGGATCGTATTGAAATCATCGAGCAGGTCCGCGACTGTCGCATACTGTTTGAGCAGCTGCAACGCAGCCTGTCATCGACGTGGGACCACTATTATGCGCAAGCCAGCGTTTACTATGCAGAGCATGGCAATCTGAATGTATCATGTGAGCGGTGCAGAGTATGACAAAACAATTGAATATGATGGTATCCGTCAAAAGGTTGTTCCGACTATTGAGAAGAAGGGACTTGCAGCGGTAAGCTCTTCCTTTTTTCGCAGCACTTTGTAGTGCATTTGGAAGATATGATGTGGTGCATATCCATGCGGAAGGTCCTGCTTTTTCTGTTGGATACCAAAACTTTTTGGCAAGCGTGTAATCAGCACTATTCACGGTTTGGACTGGGCCCGCGAAAAATGGAAATTTGGCGTTGGATCAAAATTTATCCGGCAGGGTGAAAAAAATGCCGTAAAATATGCAGATGAAATCATTGTTCTAAGCAAAGGCGTTCAGAAATATTTCATGGAGACCTACGGAAGGGAGACACATTTTATCCCTAATGGTGTCAATCGGCCAGAGGTTCGGGAAGCAAAGCTGATCACGGATCATTTTGGATTGGAGAAAGATTCCTACATATTGTTCCTCGGTCGTCTGGTGCCAGAAAAGGGGATTCGATATCTGGTTGAGGCCTTCAAGAATGTCAAGACGGATAAAAAGCTGGTTATCGCAGGCGGCTCTAGTGATACGGATTCCTTTATGGAGGAATTGAAAGAACTGGCGAAGGGTGACGATCGGATTCTCTTTACTGGGTTTGTGCAGGGAGCAATGCTGGATGAACTATACAGCAACGCTTACATCTACACGCTGCCGTCTGATTTGGAAGGAATGCCGCTAAGTCTACTGGAAGCAATGAGCTACGGCAACTGCTGTTTGGTTTCGGATATTCCGGAGTGCGCAGAGGTTGTGGAAGATAAGGCATTGATTTTCAAAAAGTCAGATGTAGAGGACTTGCGAGAAAAATTGCAAGATGCCTGTGACCATCCTGAAATGGTTATGAAAATGAAGAATCAGGCAGCTGACTTGGCGCAAGCATTACGAGAGACTGGAAGCTACCAATCAAACTTGTTTGCAAAGCGTTGTTGCCGTCAATATGAACCAACATTTTTCTTGTGGAATCGAAGCAGCCAGATGCTATTTCGGAGAAAAAGTTGTAGAAAGAAACGATTATGAATTGATTCCCAATGCAATCGAGGTGAATCGGTTCGTTTTCGACTCAACGATAAGAAATAGAATCCGACATGACAATCATTTGGAAAACAAACATATCGTTGGTCATGTCGGACGCTTTATGTCTCAGAAGAATCACACATTCTTACTGGATGTTTTTGCTGAGGTTTCAAAAGGGATTCGTTAGCACATCTTGTGCTGCTGGGTGACGGTGAGCTGATGGATGCCATGAAAGAGAAAGCAAGCAATCTTGGAATAAAAGATCGAGTGACGTTTGTCGGAAATGTAGGTAACGCGAACGAATGGTATCAGGCATTTGACTGCTTTGTACTGCCATCGGTATGGGAAGGACTCCCTGTTGTTGGCGTTGAGGCTCAGGCGGCAGACCTGCCATGCATTTTTCTTCCGCTGTAACACGCGAGATTGGTTTGTCAGATCGTGCAAAATTCATCCCGCTTACAGAAGAAATCTCGACTTGGGCAACTGAAATATGTAATGCCTTACAGCAGAATGTACGCAATGATAACACAAAGTTGATAACGGAACATCACTACAATATTGAAATTGAGGCAAAGAAATTGCAGGAGCGATATTTACAGCTGGCTGGAGAAGTGGAATGAAAATAGGAATTTTAACACATCAATACATCAATAATTACGGAGCATTTCTACAGGCGTGGGCATTACGGGAAGCAATCGCAGAATTATTTCCGAACGATGAAGTGCAGATCATAGATTATGTTAATCTGAAGCATTTTATCATCAATGCAGGTGGATGGTTCCGGTTTTATAAAAACAGAGAGTCTTTTTAAAGATTGGATGGAGAAAATCAAGCTTCCACGGACATTCGCAAAAGCTAGAAATCAGGAAATGATTCTTTCAAGCGGTGCTTTAATGCAAAACAGATCAATGCATTGGACTTTGATTGCATTATTGTTGGTAGTGATGAGGTCTGGAATTATAAGGACACAAAAGGAAATGCTGCGCTCAAATTTGGCGAAGGACTCACTTGCAAAAATTTGATTGCCTATGCGCCAAGTGTGGGAAAGACGGCAGCAGATGAATGCGTCCCGGAGTATGTGATTCGCGGAATCAAGAAGTTTAAGAAAATATCGGCACGAGATGATCTGACAGAGCAGCTCGTGTGCAATATAACGGGAACGGCTCCGAGAGAGTGCTTGACCCAACATTTCTAGCGGAATTTCCTCGTGCCGAATTGGCAGCGAAGAAAAAGCCATATATCCTTTTTTATTATTGTGAAAACCTGCCGCATAATATATTGAATCAGATTTTTTCTTATGCAAAAGAGCATGGTCTGGCAGTTTATGGTGCAGGGGAATGCGATAAAAGGTATTCGGAAATCACAGTGAACCTTATGCCGTTTGAGTGGGTGGAAATGTTCCGCAATGCAGAATTTGTTTTTACCGGAACTTTTCATGGGGCAGTTTTTTCCATTTTGAACCGTCGGCAGTTTAAGGTCTATTTGACGAATGAAAGCAGGATTAAAAAGTTACGGCACTCTTGGAGGAACTTGGAATCCAAAACCGAAAAATGGATTCCAAGTTTGAATTTGATCTGGAAAGCATGAAGAACGAAATCAATTATGATGCTGTTTATCGAGTGATCAATGAGAAACGTCAAAGCAGCAAACAATATTTGAAGGATGCGATAGGAATGGCAAAACAATGAAAATCGGAATTTTAACACATCATTATGTAAAAATTATGGCGCATTCCTTCAGATGAAGGGAATGTATGAAACGCTTCAAAGACTATATCCTGAAGCAGAAGTGACGGTCATCAATTATGTAAATCAAAAGCACTGGAGAAGGAATATCATCCATATTCTTCATTTTCGTCCGGGAGTTGATACGCTTTCTACTTATGTGGAAAAAATCCGGCAGTTAAGAACATTCACAAAATATGAACGCAGTATTCCGAGAACTCGCCCGGTAAAGACTGCCAAGGAGATAATCGATTTAAAATTGGACCTTATCGTTCTTGGCAGTGATGAGATTTGGAATCTGTGTGGATCTGGGTACCACCCTTTAAAATTTGGTACAGGACTTGAAAATCAGCGGACGATTGCTTATGCACCGAGTGTTGGCGCAGTAACCGAAGAAACCGCTGTGCCGGAGGATGTCCTTTGGGGCTTGAAACACCTTGACCGGATATCTGGTCGTGATGTGGAATCTTTAAAATTTGTTGAGAGAGCCTGCGGAAGAAAAGCTGAGAAAATGCTTGATCCGACTTTTCTCTATAATTTTGATACGGATATTGAAAGGGAAAATATCAAGCCGAAGCCGTACCGCTATATTCTGATTTATGACTGCAAATTAACAGAACCGATGGTGAAACAGCTGCAGGAATATGCAAAGAAAAATGATTTGAAGATCATTGGTGCGGGCGATTACAAGACATTCTATGATGAAGGATTTATTGACCTGACTCCATATGAGTGGGTCGATTTGTTTCGGAATGCAGAAAAAGTTATTACTGGAACATTTCATGGGACAGTTTTTTCTATTAAGTATAACAAATCGGTTTTGTGTTATCCAACAGAGAAAAACCGAATCAATAAGATTCGTTCGCTGTTATCCGATATGAAAATTGCCTCTCGACTTTTGAAGGTGGGATGCGAAGATGAATTTATCCCGCTGTTGGATACGCCAATGGATTATACGGAAACTCGAAACTATATTGCACAGAAGATTCAGGAAGCAGATGACTTCCTTACAGGAGATAAATCATGAGTTCGATCGTTTTATTTGACGATAAAAAGATTGCTGCGGCTGCGGGGCGTGCATGAATGTTTGTCCCAAGAATGCGATCCGAATGGCGGAAGATGAAGTCGGTTTTGTTTATCCGGAAATCGATCAAAATTTGTGTGTTGGATGCGGTGCCTGCAAAAGGCTTGCGGTTATCAAGCGCAACCTCTGATGCAGAAGTCTGAAGCAGTCTATGCAGCTGCATCGAACAATGACAATTTGCTGCGAAAGTCTGCATCTGGTGGAGCATTTGCTGTCCTTGCAGAGAATGTGTTGAAAAAAGACGGTGTGGTATATGGTGCTGCACTTCCTCTGGAAAATGGAAAATTGGAGCCAAAGCATCTCCGCATTGATACAGTGGAAAGGCTGCCTGAACTGCAAGGATCGAAATATGAGCAAAGTGCGATTGGGGATACCTACGCACAGGCAAAAAAGATCTGTTGGATGGAAAAAGAGTTCTTTTTTCTGGAACGCCCTGTCAGATTGCAGGCTTAAAGCAGTATCTGAAAAAGATTATGAAAATCTGCTCACAGTGGACATTATTTGTCATGGAGTTCCGAGCAAACGATTTTTCCAGAGCTTTATGGAAGACTACGGGAAGAAACTGGGCGGAACAATCACCGAGTTTTATTTCCGGGACAAAAGCAAAGGGCAGGGCATGATTACCCGGAGTGTCTATAAAAATAAACATGGCGAACGGCAAGAAAAAGTAATCACAGGAAATTTACTTTCCTACGTCAATTTATTTTCGAGATCGTTCACATACCGCAAAAATTGCTATTCCTGCCCCTTTGCTTCAGAGAAGCGTGTTGGAGATTTGACTTTGGGTGATTTTTGGGGATTTCATGAAGAATACCCGTCTTATGATGAAAAGCAGGGACTTTCTAACGGGAAGGGCGTTTCCTGCATTTTAGTCAATACTAATCAAGGAAAAGTTGCATTGGAGCAGTGTGAAAGTCAGTTCGTCCTGATGACTTCAGACTTTGAGAAAGTTGCACGGCATAACGACCAGCTACATTCGCCCAGCAAGTACAGCCCGAAACGTGAGCAGATTCTGGAATTGTACCAAAAAGAAGGCTATGAAGCGGTTGACCGCTATTTCCATAAAAACTATAAGAAGGATATCTTGAAATATACGGTTTCGGAATGCTTCCAAAAGGGTTGAAGAGAAATATTAAGAAGATGGCTGGTAAAATTAAAAACAAGTAAAAATATGGGATGGAAAGAATGTAATATGGAGAAATAAAACAATGCTGTTTTTAGTATTTTTTATAGTGGTTGCACTATTGGTTGCACTGAAAGGAAACAAAAATTTATTTTGTTTTTCATGGCGTTTTATCCAGTATTGCCTGATTATTTTGCTATCGAATTGGGCGGCGGGCTTCCATTACTCAAGGCCAGCAGAATTTTGTTACTGATTCTGATGCTGTGTGTGTGTTTTCATAATAAAAAATACATCTGATCAGACAACCATTGAAAGTTACAGGTTTATACTGGCCGTTGTTTATATATTTTGCGGCAAGAATTTTAGCAAATGGATATTATGCACCGAGTTTATCTGCGGCAATCAATACTGAGTTTACAGTGATTGTGGAACAGCTATTGCTGATTGTTATGATTTGTCAAGTTGTTCGAAGCAGAGAAGATGTGCATTTGTGTGTAAAGACTATTGTGAATGCAAGCGGCGTAGTAGCAATTATAAGCATTATCAATGTGCTGATTGGGTCTAACTTGTTTTACAATTTGAATACAGTGTCCAGAAATGTACTGATGGTATCTACTGTAAGAATGGGTATTATTCGTGCAGAGGCAACTTTCGGACATCCGGTATATTATGCAATGTATTGCGCACTTATTATTCCGCTTGCATTGTATGTTTGGCAAAATGAAAAAATGCGTGGAATAGCTGTGTTCTCGGTTTAAATGTTATTGCGGCGTTTTTGACTGAGTCACGAGGAACAATCGTTGTATTGCTGGCACTCTTTTTTGGTATATGTTATAATTGCGGATAAAAAACGAGAAACAGAATTTTAACTGCGGTCTGTGCGATTGCATGTGTCGCTGTTGTGGTTTCTTTTGTTGTACCGACAGTTGCGCAGCAGTTTTCAAATATTATTAAATCTGTAATGATTGCATTTGGAGATAGCAGTGAGACAATTGAAAATTTTGGAGGAAATTCATCAACAGGACTTGAATCCAGAATGATTCAATTATCTGGCATTACTTGGATGCTTATGCATAATGCCATATTTGGACTTGGAGCCAGTTGTCACACAAGAGGAAAGCTAAGTTATTATATAAATGGTGCATGGTCTGTCCGAGATACAATTGATAATGGATATGTTGCATATTTTGTAGAGGAAGGTCTGCTAGGAGGACTTGCGTGCTTTAGTCTTTTTTTTCTCGCTTCTTAGAACCTCGTGGAAGAGGGCGACATTCAAAAATGCGGAAAACTTGAATAATGGCTTTTTCCTTTGCTTTCTATCATATGTTGCAGTTATGCTGTCAGTTGCAGATATTTCACAATTATTATGGGTAATTATAGCACTGTATATTATTTATAATTCTGAATTAAAAGCATGAGGAGAAAAGAAATGATTTATAAAAGTAGAGATATTCGGTGGGCAAAAATTAGACTGATGTTATGTTCAAGTGGCTGGAAACGAGCAAAATATCTTAAGAAAAAACAAATTTTTTATGCAATGGGAGACGACTGCTATTATCATACAAGAGATTTGCCCGCAGAGCCTTTTCTTGTTAAGTTGCATGATGATGTCCGCATTGCGGCGGGCGTTAGATTGATCACGCATGATATTGCGTCTTATATGGTAAACAAAATGCCTGAGTACGAACAAATAGGAAAGGCACACTATTATATGGGAACAATCGAGATATTTGATCATGTGATGATTGGAGCAAATAGCCTAATATTGCCTAATACTAAAATTGGTCCAAACGTAATTGTTGCAGCAGGAAGTGTTGTTACGAAGGATGTACCTGAGGGAGTAATCGTTGCGGGAGTTCCTGCTAAAGTAATAGGGAAGTTTGATGACTTTGCCAAAAGAGAATAGAAAAGACAAAATGCGCTCCAGAAAAAGAAGATGGGATTGATAAGATAATAGAGTATTATTGGGGAGAAAATAAATGAGAAATATCTTGGTACTGATGTCTACATATAACGGAGAAAAGTATCTAAAAGAACAGATAGACTCCATTCTTGCTCAAAAAATGTTGAAGTAACTATACAAGTTCGAGATGATGGATCGACAGATGGTACGATTCGTATTCTGGAAGAATACCAAAAATGCGGCAAACTTAATTGGTACTCTAGCACAAATATGGGACCGGCAAAATCATTCTTGGATTTGGTATATAACGCACCGTTAAAGTACGACTATTATGCTTTTTGTGATCAAGATGATTATTGGAAAGAAGATAAACTTTATAAAGCGATAGAAAGACTTGAACACTTTGATGACAAACCAGCATTGTATCATTGTGAGCTTGAAATTGTTGATGAGAATTTAGAACATATAAAAATGACCAGAAATTGCAATAAAACCAAGTTTATAGATCAAACTTTGATGGTCTTTTATATTCCAGGTTGCACTATGGTATTCAATAATTGTTTGATGAGAAAAATTCAGGAAAGAAAGCCGGAGTTTGATCTAATAACGATGCATGATTGCTGGTTGTATTATATCTGCCTCGGAATTGGTGGAAAAATCATATCAGATAAAAATGCGTATATCCAGTATAGACAACACGGAAATAATGTTATTGGAGCAAAACGAATTTCGATAAGAAAAAAATCCAAATGATATGCCAGCAAAACGGTTCCCCACGAGCGAAGATGATTGATGAAATCATAAGACTCTATGGACAAGATATGAAAAAAGAAATGCTTTCAAAATATAAGACTTTTGCCAGTTATCCAAAGTCCATAAAGGCAAAAAATTATTTTTTTAAGCAATCAACAGAAAACGTTTTTTCCACGAGGGAATTGCAAAAAGCAAAACTAAGGATTTTATTTGGATCGCTGTAAAAACAATAACGAAAGGAAATACATATATAATGTCAACTTCACTGAAAAAGGGATTGGCATATGTTTTTATAGCCAATTTCATAAATTTAGGATTTAATCTGATAACTAATTTTGTTCTCCCGAAAGAACTGAGTGTGGAAAGCTACGCTACAATAAAAACATTCCAGCTATATGTAAGTTATGCTGGTTTATTTCACTTTGGATTTGTTGATGGAATGTACCTAAAATATGGAGGAAAAAACATTAAAGAACTCCGGCGTGAAGATTTAGGGACAAACCTTTCAACTTTAAGGTTGTTTGAAATTGTTGTTACGATTGTTTGTGCCATTATTGCGATAATTTCAAAGCAAGAAGTTTTGGTGTTTTTTCGCTTTCAATTCTTCCGTTGAATTTAGCAAACTATTTCAAACAATTATATCAAGCAACGGGTGAGTTCTCACTTTACGGAAAAATCATGAATGCAAATACGATTTTGATTTTCTTTGCAAACATGATTTGGATTTTCTTAATAAAAACAGATAATGCTCTTTGCTTTCTGCTGAGTAATGTTGCGGTTTATTTTATTGTATGGATTGTATTGGAACTAAACTGTAGAAAACTTATTGGTAGCAAAAATGATGGAAATACATTTTCATTTGATGAGCTGATAAAAAATATAAAAGCGGGTATATTATTAACTGTTGGAAATCTGTCATCAGTTGTACTTACAAGTATGGATCGATGGTTTGTAAAAGCTCTTATGACTACGCTTGCATTTGCACAGTACTCATTTGCTGTTAGCATGGAGAACTTTATGAATGTCGCAGTCACACCTGTTACAACTACATTATATAATTACTTTTGTAAGGCAACAGATGAAGTTAAGGTAAGAAAAGCAAGAAATTATGTGATGATTTTTGCCGCATTGATTGTATCCTGTGCATTTCCTGCTAGATTTATTTTGGAAGTATATTTAACAAAATATATCGATTCTGCTAAGGTGATGTTTTTGCTTTTTGCGGCACAGATTTTTTATATTGTCATAAAAAGCATTTACGTCAATCTCTATAAGGCACAAAAAAGCAGAGTATTTATTTTATAAAACTCACAGCGATTATTGTTGTGGGATTTGTGTTTAATGTAATATGCTATAACCTTTATAAGGTAAAGGAAAGTTTTGCAGTGGGTACATTGCTATCGGCTGTATGCTGGTACTTTTTATGTTTACCTGATTTTAAGTGGATAAAATATAACACCAAGGAAAAGCTGTATCCTTTTATTCAGACGTGCGCTTTTTTTAGTATGTGGATTTTGTTTTAGTGCTATCCCTGGATTTTTCATTTATATTTTTGAAATAATGGTTGTGACATGGATTTCTTTTCCTAAGGAGACAAAGTTCATTATTAATGAGGCAAAAAGCAAGTTGGCTCACTTAAAGTAACATGATCAGAATAGCCTGAACATTATAAAAAGGTCGAAGTATTCCGCTTCTGACTAAAATAGGATGCGTTGAGCTGTTGTCTGAAAGAAATCAAGGAGAAAAGTAAAAATGAGTCAGCTTTTGATTATTACCAAAAAAATCCTTACTAATATTCTAGCAGCTCTATATAAACCTTTTGGCTTTTCATGCTTGCTTTCTTTTTTTGCTCTGTTTTTTACCTTTATGCCTATTACCCGTCTGAAGCCGGAAAAGGTTGGAAAGCAGCAATCCATACATGGTTTACTGCATTCAAAGTATCCTCTTTTTTTAGAAAGTTATTCTTGCTTGTTTTTGTCACCTCGATGATCCTGTTCCGGACGCTATTGAATCGGGACTTGTGGATGAATCCTTTGTCCGATGTAATGGGCGGCTGGGGCATCTGGGAAACGGTGAACGGAGAAAGACAGCTGACGACCGAGTGCATCGAGAATGTGATCCTGATGATGCCGTTCACCGGGATGGTGATGTGGACGTTTGATGTTGAGAAGGGTGTAGTATGGAAAAGCACAAAGCTTGGCCTGATCTTCTCCGTGAGCATCGAGATGCTGCAGTTGCTGCTTCGACTGGGGACATTCAAGTGTCAGACATCGTGTACAACACGCTTGGCGGTATGCTTGGTGGACTGTGTTACATAGTGGGAAAGAAAGTACACGAAAGGCTGTCAAAATAGAGAATAATATGATATACTGGGGCAAACAAGACTGACTGTGTCTCAGGTGGGGTCCTGACTCTGGGGCCACGGGAGACCGTGGCTCTTGCTGCTCTAATAATCACACACCTCTACGCGGTGAGCAGCAGGCAACGATCTAAGGATTGGCTGAGATGTGATGAAAAGAAAAACAAAAAATCAAAGGAGGTCTGACGATGACTCATCGAGTGACTTGTGATAGATGTGGTTCTATTTCGGAATATGACGATAAATCCATATGGGAAGGAAACCGCGAACATGAAGATATAGAGTGCCCTGTGTGTGGAAATATCATCGGTAGCGCATTTACAGACCTTACCCGGTAGCCAGACTTATCAAGAAAGGCGAGAGAGATTGATTCGAATTCTAAGATGATTGGCTGACATTAAATTATAAGATTGGAAATAATGCGAAATGTCGTATCAAAATATTATGAATGCTCCATTATTTGATTTCGGAGATATTAAGAAAAGCGAAATCACAATTAAAAATACATGGAATGAATTTCAAGCCGCTTTGGCAAATAAGACATTTAAATATGATGAAGTTGAATCAGCAATGACGACTACATTTTTGAAAGTGTTTGATGATTTGTTTGCCAATTGTTGCGTGCGGTTGGAACGTTCACTGGATATTTTTCAAACTGATGGATATCTGGCTAGAGGTGCAAAATTAAAAGCTCTTGAGACGGTATCATATGATCGCTTCATGCCAAAAGCAGAATTTATAAATGAGGATAACAGGTTTAGCCCCGTTGGTGTTGAATGGTTGTATTTAGCATGGGCTAGTGACAAAAATTTGGCTGAGCAGTGTACGATAAAGGAATGTCGTGCATCGACAGGAAATCGCTTTGGTATTTGTTTATTTGAAATCAATTCGGCTAACAAGGATGAAAAAATAATTGATTTAACTTTGGCTGACGAGATGACGTATGAGGATATAAATACTCAGCTTGAAAATAGCGGAAAAGTTTATCTCTCGCGTCGCTATGAGCGAAGGATGAAGAAAGGACGAGTGGTTATTCCTACTGAAAATGAAATTAATGAAATGAAAGCGAAAATAAGCCTTTGGGCGTTGCATACGTATCTTAAGCTACTATCTGAGCAGATTTTTACTCCATTGGCTGATGCAGACGATAAAAGTTTGATGTATGCGCCTTTTCAGTGTATGGCTCAGTATTTTTTAAATAAGGGATACGTAGGAATTAAGTATAAAAGTACTGTTTGTACGGGGGCAAAGGATATTGTGCTTTTTGATAAAACAATGGCAACTCCGGTTGGACCGATTCAGGATTTCATAATTTGAAATATGAACGATAGCCGGGTAGTTATACTGCCCTCATCCCAACACACTGCTATACTTAAACTACTATAAAAGAAAAGAGGTTATCACCTATGCCAAGAACGAAAGGCAGCAAGAACCGTCCCAAAACCAATACCACCAAAGATTACGCATCCCAGATCGCAGAGAAGCAGGGATCTATCGTTTCCCTGACTGCAGAGATCGCATCCATCACCACAAACATTGATACTTTAAAAGCTGATCTGAAAGAGAAGAAGAATGCTCTGAAGAAGGCCGAAAAGAAGTGGCAACGCTGGAATCGAAGAAGGCAAAGGCAGATGCTAAGGCCGCAGAAGAAGCAAAGAAGGCAGAAGCGGAGGCTGTGTTGAAGAAGCTGCTGGCCGGCGGTATGAGTGCGGACGAGATTCTTGAAAAACTGAAATAAACAAGAATCCAAGAAAAAAATAAATGCCGTGTGGACAAACTGAACTCCAGAAGTTCACACGGCATTTTTTGAAGGTGGATATATAGTTTATAACGAAAATAAAACGGAGTGTGACAAAAATGAATTTATCAAAAATACATCACATCGCAATCATCGTATCTGACTACGAAGCCGCAAAGGATTTCTATGTAAACAAACTGGGTTTCTCTGTCATCAGAGAAAACTACCGCCCGGAGCGCAAGGACTGGAAGCTGGATCTGCGTGTCAATGAACACACAGAGCTGGAGATTTTCGCTGAGGAAAATCCTCCGAAGCGTATGAACTGTCCGGAAGCCTGTGGACTGCGTCATCTTGCGTTTGGCGTAGACAGCGTGGAGCAGACGGTGAAAGAGCTGGCGGAGGTAGGGATTGAATGTGAGCCGGTTCGGGTTGACGATTATACCGGCAAAAGATGACATTTTTTCATGATCCGGACGGCCTGCCGTTGGAACTACACGAATAATTATGGGAGAGAAAAGAGTATATAAACCCCGGAAGCCCGGCGGTGGCCGGAAGAAGCTGAAGCCAGAGTATGATGCCGGGAAGAATCTGAAAGAGCAGATGGAAAGAGCTGTGGCACTTTATGATTATGAGATGTCCTTGCAGGCCATCGGTGAAGAACTGGGATTAAATCCAATAAAGGTACGGAAGCTGCTCATTACGGCTGGTGTGTATGAATCGGATGTGGCCGAGAAGGTACAGGATACATTTGAGGAGTGCCGAGAAACACAAGACTACAAAACCTCCATACTCTCAACCGCAAATACTCTTCAACTTTCCAAAGCCTCCGTCACCTCGTACCTGCCTTATAAGAAAGGCGTGTATTATCCAGGTACAGAGAAAGAAAAGATTAGTGTTGGAGCAGAGCGGCAGCGGAGATACAGAGCGATGAAGCGATGGAGGACTGATCTGACAGAAGAAAACTTCTGGGGTGTGGTTGTGGCTTATGCTGGTGTGAAATTCAAAACCTACTCTGGCTTACCATTCTCTTACGAAATTAAAAAAGGTAGGAATGGCGAGTACACGAAGGAGCTGTGGATTGACAGACGGGAGAAGAGTAAAAGTTTGGCATGGAGTTCGGTGCCGCTGGCACTACAGAATATTAAAAAGGTGGGAGAAGTGGTAGATCGCCCGAAAGCTCTGGGCGATATCCGTGGCGTAACTTACATATTCGGAATATTCTATCGGTTTGGCCTGATCAATGTGCCAGACGAGGTGAAGGAGAAAATGAAGAGATCGTTCAGTGAATCGTCCTGACACGGATGTGTCAAGGTTGCCCGTGTAGGAACATCAATAACGGTTACACAACGTTAAAATAGCAATATGTCCACGATGAACAGGTACACCCACCTGCTTATCGTGGGTATTTTGTTTTATACTGTGTCTTTATGGAATAACGGTAAGGTTCGATTTTGAACTTTGCCGTTTTTCTTTTTATTTAAAATTATAAATTTTTTCAGAACTGTATTCCAAAACAGCTCTGCGGATTCCTATTAGTGTAGGGGTTTTCAAAATCTTTTGTGAAACGGCTTTCCTCTAGTTTTATGAGTGGAAAATAAACAAAATCTATGTTCTAAAATTAGGTAGTTCAACAAAATTTAAAAAACTGGTTGCCAAACACCCATTTTAGATTGTTATAGGTAGAGGGGAACGTTGGAAAAATGAATTTTCTTTGAACTTTCAAAAGACCCGGTTTAAAAACACCCCTTTAAGTTTGTATAGGGTGTAAGGACTATTTTCTCAAACAGACCTATTCGCTGTTGGTGTCTCACCCCGAAAATCCCTAATTCCTTACAAAGTCACATCGCACCTTGAAAATTTCATGAACCACCCCAGCAGGATATCTCTGGTACTGAATGTGCATTCTGCGCGTCTTATCGGAAAATACGCCGGAGAAAATCGGGCAGGAACGGGCTGGGACAGAGTGGACAGTGGTTAAGAGCAAGATTCGCCTTTGTATACGAAATCGCTCCTACGGGCGATTTCTCCACGCGGCATCTTGATGGGGATTGTGCTCCCCATACCCTCACATCGTGCAAAATCACATGATTTTGCCTGTTGGTGGCCTGCTGTAGCAGATCACAGCCGGAGTGCAGATGCACTGCCGGGAAAATCAAATTTTGATTTTGGAAAGGAGACCCCATGCCAAGAACGAAGAAAAAGTGAAATCTATCGTAAAGACAAAAGTAATCTCCGCACGAGTAACAGAAACAGTACATGAACTTTTACACCAGCAGGCAGAAGATGCCGGAATGACCCTCTCTGAATTTGCAGCACAGATGCTGATGAAAGGCCGCGTGAATATCTCGTATGTGTTCTATGTCCACCCGGACGAGATCGAAGCTATCACACGGGAGTTTGCCGCAATCGGGAACAACCTGAACCAGATCGCAGCGTTCTTCAACAGCGGCGGTATCCAGTCCCGTGCGATGCACGAAAACATCAACCATGCGATTTCCTGTATTTTTTGAAATGCGGGAGCAGGTCGTAGAAATGGCAGGAAAGAACTATGGCAATCTTAAAGCACATCGCAAGTAAGAGTTCCAATTATGGTGCTGCACTGGAGTATCTGATTTTCAAGCATGACGAGATTCGGAAAGCTCCGATCCTTGACCAGAACGGAAATCGCATCATGCGGGATGAGTTTTATCTGGACGGTCTGAACTGTGAACCCTATTCCTTCGATGCGGCCTGCCAGCAGCTGAACCGCGAATATCAGAAGAACAAAAATAAGAATGAAATCAAAAGCCATCATTACATCATCAGCTTTGACCCACGGGACAGCACAGAAAATTGCTTGACGGGGAAACGGGCACAGGAGCTTGGACTGGAATACGCAAAAGCAAATTTTCCTGGCCATCAGGCATTGGTCTGTACCCACATGGACGGGCATAACGGCAGCGGCAATATCCATGTACATATCGTAATCAACAGTTTGCGAAAATTGGATGTGCCCCAGCAGCCCTTCATGGAGCGACCCATTGACTGCAAGGCAGGGTACAAGCACCATGTGACGAACGAGTATCTAAAGCACCTGCAGAAATCCCTCATGGATTTATGCCAACGCGAATTTTCTGCATCAGGTCGATTTACTGTCACCATCCAGAACGGGTGTGACCGAAGCGGAGTACTGGGCACAGCGGTGGCTGGATGAGAAAAAGCAGGAAATCGAAGAGAAAGGATTTACGCCAAACCCGACAAAGTTTCAAACGCAGAAACAGCTTATCCGGGATGCCGTTGCCGCTGCTCGTGAGAAAGCAATCTCGTATGAAGATTTTCAAGAGATCCTGCAGGATGAATATGACGTTTTCGTCAAAACACAACGTGGACGTTACAGCTATCTGCTGCCGGAACGGAACAAGTTTATATCGGAGCGTTCCTTGGGGACAGTTGCAAAAAAGAGAATGTCTGGAAGGATTCTTCATTCAGAACGCAGAGAGAAATCTACGGTACAAGGAAGACCCCATACTGATCTTTACGACCAGAACCAGACTGCGGCTCGTTGTGGACCTGCAGGAGAATGTCAAGGCACAGGAAAATCTGGCCTATGCACTAAAGGTCAAAATCAGTAATCTGCAGAAAATGGCCGAAACGCTGGTATGGGTGCAGGAAAACAACATCAACGACCTGGCAGAACTGAAAGATCTGTGTAAGACAGAACAGGCCAATGCGCAGGCTGCGTATGAGCGGCTGTCACAGGCAGAGGATGAACTGTACAAAACCAATGAACAGATTCATTATGCGGGACAGTACCTTTCTACCAAAGAGGTTCAGCAGCAATTTGCGAAGGCGATTTTAAGAAAAAAAATTCCGTGCAGAGCATTCCAAGGAATTGGACGCCTATGCAGAATCCGTGAAATATTTCCGAGAAGAAAATGATGGAAAGCTGCCATCGCTGAAATCCTTGAAAAAACGGAAGGAAGAGCTGATCAAAGAAATCGTGGAAAAGAAAAAGGCATATGCTCCCCTGAAAGAAGAATCTCGGCGTCTGGAAATTGCATCGGATAATGTGTACAGCATCTTCCGAAAAACCAATGAGATGAAATCCGACCTTGCATGGAAACGCGAGTGGGAGGCCAAAGTCCGCGAAAAGGCAAGGCAGGAACAGGCTCGACAAGGAACAGCGTGCGCGTCAACCGAAACGCAAGAAGCGCAGCTACGATATGAGCCTGTAATCAGCAGGGTCTTCCACCCCGCACCCCGGAACCCTGCCGGATGCGTAAGCCCGTGCAGGACTTTCCCATCCGGCAGGGACTTTTGAAAACGATTAGGAGGAAGCTTGAGTAAAGAGTACATCAAAGCACAAACCCCATTGCCCGCGTATTTCCCTTTATCCGAAATTTCTGCTGCAGATGAGCCTTTCCCATACGGCACGATTGACGTATGTTTTGCTGCTGGACCGCATGACCCTTTCGCAGAAGAACGGCTGGGTGGATGTGCAGGGCCGGGCATATGTGCTCTATCCGTTGGCAGGGCTAGCGGAAGATCTTCAGAGCAGCATTTCCAGTGTCACCCGTGCCCTGCGGGAACTGGAAACCGCACGGCTGATCGAACGGCGGTCCAATGGCTTTTCCAAGCCAAACCAGATATTTCTCGGCGTTCCCCGGACTGCGCAGAAATGCGCAATCGAGATGGCCCAAAATGAGCAGCATGATTGCTCAAAAGTGAGCAATACGGTTGCGCAAAACTGCACACATAACCAAATAAATAAGAACAACCTAAGATTGAACCAACTGAATAGAACCAAAGAAGCGTATGGGCGATATCGGAATGTTTTTCTGGAAGATTATTCGGAGCTGGAAATGGAAATTGCAGAGTTGGATACTCTGATTGATGACCTTTCGATCTATATGCAGTCTACAGGCAAGAAGTACACAGATCATGCGGCGACCCTGCGCAGCTGGTCAGCAAGGAAGAAAAGACAACAGAAACCGGGAACAGGCATCCCGGACTATACCTACAGCAAGGAGGAAAGTTTATGACGGAAACGATCCAGACGGCGATGGACAGGCTTATGACGATTTCTGCAGAACCGCAGGACTACATTGCGGGAGATGGGCTGCTGTACTGCGGCAGCTGCAAAACTCCCAAGGAAGCGTTCTTTCCGAATGGCAAAAACTGTTTGGGCGTGACCGCCATCCGGCTGAATGCCGGTGCAGGCAGGCTACAAAGGGAAAAGCAAGAGAAAGAAGAACGTGCAAGGCTGCATTACGAGAAGGTGCAGCGGCTGAAGCTGCAGGGTTTTACCGACTGGGCGATGCAGCACTGGACATTTGCAAACGATCACGGGCAAAATCCACAGATGCAGCTGGCACAGCGGTATGTAGCCCACTGGCCGGAAATGCGGGAAAAGAATGTGGGGCTGCTGCTCTGGGGCGGTGTTGGTACAGGCAAGAGTTTTATGGCGGGCTGCATTGCCAATGCCCTGATGGAACAGGAAGTGGCCGTCTGCATGACGAATTTTGCCCGAATCATGAATGAACTGAATAACGCCTTTTCCGGGCGAAATGAAGTCGTGGACAGGCTCTGCGGCTATCCGTTGCTTGTCATTGATGATTTCGGCATGGAGCGGGGCACGGAATATACGCTGGAGCAGATTTACAACATTATTGACAGCCGTTACCGCAGCCGAAAACCACTGATCGTCACCACGAACCTGATCCTGACGGAGTTGAAGAACCCGCAGGATACCGCACACGCCCGTATCTATGACCGTCTGCTGGAACTGTGTACACCGATTGCCTGCACAGGTCCCAGTATGAGAAAGGACATAGGACAGGCAAAATTGAACTTACTGAAAACACTTCTAGCCTGAATGGGAGGAACGCAATTGAAAGAAAACGGCACAATGAATAGGCTGGCGCAGATCCGCCAGATGAAGAACCGGGACATCCGCACGATAGAACATCATGAACTGCAGGAACTGCCGCAGGATGCAGTGGAATACGGATTGCCGCAGGAGGAAAGGCTGAAAAATCTGCTGGATAAAGTCGGAAATCCTTACTGCTATCTGGACAACGGAATTATTGTGAAGCTGAATTTCGCACCGAGAGGGAGCAGCACGCTGTCTGAACGCATTGGAAGGTGCTTTCAGTCGGCCAGCTGAAAATGCAGAGAAACTTTCGGCAAGCTGCTGAAAAATCGCGCAGAAAAATTTCGCACTTTAATGCAATAAAGCACTGGACAAAGGGTGATGATTCTGGTAAGCTGTTTGTGGGTAAGAAAATAGGAATGTGCCAACTGAGTAGAACTTGCTCGGTGGGCTTGTTCTACATACAAATGTGGAGCCTTTCACTTCTCTGACGAACAGTATTGCCGATTCGTTAAGGAGGTGGAAGGCTTTTGTTATACCCTGATATGAATTCACAGAAGAAAACACAGCAAACAAGATACCACACAGCATTATATCTGCGCCTGTCCCGTGAGGATGGTGATAAGACAGAGAGCGACAGTATTGCAAACCAGCGTACATTGCTGGAAGCCTATGCCGCAGACCACCCGGAACTGTGCATCGTGGATGAGTTTGTGGACGATGGCTACTCCGGCTCGAACTTTGAACGGCCTGCGTTCCAAAACCTGTTCAGGGAACTGGAACAAGGGACTATCAACTGCATTCTGGTGAAAGATCTGTCCCGCTTTGGACGGAATTACATTGAAGTGGGACGTTATCTGGAACGCATTTTTCCGGTCATGCGGGTTCGGCTGATTGCAGTGACGGACAACTATGACAGTCAATCTGCGTGGAAGACCAGCGATTCCATCATGCTCCCAATGCGGAACCTGCTCAACGATGCGTACTGCCGGGACATTTCCGTCAAAATCAAGAGCCAGCTTGCGGTCAAGCGGAAACGCGGTGATTTTGTGGGAAGTTTTGCAACCTATGGATACCAGAAGGACCCCAGCAATCATACCAAGCTGATCGTGGACGAACTGGCAGCGGAAACAGTGCAAGATATTTTCCGCTGGAAGATCAGTGGCATGAATAATCAAGGCATCGCAGACCGATTGAATGCGAAAAGGTACCGTCCCCAGCTGCACGAAAGTTGCAGAGCGGTGCAAAGCTGAGCCTGCATTTCCGCAAGAGCGATGAGCCGCCGTGGTCTGCCAAGGCGGTGGACCGCATTTTGCACAACGAGGTCTATACTGGGAAGCTGGTGCAGGGAAAGACAAGGAGACTGGACTATCGCTCCAAAAAGAAAATGAACGTGCCGATGAGGGACTGGGTAATCGTGGACAATACCCATGAAGCAATCATTCCGGCAGAGCAGTTTGAGCTGGTGCGGCGGATTCTGGAAACCGAAACTCGCAGGCCGAACGATGCCGAAACGGTGGCCCTGTTTGCAGGCTTTCTCTACTGTGGGGACTGCGGCAGTCGGCTGGTTCGCAGGTCGGCCAGCTATAAAGGGAAAAAAGTACATTTACTACCAGTGCTCCGGCAGCAAACAGAACAAGGGCAGCTGCACGAGCCATAACCTGCGGGATGAAAAGCTCTATAACATTGTGCGGAATGCGCTCCAGATGCAGATCCAGATCGTGATGGAGGAAGCAGAGTTTGTGGAAAGTATCCGGCAGGTCCAGCAGGAACCCTACCGTGTGCGGCGCATAGAACGGCAGATTCGGCAGCTGACTGCAGAAAAGGCCCATACACAGGGCATTAAGGAAAAACTGTACGGGGATTATGCAGACGAAATCCTCACACGGGAGGATTTTTTTGAACTACAACGAACTGTACAGCAAGCGGATCGAAGAGTATGATCGCAAAATCACAGAACTGGAAACAGAACGGCAAAACCTACAGACTGTTCCAAACGCTTATCCGTTTCTGGATGTGTACCGTAAGTATCGAAAATTGGAAGAAATCACCCGTCCGATGGTCGTGGAACTGATTGAGAAAATCGAAGTCTATGAGAGCAATCGGGTAGAAATCACGTTCCGATTCCACGATGAAATTGCGGACCTGCTGGAAGAACTGCATCAAAAGCAGATGGGGCAGCGTGAAGTGTCTGCTTAAAAGGAGGCTGTGACTTATGGCAAGAGTAAGTAAGAAGGTAAGTGCGGCGCAGCGGGAAGCGGAGAACACACCGCACCGTATCTGGAAAACCGCAATTTACGCACGATTGTCTGATTTCGATGATGTACTTCGGGATACGGAATCGCTGGAAGTGCAGATTTCTTACATCAAAGAGTATATCAACCACCGGGATGATCTGATACTGCTGGATGTGTTTGCGGACAAGCGGTGCACAGGGATGAACTTTGACCGCCCGGAATTTGAGAGGCTTCTAAAAGCACTGCAGGAGCGGAAAACCGACTGCATCGTGGTAAAGGACTTCTCGCGTTTGGGCCGCAATTTCGTGGAAACAGGTCAGTATCTGGAACAGGTGTTTCCGCTGTTCGGCGTAAGATTTATCGCCATCAATGATAATTATGACAGCCTGAGCAGACAGAGCAGGGACGGGATGCTGGTGCCGATCAAGAGCATGATCAATGAGATGTACTCGAAAGACCTGTCCCAGAAGATTCAGTCGTGCTTTCGTTCCAAGGAAGCACGGGGAGAAATTTATACCCCTGTTCCATTTGGCTACAAAAAGGATCAGAAGAATCATTTGGTTCTGGACGAGGAAGTCAGCGATGTGGTAGTTCGGATTTTTCTCTGGAAGAAATCCGGCATGAAAGAGCGCGAGATTGCAAAGAAGCTGTCTGCGCAGGGAATCCAGACACCTTTTACACGCCGCTGTCAGCTGGGATACCTGAAAAACACCTTGCGGGTAAAGGACCCAGCATGGCAGACTGTTTTCGTGACAAAGGTGCTGGAAAATCCAATCTACACAGGAACAATGGTCTATAACCGCATCGCCTACGATGAAACGAATCGGAAAATTGGGCAGAATCCACGGGAAAGCTGGCGGATGGTGCCGGACAACCATCCGGCGATTATCAGCTGGGAATTGTTTGATGAAGTTTCCGCATTACGGGAAGCCGAGCAAGCAGTCAAGGAAGAGCGAAAAAGTGGTGCAGACAGCGCAGAAAGAACAATCCGAACATCTTCAAAGGCAGAATCTTTTGCAAAAAGTGCGGAGAAAAATTGGTTTGTCATTGGCAAAGTGATGGTACGCTGTATTTTTACTGTGCATCTTGCCATATTTCAATTTCAGAGAAAGACCTATGGAACGGCATTAACAAGGAGTTGCACCAGCGGATGGAAGAACACCGTGATTTGCAGAAGCTGGTACGGAAAAGCTCTGGAAAAAGCAAACTCCAATCAAAAGAAATAGCTACAAAACGTGAAATTGAACAGGCGTCAGGCAATATCGTTCGACTGGAATCACAGAAGCGCAGCGGCTACGAGCAGTATGTCCTTGGAAAAATATCAAAAGAAAAGTTCATGGAATTGAAGCAGGATGCAGAAAATGAAATTGAGGCATTCAGACAGACAAAAGCTGAAAAAGAGGAAGAACTGGCCGTTGTTCAAGAAGAATTGCAGCAGAAAAAGCAAATCGCAGGCAACACAGAGGTTCTTTTAACAGCAAATAATCTGCAGCAGTATGTAAAGAAAATTGAAGTGGATCACAAGAAAAATACTTACACGGAATTTGTGTTTTAACGAGGAGAACAGACGATGAAAGAGAAGATCTATGATGCCCAGACAGGAATGGAATATGTTTTGGTGGGTGATTATTATCTGCCAGCCTTGAAATTGCCACGGACCCGTCCGATTGGCCGCTGGGGGATGCTGCACAAGGCGTACCTGAAACTGCGAAAACCGGCCTATTACCAGAGCTTGCTGCTGAGCGGAAAACTGGATACTGTTTTAGCAAATGTGGAAGAGCAGGCAGTGGAACGATATGAGGTTTTGATCGAGCAACTGAGCCAGCGGGAGGGCGTATCGGAAAAACTGAAAGAAGAAAATCAGATGGAGTGGGTACGCCGTATGAGAAATCTGGAAAATCGTGCAGCAGAAATCGTAAAGGCAGAATTGATCTACACGTTTGAAAGGCGGTGAGCAGCAGATGATCGGAACCTATTACCGGCTTTCTCTTGCGGACGAGGATGTGGGTGCTGATAAGGCTGAGAGCAACAGCATTCAGGGCCAGCGCGGACTGGTAGAGGGGTACATCATGGCCCGCCCCGAACTGGCAACAGAGCCGCGTCAGGAGTACGTGGACGATGGCTACTCCGGCACATCCACAAGTCGCCCTGCGTTTCAGCGGCTGATTCAGGATGCGCAGGACGGAAAGGCGAAAACGATTATCGTAAAGGACTTTTCCCGGTTCGCCCGTGACTATATTGAAGCAGGCGATTATATGGAGCGGATCTTCCCGTTGCTGGGCGTTCGCTTCATCTCCGTCAACGATGGTTACGACAGTGGAATGCAAATCGGAAACGATGTGCGCGGACTGGAAGTAGCCATCAAGAACATCATCAACGCATCCTACAGCCGGGACCTCTCCGCTAAAATCGCAGCAGCAGACCATGTGATGCAGAAAAAGGAATGTATCTCGGAGGATACCGCCCGTTTGGATTCCTGCCGGACCCAAATGACTGCCATAAGCTGATCCTCGACCCGGTAGCCAGCCAGTATGTACGGTTGATCTTTGAACTGGCATTGCAGGGCAACAGAACAGGCACCTTCGAGGGTGCGTCTGTGACTTATGCGGGTTTTATTTTGCGATTTTACGGATAGGTGTTAAATTCCAAGGCTGACAAGAGTGGCCTTTAACTCTTTTGCCATGCGAATAATGACAGTCTGCTCAGTTTCATTACAGTCCAGCAGCAAGCGGTGAAATTCGGAGTTTGCAGAGGAAGAAGAATGTTCAAGACAGTCGAGCAAAAGCTCATCCGCGGAAACGGATAATGTGTTGGCAATTTCGACAAGAACAGAAATGCTAGGGATTTTTGTTCCATTTTCGATTCGGACAATGTGTTCACGGCTACAGTTGATTTTTGCGGCGAGGGCTTCCTGCGACAGATTCGATTTTGAACGGTAGAAGCTGATTCGTTTTCCTAAAGAAGTACGATTTACGGACATATAGTGATTTTCCTTTCAAATGCCCGCATAAGATACTTTAATTATTTGACTTATGGAGAAATGAATCAAGAAAAACCAAAAGAACGATCCGCATAGAAGTCAGAATTTTATTTTTTCCCTCTAGCGGAGATGGCTTCTGACGCCAAAATGTGACCCAGTAGGTCACATTTTTGGGAACAAGTGACCTGTTGGATCACAGAAAAAATCATCTGATAAGTGTATAATAAAAGCATGAAATCAAACTGTAAAAATAAAGTGAGGAAAACGAAATGGAAAGGCTGCTGACACTGTATAGCGAAGTTCAGTCAACGGATGTACGGTGGCTGTGGTATCCCTTTATTGCAATCGGGAAAATCACACTGCTACAGGGTGATCCTGGAGATGGGAAATCGACTATGATGATGAATCTGATTGCGGAACTTTCAACAGGAGGTAAGACCCCGGATGGCTGTAAGATCGGTGCACCGCAAAAAGTGATTTATCAGTGCTCCGAGGATGGCGTTTCAGACACGATAAAGCCCCGATTGGAACGCTGCGGGGCAGACTGCAGGAAGATTGCTTTCATCAACGAAGAGGTTTATAACGGCCTCACATTGGATGATGAGCGCATCCGTCAGGCAATCATTGAATTTCGGCCTCGATTGGTCGTGATCGATCCGATTCAGGCTTATCTTGGCAGTGATTCCGATTTGCAGATCGCAGGCAGGGCACGGAAACTTATGCGCCGCCTTGGAATGTGGGCTGCGGGCTATGACTGCGCCATCGTTCTGATTGGCCACCTCAACAAAAAAGAAGGCTCCAAAGGGCTGTACCGCAGCCTTGGCAGTATTGATGTTGTGGCAGCAGCACGAAGCGTCCTGCAGGTGGAGCGAGATACCGAGAATCCTGATATAAGAATCGTACATCAAATCAAAAACAGTCTTGCGCCTACGGCAGAAGACATCCGCTTTTCCATTTCTGCCGACAAGGGCTTTCGATGGCTGGAATGCAGGCCACAGCTTTTTGAAAAACAACAGCCGGACGTCGAACCTGAATTTGATACAGAGCAACAGAAAGCTGCCTACTGGATCAAGCATTTCCTTGAAAAAGGCGATATGAGTGCAAATGAAATTTATTGCCGTCTGGACAATGAGGGGGTCAGCAAACGAGTGGCGCGGATGGTAAAAACAGAAATGGGAATTCACTGCTACCAGAAAAAGCGAAAATGGTATTGGAGTGTTCAGCCGGAAGAAGGTGTTATGAATGGACCGCAAGTATAAAGTAGGCGGCTATGTGAAACTTGCAAAACTGTGGGAACGCTCCAAGGATGCAGCAGTAGCCTATCATAGTTCCTATTACGCTGAAAGGTTCAGAGATGATGTGGATAAAAGGCTGGTTGGTGTCTATATTGACATCACAGGGAATAAGGAAATTTACAAACGCCCGGAAATGGTACACCTGCTTCAGGACTGTAAAAAAGGAATAGTTAATCTGATTTTCTCGCAAACAAGAGCCTACCTTGCGGCGAATACCTGTGATTTCTGTTTCCTGTTGAAATATCTGTTTGACATACCGATGCGAGTGGACATTGTTACGGATGATGATGACCAGAGAATCGACACCATTCTTGATGTTGATAACCAACGGCAAAGCCTGAAAGAATTAGCCAAAAAATACACATCAATCCGCGAGAAAGAATATCTTGCTTGGAAAGCACGACTAGAACATGAAATGGAAAAGGCAGATGGAAAATGAATGAAGGACAGTATGATTCAAAAAATGTAGAACATATTTCAATAGAAAATATCGAAGTTGTGTCCAATGGAATGGATTGGAAAAGCAGGCATTTGGAAGCTGAAAAGAGAAAAGCCGAAATCCGCGACAGAATCCATAAGCAGACTGAACAGGGCCAGAAATCAGCAAAAGATTATTTCCGCCCTGCAAAGCCGACCCCATCAATTTATGACAATGACCTAAAACGTGTGGCCGTTTATGCCCGTGTCAGCACATCTAGCGAAGAACAGATTTCCTCTATTGAAAATCAAACTCTATACTACACCAAAAAGATTGCAGAAACGGAGAACTGGAATCTGCAGGATATTTATAGTGACGAGGGAAAATCGGGTACTTCACTGCGGAAACGAGATGCGTTTAAGCGAATGATGCGAGATGCCAAAGACCAGAAAATGGATTTGATTATCTGTGCCAGCATTTCGCGTTTTGCCCGGAACTTTTCGGATTGCATGACACAGATCGCAGCTTTGAAAACCATGCATCCTGCACATCCCATCGGTGTGTACTTTGAAACAGAGAATATCTACACGCTGAATCCAAGCAGTCAATACAGTCTTGACATTCAGGCTCTTTTGGCAGACTGGGAATCGGGCAATAAGAGTCGCCGCATGATCCTTTCGTATGACCAGCGTATTATGACAGGTCAGTACCCGGTGGCTGACCTGATGGGGTATCGGCATACGAAGGATGGACAGTTGGTGATCGAGCCGGAAGAAGCAAAGACGGTGCGGTTTATCTTTCTGGCATTTATTCAAGGGTATAACTACGATCAGATTGCAATGATCCTGACGCAGAAAAAGCGTAGCACCCTGCGTGGCAAGCAGGAGTGGAATGGCATGATGGTGGCTAACATCATGAAAAACGAACGACGCTGGGGTGATCTGGAAGCTCGGAAGAGCATTGTGGTGGACTACAAGTTGGGCAAGGTCACAAAGAATAACGGAAATCGCTGCTCTGCCTACGTTCCAGAACATCACGAAGCGATTGTTTCACCGGAAATTGCACGGGCTGCACATCTTGTGGCATCCAGCAAAAAGAAGTGCGGGGTGCAGGATATTGTAGTAATCCAGCAGGGAGCATTGAAAGGATTCGTGGGCATCCATCCGAACTGGAGTGGCATCAGTGTTGATAGTATTCACAGTCTTTGTCTGAGGGCCTATCTTCCGGAAGAGGTGGCGAAACTGAATGATATAGCAGAGATGAGGACTGGAACAAAGCTGGAAAAGCCCCTTCGATCGGAATATCTGACGATTTCAGGCACTTGCTTTATCAATCAAAGCAGCCCGGTCATAACAATCTCAAAAAATGGAATCCGTTTCAGCAAAGCGTGTCATACCCGCTTGGACGACTGCGAGCATGTGGAACTGCTCTATCATCCGATTCTGCAAGTCGTAATCCTGCGAAAAAGTAATCGTGATGCTTCAACAGCGATACATTGGGAAAATAAGGATAAGATTTGCAGCAGCTTTTCATCCAGGGCATTTTCAGGGGTGATATTTGAAGCAATGAACTGGAAGTGGAGTTGTCGTTACCAGTGTCGTGGTATCTGCCGTGGAGAGGAAAATGCAAAGTTCCTAATTTTTGAATTGGATGAGTCCCGGATTTTGATTAGAAAAAATCAGTATGAACAGATTGAGGATCGTTCGATGAATCTGAAATGTCGGCTGTATCGGAGCAAGTGGGTTCAGAGCATTGCGGCCAGTGATGTGATGGAATCCGGCCAAGTCGTAGAAAATCCCATGATTGGTGCAATTCCAAGCAGAAATGAAGTTCAACGTGAACTGGATGACCTTTTAATGTCGATGTAGGAGGATTTGTGAAATGGAAGAAAAAAGCAGGGAACAGGAACTGAGCGTTCGGGAAATCTCCTTGATTCGTGAGTTGACGCAGATACGAAAAGAACATAAAAGAGAACTGGAGTACGAAAAATTCGATGGCTATGAGCTTCCACCGCGCACCCAATTTTCCATGCTGAATAAACCTGCAGTGAGCATAAAATATGGCGTTATGAAATTTAATATGGCCTGCATCCGGCTTTTTGAAGGAATCAAGTATGTTCTTCCGATTTTGCATCCAAACAAGAAACGGCTTGCATTGATTATGTGTCCGGAAGAAGACAGCGCGTCTGTTGAATGGGCACGGCAGAAGGACGCAAACTGGGTGAATAAGGATATTACCTCTTTGGAATTTGTGGAAAATATCTTCAAGCTCATGAACTGGAACCGAGAATGCCGCTATAAAGTGCTTGGACGGGTGGCTAATTCTGATCAGGGCCTTTGTATGTTGTTCGATTTGGAAGAAGCAATCATGTTCACACCGAAGCCACAGGAATATACGGACCCGCTTACTGGCGAGATGAAGAAAAAACAGATAAAGTTCTTCCCAGATGTCTATAAGGATCGGATCGGGAAATCTTATAATGATTACATCGCTGGTCATCAGATGAATCTGTTCGAGGATTTTATTGGGTATCAGGGCTCTGCTGTATTGGATGAGCCTGAACAGAAAACAGATACTATTTCAGTACCGATACTGCAATGTGAAGAACCTGAAAATATACCTTTACCAGATTTGCAGGAACAGCCTGAAAATGTACAACGACCGGGCAGTGAGGTTGTTGAGAAAGGAATGCTGACATGAGTTCTGGACGAATTATGAATCTGCTGGTGACGATTCCGGCAGAAAGCCGAAGAATGAATGTGGGAAAGGATGTTATTCGTGTTCTTGGGAGTCCGACCTATATTTGTGTTTTGCAGAGGAAAGATCGGAAGTCTATTGCGATTACTCCGTGCACCGCTGAACATCCCATGTCCTTTAAGGTTCCAGACAGGCTGTTGACCGATGGACAGTGCCGAATGATGATTAACGGAATACAGTTCATTCAGGCGTTGCTGGAGGCAAATGAACTAGCTGTAGGAAAGGATCATCAGTTTAAGGGGAGATATGAAGCTGAGAAAAACGCAGTTATCATTTCACTTGAAAAAGATGAACGGGAATGGTAGTCAAGGCGGGAAGAATCTTGAATACAGATGCTGCTATATTGGAATATTATGCTGAATTATGCTGACTTGAATTTAAACCAGAGTGGGCAATATGGACAAATCTATGCTGAAAAGTTTACATCTGCCAGCTTGATATGCAAAGTGTTTTATGGTAAGATGAAAGCACAATGGGGGAAGTATACTCTCCTCTTGAATCTGCTGTAAGGAAGTGAATGCCGATGGAAAATCAGCTTGCTCATGCGATAACGCAGACGGAATATGATTCGAGCTATGATAAGGCTGCCAAGAAGCTGCTTGCCAACAAACAGATTCTGGCACAGATTATGAAGAACTGTGTGAATGAGTACAGTGCCTGTTCCGTAGACGAAATTGCAGAGAAGTATATCGAAGGAACGCCGGAAGTGGGCACGGTTGGCGTTCATGTTGATGATACAAACAGACCCAAGAAAACGGCTGGCGTAATTACCGGAAGCAATAATGAGGATTCTACGCTGACGGAGGGAACCATCAATTATGATGTTCGGTTCGATGCAATCGCACCAGCGTCAGAAGGTTCTACTGCACAGAAAGATGTGATACGTCTTATTATTAATGTGGAAGCGCAGACTGCTTTTAATCCGGGATACCCTTTGACAAAGCGGGCAATCTATTATTGCAGCAGGATGATCTCCGCACAGCATGGTCCGATATTCACGAACTCGGAGTATGGGAAAATCCGAAAAGTGTACTCTATCTGGGTTTGTACACACCCAACCAAGGAGTTCCAAAACACTCTGATTCGTTATTCTATCCGACCAGAGCAGTTGATTGGAAACGCTGTTGAAAAATCGGAAAACTACGATTTGATGAGTGTTGTAACGATTTGTCTTGGAGAACCGGGTACGGAAAACTATACAGGTATTGTGAAATTTATGGATGTGTTGCTCTCTTCTTCCAGAGCAGCTACTGAGAAAAAGAAAATTCTTGAAGAAGAATTTGGCGTTGCAATGAACGAAGAACTGGAAAGGGAGGTGCTTGTTATGTGCAACCTTAGTCAGGGCGTAAAGGCCGAAGGTATCAACATTGGTGAGATGCGGATGCTGGTTAAACAGGTGAGAAAAGGCCGTGTGACAATTGAAGAAGCAGCGGAAGATGCTGGAATGACAGTAGAGGAATTTAAGAAAGTGATGGAAAACACCCCGCTGCAGGCGGTCTAAGAAAAACATATAAAGTAAACTGTTAAGCCCTACAAGGCTCAGAGCGGTTCGATACCGACTGAAAGCCTTGTAGGGCTTATTTTTTTTCGTTTTTTCAATTTTATTTGTGAAAAATGTTGTCCAAGACTTGACATCGGCCGGTTTGGACTGGGATCGCGAGAAGTGGCGCGGAAGCGTTGCATCCAAGTTCATTCGCGGCGGCGAAAAGAATGCTGTGAAATATGCGGATGAGATCATTGTTCTAAGCAAAGACGTGCAGAAGTATTTCTTGGAGACCTACGGAAGGGAGACACATTTTATCCCTAATGGTGTCAATCGGCCAGAGGTTCGGGAAGCAAAGCTGATCACGGATCATTTTGGATTGGAGAAAGATTCCTACATATTGTTCCTCGGTCGTCTGGTGCCAGAAAAGGGGATTCGATATCTGGTTGAGGCCTTCAAGAATGTCAAGACGGATAAAAAGCTGGTTATCGCAGGCGGCTCTAGTGATACGGATTCCTTTATGGAGGAATTGAAAGAACTGGCGAAGGGTGATGATCGGATCCTCTTTACTGGGTTTGTACAGGGAGCAATGTTGGATGAACTATACAGCAACGCTTACATCTACACGTTGCCGTCCGATCTGGAAGGAATGCCATTAAGTCTGCTGGAGGCAATGAGCTACGGCAACTGCTGTTTGGTTTCGGATATTCCGGAGTGCGCAGAGGTTGTGGAAGATAAGGCATTGATTTTCAAAAAGTCGGATGTAGAGGACTTGCGAGAAAAACTGCAAGAGGCCTGTGACAATCCAGAAATGGTTATGAAAATGAAAAATCAGGCAGCTGACTTTATCTGCGAGAAATATAACTGGGATGAAGTTGTAAAGAAAACGATGAAACTGTACAGGAGATAATAATAGATGAGAGTATTGATAATAAATAATCTCCTCTAACCGAACGCAGGTAGTGAGATGTACATAGTGAAAACGCCGGAAAAATAGTGTACTCACGGCACTTTTTGAGAGATGGATAGAGCTGCGAGAGCGGTTTTTATCTCGCTACCCAGGTTCAGTAATCCGGCTTTTTGAAGGAATCAAGTATGTTCTGCCGATTTTGCACCCCAATAAGAAGCGGCTTGCGTTGATTATGTGCCCGGAAGAGGACAGCGCGTCTGTTGAATGGGCACGACAGAAAGACGAAAACTGGGTGAATAAGGATAAGGCTGTGATCGAATCTATTTTTGAGCAGTATAAGCCGGAAATTGTGGTGAACCTTGGTGCGCAGGCAGGTGTTCGGTATTCCATTACGAACCCCGATGCCTATGTGGAGGCAAACCTGATTGGCTTTTATAACATTCTGGAAGCCTGCCGCCATTCTTATGGTGAGGGCCATACTCCGGTGGAGCATCTGGTTTATGTGGGCTATGCAGGGATGGACTACGATACCTTTGCAAACACCCGCCTCCGTGATGTACCGTTTGAGGTCTTTGAAGCCTATAAAGAACGTCTGCCCGAACTGTGGCGCAGACGTGCAGAACACTATTACAGTGAGTTCACTCGTGCCGAAAAGGGCGCAGAACTGTGGCGTAAAGGTGATTTGGAGGGCTACGGTCAGCTTGTTTTTGAAAGCGGAAAATCCTCTATTTATAGCTATGAGTGTGGATGTGATGAACTGAAAAAATTGTATGAAATCATGGCTGATACCGATGGTATCTACGGTGGCCGCTTCTCTGGCGCAGGCTTTAAAGGCTGCTGCATGGCACTGATTGACCCGGACAAGGCCGAAGATATTGAAGCAAAGGTCACAGCAGAGTATCTGAAAGCGTTCCCGGCATTGGAAGGAAAATATAGCTTCCACTTGTGTGAGAGCGCAGATGGTGTTGAGTTATAAGAGGAGAGTACATATAGATGAAATGCTTGATTTTAGCGGCGGGTTACGCCACACGGCTTTATCCACTGGCTGAGAATTTCCCGAAGCCGCTCCTGAAAGTGGGCGAGAAGTCCATCCTTGATTGGTTGGTGGATGATTTGGTGGACACTACCGACATTGACGAATTTGTGGTGATTTCCAACCATAAGTTCGCACAGCATTT
>VOFH01000155.1_pt1 | contig 48000 bp, 80 predicted proteins | sample 5384091 | NCBI WGS metagenome assembly VOFH01 (sample SAMN12384727, study PRJNA508395) | human gut metagenome | isolation source: healthy gut G | host: Homo sapiens
GAGGAAGATGTACATCATCAAAGAACTTTCAGAAAGTAGTGACACGTCATGTATGGGAGGAATACCGAGAGGAGGTAATGGATGAGATACGACATACACCGGAATGGCAAGAAATCTATCCAAGGCGTAAAGAAAGCATAGAGAGGGTGTTCGCAGACTGTAAAGAACATCACACGTTGAGATATACCAGAGTAAGAGGGCTACAAAAAAAATCAGCATCAGTCGCTGATGATTTTTGCGTGTTATAATCTAAAAAGAATGTCAGATGGAGGTGGAAAACCTTTCTAAAACTGCACAAAATCTAATAAAAAGCACAATTTTAAATTATTTTAAGAAAAAAAGAAAAGCGATACTTGTTTATAAGTACCACTTTGTCAACAATCTGAACGACGTATGAACATACGTCTTGATATTTCATAGATATTTTTTCAGCAAATTTATCAATTATATAATGAAAATCATAATACTAATTCCATAAGAATATACTTATCTTCATCAATCACACAAAATTTTTTTTTAACCAAAAGCATAACTTTGAGGATTTCCTTTGTCAACTCCAAGATGTACTTTTTTATAGCCCAATGATTTTAAGTAACTACAGACATCCCTTATGATTTTTGAACCAGTTCCTTTCTTTTTGATATTTTACACTCATCATAAACAATCCAATAAATGCAATATCTTCTGCAGGATAAGCTAAAATCAAGTCCATATAAGCAACCAAAATATTCTCTTCAAAAAATCCTCATAGCTCTTTTGAGGTGGTAGAGCCTCCATATCCTCTATTATGCTTTCTTTTGTTACAAATGGTGAATGATGTTTATAAAAATATCATTTTCACAACTCAGTTCATAAATTATATCTACATCATGTATATCTAATCTGCGTACTATATAATCTTTGGATAATAAATGAAAATCCATCTCTATCCCTCCATCAGTCTTTAACTTTTCTATAGTATACCATCTATTTTTAATCATTGTAATATAGTATTCAAAAATATTTCTTTATACTGTTACATTACAAAAACAGCAACAAACTAACTGCCATAACGATCATTCCTGAAATTAGACCATAAAAGAGACAGATGATGATTTCCATATTCTTTTGCGGCTGGAAGCAATTCATCAAAAGATATAAATACCATGATACCAGCTACAAAACCAAAAGTATTCCAGAAACCGTATCGTTCATAATAGGCATTAAAAGCATATAGCCGATAAAAGCTCCCAGTGGTTCTGCCAGACCTGACAAGAAAGAATAGCGAAATGCTTTTGCTTTTTTGATCCAGTCGCATGGTAAATAGGAACAGATACAGCAATGCCTTCTGGAATATTATGCAGTGCTATGGCTATTACAATTGGTATGGCAATGCTGGCATCCTGCAATGCTGATACAAATGTCGCCAATCCTTCAGGAAAATTATGTATTCCAATCGCAATCGCGCTAACAATTCCCATACGCATAAGCTTCTTTTTGACTTTTTATCAATATCCTCAACCGATTTTACTTCATGTGGATTTTCCTCTTCAGGAATGATTTTATCAATTAACGCAATAAATAACATTCCTCCAAAAAGAAACTACTGTTATGAAACTTCCCATTTTCTGACCAAGCTGAAGCGTTAATAAATCTTTTGATTTTACAAATATTTCTATCATTGAAACATAGATCATAACACCCCGCAGAAAACCCTAAACTAATAGATAAAAATCTTTTATTTGTATGTTTTGTTAAAAATGCAATACAACTTCAATCCCTGTACTTAATCCTGCAAGCAATGTAACAAAAAATGCTAAGATAATAGAATTGTCCATGTAATCCCCTCCTATTTGTTAACTCAATCTAACTTTAAAATATCATCTTCCTGCTGGTATTGTCAAGAAATATGGTTCTCCTTAATATAAAAAAGCTTCTCTAGATACCTAAAGAAACTTTAGTTCATTGGATTATTTACAATTTTCATTTCATTAAAAGGATATAAAATATAAGCATTTTTCCCTATGATGTTTTCTTTATGAAAAGGTCCTACTGCCCTTGAGTCATGAGATACAACACGATTGTCTCCCATCACAAAATATTCATCATCCTTTAAGGTAATTGGTCCAAAATCTTCTGTAAACTTTCTTCCCTGTGCACGAATGCTTTTTACATAGGAAGTATTTAAATAGGGCTCTTCCTGTGGCTCTCCATTGATATATAGAACATCATCTTTTGCATAAATCGTATCATGCGGAAGACCAATGACACGTTTTACCCAATTATCATCTGTTTCTTCATGATGAACAACCACAACATCAAAGCGATGGATTCCAAGATGTTTTGCGCTAAAAATATTAACAAATCCAACTTCCTCATCTTTTTAGTGTTGGATACATGCTGTCTCCATCTACATGTACAGGTTTTAGAAGAAACTGTGTAAACAGAAAGACAATAACAAAACAAATTAAAAAAGGTTTTTAAAAGATCAAGGAGTTCATATACAAAACGTGATTTTTTCTTTGAATGAATTTCGATATTGTTTTCTTCCATACATTACCTCCTCATTGTTATCTATTATATCACTTCAAAGACTATACATCTACTAAAATTATCCGACAAAAGACTGCCGAAGCAGTCAAATTATGACAAGTTATTTAAAATATCTGCCATGCGTTTTGCCAGTCCTTTGCATTTTCAACACTTAAACTGCAAACCGCAACACGTATTCCTTTATTTACTTTTACAGTATAAATATGATTCTGCATCAAGGCTTCATGGAATTCATCTCTTATATTATTATCTTCCATTTTCACAGTTACAAAGAATCCTTCTTTATACGGATAGCAGGAAAGTCCGCATGCCTTAGCTTCTTCTACAAAGATTTCACTTCTTTCTTTTAATAGTTTGATATAGAATTCTTTTTCTTTCATATAAGCATTATGATTATCAGTTGTTACAAATGTAAAATTATCCATGGCGGCATTAGGAATATTAGACCGGGTAGCACGTGCTGCTTTTCAAAAACGATTTCTACACTGCGTACTGCCTCTTTCGTTTTTGCCATTAAGATTGCTGCTCCACAGCGAAGCCCATAAGAGGTTAAAGACTTGCTGCAGCTAAATGCGATAACAACAAATACATTTTCATTAAACGCATCAAATGTTTTTATATAATCTCTAGAATGATCTACATCATAAGAATAATCTATATAAACAATATCATTTAACAAAATAACAGGTGCTTTCTTTGCACATGCATTTAAAATTCTAACAACTTCTTCCCATTCCTCTTTTGTTAAAGAGTATCCGGTAGGATTATGACATGGGTCGTTAAGAACAACGAGAAGTTTTTTTGTGTTTCTAGTATTTCTTCACATTTTCTTTTGAAAATCAGAAATATTAAAATGATTTTCTTCAAATAAAGAATATGTTTTTACTTTTAAATTATCCATCGCAGCCATAAGCTTAAGCTTCCCCATGCGATTTCAGGCAATAACACACTCTCTCCTTCATCTAATATTTCCTGCAGTGTCAATGCGACAGCACCAGTTCCTCGAGTCGCAATTACACTATGTTCCAATGTAGAACCACTTGGCTTTACGATCCAGTCATATACCTGTTTACGATAAGACTCATTTCCTACAAAGCTTCCTGCATACGCTGCCTTTGTTTCTTTCGCAATTTGATCATATGGTGTAAATACACTTTCAAAAGCAACGATACTTCCTTCCTCGTTATACAAAAAGAACCAATCGTTGCATCAACGACATTTTCTGCTCCTATTTTTGCTTTTGCTTCTTTTGCTTTTTACAATCGCAAAGACTGTGTCTTCAATCGGTGTCATATCCACCTTTGTTTTCACAAAACTCATGTTACTTACCCTCTTTCTTATATGTTCCTGCTACACGTACACTTTCACATACATCCTGCAGTTCTTTCAACATTTTCTGTGCTTTTTTTCTTTTAACTCTCCATCTATTGCCGCATAAAAGTAATATTCCCATGGTTTATCTTTCATTGCTCTGGATAAAATACTTTCCATATTAAATCCTGTCTGGCAATGATATTCATAGCCGAAACCAACGTCCCAGCCTTATGAGGTACAGAGAAAATAACACTAAACTCATTACCCTCCATTGTTAATTCTCTTCCTACGACAATAAAACGTGTAGTATTCTGCATGCTTGTGTTGATATTTTCCACAAGTACTTCCAAGCCATAAAGTTCTGCATTTTCTTTTGCGCCTATGGCTGCCTTGGTTTTATCCTGCATTCTAGCTACATATTCTGCAGCCATTGCGGTATTTGGATAAGAAATCAATTCATAGCCTCTTCCTTCTAAAAACTGCTTCGATTGTGAAATTGCCTGATCTTTTGAATATACCTGCTGGATATCCTCTAGTTTTGCCCTTTGATTCCTAACAAATTTTGAGAGATTTTAAATCATATATTTGTTGAATATACACCTGCTCATATTTCATTAAAAGATCAATAACTTCTCCCACTTCTCCACTATACGAATTTTCTACAGGAAGAACACCATATTCGATTTCCCGGAAATAACTGCCTTTATAACGTCTTCAAAACTAGTATAACTTCTTTTTTTATAATGTGGAAACAGATGTTTTGCCGCAATACTGGAAAAAGCCCCCCTCTACTCCCTGATAACCAACTACTTCTTTATGAAGAAGACTTTGCTGGTAATTGCGGGAAATACGCATCATATCCTTCATCATGGAAAGATAACTATCTTTATATTTTTCATTTTCAATATAGTTGACATTTCTATCCAGAACTTCTTGTTCGACCTTGATCAGAACAGGCAAAGCATGTTCCTGTTTATAATGTGCTACATCCTCCACCGCCTGCATACGTTTTTCAAATAATCTTGCGATTTCCTTATCTACTTCATTGATTTGTTTCGTGCATCTTCCAGCAAACTCATACACTCACCTACTTTTTCTTTCTTATTATAATATAAATTCATAAAGAAGCCTATCTTTTTATGAAAGATATTTCATATTATTACAATTTCTTTCATTATTATGTATTAAAAACTGTGATATTCCTTACCACAGCATTTTAAGAATATATCACATAGTACTTTCAAAACCAACGAAAAGCAACAAAAGAAAAACGATTTGAAAGATGCCTAAATAAATCATATACATAGTAATACTTCTCTTTTCAAGAAATTTTTCAAAAAGCTTAAGATTACCACAGGAAGTAAAAAAAACATGGCGGCGAATAGAATAGAAATCATAATGGAATTGCTTTTGTATTACATCCATATAACTTAATATCACAATTCCTGCATGAGTAATAATATAGCTTTATATCCTGTGCAAGAATTGTGTTCTTTTATTTTATTAACTGCGATAAGATAAAGAGGAATTTCCCCAAATAACAATAAAATAGAAAATAACCTAAACATAGCCTGTACCTCTCCTTGCGCAAACCCCATACGTATGCCTCTTTTTTTTCTAACATTATCCCAGTTTAAAACCTTTTGTCAATGAGAAACAAAGACTTTGCAGGATTCCTGTACTTACATACTTTTTTCTGTATGAGGAAAAGATAACATCTTTTACAAATTTTACCTTTGTCATCATTCTTTCATTTTTTTCATTTATTTTCATTTATTTCTTTATTCATCTTGTATTTAGAAGAAAAGTATATTATGATATAGAAAAGTGAGAGTGATACCATGTCTGTTAAACGATTTTATTATAATTTGAATTTTTCGTTATAAAGCCATTGATTTCATGGTTCTTTTTTCACTTCTTTATAACGAATACAATTACATCGCTCACTTATAGCGATGTTTTTTCTTTTATAGGAGGGATGTTTATGAAACTTCATGTAGATTTAAAGAAAACGGTTATGATATTATTTTGGAAAAGGATGTCTGTATCGAGTTAGTGATTATATAGATTTAAAACGTAAAGTAATGATCATTACAGATGATGGTGTTCCTTTATCTTATGCCAAGACGGTACAGGAACAATGTCAGAAAGGCTATATCCATATCATAAAACAAGGAGAAGAATCAAAAGCCTGTCTGTTTTTCAAGAGTTGTGTGAGGATTTATTATCGCATGGATTTTCTAGAAAGACTGTATTGTTGCCTTAGGCGGAGGTGTAGTAGGTGATGTCAGCGGTTATGTAGCCGCAAGTTATATGCGTGGTATTGATGTTATTCAGATTCCTACAACGACCCTGTCACAAATTGACAGCAGCATTGGTGGAAAAGTCGCAATCAATCTACAGGAAGTAAAAAATATCATTGGGGCATTTTATCAGCCTAAAGCCGTCTTTATTGATCCAGATACCTTAAAACCCTTCCTATCCGTCATTTTCGAAATGGTCTTGTAGAAGCCTTGAAAGCAGGTCTTATACAGGATAAAAGAGCTATTTGCCCTATTTGAAAGTGAATCTATCGAAGAACATTTGGAAGATATTCTTTATCGTTCCCTGCTTGTAAAGAAAAAAGTTGTAGAACAAGATGAAAAAAGAATTAGGGTTACGTAAAATTTTAAACTTTGGACATACGATTGGACATGCGATTGAAAGTTATTATCATTTAGATAGCTACCTGCATGGAGAATGTGTATCCATGGGAATGTTATATTTTATAGAAGATGAAAAATTAAAAGAAAAGAGTATTCAATGTTTATAAAAAACTGCATATGCCTGCTTTACCCTCTTTTGACAAAGAAAAAGTATATCAGCTTTTATGCAAAGATAAAAAAGCAAATGGAGATACAATTACGATAGTTAAAGTCAAAGAATGTGGAAAAGCAGTCTTAGAGGATATGCATCTTGAAGATATTAAGAAATATTTATAATAAGTGAGGTCGTTTATGAAAAATACATTTGGAAATCAATTAAGTGTGACAATATTTGGGGAAAGTCATGGCGATTGTATTGGTGCTGTCATGGATGGCTTAGCCCCGAGGAATTGCCTTAGATTTGGATTTTATAAAACAGCAGATGGAAAAAAGAAAAGCAAAAGGAAACATCAGCACACAGCGAAAAGAAGCAGATGAAATTCATATCGTCAGTGGTTATTTTGAAGGATATACAACAGGTACACCCTAACGATTCTTATTGAAAATACAAACACAAGAAGTCATGACTACGAAAAAGACAAAAACCGTCTTCGTCCTTCTCATGCAGATTATACAGCAGATATCAAATATCTGGGATACCAGGATTATCGAGGCGGCGGTCATTTTAGTGGAAGATTAACAGCTGTTCTTGTGGCTGCAGGTGCGATTGCCATGCAGGTTTTAAAAGAAAAAGGAATTCTAATTGAAGTCATATCTTACAGTGTCATCATATCAAAAGATGATAAATTTTCCACAAAAGAAGATATATTAGAAAGAGCAGATATCACAAATGAACCAGTGTGATTTTGCGCTTTAAATCAAAAAAAAGCAGAAGAAATGCGCAAAGTAGAAAGGTTTGATTTTGCGAAGCTTTTATGGAATGAGGCAAATGATGCGATATTGTTTGATGGAAAGGTAAAACCGCTACCAACCATAATGGAGGAATCAATGGAGGAATTTCCAATGGAATGCCGATTTGTATCCCAGTGTTATCAAACCTACTCCATCTATTTATAAACAGCAGGATACAATTGATAAAGAAACACATGAACCTGTAAAACTGCAGATTCAGGAAGACATGATCAGCTATCATACATCGTGCGCGTGTTGTAATTGACAGTATGGTTGCCATAGGGTTATGAATCTTATCATGGAAAGAGAATCAACCCCTTTCCATGTTGCACAACAGAAAAAGAAAGTAGGAATTATGATGATTATCTCTATGAAAAAACATGCTTCAAAAAAAGATATAGAGCATGTAATGCAGAAATTTAAAGATGCAGGATTACAAATACATGAAAGTATAGGAGAAAACTATAATGTATTTGGCATTGTTGGAGATACTTCCTGTATTGATATAGATCAAATAGAAGCCAATCCTTATGTAGAACATGTACAGCGAATTGCGGCACCTTATAAGCTTGCGAACCGTATGTTTCATCCACAGGATACTATCGTGGATGTAAATGGTATTCACATTGGCGGAAAAAAACCAATCGTTGTCATTGGAGGACCTTGCAGTGTAGAAAGTGAAGAAATGATTGAACGTATCGCCTATAAAGTAAAAAGAAGCAGGTGCGTGTATGCTTCGTGGTGGTGCCTACAAACCTCGTACTTCTCCTTATGCTTTTCAAGGTATGGGAACACAAGGGATTCTCGCCATGGAAAAAGCAGGTAAAAAAACTGGACTTCCTATCGTTAGTGAGCTTATGAGTGCAGATAAGCTGGATGAATTCATCGAACATGTCGATGTCATTCAAATTGGTGCTCGCAATATGCAAAACTTTGACTTGTTAAAAGCTGTAGGAAAAACAAAAAACCAATCCTTTTAAAAGAGGACTTGCCAACACAATTGAAGAATGGATCATGGCAGCAGAATACATCCTGTCAGAAGGAAATCCAAATGTTATCTTCTGTGAGCGAGGCATACGAACCTTTTGAACCATACACAAAAGAAATACATTGAATCTTAGTGTCATTCCTATCATCAAAGAAAAAACACACCTGCCGATCATCATGAATCCAAGCCATGCCACAGGAGACTGGAAACTGGTAGAATCTGCCTCTTTGGCAGCCATCGCAGCAGGTGCAGATGGACTTATCATTGAGGTTCATGATGATCCAGAAAATGCGATGAGTGATGGTGTACAAAGTTTACTTCCAGAAAAATTTGATGCATTAGTAGAAAAAGGAAGAAAAGATTGCACATGTTTTAGGGAGGGATCTTTTTATGAAAGTAAAAATTAAACCTTCTACATGCAGTGGAAGCATCACGATACCACCAAGCAAAAAGCATGGCCCATCGTGCCATCATATGTGCTTCTTTAACAAACGGCCATAGCGTAATATCCAATGTAGACTACTCCCAAGACATTCTTGCGACAATCCAAGGTATGCGAAAGTTAGGAGCGCTCATCAAACAAGACGGACATACGCTTCATATTGATGGAATTTGTGATTTTTTCAACATATAAAGGACACGCATATTCATTGTAAGGAATCTGGTTCCACCCTGCGTTTTTTTATTCCGATTTTTTCCCTATGTAATCAACCCATCACCTTTAGCGGAGAAGGAAGACTTATGCAGCGCCCACAAAAAAGTATACGAAGAAATCTTTCAAAAAACAAGGTTTGCCTTTCCTTCAAAACAATGATGAAATATGTATATCCTCTTCGCTTAAACCAGACAACTTTGTATTAAAAGGAGATATTAGTTCTCAGTTTATCAGTGGACTATTATTTACACTTCCTTTATTAAAAGAAGATTCTACGATTCAAATTCTTCCCCCTTTTGAATCTCGATCTTATGTACAATTAACATTGCAGATGTTAGAAGCCTTTGGAATTCATGCTTACTTTAAAGAAGAAAATCTTATCTATATACCGGGCAATCAAACATATAAACCATGTAACTATACCGTAGAAGGAGATTTCTCTCAATTTGCCTTTTTTGCTGTACTTGCCTCTATACAAAATGATTTATATATCAAAGGAGTCAATCCATCATCTAGGCAGGGGGATAAACAAATACTGACAATTTTAAAAGACTTTGGTATACAAGTAGAAGAAAAAAAAAGAAGGTTATCTTGTACGTAAAGGAATCCCTAAAGGTTCCTATATTGATTTAGGAAACTGTCCAGATTTAGGACCAATTTTATGTGTACTTGGTATGTATGCACAAAAGGAAACACATATTGCACATGCGAAAAGACTGCGTATGAAAGAAAGTGATCGTATTTTGGCAATGGAAGAAGAACTCCATAAGTTTCATGTCGATATACGATCTGGTGAAGATGATATTTATATAAAAGGAAATCAAACATATGTTTGTGAAAAAAGAACTGTATGGACATAATGATCATCGCATCGTTATGGCATTATGTATCGCAGGATTATGTGCAAATAAAGAAATAATCATAGATGGTGCACAAGCTATCAATAAAAAGTTATCCTTCCTTTTTGAAGATATTATTTCCATACAAGGAAAGGTGGAATATATATGATAGATCAGAACACACGTTTTCTCATAGTAGGTCTAGGGCTCATAGGTGGAAGCTATGCAATGGGTTTAAAGAAAAAGGATACCATGTAGATGCCATTGATATACAAGAAGAAAGTATTTCCTATGCTTTACAAAACAATCTTATTGATCATGGTTCTACATATGATACAGCACTTATTCAACAAGCAGATATCATCATTAGTGCCTTATATCCAAAAGCTATGGTTACATGGATCAAAAAACAATCAAAAGCATATGAAACCTCATGCATTCATTAGTGATGTCAGTGGTGTAAAAAGTGGTATCGTTGAAGAAATACAAAACTTTTTGCGCGATGATTTACATTTCTGTGCAAGTCATCCGATGGCAGGAAAAGAAGTAAGTGGTGTTCAAAATGCAGATGATACAATATTTCACAGTGCAAATTTTATCATAACTCCAACAGCCAAAAACACGCAGCAAGATATTTCCTGTTTAAAAGACCTTGCGCACATCTTAGAATTTTCTCACATTAGTATCTTAACTTTAGAAGAACATGACACCATGATTGGCTTTTTATCTCAATTCAACTCATGTGATTGCCGTATCGCTAATGAATACAAACGACAACACCCATCTTGTAGATTATACAGGAGACAGTTTTCGAGATCTTACCAGAATTGCGAAAATTAACGAAAATATGTGGAGTGAACTTTTTTCTTAAATAAAGATATCTTAATTCAGGAAATTGATTCTTTTATGAAAGAAGTAGAAAACTTAAGAACAAAATTAGTAGAACATGATGAAGAAGGGTTAAAAACTCTATTTCGTCAATCTACCAAAAGAAGAAAGCTATTTGATCGTTAACAAACATCCTATATTTAAAAACAATTTTATAAAATGCATCCACAGTAACTAAAATGTGGAAAATGGAGGAAATTATGAAAGAATGTAAAACTGTATCAACATCTCTATGTATGTATTTTTATTAACTCTGCTTTTTTCAATACCATTTTCCGCTGTTCTTGCAGGGCTTGGTATTAAAGCAGATTTAAGTATACAGCTATTATCTATTTTGACAACCATCTGTGTTATACCTATTCTTATAAAAGATATACAAGAAAAATTAGAAATAACCATTCCTTTTGATAAACACCTTAACTTATCATTTTCTAAAGTTCTCTACTATACGCTCATTGGTATTGGATCTTCAATGATTTTAGGAATCCTGACAAATCTTATAAACCTTCTATTACTTCAGTTTGATCTGCAAATGACAATGCCAGATTTATCCTTTAAAAATGATGCTTTTTACAATATGATCATAATCCTTTCTGTCTGTGTTATTGCGCCTGTTTTTGAAGAATTATTCTTTCGTGGCTTTATCCTTCAAGCATTAAAGCGACATGGCAATGTATTTGCGATTATCACAACAAGTATTCTATTCGCCCTGCTTCATGGAAATCTAGTACAAGCTATTCCTGTATTCGCCTTAAGTATTGTTATTTCTTATTCTGTCATACGAACGAATAATGTACTCATTGGAATATTAATACACTTTCTAAATAACAGTTTATCTATTTTTGAACTTTTCTTTGTGAAAAATGTTGTTATTTCAGCTATATTTTTATTAGTATCTATTGGATTTATTATATTTACCATTTCCACAATCATCAAAAAAAGAACAATGATTTTAAATTACTATCACTTGTACAAAGGAAAAATATCACTTATTTCTTTAAGAATTGGGTTTCCATCGTATTTCTAGTTCTTACTCTGCTTATGACAGCCACTAGCTTTATAAAAAATATAAAACAACGAATTATTTCTCGATTAACCAAAGAATAAGTTGAGTTTCTTACCCAAAAACTGTAACAATCTTTTGTTACAGTTTTTATCATATCGCTATCTACTCTCTTTCCTGAATCGTAATATGTACAAAATCTTTATCATTTTTTTGAATCTTTTGACGAATTTCTTTTGTAATACCAATGATGTAACAAATGCTTCCATCCGGATTCTTTAATCCCATGTTCACAACACTTCCATCATATGGTTCTCCATCAAATGTTGTATGTACCTTTAACACGGCCTTTCCCAAACTCTTCTTTCACATTCCATGGGAAGATAACATATGCCCCTCCCTTTTCAGGGATACAATGAATACACGCATCATATTCATATATTTTTTATTCATTTTTACCTCACTTGTTTATTTTCGTAAAATCTTATCCATTGATTTTCCTTTCGCAAGTTCATCTATTAGTTTATCCAGATAACGTATTTTCTGCATTAGCGGATCTTCAATTTCCTCTACACGTACCCCACACACGACACCTTTAATTAAAGAAACATTTGGATGTATGCATGGTGCTTCGTTAAAAATGTTTCAAAATCAACCTGTTTATCTAATTGATTCTGTAAAGTTTCTTTATCATATCCGCAAAGCCAGCAAATAATCGTATCAACTTCTTCTTTGTACGATGTTTTCTTTCTGCCTTTTGAACATACAAAGGATATACACTTGCGAAACTGGCAGTAAATATTTTATGGTTCATGATACAACACTCCTGTTCTATCTATTTTCAACCCTATTCTACCATAACGTTTTTTATTTTACTATGTACAGGTTATCCTTCTCAAATATTCTGCCCTGTATCTTTTCATATTATGCTTCAACAAACGAAAAATTATGCTTTACGGCTTGTTTTATAGTGGCTGTTTTCTTTATTTTGTTTTATAATTTACTGGATGTGAGGAGGAACTATATGAATACAATGAAAAAATTCATTCGTTATTATAAACCATATAAAACGATATTCTTTTTTTAGATATGTTTTGTGCTTTAGTTATAAGTTTAATCGATTTAGCATTTCCACAAATCTTAAACTATTTAAACGCTACATTTTATCTACAAAGCAAAGACGCTATTATGAAAGGATTATTATACTTAGCTATTGGTCTTTTCGTGATGTATGTAATTCGCAGTATTTGCCGTTATTATGTAAGTGCTCAGGGGCATATCATGGGTTCTAGAATGGAAAGTGATATGCGTCAGGAACTGTTTGATCAATTTGAACGTTTATCTTTCTCTTACTATGATGAAAATAACACTGGTGAAATGATGAGTAAACTCGTTAGTGACTTATTTGACATTTCAGAATTTGCTCACCATGGTCCTGAAAATATTTTTATCTCTTTGTTGAAGATATTTGGATCATTTCTATTACTTTATATACATGTGCCTTTTAACAATTATTCTTATGATTGTAACCATTTGCATGTTATTGTTCTTTTTAGCACAAAACAAAAAATGCAGGCAACCTTTATGGATAATCGTAAAAAGATTGCTGGTGTAAATGCTAGATTACAAGATTCTCTGGCAGGAATACGTGTAGTAAAATCTTTTGCGAATGAAGATATTGAAAGAAATAAATTCTCTGAAAGCAATCTGCAGTTCTTACATTCAAAAATCAACAACTATCACTGTATGGGTAGATTTCATGCAGGTAACAACTTTTTTTTTCAGGGAATGTTATATCTTACTATTCTAGTTGCTGGTGGATACTTTATTGCACAGGGAACACTAAGTCCTGTTTCTTTTTGGCAACCTATGCTTTATATATTAATATCTTTGTAGCTCCAATCGAAGTATTAGTAGAATTTACAGAAAATGTTTCAAAAGGGTTCTCAGGTTTTCGTCGTTTCCTAGATGTCATGGAAACAAAACCAGAAATTCGTGATTACGTGGATGCACAAGATCTAACAGATGTAGAAGGAGTCATTGATTATCATAATGTTTCTTTCTCTTATAATGCAGATGAACCTGTCTTAGAGAATGAAAACATCCATATTGATGCAGGTAAATCGATTGCCCTTGTTGGTCCAAGTGGAGGAGGTAAACAACAATTTGTTCTTTACTGCCACGTTTTTATGATGTATGTGAAGGTTCTATTACTATTGATGGAAAAGATATTCGTAGTCTAACATTAAATAGCTTAAGAAAAGCAATTGGTATCGTTCAACAGGATGTTTACTTTTATTTACCGGCAGCATTTTTAGAAAATATTGCCTATGGAAGACCCGATGCCAGCAAAGAAGAAATTATTGATGCGGCTAAAAAGCTAATATCCATGACTTTATTATGAGTTTACCTGATGGTTATGATACCTATGTTGGAGAGCGTGGAACACGTTTATCTGGAGGTCAAAACAACGTATTTCAATTGCTCGCGTATTCTTAAAAGATCCTAAAATCCTAATTTTAGATGAAGTTACTTCCGCTTTGGATAATGAAAGCGAAAGACATATTCAAAAGAGTCTAGAAGAATTAGCAAAAATCGTAATTTGTATTACGATTGCCCATCGATTATCTACGATTCGACATGCAGATGAAATTATCGTTATTGGTGAAAATGGTATGGAAGAAAGAGGTACTCACGAACAATTATTAAAAGAAAATGGTGTATACGCTAATTATTACCGATTGCAATTTGAAGGATTAGATGATTAATATGAAGATTCAAGATATTTTTAAAAGGATATGACATTATGATAGATTGCGTACCACTTTCTATTACAGAACTCTGGCTATGATACCTAAATGCCTGTGATACAGGCATTTGGGTAATTACATTTAATTATAAACACTTAGATGTAGAAAGAGATTTTGTTACTATACAACAAATAATTGATGTATTCGAAAACAATAGTTCTTATTATAAAACCTCTAAAGAAAAGTACGAAAAAGAACTTCCTGAAATATTATCAATATTGAAAAGCAAGATCCTACAAAAAAATATATTTTATTTAATAAGCAGGTTCAAATAACCTGTTTATTTTTTTTATGAATACTACTATGTTAATAGTATCCGCCATTTTAAGGCACTTTAAGAGGTGATTTTAATAAAATAAACTAAAATCATATCCCTTAACAAAAACACGTTCTAAGACTAAAATGCCCCTTTTTATGCATTCTAGTTTTATTTTTATAAAATATCAACTTACACTCATTTCTTCACTAAACGCCATCAAAAAAAAGCCATGGTGTAGAACCATGATATAAAAAAAAGAGCCAAGGAACTGGCGACGTGCTATCTTCACCAGAGCACGTCTGGATATTGTCGCCGCTGATATGCTTAACTTCTGTGTTCGGGATGAGAACAGGTGTGTCCACTTCGCCATCATCACCAGATCCCTGAAGGTTCGAACCTTCAAAACTGAACAACAGTCAACATTTGATTAAATCCTCGACCGATTAGTATCAGTCAACTCCACACATCGCTGTGCTTCCATCTCTGACCTATCTACCTCGTCGTCTTCAAGGGGTCTTACTTTCTCTTGGAAATGGGAAATCTCATCTCGGAGTCGGTTTCACGCTTAGATGCCTTCAGCGTTTATCCGTTCCCCACTTAGCTACCCAGCTATGCATCTGGCGATACAACTGGTGCACCAGCGGTGGGTCCATCCCGGTCCTCTCGTACTAAGGACAGCTCTCCTCAAATTTCCTACGCCCACAACAGATAGGGACCGAACTGTCTCACGACGTTCTGAACCCAGCTCGCGTACCGCTTTAATGGGCGGACAGCCCAACCCTTGGAACCGAATTCAGCTCCAGGATGCGATGAGCCGACATCGAGGTGCCAAACCTCGCCGTCGATGTGAACTCTTGGGCGAGATCAGCCTGTTATCCCCAGGGTAGCTTTTTATCCGTTGAGCGACGGCCCTTCCATTCGGCACCGCCGGATCCCTAATCCCGACTTTCGTCCCTGTTCGACCTGTTTGTCTCACAGTCAAGCACGCTTCTGCATTTGCACTCGCCGATTGATTTCCGTCCAATCTGAGCGTACCTTTGGGCGCCTCCGTTACTTTTGGGAGGCGACCGCCCCAGTCAAACTGCCTGCCTGACACGGTCCCCCGTCCAGCTTCATGGACGCAGGTTAGAACTCCAATCAGACAAGAGTGGTATCCCAACGTCGACTCCAGATACACTGGCGTGCATCCTTCTTCGTCTCCCACCTATCCTGTACATACTTGATCAAAACTCAATATCAGGCTACAGTAAAGCTCCATGGGGTCTTTCCGTCTAGTTGCGGGTAACCTGCATCTTCACAGGTACTAAGATTTCACCGAGTCTACTGCCGAGACAGCGCCCAAATCATTACGCCTTTCGTGCGGGTCAGAACTTACCTGACAAGGAATTTCGCTACCTTAGGACCGTTATAGTTACGGCCGCCGTTCACTGGGGCTTCAATTCATTGCTTCGTCGAAACTGACAAATCCTCTTAACCTTCCAGCACCGGGCAGGCGTCACCCCCTATACTTCGTCTTGCGACTTTGCAGAGAGCTGTGTTTTAGTTAAACAGTTGCTTGGGCCTCTTCACTGCGGCTCTCTTTCAAGAGCACTCCTTCTCGCTAACTTACGGAGCCATTTTGCCGAGTTCCTTGGCAACAGTTCTCTCGCTCACCTTAGGCTACTCGCCTTGACCACCTGTGTCGGTTTTGGTACGGGCCGCTCATCAATTAGCGCTAGAAGCTTTTCCTGAAAGCTGGCCTCGCCGTCTTCGCTACTTGATCCCCAGGGGTTTCGCTTACCTGTCACGTTTTACATCGTGCACGCATTTTACTATGCACCTGCTATTCGCTTCGACCACAATCCATTAAGTGGCTCATGCTAGCCTTCTCCGTCATTCCTTCATTTCCATCGCGGGTACAGGAATATCAACCTGTTTTCCATCGACTACGCCTTTCAGCCTCGCCTTAGGTCCCGACTTACCCAGGGCGGACGAACCTTCCCCTGGAATCCTTGGGCTATCGGTGTGCAGGATTCTCACCTGCATCTCGCTACTCACACCGGCATTCTCACTTCCATGCTCTCCACCACTCCTTACGGTATGGCTTCCACGTGCATGGAACGCTCCCCTACCACTTGTATTACTACAAATCCGCAGCTTCGGTAGTATGCTTAGCCCCGGTACATTTTCGGCGCAGGGTCACTCGACTAGTGAGCTGTTACGCACTCTTTAAAGGATGGCTGCTTCTGAGCCAACCTCCTAGTTGTCTGTGCATCCCCACATCCTTTTCCACTTAGCGGTAATTTTGGGACCTTAACTGATGATCTGGGCTGTTTCCCTTTTGACCATGGACCTTATCACCCACAGTCTGACTGCCGGGAATATCTCATGGCATTCGGAGTTTGATTATACTCAGTACCCCGGGATGGGGCCATCGTACATTCAGTGCTCTACCTCCACAAGACTCATCCTCGACGCTAGCCCTAAAGCTATTTCGGGGAGAACCAGCTATATCCGTGTTCGATTGGAATTTCTCCCCTAGCCACAACTCATCCGCCAACTTTTCAACGGGGGTCGGTTCGGTCCTCCATTCAGTTTCACCTGAACTTCAACCTGGTCATGGCTAGATCACACGGTTTCGGGTCTATCTTATCGTACTCCGCCCTATTCAGACTCGCTTTCGCTTCGGCTCCGTGTCTTCCACTTAACCTCGCACGATAACATAACTCGCCGGTTCATTCTACAAAAGGCACGACATCACCCTTTAACGGGCTCTGTCTTCTTGTAAGCATACGGTTTCAGGTTCTATTTCACTCCGCTCCCGCGGTTCTTTTCACCTTTCCCTCACGGTACTGGTTCACTATCGGTCACTTGTTTATATTTAGCCTTGACGGATGGTCCCGCCTGCTTCCGACAAGATTCCACGTGCCTCGCCGTACTCAGGATCCCGCTCGACTTCCTCTCGGTTTCGGTTACGGGACTTGCACCCTCTCCGGTCGGCCTTTCAATGCCGTTCTCCTACCATGATTCTTGCCGTATCGCGGTCCTACTACCCCAGCCCTCAGGCTGGTTTGGGCTCCTTCCCTGTTCGCTCGCCGCTACTGTGGGAATCATTCTTATTTTCTTTTCCTCCGGGTACTAAGATGTTTCAATTCCCCGGGTACCTCTCTCGCAGACTATGTATTCATCTGCGGATGACATGCTATTACGCATGCGGGTTCCCCCATTCGGATACCGGCGGATCTTTGCTTACGTACAGCTCCCCGTCGCGTTTCGCCGTTCGCTGCGTCCTTCTTCAGTTTCAAGTGCCTAGGCATCCACCGTACGCCCTTTCTTACTTAATCACCATTAGCTTGACTGCGAGCTTTGAGTTTTCTGTTTGTTTAACTTCAACTCGTGAATTTCTTACAACTTTTCGTTATAGACCTTCTGTTATGTCTTCTGTTATTCAGTTTTCAAAGATCGATTCTGGAACGCTTCTCAGCCTTCCAAAACCAAACAGGAAATATCTTTCTCTGCACTCTTTCTCCTTAGAAAGGAGGTGATCCATCCCCACGTTCCCGTAGGGATACCTTGTTACGACTTAACCCCAGTCATCGGTCCTACCTTCGACGGCTCCCTCCTCACGGTTAGGCCACCGGCTTCGGGTATTGCCAACTCTCATGGTTTGACGGGCGGTGTGTACAAGGCCCGAGAACGTATTCACCGCAGCATGCTGATCTGCGATTACTAGCGATTCCGACTTCATGGAGTCGAGTTGCAGACTCAATCCGAACTGAGACGACCTTTATGAGTTCCGCTCCCCCTCGCAGGTTCGCTTCTCGTTGTAGCCGCCATTGTAGTACGTGTGTAGCCCAGGTCATAAGGGGCATGATGATTTGACGTCATCCCCACCTTCCTCCGGTTTGTCACCGGCAGTCTCGCATGAGTCCCTAACTTGATGCTGGTAACATGCGACAAGGGTTGCGCTCGTTGCGGGACTTAACCCAACATCTCACGACACGAGCTGACGACAACCATGCACCACCTGTGTGATGTATAGCTATCTTTCTATCTCTAGAACATTTACATCCATGTCAAGGCCTGGTAAGGTTCTTCGCGTTGCGTCGAATTAAACCACATACTCCACCGCTTGTGCGGGCCCCCGTCAATTCCTTTGAGTTTCACACTTGCGTGCATACTCCCCAGGCGGAGAACTTATTGCGTTAACTGCAGCACTGAGTTTCCCCAACACTTAGTTCTCATCGTTTACGGCGTGGACTACTAGGGTATCTAATCCTATTTGCTCCCCACGCTTTCGTGCCTCAGTGTCAGTTACAGGCCAGGCGACCGCCTTCGCCACTGGTGTTCCTCCATATATCTACGCATTTTACCGCTACACATGGAATTCCATCGCCCTCTTCTGCACTCTAGCTTACCAGTTTCCAAAGCCAACAGCAGTTGAGCTGCTGCCTTTTACTTCGGACTTAAAAAACCGCCTGCGCACCCTTTACGCCCAATAATTCCGGATAACGCTCGCCACCTACGTATTACCGCGGCTGCTGGCACGTAGTTAGCCGTGGCTTTCTGGTAAGCTACCGTCACTTCAGTATCATTTCCTCTACTGACCGTTCTTCCCTTACAACAGAGCTTTACAACCCGAAGGCCTTCTTCACTCACGCGGCATTGCTCGTTCAGGGTTCCCCCATTGACGAAAATTCCCTACTGCTGCCTCCCGTAGGAGTTTGGGCCGTGTCTCAGTCCCAATGTGGCCGTTCGCCCTCTCAGGTCGGCTACGCATCGTCGCCTTGGTGGGCCGTTACCTCACCAACTAGCTAATGCGCCGCAGGTCCATCCATGTTCACACCTTTACAGGTCCTTTAATGAATAAGAGATGCCTCCTGTTCACCTATCCGGTTTTAGCTACCGTTTCCAGCAGTTATCCCGGGCACATGGGCAGGTTACCTACGTGTTACTCACCCGTTCGCCACTGAGCTTCCATATTCTCGTTCGACTTGCATGTATTAGGAAGCAAGATCAAACTCTCCATATTTTAGCTCAAAACGTTTTCTGCGTTCGACTTGCATGTATTAGGCATGCCGCCAGCGTTCATCCTGAGCCAACATTTTTTTACTCTTTTTTTTACTTTTTTCTTTTCTCTTTTCCTGGATCAAACTCTCCATTTGATTTTAGCTCAAAACGTTTTCTGCTAACGTTTTCTTCTTTTGTTTTGTTATCTTTTTCATTGTTTGAAATTGACGTTTCCTGTTTACGCATTTTTTCATGAAAGACCGAGCCAAGTTTCTTTTCTTTATTTTCTTCCAAAATACTCGCTTGGTGCTGGTATATATTACCGTTATGATTTTTAATTTTATCATATACTACCCTTTCATTGCTTCTGCTTTTGCCTGTTTTCTTCAATGGTAGATACAAACATAAATGCCTGTTCTGGAAGATCATCATATTTTCCTGCTAACAGTTCTTTTTAAAACTGCGTACTGTATCTTCTCTTGATACATAGCATCCTTTAATTCCAGAGAATACTTCAGCTACATTAAATGGCTGAGATAGGAAGTTACGTACACGTCTTGCACGGTTAACGATAATTTTATCTTCTTCACTTAACTCATCCATACCCAAGATAGCGATAATATCCTGCAGTTCTTTATATCTTTGTAAGATCTGCTGTACACCACGAGCGACTTCATAGTGTTCTTCCCCTACAACTAATGGATCGAGGATACGAGAACTTGATTCTAGTGGATCAACGGCTGGATAAATACCTAATGCCGCAATATCACGATCAAGTACTGTTTTTGCATCCAAGTGTGTAAAGGCAGTTGCTGGAGCTGGGTCTGTCAAGTCATCTGCTGGTACATAAATTGCCTGTACAGATGTGATAGAACCATTTTTTGTAGATGTAATTCTTTCCTGCAGCTGTCCCATTTCCGTTGCTAGTGTTGGCTGATATCCAACCGCACTAGGCATACGTCCTAAAAGGGCACTAACTTCTGAACCTGCCTGCGTAAAACGGAAAATGTTATCGATAAATAACAATACGTCCTGATGATCCTGATCACGGAAATACTCTGCCATTGTAAGTCCTGTTAAACCTACACGCATTCTGGCACCCGGTGATTCGTTCATCTGTCCATATACAAGAACTGTTTTATCCAATACACCGCTATCTTTTCATTTCATGATACATGTCATTCCCTTCACGTGTTCTTTCTCCAACACCGGTAACAACAGACATACCACCATGTTCTTTCGCAATATTGTGGATCAATTCCTGAATCAATACAGTTTTTCCTACACCAGCTCCACCAAACAGACCGATTTTACCACCTTTAGAATATGGACACAGCAAATCAATTACCTTAATTCCTGTTTCCAGCATTTCTGCAGATGTCTGCTGTTCATCAAAGCTTGGTGCTTTACGATGGATTGGAAGTCTTGTCTGTGTATTTACAGGTCCTAATCCATCAATTTCACGCCCTAAAACGTTAAACATACGTCCTAGAACTTCTTTTCCTACAGGAACACTAATTGGAGCTCCTGTATCTATGGCTTCCATGCCTCTAACAAGTCCATCCGTACTTCCCATGGCAATACAGCGAACACGGTCATCTCCAATATGCTGTGCTGCTTCTACAACCAAAGAATCCTGATCTTTTAAAGGAATTTCGATTGCAGATAGCAGTTCAGGAAGTTCACCATTTTCAAACGCTACATCGACAACCGGTCCAATGACCTGTACGATTTTTCCTGTATTTTTGCTCATTAGCTGCTCACTCCTTCCATCGCATTGACACCACCGACAATTTCTGTAATTTCCTGTGTAATTGCGGCCTGTCTAGCTCTGGTTATATTGTAATTCCAATGTCTCTTTCAATTCTTCTGCATTATCTGTCGCATTTTCCATTGCCATACGACGACTAGCCTGTTCACTTGTTTTTGTTTCCGGTAATAGCTATATAGCATAGAGCGCACATACATAGGAACCAGCGTATCTAATATCTGTTCCCCAGCCGGCTCAAAAAAAATCGTCTGTGCACTTTCTTTTTTTTCTCTCTTTGTTCTTTTCAACTGGAAGCAAAGTAACCAGTTTTGGTTCAAAAGTAACAGAGTTTACAAAATGCGTATACAAAATGCGAATTTGAGATATTTCTTTATTTCGGTATAATTCCAGCGCATAATCCGCTATTTCTGCCAGTTCGCTGTAACATTCATCTTCCAGATCCACTTCTTCTCTAACAACTTCAAAGTCTTTGTTTTTAGACCAGTTCACCCCACGGCTACCAATCATAACAAATTGTCCGTCATTACCAATTTCACTAGAAAGCATACGATAAATATTCGCATTATATCCCCGCAAAGCCCCCATGTCACTTGTAAAGACAATGGTAAAGGTTTCCCTTCATTTTTTGCAGGTATGGATGTCTGAATTTATAATAGAAGATAAAATATCCTGTACTGTTTCTTTTAAATAGAAAGCATACTCTATTTTCTTCCATATATTGTTTCTTTTTTTTCAGCTTACTGGTCGCAACAAGCTGCATCGCCTTTTGTAATCTTCTTTGTAGATTCTACAGAGCGAATACGAGCTTTTATTTCCAGTTTTCCTGCTGCCATACGCTTACGCTTCCATCATATTTTTAAATTCTTTTTCAAAAAGCGGTCAATGCATCAGTAATACGCGCACTTAAAGCATCATCCAATGCTTCTTTTTCTTCAATTTCACGAAGAATATCACTGTGTTCACGTTCCATATATTTCAACATTTCTTTTCATATAGACTAACCTGTTCTACTTTTGACCGGTTTCAAGAATTTATTTTTGCCGCAAAGAAAGAAACTACCTGATGAGATACCGGCATTGGATCATACTGATTTTGAATTAGCAGCTTTGTCAAACGTTCTCCATGTGCCAATGTTTCTGCAGTCGCACTATCTAAGTCACTACCAAATTTTGCGAATGCCTGCATTTCTCTAAATTGAGCAAGTTCAAGTTTTAAAGAACCGCTTACCTGTTTCATTGCTTTTACCTGCGCTGCACTACCAACACGAGATACACTTAATCCACTGTCTACTGCTGGACGAACACCACTGTTAAACAATTCTGTCTGTAAGAAAATTTGTCCATCCGTAATAGAAATAACATTTGTTGGGATATAAGCAGAAATATCTCCTGCCTGTGTTTCAATGATTGGTAGAGCTGTTAAACTTCCTCCCCAATTCATCATTAAGTTTTGCTGCACGTTCCAAAAGACGAGAATGCAGATAGAAAACATCTCCAGGATAAGCTTCACGTCCTGGTGGACGTTTTAAAAGTAAAGACATTGTACGATAAGCTACCGCATGTTTACTCAAATCATCATAGATAATTAAAACGTCTTCTCCTTTTTCCATCCATTCTTCCCCAATAGCACATCCTGCATATGGTGCAATGTATTGTAAAGGAGCTGCTTCACTTGCTGTTGCGGAAACAATCGTTGTATATTCCATTGCTCCATGACTTCTTAATTTTTCTACGATTTGGGCAACCGTACTTGCTTTTTGTCCAATCGCAACATAAATACATTTTACATTTTTTCCTTTTTGATTCAGGATCGTATCAATCGCAATTGCTGTTTTACCAGTCTGTCTATCTCCGATAATCAGCTCACGCTGTCCTTTCCCAATTGGAATCATAGAGTCAATGATCTTCAACCCTGTCTGAATAGGCTGATGTACACTTTTACGTGTCATAACCCCCGAGCCACACGTTCTACCGGACGATAAACATCTGATGTAATTGGTGCTCCTCCATCAATTGCCTGTCCAAGTGCATTTACAACACGTCCAAGCATCATATCTCCAACAGGAACTTCAACAATTTTTCCTGTACGTTTTACTTCGTCTCCTCTTTGATTCCACTATCATCACCCATCAATACGGCTCCGACATGTTCCTCTTCAAGGTTTAATACCATTCCATACACATCATGTGGGAATAGCAGAAGTTCTCCAGACATCGCATTCTGCAAACCATGTACAAGAGCAATACCATCACCAATGGTAATAACACTACCTGTTTCTCCAACTTCTAGTTCTTCATCATAGCGACGAATCTGCTCTTTGATTAGCTTGCTGATTTCTTCTGGTCTTAAACTCACCATATTCACCTCGCTTATTTATGGTTTATGAAAGATTTTTGTACAGTTCCTTTCAAACGTTCCAGTTTTCCTCTGGCACTGTTATCAATAATCTGGTCATTGATTTTCATACGGATACCCGCAATCAAATCACTATCTACAGATAACACAAAATCTACTTTTTATTTAATTTCTTTTCCAGTGTCGCTTTTAAACGAGCTACTTCTTCCTCACTTAAAGAAGCCGCACTCTTCACATAAACAACCCGGATGTTATTTACTTTGTTATATTCTTTCGTATATTCTTTTTACAATTTCTTCAATAAAACGAAAACGTCCTTTATCTACCAGTAATTTTAAAAGTTTAAAAAAGCATAGGATCGATTGCATCTCCATATACTTTCACAAGCAGTTCTTTCTTTTCTTCTTTACTGATTTTTGGATGTGCCATAACAGCACGATAGTTCGCATCCTGTTTTACATTTTCTGCCACAAGATCAAGCTGTTCTTTATATAAATCAAGCTTTTCCTTCTTCCTGTGCCAATGAAAAAATCGCATCGCAATAGCTTTTGCTAACTACGCCTGCCATGAGTCATCACCTGCACGTTCAATAAACTCATCCACATATTTTTTCTGCTGTTCTTCGCTAAGCTCTTTCCCAACGATTTTTCCTGCAGCCTCAAATGCAACATCTGTAATTGTCTGTTTCATTTCTTTCTGTGAACGAACTTTTTCGCGTTCGATATCCTGCATTGCTTTTTCTTTCATGCTATCCGCTTCTTTACGTGCCTGTGCAAGAATATCTTTTTCTCTGCTGAAGCACTGCGTTTTGCACTTTCTAAAATCTCATGAGCATCGCTTCTGGCATTTGCCATCTGTGTCTCATACTGCTCTTTGAAAGATTCTCCTTCTTTACGAGCAAGATTTCCTGCATCAATATCCGCCTGAATCGCATCGCTTCTTTTTGGAAATAATCTAAAATCACATCCCAGAAAAATGTTTCGCAACCAAACAGATAATAAATGTTGAAATACAAACAAGAGCCATATCTACAGGGTTTATACGCAGGTAATTCGTAATATCAATGTTCATCTGCTAAACCTCCTTATGGTTTTTGTATGTACTATCCTTTCAAGAAAATCAATAACAATGCGACAATTAACGCATAGATACCAGTTGTTTCTGCCATCGCAATACCAAGAACCATAACAGAACGAATTTTACCAGCAGCTTCTGGGTTTCTACCTGTAGCTTCTGCACCTTTACTAGCCGCAATACCCTGTCCAATACCGGGACCTAAACCAGCGATCATAGCGATACCAGCACCTAACAATGCCATACCTTGTACGAAAACTCATTAAATTCAGCCATTTTAATTTCCTCCTAAATATTTGATAGCTTATTCTTCTTCACTTGCATACGATTCACTCAAGAAGAAACTTGCCAGTGTAAAGAAGATATAGGTCTGAATAAGACCTGAAAAATGTCGAAGTATGAATGCAGAAATGGTGTAAAGGCTAATCCCAATACCCCAAACGGCATCAAAGACTTCATCAGCGTGTACACAAGCCCTGTGATAATGGTACCAGCTAAAAGGTTACCAAATAAACGCAAGGACAAAGACACAGGCAATGCTAAATCACCTAGAACATTTAATGGAAGGAATAAAAGAAAGGATCCATTAGTTCTTTTAGTCTTCCACCAACGCCTTTTTCTTTCAGTCCAACAAACTGAATCAACAAAAACATCATGACCGCAAGTGTTACATTGACACTTAGGTTTGATGTTGGCGGCTGTAACCCTATCAACCCTAACAGGTTAGAGGGAGCCATCATGAAGATTAGTGTTCCAAAGAAAGGAATATACGCTCGCGTACGTTTCCCGGTTTCCAGAAATAATTCCTGTTCCCAGTTTTGCGACGCATTCACATAAAAGTACAAACCCTTTTGGAGCCACCCTTGGATCTGCTTTTTTGATTTTCTTACCTGCAACGATAAAGAAAATCGACATCAGCACACATAGAATCAACCAGTTTACAATGGATTCATGTATCACAATTTTGTTGTGCCGATTACCAATTCGATAGCCACTAATCATCCTCCTTTCTGTGTAGAAACACATACAATAGAATGGAAGCTTTATGACAGAGCATACCAGCTAATAGCGCAATAACATTCACACCACGCCAGGCAGACAGACCAAAATCAACGCATAGATAACATAACGTCTAAGATAGCCTGCATACCCCGCTTTAGAAGCATCTTCATAAAGCTCAATAGATTCACTCATACGCACGATCATGTTGAATCCAATCAAACCACTTAAAGTTCCAATCAGAATTCCTACACCTATGCTGGAAAAACTGTCTTTGAAAATAACAGAAGATATAAGTGCAGCAGCTACACTTAAAGAAAGACTGATTCTTCGGTTTCTTTTTTTAAGTTCGCTGTTTCATTCATCTTCTTTCATTCCTTTCAGCAGCAGATAAAAATTCGCAAGCAGCGCATAAGCTAAAAATACCAGCAGAAATACTGGTGTACAATGCAGTTTTTTATCCAGCCAAATACCTATAAGTACTGCTAGAAGACAGCTTATAAACAAGCTCGATAAAAACTTCATTGCTTTATAATACTCTTTCATTCCTGTGTACCAAATATACGATCTCCAGCATCTCCTAGACCGGTACGATGTATCCATGCTCATTCAGTTTTTCATCTAAAGCAGCCAAATAAATATCAACATCCGGATGTTTTTCCTCTACTGCATGTACACCTTCTGGAGCACCTACAAGACATACCGGGCGGATATTTTTTGCCCCCTGTTTCTTTACCATGTCAATTGCCGCAATCGCACTTCCTCCTGTTGCCAGCATAGGATCAACGATCATCACAATTGCATCGCTTACCTTTTTGGATATTTCTCAAAATAAGTATGCGGTTCTAGGGTTTCCCTCATCACGATATAACCCAATATGTGCAATCTTCACGGTCGGTATCAGGTTAGAGATCCCATTTACCATCCCAAGACCTGCACGAAGAATAGGAACAAGTACGATATCTTTTCCATTTCCTGTGTAGTGAAGGATGTGATCGGTGTTTCAATTTCCACATCTTTCATAGGTAAATCTCTAGTGATTTCATAGGCCATCAAACCTGCTATTTCATCTAGATTTTGGCGAAAATCTTTTGTTTTTGTTTCTTTTTTTCGCATTTGTGTCAACTTATGCGTAATCAAAGGATGCTGTAAAACTTTCAACATATTTAACACCTCTTTTTTTGGATCTATAAGCCTTATCCAAACTGTTTCACATCAGAATCATTATAACATGTTTTATCCTTCTTTTACCTTTTTTCACTCTCTATTTCATAAAAATGTGAAAGAAATCGCTTTCCCTGATAGTATTCATCAATCCATGATTAGCATACATCAAATTGTTGTTTAAACACCTGTTTTTCATGTGATTTTCATGTGATTTAAGATAGGATAAAAGAAAAAAGATCATGTTACTACACAATCTTTTTCATCATTTATATTTATTTTTCAAACAAGGCTGCCATTGTTTCTACCATAGCTCCTGTGGCACCTTTTGTGCGATATCCTTCCCCATTATCTGTATCGGCACTTCCAGCTATATCTAAAGTGAATCCACTCAATGCCATCTTCTATAAATTCTTCAAGGAATGCCGCCGCAAGGCTTTGCCCCTCCTTTTCCACCAGAAACAGAATTAACCATATCCGCCACATCACTTGATCGTATTTGTGAATGGAAATTTTCATCTACAGGAAGCTGCCATATTTTTTCTTCTGTTTTTTCAGTTGCATGTTTCAACTCCTGATAAAAAGCATCACTATTGGTAAACACGCCTGTATACGTTGTACCTAATGCTCCAATGACTGCTCCTGTCAATGTTGCGACATCAATAATACGTTTTGCCCCTTTTGCTGTGCATAAGTAATCGCATCACATAAAATCAAACGTCCTTCTGCATCTGTGTTTGTAATCTCAATTGTTTTTCCACTTAGTGATGTCAACACACTGTCACAAGTGTAGGCATCTGACCAATCATATTTTCTGTTGCGGCTACTACTGCCATCACATTGGCTTTTACTTTTTTTCGTCGCAAGCCACTGCATAGCACCTAGTACATTTGCTCCTCCACACATATCTAATTTCATCCAATGCATTCCTGCAGCACTTTTTAAATTATATCCACCAGAGTCAAACGTAATCCCTTTTCCTACCAATGCGGTATAAGGAGCATCTCCATCTCCCTGATACCATAAAGTAATCAAACGTGCTTCATGCGCGGAACCCTGATTTACACCAAGAAGTGCACCTGCACCCATTTCCTTTAATTCTTTATTCGTTAAGATTTCATAACGAAGTCCAAGATTTTCTGCCATTCTTTTCGCATCGTTTGCTACATCTTCTGGATGCATATGGTTTGGTGGAGTATTTCCTAAATGACGAGCATGATTGATTGCGGCTGCACATGACATTGCTTTGCGAATACCACCTTCCACATCTTTATCAGATGCATAAGAAAGAATGCCATCTTCTTTTGGAAGATAACTATACATACTGTAATACATTCCATACACGATATCAAATATCTTATCTTCGTCTAAACTATCTAGCCATACACATATCTTCCCTTTTTTTCTTTACGAGCAAGTTTCCCCATAAACTTACGAAGTTTTCTGCGTGTCAGCTTTTCTTTCTCCAAGTCCGGCAAAAATGATTTTTTTCACTTCTGCTTTCCCCATTGTTAAAAGTTTCATTAATTGTTTCATAATTCAAACATATATCATTTGTAACATCGTATCCAAGCAATTCTGTTATTTCATCTGGAATACGATCTCCTTTATATAATGGAACAAGCAAAGCTGCTTCCTGTTTAAAACTTTCCATTCTTTTATAAATTTTCATTCTGTAACCTCCTTTGAAATCCTTCTATTTTCTTCTATTTTATCATATATGCTATAGAAATCACGTATACAATTTCTATAAAGAAAAACAACCAGATATCCAATTGTTTTTCTTTTTCTTATCTTTCTCTAACAAGTTTTTACTGTTATATACTGATGTCCAAACAACACTCCAGCTAACGTCAAAGATGCCCCTAGACCTGTATAAAATACCGCAATAAACACTTCCGGTGCAATTCCTGAATATCTTAAGAAAATTCCTCCACTCATCATAACTGCCATAATGATAAAAGCCGGAATATCAAAAAATTTCAAAAAGAACTGCTGTTCTCCTTCATATCCAACAATTCTTGTCGTATGTTTCTTTACCAGTTTTCCAAAAATAAAGACTTGAAATACTGTAAATACGACCAAAGACAATAGAATATTTATTACATTTATATAATTCGGATATACCTGCATTCCTATTTTTAAAATATTAAAACCCTGCTGCCAGCCATACAAAACACGCAATTAATAATAATGTTCTTTCTTTACCTTCATAATTTCATCTTCTTTCTTAATTTGACATGAAAAGTTTAACTCTTTTGCAAATTCCAGTGTCAAGAAAGGTGCTTTATTGTCAGCTGTTCTCATATAAAAAGTGACATCTGTTACGACATCACTTTCCCATTATATTTATTCTTTTATGAACTCTTCCATTGCCTGTAAATCCAGTTCTTTATAATTCTTTAAGAATGCATATAGATGCTTCGCAATTTCTTTGCATCCATTTTCTGTATTTGATTCAATATTACATGGCAAAATAGGATCATGCAAAGACTTTCTTAACAGACACCATCCATTTCCATGCTCCTTATCAAAAGAGAAACGAAGTCCTTCGTGGTTTACAGGTGCAAGCATAAATTCTCCATGCTTTTCTGCATACACTTTTAAATCCTCCAACACCTTATCTCCATAGCTTCCAAAATCTTCACATGTGATTTTTAAAGCGAAGTTCTTTTGTCTTCTAATGGGTGCTTTAACTCTTGGATAAGTTCATCAAGACTGTGTCCTTCTAAATGCATTTTCGCAGCTTTTATCACAATTTTTGTTGCTAAATATGCACCATCGTCTAAGAAATAATTTTCCTTTAATGCCGCATGTCCACTTGTTTCAATCGCAAGCTGAGAATCAACGCCCTCTTTATTTTAAACGAACAGCTTCATTAATAACATTTTTATATCCTCTTTTAAAAAAAACGCAGATGTTTTACATGCAATACATTTTCTAAGAAATCATGCAATTCATCACTTGTAACAGAATCTGTTACAATCGTTGTACTGGATGTTGTTCACATACAAGTGCTGCAGCTAATGCCACGATCGCATTACGACTAATTTCATGCCCATATTTATCTACCGCACTGCTTCTATCCACATCGGTATCAAAGATAATTCCTAAATCAGAATGATTCGTTTTTACCGCATCACAAATACTTTGCATCGCTTTTGCATCTTCTGGGTTTGGAATATGGTTTGAACATACCATCCGGTTCTAAAAACTGAGAACCGCTTGTATCTGCCCTAATGGCTGCAATACTTTATCCACATAAAACCACCGGCACCATTTCCTGCATCCACTAAAATTTTCATACCGTTTAATGGCTTATCATATGTATTTGGGTGGTTAACTTCTTTTGATTAATTCCCTTAAAATGCACTATATACAGATAACAAATCTTTTGTTTCTACACTTCCATTTTCTTTGTTTATAAACTTTCCTGTTCTCCAAAGGTAATCAATGATTTAATATCTTCTTTATTTAAGCCACCATCTTTATCAAAGAATTTCATACCATTACGATTATAAGGAAGATGACTTGCGGTAATCATGATTGCGCCATCTTCTTTAAATTCCTCAAATACCGTAGACATAAACATCGATGGTGTGGAAGCAAGTCCACAATCACATACCTGCACTCCTTCATCTACCAATCCCTGCATTATTGATTCCTTTAATTCCTTCGCGCTGATTCTGGAATCATGTCCTATCGCAATGCGAAGTTCTTCTTTCTCATATTTTTTTTCTAAGATAAGCTACAAATCCTCTTGCCAAAGCATAAACAGCTTCTTTTGTAAGAGTAACATTTTCTCCTTTACTCCATCAACCGCGACACCGCGAATATCTGAACCATTTTGTAATTTTTTTAATTCCATATTTACCTCCTAAACAAACATCATCATATATAATGGATAATTTTTAATAATTGGATCTTCTGCATTTACATTCCTTGTGGAAAACGATAGGCTTTTACGGGTTATATTTTTCTACATACGCATGCAAACTTTTTGCTCGTGTATTATTTCCACTTTTCACTTCCATCGGTATTATATTTCCTTTTTTCCTGCAAAATAAAGTCTATTTCAGAACGTGTTGTAGGCTCATAGTAATATAAATCATGATGATTTTTATGAGCATTTGAGCTGTAATATTTTCATAGATAGCTCCTTTTATATACACCTAATTCATTTTTTAATAGTTCTTTCATAATGCTTTTCATCAAATTGCGATACAAGAAGCCCTGTATCTGCCATATAAATTTTAAAACCGATTGTTCTTTATACGCCTGCAATGGAGTATCGATGCATTTTAAACGATGACAGAAATGAATCGTTCCACTATCTTTCAACCATTGAAGACTTGTTTCAAAATGTCTTGCATTCCCACCATCTCGTACTAACTTATATTGAAATTTCTTGTTATCTTTTGACAACTGCAAAGGAATAGAAGAAAAACATTCATGTGCTTTTATCTTATCTTTCGCCTCTGCATATTTTGCCATATCACGATAGTAGTCTTCTACGATCTGCCGCTGAATTTTGCGTACAGCCATGAAATCTTTTGTTTTCACATAACATTTACAGCTTCTGGCATGCCCCCAACGATGATATATGTTCTGAAATATTCCATAAATTTCTCATGAAGCATCTCATTTACAGGTTCTCTTTTTCAAAATAATCTTTTAACTGTAAAATCACTTGATCCTTTAAATTCATGGCCTTTTAAAAATTCGTCAAATCCCATGGGCTTCATTTCTATTGATTCCACATAACCAACCGGATAAGAAGATGTATGTTTGATTGCGATTCCCAATAAACTTCCACTTACAATATAATCATATTTCGTTTCGCTTCCTAAAAAACTTAATTGATGTAAGAGCCTGTGGACACGCCTGAACTTCATCGAATATGATCAGTGTTTTCCTTCTTCAAAGTTGATTTGCGGATATGCAATTTCAAATAAAAATAATCTCTTTTGGATTTGCAGTTTTATCCATAAAGTTTTTTATATCCAAATCTCTTTCAAAATTAACATAAAGGTAAGACTTGTAATTTTCTTTCGCAAACTTTAAAATACTATACGTTTTCCCAACCTGACGTGCTCCTGATATAACAAGTGGTTTCTTCGTTACGCTTTTTTTCCATTTTTTAGATTTTCTTCTACATTACGATACATTTAACCACCCCTAGCTTTATGTATATTATAGCACGCAAAATACACTTTATACATATTTTATGTACACAAAATATGTATTTTATATTTTTTATGTACATAAAATATGCAGCTATATAAAACAACTTTTTAAACTAAAACTCTATTACTACATTTTATGAAGTGAAGCCTAAGTTTGGAAACAACCAATGGGGTTTTCTTTATACAACAAAAGGATGTGAATTTAATTTCGTTCACATCCATATTTCACTCTTTGATTGATACTTGGAAATTTTATTTATTCAATAATAATTTAATTTGTTTAACTACTGAATCAGTAGAACATTCTCCAATTATATATTTAGCACTTTTTTTTTTTTTCTGATGCATTAGATGGTGCAAATGAATGCTGGAAATAAGCTAACATATCGCTATCATTATCTCCATCTCCAAATGTGTAAATATCATCTGCCTTCCAATTATTTATACTCATGAGTTTTAAAATCGCATCTTTTTAGTCACACCTTTTTACAGTGATTTCAAGCATACTTGGTGAAAAAAAATTATTATGTAATTGCTCAAACTGTGCAATATACTTATCTTTTTCATTATATTTTTCTTTATCTAATTCAAGAATATTCACCTTCACAATTTCATCTTTAATTTGATTAATATCCGCATTAAACACAAAGTGCGATAACATATACTCAAAATCTTCTTGGCTACGATTTACTATCATTTTTTTATACCAAAAATCCCACTTAGAATATCTTTTGATATATTCTTCTCTAGTAAAAGAAACGTAAATTTTATCTTGAGTAATATATTCAACATTTTCATTTGAAAATTCATTGATAATACTGTTTAAGATTTCACTACCAATTGGCTGCTTAAAATTACTTTCTTGTTTTTGTCTAGAATGATTGCACCATTCATAACAATCACATAGAAAGGTTGTTCGAAAAAATCCAAAACCTCTGTTCCATAAAGAGTTCTTCCAGTGGCAATAACGAATTCATTTCCTGAACTTTTTATCCTATGAACACAATCTAATACAGCATCATTATTCTTTAGTGCATTATCAATCAAAGTTCCATCTAAATCACTAACAAATATTTTCATGATTAAAGGTTTGTTCCATTTGATTCAATGACTTGTTTATAGTAATCAAAGCTGTCTTTTTTTGATTCGATTATATGTTCCATTTCCATAATCGTCTACATCAACATAAATGAAACCATAACGTTTGCTCATTTCTCGAGTTGATTCAGAGATGATATCAATACATCCCCACCAGGTATACCCCATTAATCAACACCATCTAAGTTAATTGCATCACTCATTGCACAAACATGTTCTTTTAGGTAATCACATCTATAATCATCATGAACATGTCCATCTTCTGAAAAGGACATCACGTTCTCTAAACCATTTTCTACAATGAATAATGGTTTCCTATAACGGTCATATAGTTCAACTAAAGAGTAACGTAATCCTGAAGCATCCGTTTGCCAACCCCATGCACTACTTGGCAAATATGGATTCTTAACTCCATTGAATGTATTTCCTGGAGACAATTCCAATCCTTCAGTACTTGCTGCCCAACAAGAAGTCATGTAATAAGAGAAACTAACAAAATCAACAGTTCCTTGTTTTAAAATCATTTCATCATTTTCTTCAAAATGCACAGTAAATCCTTTATTATTTATTTCTTTTTTGTAGATATAGAGCATATTCACCAAATACCGGATATCAACATAACGATAAACACTTCTCATTCTTTGTTGAGTTGCTAAATTATCTTCTGGCTTACATGTAAATGGATAGAAGCAAAGCTTTGTCATCATACATCCATTTTTTGCTTCTGGACAAATTTCATGTCCAATTTTAACTGCTAATGCACTTGCAACCATTTGATGATGCATAGCTTGATACATTGCTTGTTCAAATGGTATATCATCAAATTGATCTTCAATCAACCCTCCACTCGTTACAGGATGGCGTAACATTGCATCGACTTCATTGAATGTCAACCAGTACTTTACATATTGACCAAAATATTCAAAAACAAGTTTTTTGCATATTTTGCAAATAAATCCACACATTCTCTTCCATACCAACCACGATATTTATTAATTAAATAAACTGGTACATCATAGTGAGAAAGTGTAACTAATGGTTCAATATTGTATTTTTACATTCTTTAAATACATTGGTATAGAATTCTATTCCTTTTTGGTTAGGTTCATCATCTTCTGGATTTGGAAAAATCCTAGACCAACAGATTGACATACGATAAATTTTGAATCCCATTTCAGCAAATAAAGCAATATCTTCTTTATAGTGATGATAATGGTCAATTCCTCTACGTTTTGGATAATTAATATCTGTTTCAGTTTGAGCAATACGAAGATCTTCTGAAGTAAAAGCAAATTGTTTGTGCATATCTTTGATATTACCAGCACGGAATTCTAAACAATCTTGGATTGTCATTCCTTTACCATCTTCGTTCCAAGCCCCTTCACATTGATTTGCCGCTGTCGCTCCACCCCACAAAAACCTTCTGGAAATTGTAATTTACTCTCATTTTTATACATTGATTTTCTCCTCCTCTATAAAATAATTTCTGATTTTTCTTTTTTTTCCCAAATGGGCAAAATAAATATTCTTTATCATTTACTGGCTCGGATATAACGACCATTGTCGTTATATCATAACCTGCAGATTTTACTGCATCAAAATCAACGTTAAGAATCTTTTGTCCAGCTTTAACTTGTGAGCCCTGACTAACAAAAGTTTTAAACCCTTTACCATCTAAATCAACCGTATTGATTCCAACATGTACTAACACACCTGTTCCATCTTTCATACGAATTGCAAATGCATGACCTGTTGGAAACATAACTTCCAATGTTCCATTACAAGGCGCAACAATTTCATTTGAAGTCGGAATAAAACCTATGGTCTTTCCGAGCATCTCTTTTGAAAACATTTCATCCTTAATATTTTTTGGCTTCAATCATTTCACCACTACATACCGCAACAAGATTCTCATCTGATACGTTAGGTAATGTTTTTTTTTCTTAAACAAGTCCATCAATCCCATAAGATTTCTCCTTTTTCAAAACAGTTACTTTACCTTATTCTTTATCTTCTTTTTTAATCCTAAAGTCATTACCATAGCAAATGCAACAACAGCAGAAACAAGCATTCCTACAGCAACACACCAGAAATTATCAGTCATGAATACTGGTGTTGATAAGATACATGAATTAACGTAAGCTAATGCACGTCCACCAAAAAGACCAACAATAGCACCACCAACAGCACCGCCAACCACTGTTGCAAGCATAGCTGTTTTAAATTTCAAGAAAATACCATAGATACCGGTTCTGTAATACCAATAAATGCTGAAATAGCAGTTGAAGCTCCAATTTGCTTGTTTTCTGATTTTTAGCTTTAATCCAAACTGCTAAACAAGCACCAAATAAAGCTAATGTTCCCATTGTGTTCATTGGAAGCAACCAGTCATATCCCATTTCCGCAATATTTCCTAAAGCAATTGTACTTAATGATAAATGCATACCTGTCATAACAACAAATAAACGAGATCCACCGATAATTGCACCAGCAATAACTGGAGATAAGCCATATAAGAAGTTAAATAACCCAACTAATAATGTAGAAATATACATAGCAAGAGGTCCAATACAAATTAATGTCAATGGAGTCATTATCAATAAAACTAACATTGGAACAAATACGATTCTTAAACTCTTTGGAATCCATTTGTTAATGTATTTGTACACATAGCTTAAAATCCAAACAGTCATAATGATTGGAATTGTACTACCAAAATATCTAGGGAATGGAATAGGCAATCCAAATAAGCTCATTGCTGCTTCACCAGCTGCATTTCCTGCAGTCATTGTTGGGTAAAGCAATACTCCGGCAAGAGATAGTGCCATACCTGTATTTGTTTCAAAATGTTTTGCTGATGACCATGCTACCAAAAATGGCAAAAAGTAGAATGCACAATCCCCGCCATAGTTAAAACAACGTTAAATGTAGAAGCTGGATCTACCCCACAATAAGAAGTAAGAATTGTTGAGATACCTTTGATCATACCAGCGCCAGCCAATGCAGGAATGACTGGCAACAATACAGCTGCTAGAGTTTGGAAAATCGTATTAATTCCAAATTTTTTCTTTGAATCATCTAAATTTTCTTCAATTTTAGTTTCTTCAGTAAGATTAGCTACTTTTGCAAAAAATCTTTATATACTTCATCAACATGCTGTCCAATAATAACTTGTAGTTGATTTGCATTCCATTGGAATCCAGTTACACCAGTTAATTTTCCAATATCTTCTGCTTTAACTAAACCTTTGTCTTTCACATTTAATCTTAAACGAGTAATACAGTGATAAGCTCGAGTGATGTTTTCTTTTCCACCGGCTAAATCAAGAATTTCTTTTGATAATTCTGTATAATCTTTCTTAACCATTTTCTCTTCCTCCTATTTGATTATATATTTTCAGATAACATTGCGCGCCTATTGTTATCGTAAAAATTAAAGTTAACTATTGCTTTTTCTTCTCTACTACTTAATCTATTTATATGAAGAATCAAATACAGTAGCTCTTCATCATTTGGATTAATTTCGAGTGCTCTACATGCCTTTTTTGCACAATCATATGTCTTTGGATATTCTTTAACCAATTGATCAAAAATCTTTTTATTCTTTGTTTTTACTTCCGTATTATTCGCAATTCTATCTAACAAATAATACATATGAGAAACAAATCTTGAATAATTAAAACCTTCTCGATCAATTTTTAGACCATTATATTCTTCAATAATTTGAGTACATCTTTCTATTTTTTCTTGGTTCGATTCACCTGTACTTATGCAACTTTTTAATCCATAATCAACAACATGCAATGTAATTACAGCTGCTTCTTGTTTAGGTAATTCGACGTTTAATTTTTCTTTAATTAACTTTTAAAGCGTATTCTCCAATTTGAATTTCCTTTGGATACATATGTTTAACTTCATGAATCAAAGGTAAATCCAAATGAATATTTTCTTGTAACCTTTTAATACTAAATGTAATGTGGTCAGCAAGTGTGAAAATCAAATTTTCATTAAAACTCCCTTTCAAATTTTTATTGGCATAATCAATAATTTGAGAACTAACATTGATTGCTTCTTCTGGAATTTGTGAGAGCATATCAATGTAAATAGGATTAATATTATAAAGGTTCTTTCAACTTTTTGAATCGGAACTTCGTATGGAGGTTTCATAAAACCAATTCCTTTCCCAAAAGCCACAACTTCATTTCCTTAGAATCTATACACAGCGATATATTATTATGAATATTTTTTACCACTTTCATAAATGCCCTCCTAAACAAAAAAACTCTTCAAACTTATCTACAACACAACAAAAAATGTGTTATAGGACAAGCCTCGAAGAGTAACTAACCTATTTACATTATAATTTATATCACAAAGATGTAACCGGTGTCAATATTTTTTAGTCCTTGTACTTTATTCTTATATGCTTGAAAATACCACTCTTAATTTAATACCTTGTATCCATTGTTTCTTTTTTGCGAACTAATAAATCTTATTTCTCATTTTAACAATAGATTTATTGTATGTTGTAAAGTCTAATTTCTTTCTACTATTATAGTATGCCTAATGAAATAAAAAACTTATCATCACGACAAGCTTTTTATATGTCAATTTCTTTTTAATAAAATTTTCTTCTATTACTTCAAACATCAATGCCGCATCATTTTTATTCACCTGTTTCTGCAGCATCAATACACGAACAGTAAGTTCACGATAACCAAATACGACCTTAATAATATCTCCTATTTTTTACTTCTGTAGAAGGTTTCGCAATCTTTCCATTTACAAAGACACGCTGATTATCCGCAAGCTCTTTTGATACTGTTCTTCTTTTTAAAATACGAGCTGTTTTCAAATACTTATCCAGACGCATAACTTCACCTCTACCACATAGTTTACCATTTATTGTAACTGTTGGCGAGATAAAAGTTGTGTAAATGCCTCAACTGCATATAATTCTTCTGTTGTTAATGTTTTCTTATCCAATAAAATCACAAATGCTCCATACCAGTCTCCACAGGAAGTAATCGGATAAATCAATCCTCCATATTTCTCTTGTGAGTCTTTATATACCTGTTCATTTTCAAATGAAATCATACGATGTACATGACATTTCTGCATAAACATCTCTTTTAACTGAATTCCTTTTGTTCCAGCAGACTATCCTGAATAAAAAAAACCGTATTCTGATACATAGCATGCAGCGTTTCACACATAATTTCAATTTTCTTCTGCATGTGCTGATAAATGATCATGCTTTTGTATAATGATACGATCACTATCCGTATAAAATTCGATAGAATCTCCTTCCTTTAATCGATATTTTTTCTTATTTCTTTTGGAATAACCAAACGTCCCAAATCATCTAGTCGTCTAACAATGCCTGTTGCTTTCACTTTACAAACACTCCTTTACTACCGTTAAGTATGAACAATAGAGGTGTTTTTTATACCATATCTTGACTATATTTCTATAAATTTCCTTTATGAAATGCACATAAATATACCTTATATAACCACTCTAACTATATATGATTAACCTTTAGAATTTAAAATTTGTAGAATGAAAGCAAATTAGAAGTAGGAGTGGATGTATCATGACCATGGGCGAAGTATGCTGCCAAAGAATTCATGAACTTTGTGATGAAAGAAACATTTCTTTAAATAAACTAAGTATCATTTGCGGAATAACACAGTCAACTCTCAGCAATATCACTTCCGGAAGAAGCAAAAATCCAACTGTCGCAACCATAAAGAAAATATGCGATGGATTAGATATGACACTAGTAGAATTTTTTGATACAGATTTATTTAATACATTGAATCAGGAAATCAAATAAAAAAGCAGGCATGAAAGTGGAAAAACTCCATAAAGCCTGCATTTTTTATTTACTTTACAAACAACATATATATAAAGAACAAATATCCAAGAACTGCAATTCCCATAAACAAATAATATTCTGTTTGATTTCCTTTTCGTTTATATTCCATTGCGATAGCAAATACTTTTGTTATACCTGCAAATACAACAACAGGCAGCGCAATATGATCAGGTATGATATTACATAATCCTAATAAAGCAAATAGAAACAGAACCATTGTGGATATCATAGAAACACTGTATTTAAATTTCATATTTTCTTCTCCTTATAAGAACCAGTTAATCGGATTTAAAATTTCATAAAGAAATCTAAAAACAACTCTCTGAATTTATCTTTCCACTCTACTTTATGTCTATGAATATACAAAATGGTTTTGACAACAGAGATACCAACAATAAACAGAATATAAATGGTAATGGATACTGTTATAATTTCTATTATTTCCTAATAATCTTTCCCATATACGCTCTCCTTGTATAATCAAAAATCTACTATATTTCAATGTTATCTTAACATAAAGCAGTTCATAACAGAAAATTATTTTATATTCACGTTTATAACTTCCTGTTACTATCGTATACTATATCTCTAAAAAATGTATAAAGAAAGATAAAAGAAAAAAAAAGACTTTCTATAAAATCCAGAATAACATCACTTGCTGGGGTTGGGGACCTTCTACTGCATTTAGTGGGGACACTTTATTCCCCACTAAATGGTAATGAGAATTTAAAATACATCTCTTATATAATTTATTCGTGGTCTGTTATATAGGAGGTGTTTTTATATGGATAACTTAGATCACTTAATTGCTAATCTTCTCAATATCTCTTCTAATGATATCGAATCCATTCTTTCTAACATAGACTATGGCACAACAAACATTTTCATAACTCTTAAAAAATCTGTTCATCATTGTCCTTTTTGTAATTCTTCTAAGCTTCGCTCTAAAGTCTTCTTCTCTAAGAATCTTTTTATTCCTAACCTTCCTTTTGAAAATGCTGTCGTTCATTGTCGCATTCGCAGACTTTATTGTTTAGATTGTCTTCACTCTTTTAGTGACAGACATTATATGGCTCCAGTTGATCATTCTGTTTCTTATGCTACTCTTATGACTTTGATGAAACTTCCTTTTAAATCCTAAGATGACTTTTAAAAGTGCTGCCGAATTAACTCATTTATCAGAATCTACTGTAACTCGACTTTTCGATAAATACTGTCATATCAAACGTTATTCTATTTCCTAAGGCTATCTGTATCGATGAAGTCTATACTAAGAACTCTGATTTCAAATCAAGGTATTCCTGTATCTTCTATGACTTTTATAATCATACTGTGATAGATGTAATTCCATGCAGGAGAAAGGACTATCTTCACAGTTATTTCCAAAAGATTCCTAGAAGTGAATTAGATAACGTTTCTTACGTATGTATCGATATGTATGAAACTTATAAGACAATAGCACAAATTTATTTTAAAAAGGCCATCATCTGTGTTGACTCTTTCCATGTGATCAAACACTTGAATGATGACCTGTCAAAACTTAGAGTTCGTATCATGAAATCTTACGATACTTCCTCTATTGAATATTATCTATTAAAGTCATGGAAAAATCTACTCTTTGATAGAACTGTCAATCTGGACAATAAAGGAAAATATAATAAAAAGCTACATAGATTCATCAACTACAGACAGCTTCTAGATCTCATGCTGATATTGACCCCTGAATTGAAATTGGCTTATGAACTTAAAGAAAGCTACACCATATTCAATGCAGATTCTACTTTAGAAGAAGCCTCTGAGAAAATAGAGTATTTTATCGAAACATTCACACTAGCCAATGTTCCAGAATATCAGGAATTTACTAACATGCTTATAAAGTGGAAACAGGAGATAATAAACTCTTTCAGCCTTTATAGAGGAAGAAGGATAAACAACAGTGTAGCGGAAAGCATGAACGCTACAATCAAAGATTTGATAAGCAATACAAAGGGTATACGCAATAGTGAAAGAAGAAAGAAACGCATCATGTATGCAGTGAACAAAACTGGTTTTTTTCTTTAAAAGGATAATCTTATCCAAATCATGAAACAGACCACATAAAAGAGGAAGATTCTGCATCTTCCTCTCCACACTATATGGTATCGTGGCTCCCCATTATATGGTGCCACTTTTTAGTGGGTCCCCATCATATGACGGATACCCTAAAATCCTATAGAAAATCTTTTCAAGTAGTATCATTCTAATTCCTGTATACACTTTAATCCCTAATTCCAGTGTAAACATTTCTTTTTCATCCTCAACATGCAAATATCCATCATGAATTTTTACAATAGAACGACAGTTATTCATACCTATTTTAGATGAAGCTGCCTTTAAATTTCTTTTTTTCTTATAATTTGAAATTTTCACAGTCAAAAAATTATCTTTCAAATAATATTCTACAAAGATTTCTTTTTGTAAATCTGCATATTTTTCAATATTAGAAAAATATTATCAAACAATCTTTGAATCAATCCTGTATTTACCAAAAGCATAGAGGTAACATCCTGTATATTTCTTACGACCTTTACACCATTTTCTTCAAAATCAATCAACTTATCTTCTACAAGCTGTGCAATCAACTCATTTCCTTCTACAGCTTCTTTTTGAATTTCATCTTTTTTTGATACAAGTAAAGAATGTTCAAAAGCTGATTGGTAATCTCACGGATGCGTATAGATTTATCAAAAGAAGTTTTTATGTATTTTCTTGTTGTCTCATCTAATGTATTGTCTTTTTAAAGCAAGTTCCAAATAGCCACTTAATGATGTTAAAGGTGTACGGATATCATGAGAAAGTGAAGTTATTAAATCGGTGTTTGTTTTTATACTTCTTTTCTTTTTCCATTTTATCTACAAGCGATGCTTTCAGATGATTGATGGATTCCGCTACATATGTAATCTCATCATTTCCTTTTTATACTAATAGCCTGTTCAAAAGCCCCGCTGCTAATTGTATCCAATTCCGTTTTTATTTTTTCTAAATATTTTATCTTTCGGTTGATACTAAACATAACAATTATAAAAATAGAAAGAAGGAAAGAAACAATAAGATATTAGATAAATATCCATATAACTTGTATTCTGGAAAACATATCATAACTCCATCAAGAAGCTTATCTTGAAATTCCACCTGTATATAATTTTCTTTTGAAACGCCTTCTATTTCCTCTATTAAATACCCATCTTTTCTACAACACCATACATGGAATCATAAATAAGCTTATCTTTTTCATATAGCTGCAGGATAATATTTGGATGTTTTACTGCCCACTCGTCCAGAGCTAAAAGCTGATTAGATTTTAACGTATGTTCATTAACATACTCCTGTAATGATTTCATTTCAGTTTCTTTCAGTCTTTGTGTATAAGTATCGGATTCATAATACCTTTGTAAAGCTTCCAGCACTCCCATTGAAGCAAAATAAAAAAAACTAGGGATAACAGCATTGCGACGATTATCGTAATGGACAATTTATTTCGCAATCGAAATACTTTTTCTATACTTAATTTGCAAGACAATATCCCCTTCCCCAAATATTCTTTATATATTTAGGGTGTTTTACATCATCCCCTAGTTTTTTTACGAAGATTTTTTATATGTACCATTACCGTGCTGTTCATCAGATAATCGTATTCTTCGTTCCAGACACTTTCATATATATTTTGAATAGAAAAATATCTTATTTGGGTGTTCAGAAGCAATAACAAAATAGAGTATTCTATATTTGTTAATATGATCTCTTCACCATCTTTAGAAACTCTGGAAGTTGCTTTATCTACAACAACATCCTTAAGAATTATTTCTTGGTTTGACTGCATAACTGGTTCATGATATTCGGTATACCTTCGAACCAATGCTCCTACTCTGGCAAGCAGCTCCATACTGGAAAAAGGTTTTGCCAGATAATCATCTCCACCCATAGATAAACCTATATATATTTATCATATTCTGTTGCCTTTGCGGTTAAAAACAAAATAGGAATATGATATTGCTTACGTATATCTATACATGTGGCAATACCATCTTTTTTCGGCATCATAACATCCAAAATCATACATTGAAAACTACTGTCAATAAGTGAAATAGCATCTTCTCCATTTGATGCTTCCACTATTTCATATCCATCTTTTTCAAGCAGCAATCGTAAAACATCACGAATATCTGCATCATCATCTACAATTAATATTTTTCCTTTGTCATATATTCATCGAGTATCTTCCTCAATGTACACCACCTTTCTATATTACATAATAAACGATATAAGTTTATCATATATAGGAATTAAGTTGCCAATTTTAAATCAAAAAAATTATTCGTTACTTTTTATTTACATATTGTCTTGTGTAAGTTTCAAAATATTCATCATTCACATGTTCGCTTCCTCATTGTTCAAGCTTACAAATACAGGTGGATTCTTTCCTTTATCTATGATATATTTTGCACATTGTACACTGATTGCCTGAACAACAATAAAAGAATTGGCCATGGAAGAAGTAGGGCACATTTTCATTTCAAGATTTTCCAGTTTTAAACAGGCATCTCCAATCTCTCCGCAATTATCAATTACAATGTCTGCCACTTCTTCTAAATGTTTTCCACTAGAATGTCTGGATGGCGTTGAACGAGAATGTTTTAAGACTTGTAATACCAATCACTTTTGCGCCTTTTTCTTTGCGCAAAGTGCCAATTCTACAGGATATGCATTTCTTCCAGAATTAGATGCAATCAAAACAACATCATCTTTACCAATCTTGTATAAATCACATAAAATGCTGGCATAGCCAGGTAAACGTTCTATATAAGAACTTTTGGTAGGATGTTCTGTTAATGTAAGCTCTGTTGTAAGAATTGGAATGACAAAAGCCAAACCTCCGGCTCTTCCATAAAATTCCTCTGCCACTGTATGAGAATGTCCACTTCCACTTACATAAAAATGATGATTTGATACAAAACATTCCGCAATCATTTCTGCGGACCGATCTAATGCCTCCTTCTGTGTTTCCTGAAGTTTTTTAATTACAGAAAGGCCTTTTTCAAATACGCTATCAATCATAAGATTACCTCCTAGTAACTATTTTCATTGTATACCTTATAGATTAAAAAAGAAGAGCAATTCTCTTCTTTTAATAATACAATTTTGCTTTATCACATGAATTAAACAAACGACATTTTTCTTCTACTACCTTCGCACATTCTTCCATACATTCTGGATAGATTTCCAATGGTTCTCTATATCCTGGATTTGCATTTAGAACTTCTCTGCATTTGTTATAGAATGCAATTTTAATATCGCTAGAAATATTTATTTTGCAAATTCCATTTTTAACTGTTGCTGCAATTTCTTCATCTTTATTAGATGAACCACCATGTAAAACAAGAGGTATAGAAACTTCATTTGTGATTTCATTTAATATATCAATACGCAATTCAGGTTTCATATCTTTCGGATAAATACCATGAGCTGTTCCGATTGCAACTGCAAAGGTATCAATTCCTGTATCTTCAACAAAATTGTTTTTGTTTCACTTGGGACAGTGTATATAACTCCTTCTGTTCCTCCTTCAATAGAATTTCCCGGTAGTACCTATTGTACCTAGTTCAGATTCCACACTTACATTTGCCATGTGTGCTGTTTCTACTACTTTTTTGTAATTGCTACATTTTCTTCATATGGCAACTTAGAAGCATCTATCATAACAGAAGTCATTCCAGCTTGAATTGCTCGTACTACAGTTTCATATTTATCCCCATGATCCAAATGAATTACTACAGGAACATCTGTTTTACTTGCCTCATAAATCATTGCCTGAATCTGTGCATTTCCAACAAAATCAAATTCATCTGGGCTCATTTCTAAAATCACTGGTGACTTCAACTCATTAACTTTTTTCATTACTGCTTTTAATAACTGATCGCTCCCAATATTGAAAGCAGGAACAGCAAATTGATTTTCTTGTGCTACTTTTTAACAAATCTTTCATATTCATCAACATAATTTTCATCCTCCTATTTTTATATTGATTTACCTGCAGATCCAGATAACTGGAATGTAATGTTTAATAATTTCTTGACTTTCTTTTTCAACTTGATGCATCATTACCCAATAATTAATATCTGGATTTTTTCTCTAAATGTGTTTTTATCGCTTTTGTATTTGCATTCATAAAATCGCATCCTACATTTATTTTATTTATTCCATTCTCTACAGATTTTTCTAATATTTTCATCACCTGATCCTGAACCGCCATGAAGAACTAAAGGCATATTTGTCAATCTCTTTATTTCTTTTTAATCGTTCAAAATCAAAAAGATGGCACATATCCTTTCGGATAATTTCCATGAGAAGAACCATAAGAAACTGCCAAACAGTCTACACCTGTTTCTTTTACAAAACGAAGTGCTTGTTCAGGATCGGTCTTCATTTGGTCATCAGTGAAATTTCCTTCTGTACCACCCATACAGCCAATTTCACCTTCAACACTAGCTCCATAAACTTTTGCAAAATCAACGATTTCTTTCGTTATCGCGATGTTGTTATCTAAATCATATCGACTTGCATCTATCATAACAGATGTATATCCATCATGTAACGCCTTTTTACTAACCCAATATTTACACCATGATCAAAATTTAAAGCTACTTCAACACTAGCACGTTGGGCTAATAATCTTACAATTGGTGCAATCAACTCACTATCACAATGATTTTTTCCATATGTTCTTGTACAATATTAATAATAATTGGTGCACGAAGAGATTGCGCCGCCTCAATTACAGCACGAGTAGTTTCTATATTAAAGCAATTTATTGCCATTACAGCATAATTGCCTTTATTTGCTTTTTTCCAGCATTCCTTTCATTGATACATACATAAACTATTACCTTCTAAATTCCTATAATTATCCTATTGTAATATTAGATAAATCAACTTCTTCTTCAACTTCTTCCTGAATACCTGCTGCCTGTTCCTCAGTTAATGGTTTTTTCAAAAGGACTAAGATAATTGCAGTTACACAAGAACCAATCAATAGCGCCAATACTGCAACAAGTGGTTCAGACATTGCTGGAATAACAAATACACCACCACTTGGTACAGGACTCCCATTTCCAAAATAGAAGCTAATAGCACCGCATACTCCACATCCAATAGATGTTGAAACTACTGTACGAATCAAATCATTCATTGCGATAGGAATTACACCTTCAGAAATCATACATAAACCCATTGGAAATGCAACTTTAACATTTTCTACTTCCTGATTAGTAAAAATACGTTTCTTCATTAACTTAGAGAATAGGTATGCAAACGTGATTCCAATTGGAGGTACCATAGCCGCTAGGACTTTAATTCCTTCTGGTTCAGTAATTCCTTCAAGTAGCGAACCATCACAAATTAGATTTGGAACTTTAGAAATTGCTCCACCATAATCAATACATCCAATTGCTCCTATAATAAATCCATACATTGCTTTAGAAGACTGATCCAATCCTGTAATAAAGTTTGTTAATCCATTCGTCATTAATGTAATAGGAGTACCTAATACAAAATACATCAACGACCCTCCAACAATTGCAGTAAGTGTTGGAATGATCATCATAGGCATTAAAGCTTCAGCCCATTTAGGAACTTTTTACATATTTATGGATTGCCAGTGCGATATAACCTGCAACAAACCCACCAATTAAACCTGCCTAAGAATCCAGCACCTAGAAAAGATGCAATCTGTCCCATTAAAAATCCGGGGAGCAATACCGGACGATCTGCAATTGAGTAAGCAATGTATCCAGAAATAAAAGGATGGTAATAACCCCATACCTAATACTCCTAGTGAAGTAAGAGCACTAGAACTGTCATTTTAGTCAAGTCTGTTACTACTTGTCCTCCATTAAATTCCTATTGCAATTAATAAACCTGATGCAACTACTAACGGCAACATATAAGAAATAGCCGTAAGCATATGTCTTTTATTCTTGTCCTAACCCTTTCATATTCTTTTCTCCTTATATTATTTTGTTAATTCTGATTCAATTTTCTGTAATAATTGTTTGGAGCTTTTACAACGATGCTAGTAGGAACTTTTACTTGTTTTTTGCCTTCAAAACGTTCTGTTCCAGTAATTGCAATATCAATGCCAAATAATAACATCCGCCTCTTGAATCTGTTCAGGTTTCAATTCATCTTCTGTACCGATTGTCCCCTGTGTTTCAACATGAATTTCATGTCCTAGTGCTTCAGCAGCACGAATTAATTTTTTTTTTCTTTTTGCAATGTACGTATGAGCAATTCCTGATGTACATGCAGCAACAGCAACAATTTTCATAATGCTTTCTCCTTTCTTTTTTTATCTGCTTAAATATTATCAAAGATTAGGTTCTGTAAATTTCTACTATGGTCTTTTTAATATGGTACTTTTCTCATTGAAAAATACAAGGGCAAATAAATATGGTACTTTTTACGCAAATACACTTTTAAATCTTCTATCGTTTCTGCTGAGAGCATTTTTTTCAACTGCCTCATCATTTCCAAGTTTTCTTGCAATATCGGCTAATAATAACATATG
>VOFH01000172.1_pt1 | contig 48000 bp, 60 predicted proteins | sample 5384091 | NCBI WGS metagenome assembly VOFH01 (sample SAMN12384727, study PRJNA508395) | human gut metagenome | isolation source: healthy gut G | host: Homo sapiens
TCATGGTAGCTTACGGGTCATGCCTCCCGCTTTAGTAACGGGTGAAGCTGTAGGGACGGCGGCCGGATTAATTATAAGGCCATTTTATTGATGTGCATAGTATAGACGTAACCCGGCCAGAAATTAGATTAAAGGAGATGGGACAGTTGTTGTAATCAATTCAATAAATACGATTGCTATAAAGTGAAGTTTATTTGTGGCTTTAGTAGCAAGACTAAATGATAGAAATAATATGGTGAGAATGAAACTAACTAATATCATATTTGTATTGCTTGTTTTTTTCCGTTTTATGTAAAGGAAAGGAAATCGTTAAGCTTGTCAAGGATAAGAAAACGAATATATTGTTCTATGATCTGAACAAAAAAATGGGAAAATGGATATATACGAGAATCCTACTTTAGACATAGAATCCCGTGTAGAGGACATCCTTTCGCAAATGACACTAGAAGAAAAGATTGGGCAGATGTTGACTTCTCTGGGTTGGCACATGTATGAGCGCGTGGGGATGATGTCCGATTGACAAAAAGACTAACGGAAGAACTTGATAAATATCATATTGGTTCGTTGTGGGGATTTATGCGTGCGGATCCTTGGACACAGCGTACTTTGAAAACTGGGCTTAATCCAACTTTGGCTCCTAAAGCAGTTAATAAGCTTCAACGATATGTGATTGAAAAAGACCCGTTTGGGTATTCCTCTTTTTCCTTGCGGAAGAATGTCCTCATGGTCACATGGCCATTGGTACAACTGTCTTCCCTGACATCTATAGGGCAATCTAGTACTTGGAACCTCAAATTGATAGAACAAATGGGACGTGCCATAGCCAAAGAGGCAAGAGCACAAGGAGCTCATATCGGTTATGGTCCAGTACTTGACTTGGCGCGTGACCCACGTTGGTCGCGGGTTGAAGAGACGTATGGCGAAGATCCGTTTCTCATAGGCAAAATGGGAGAAGCGCTTGTACGCGGTTTTCAGGGGGATGACTTTAACCCCGGAGAAAGTCTTCTTTCTACTTTGAAACACTTTGCATCTTATGGATGGACCGAAGGAGGGTCATAATGGGGCTAGCGCTCATGTGGGTATGCGTGAAATGGAAGAAGCTATTTTGCCTCCTTTCCGAGAGGCGATAAATGCAGGAGCATTATCAGTGATGAGTTCATACAATGAAATTGATGGGATCCTTCTACTGCTAACTACCACCTACTTACCAAAGTCTTAAGAAATAGGTGGGTTTTCAAGGATTTACTATTTCCGATCTTCGTTCCATTGGAAGATTAAGAGAGCATGGCGTAGCTGCCAGCGATTATGAAGCAGCTGTGAAAGCTGTAAATGCAGGTTTGGATAATGATTTGGGAATGAATGTATACGGTGATCAATTAGGTGAAGCAGTGAAAAGGGAGATGTATCTCCGGCAGTATTAGATCAATCGGTTAGTCGAATCCTGAGACTTAAATTTAGAATGGGGCTCTTTGATAATCCCTTTGTTGACGAAAAGGCAGCTCCGGAAATGGTGGCAAATTCTGAACATTTGGAACTGGCACGAGAAGTAGCGCGCCAATCTATTGTTTTATTAAAAATCGGGATAATATTTTGCCTTTAAAGAAAAACTGTAGTAAGAAAATTGCTGTAATCGGTCCAAATGCAGACAATATATATAATATGCTGGGAGATTATACTGCACCGCAGACTACAGCTTCGGTAGTTACAGCTCTCGAAGGTATTAAGAATAAGGTTGATAATGAAGATGTGATTTATGCAAAGGGTGCGCTATACGTGATACCAGCCGTATCGGCATTCGTGACGCTTTGAATGCAGCGGCTTCCGCAGATGTTGTTATTATGGTTATGGGAGGATCCAGTGCGCGCGATTTTTCATCTGAATATGAAGAAACAGGTGCAGCAAAAGTATCTGCTAATTTAATCAGTGATATGGAAAGTGGAGAAGGGTATGATAGAGCGACGCTTAATCTTATGGGCTTGCAGTTGGAACTTATTCAAGAAATTAAGAAATTGGGAAAGCCAATAATATTAGTATTGATAAAAGGGCGTCCTTTACTTTTAGAAGGTATAATTCAAAGAAGTCGATGCCATTATTGATGCTTGGTATCCTGGTATGCAGGGGGCAATGCTTTAGCTGATGTTCTTTTTTGGAGACTATAACCCCGGAGGACGACTAAGTATTTCGATACCCCCGTTCTGTTGGACAACTCCCTGTATATTATAATCCGAAGAGAACAGGAAACCGCAATAAATATCTTGAAGAGGTTGGAGTGCCACGCTATTGTTTCGGATATGGATTGAGTTATACTTCTTTTGAATACTCGGATATGGAAGTGACATTAAATGAGACAGCAGATGATTGTATTTGTAAATATTAGGGGTGAAGATCGTTAATACTGGACAGAAATCCGGAGATGAGGTTGTGCAGCTTTATATTTGTGATGATGTAAGTAGTTATACAACTCCAGCAAAGCAGTTACGTGCTTTTGAACGAATACATTTGGAGGCAGGCAAATCTCAGATCGTTACATTTACGCTGAATAAAAAGTCTATGATGTTATATATGCATGATGATGAATGGGTTGTGGAGCCTGGAAGTTTTTCGCTGATGATTGGCAGTTCTAGTCAGGATATACGATTACAGCACAAGATTTATGTAACCCAAAAGTATTGTTTGAAATAGGCAATATAAACAAAAACATATCGACTTTTTCCTCTTACAGAGGAGGGAAGTCGAGAATGTTTTTGAGCTACAAGTAAGGGAGAGGCATATGGTTCTTGGAATGTTGAACCTAATAAATAGATCACTTATAATTGAATGAAACCCCTATTGCTTCACAAGAAGAGCAAATAGCATCCGGCCAGTAATAAAATGAGTGTTCATAATGAAGAGATTGGGCAAGTTTATTATCTTTGCTTGCCTAATCTCCTTTATAACCCCTAAAAAACATCACGTATGAAAAGATGTAGAATTCACATTTTATCTGTTTTGCTTATCTGTCTTTCCTGCCCTGCTCTGTTGCATGCGGCTACGGAACATGCTGTATCTATTGAAAAGCTCAAAGTGGAATATGCCGAAATGCCATTGGGTATAGATGTGGAAAAGCCCCGCTTCAGTTGGCAGATGGTAATGCAGAATACCGAAAGGGGGTATTCGCAGAAAGCCTATCAGATAACGGTGACTGACGAAGCTGGACAAACGGTATGGGACAGCAGGAAGAGTGTCGAGTGACCTGTCGCTGAACATTGAATATGCCGGTGCTCCCCCTGCAACCCACTACCTGCTATTTCTGGACGGTAAATGTATGGAACCAGAAGGGTGAGCAATCTTCCTCGACCTCCTGGTTTGAAACGGGACTGATGAGTAAAACCAATCCGTATGAGGGATGGAGTGATGCGAAGTGGATAGGTGGCGGAGATGAAGACATGGTGCTCTATTCCCCACTATCTTCCGGTGTTCAGGCTGAACGTTGCACTCCGGTTGGATAAAGGAGACAAAGAGTACCCGTGCAGGCTTTGTCTACGGAGCGAATGATCAACGTATGATGGATAAGAATAAGAACCTGTATCAGTTGCAGAACGGGAAAGATGAGTCTTACATAAAAATAGAACTGGACTTGGATTCGCTTGCTTCGGGTAAAGAGGCGATGTTGAATGTATATCGTGTAGGATACCACCCGGACGACCGGAAAGATGTTCCTTTCAAGAGCTTTCCCATCCCCTGACATTGATTAATGAAAGTAATAAGTATGACCGGCATACGGTGAGCCTTATTCTGATCTGGGTTTTACAAGATTCTATGTGGATAATGCTGAAGAGCTTGGTTGGATAAATCTGAATCCATTGGGGCAGGGAGGTGATTTCATCGCTTTCCCGGTAGTGGGCGACATTGGCTTTGATGTTTCCCGCCGGGCAATCCGCTATTTTCCGGAAATGGAGATTGCTAACTTCAGAAGCCCTTCGAACGTGATTGTTACTTGCCGGGAAGGAAATAGCCGGATAGTCGGCGGCACTTCCGGTGTTCTTACTATATTCACTCCCGAAGGAAACTCCGCACCGATGCTTCGTACGGTCTTCTCTTCTCCCGATGCGGAGATTGTAAAAAGCCCGCCTGTATGTTACTTCACGTGGCATTTATGAGGTCTATCTCAATGGTAAGCGTGTAGGGGATGATTATTTTAATCCCGGAGTTACCCAGTATAACAAAACTCATCTGTACCAGACGTTTGATGTGACAAAGTACGTCCATTCCGGCAGAAATGCCTTGGGTGCTTTGCTGGCAGAAGGCTGGTGGAGCGGTGGTGCTACTTTTACGGGAGATAACTGGAACTTCTTCGGTGACCGCCAGTCTTTATTGGCAAAAGCTGGTTATCACGTATGCGGACGGTCGGACCAATGTTGTGGTGACCGATCCTTTGTCCTGGCAGTATTTCGGCAAAGGCCCCGTCGCTTACGGAAGTTTCTTTCAGGGCGAAGTGTATGATGCTTTAAGAGAACCGGTGGTGGAAGGATGGAGCACGGCATCTTATGATGCATCTGCCTGGAAACCGGCTCATGAGGTTGCTTTGGAAGGACATATCAGTAAGGGGGAAACCCGAATATGCCGTGGGTGAACGATTATTCCGGTTTTGAACTTATCGGGCAATTCGGCCAGACGGTGAAACAAATCAATGAACTGACGGCTCTTTCAGTAGAAGAAGTCCGTCCCGGCGTGTTTGTGTACGACATGGGGCAGAATATGGTAGGAGTCCCCGTATCAGTTTGTCGGGCATGCAGCCCGGAACGGAAATCACTGCGCTTTGCGGAAGTGAAATATCGATTTGCCGGAATACGAGGGGAATATCGGCATGATTATGCTGGAGAATATCCGTGCCGCTATGGCTCAGGATATTTATATCGCTAAAGGCGGGCAGGAAACCATCTCTCCCCGTTTCACCTATCATGGCTACCGCTTTATAGAGATAACGGGTATTGACAAACCCCTTGCCTGTGGAATCCGTGAAAGGGATAGTGCTAAGCTCTATACACGAACTGGCTTCTCACTACGAAACTTCCAATGCACGGGTGAACCAGCTGTGGAAGAATATCACCTGGTCTTCTTACGGCAATTTCCTCTCCATTCCTACGGACTGTCCGCAACGCAATGAACGCTTGGGATGGAGTGGGATATCTCTGTCTTCTCCCGTACCGCCACTTATCTGGCGGATGTACCGCAGTTCCTGCGTCGTCACATGCGTGCCATGCGCGATGTGCAGCGGACGGACGGGCGCTTTCCGGATATCGCCCCGCTGGGTGGTGGTTTCGGTGGTATGCTGTGGGGCAGTGCCGGAATTACGGTTCCCTGGGAGTGCTACCAGCAATACGGAGATACCGCACTGCTGAGCGAGCACTACACAGCCATGAAGCGTTATATTCAATATATCATTGACCAAACGATTGAGACGGAAACTAACCTGATCGTGCAGACCCGTTCATGGGGTGACCTGTGCGACTGGCTGGGATTGGAGGATGAGAAGAATGATAAGTCCCTGGTATGGGAAGCCTATTTCATCCACGACCTGGAATTGATGACGAAGATGGCGGCGGCTTTGTAAGACATCCGATGCCGCATGGTTGCGACTTGCATGCCGCCCGAAGGGATTTTCTTCAATAAGACCTATATAGAACCGGAAAGCGGAAAAAACGATATTCTCCGCTTTCATCCCTGACAAGAAGGGGCAACCTGTCGATATACAGACTTCGTATGTGCTTCCATTGGCTTTCGGCATTATTAATGAAGAGAACCGTAATAAGGTGATTGCTAATCTTGCGGAGACAGTCAGACGGGAGAATACCACTGATAGAGGCCGCCTGTGTCCTTCTTACTCTCTTATGACCGGTTTCATCGGTACGGCATGGATCAGTAAGGCTTTATCCGATTACGGGCTGAACGATCTGGCTTACAGGCTGCTTCAACAGACAGATTATCCTTCGTGGCTTTACTCCGTGGAACAGGGGGCGACTACCATTTGGGGAACGTCTGAACTCTTACACTCACACGGATGGTTTCGGTGGTAACAATCGCATGAACTCTTTCAATCATTATTCTTTTGGTGCCGTGGGTGCCTGGATGTACAATTATTCTTTAGGAATACAACGTGATGAGGCTTATCCCGGTTTCAAACAGTTCATTCTGAAACCGATGCCCGATCCGACCGGAAAGATGAAGTATGCCCGGGGATATTATGATTCGATGTACGGACGTATTGAGAGTAGTTGGAGAGAGGAAAGAGGCATGATCCATTACGCTTTTACGGTACCTGGAAATACTACGGCTACGCTGTATTTGCCGGCTGCATCGTTGAGAGATGTCCGCGAAGGGGGAGAAACTTATCCGAAAATGCAAGGGAATAGAATATATTGGGAAGGAAGCGGGCAGGTAGTCTTGAAGCTTCTTCCCGGTAGCTATTCGTTTGAGGTGAAGAAGGAATATCCGATAGCGGGGAAGAAGAGGAAGAAAGGTGAGATAGCCAGATCTAAAGGAACTCATTGAAAAAAACAAACTGAAGATTTGTGGGCAACTTTTAACCGCACGGACAAAAAAGTGCTGATAGGTTTAAATATGAATCTTGGTTCTCCTACCAGTTTGTCTTTTCTCAGGAATCAGGGAATTGAGTCTTCGAGTACCGCTTTCAGTAGTTTGAAACGATTGAGTAAATTGGGTTATGTCATTTAAAGTTAACTTCTTGCGAACAAGGAACAGACTTTTTTCATCAAGCAATTGCATAAATGAAGTATATTATACGGGAATCCTGCATATACATGCCGCTGTATATGCAGGATTTTTCTATTTCCACTTTTAGAGATAAAGGCGTATGTTGCTGAAATGTTTTAAAGGCTTACTTTCCTAATTTGTTGTAGCAGTATCCGCTTTCGCGTTCCACACCAGTAACGCAAGCAAAGTAGATAGCAGTGCAGCCCCAATCCAGAACCAATTGATATATGTGAAATCATACACATCCGTTCCGTTTACTACAGTCTTTTTGCCCTTCTATCAATACACCGCTCATCACATCCTGTAACCCCGCACCGATGTAACTTGCAATTCCTACTACACCCAAAGCTGCACCCGAAGCATTGCGCGGAGCAATATCAACAGCCATCAGTCCACCCAGAAAGCAAATCAGTACTCGATGCCAATACCGAAAAGTACCATTGCCAGAGCATCCAGCCAGAAGTGAACACCGGGAACCAACAAAAACAGGCAGAGAGCCAGTGTATTTGTTAATCCGAATATCAGTGCGGGAACATTCCGACGCCCTTTGAATAACCTGTCGGATACTACTCCGGAAAGCATGGTTCCTACAATGCCGCATACCGAACTGATAGAGATAATGAAACTGGCATCCAGCGTAGAGTAACCTTTCTGTGCCTCCAGATAAAAAATCCCCCAGCTATTTACCGCATAACGACTGATATACATAAATGCACTGCTCAATGCTAATATCAGATGGCAGGACTTCTCAGTACAGCTTTTGGGCACGGTTGAATTCCGTTGTTTCCAATGCACTCATCACTTTCTTTTTCTTTCAGGGGGGGCATTGACCGGAGGAAGCCCTTTGCTCTGTGGTGTGTCGTGAAAGAAACGCCAGATTATCAATGTACCCAGCAACCCCACTAACCCTGCACCCAGAAATCCGTACCGCCAGCCCAATGCACTCACAACGGAAGCGATAATGATAAATGTCATCGCTTCTCCGATGTTATGACTGGCACTCCAGAAACCATAGAACGAGCCTCGGTCTTTATCCGTAAACCAACGCGATAGCCCTACTACACAGGATGCTGCTCCCATAGATTGAAACCAACCGCTGATACCCCATAAGATGGCAAACAATATGAATGAATTAGTAAAACCCAGGCAAAGATTTATCAATGCCGTCACCAACAAACCTGTTGACATAAAACCGGTTGATGTTGCTCCTGTCCGCAAGGAAACCGTTGGAGAACTTGCCTATGGCATACGTGAAGAATAGTACAGAGCCTATAATACCTAATTCCGTTTCAGAGAAAATACCTTCGTCTACAATCGGCTTTTTGACGACGTTCAGGCTCAGCCGGCATACATAGTACATGCTGTATCCAAGGGTTGCTGCCAGAAAGGTAGACCATTGCAATCGTTTTAACCGTTGCTTCTGTTCGGGCAAAAAATCCCCGTTACAAGGTGCCGGAGCCGACACCTTGTAAAAATCAATGATATGTTTCAACATGCTTTTCTTCTTATTCGTGCAGTTTCTTTTCTTTCAGGTATTGAAGCAGTAGGGCGGGACGATCCGTCTGAATCAGCTTTGCTCCCTGGTCAATGATCCATCCCCAACTTTCATCCGGTTGATGCAGTTCTACGGCACGGTCATCATCGTGTCCGCCACAGAGTTCGGGCCAGAGGGAGTTGATGAAAATCTTTGCACCGCTGTCACGTACTTTTTTTATCAGTCGTTGTACCTCGGGACTGTCATTGTTGAATACCAGTTCAAAAGCCTGCGGTTTCATGTGTTCCAAGTATCCGTCGATGGTAGCTTCCGCACTTTCTTTATGCAGTTGGACCACGGGCATGAAGATCATTTTATCCAGCACTTCTCCGTTTTCGGCTTTCACCCGTTCGTAGGGCAGGCTGGCTTTCATGATACATTGGTCTACCGTACCTGTCTTTTTGAGTACCTCGTACGCATCCTTGAAGTAATCATAGCCTTTGTCTACATTTACCATGATTTTGCCTTTGCACAGATTCATGACTTCTTCAAAAGTCGGTATCTGATGCCGGGTTTTAATCCCGGCACCGTTTCTTAATCTCATGGCTTTCAGTTCAGCCAAAGTATACTCATCCGGACTTCCTGTACCAGTCATGGTGCGGTTTATGGTCTTGTCATGCATTAAAACCAGATGCCCGTCTTTTGTCTTTTTAAGTCGATTTCTACCATGTCTGCGCCCATATCGATGCAGTTCTGAATGGCTTGCAAGAGTTCTCGGTGCATTGCGCCAGTCGGCACGATGGGAAACAATGAGTATTGACCGGCTTGCAGGTTCATTGAAAGCACTTTTCTATTTCTTTGAAGCGCCCTTGTGCAAATGCTGCCAGAAAGACGGTCAGCAGTATTGAAAGTGATATTGTTCTTTTCATCTTATCTTTTCTTTTTGAAGTTTAAATGATTCGTTGTTATTGTTTGCGTGCGCTTCTTCGGTAGTCTCCGCTGCGCATAGACCAGCCTTGTTGCGCTCCGGTTGCATGAGTTCTCAATGCGTATACTTTGCCCGGTTCCGAGGACTTTGTAACATCTGCACAGATGTAGATTATACCATTCTTATCAATGACCGGGAGAAGACCAGATATTTGCTCCTAACTGAATTTCCTTATAACTCAGTTTACCTTTTGAACTCAGCACGTAGAAATAGCCTTTACCGTCACCGAAGTATATGTTTCCGTCATTGTCGATGGCAGGTACCGAACGAATTTGTCCCTGAGTCCTGAACTTCCAGATCAAATCACCGCTTTCCTGAGAGTAGCAGAGCATATCGCCGTCAGAGTTACCCACATACAATTGTCCGTCTATACTCAATGAGATACCGGAATTTGGGAAAGTGGCAGCCGACTTTGTTGCCATCTCACGGTACCATCCGGATTTACAGCCATTACTATTCCACCGTCGGCCGTTTCACCGCATAAATAGATGGTGCCGTCTTCTCCGATAGCGGGAACGGAAGTGCAAGTTTTTCCATATTCAAGAGTCCACTTTTTCGCTCCGTCAGTTTTAGCAAGAGCATATAGTTTGCCACTGTTGGAACACATATATACCGCATCGTTGCCAATCACGGGAGTAGATTGTGTAACACCTTCACAGTCGACATTCCATTTTTTCAGTCATGCCGGGTGCGGCATGGATGGCAAATAACTTTCTATTGGCAGAGAAGTATACTGTACCGTCTTTGTCTATAGCCGGACAACTGAACTTGGCCGTTGCACCCAGGTCGAACTTACCCAACGGATCGGAGGAATGAGCGGCGAATGCATACAAGTTCTTGTCGTAACTGCCTATATAGGCGGTACCATTATCAGCTATTGCCGCCGAAGAACGGATTACATCACCGGAAGAGTAATGCCAGACCTCTATCCCCCCGTTAATCACCCAGATATTTTGTCCGCCCCGGGCATTGTTCGCATCACAGCCGACGAAAACATTTCCATTATCATCAATGGCCGGAGAAACATCCTGAAAACCGCATGGTGTCTGGAACTCCCATACTATTTCAGGTGCCATGTCAGCCGTTGATTTTCTCTTTACAGTGATTGTTTTGTTGAAAGTATTTGCATTCTGAACTCCCAGGTTATCCCAGACGGATAAAGTCACTGTATATTCTCCGGCTGTGGTATACTCCACAGTGGGTGATTGTTCTTCAGAAGAGACCCGTTGCCAAAGTCCCAGGCCCATTTGGTCACCTGTCCGTCTTCATCAAAGACAAGTCTGTAAAGGCTACATGTTGTCCTTCTTCTATTGTGACTTCACTGTCTTGAAAGCAGCCACCGGCTTTATATTTACTTTTCGTCATCGCTGCACGATATCCATAAAAAGGGCGGTCAGCATTATTATGATTGTATTTTTCATCTGTGTATCTTTTAATTGTTTTTCAAATACTCTTTCAATTCCACCGGGTAATCGGTTTGTATGATACTTCCCTGCTTGGCAAGAAATGCCTTTACCTGTTTGTAATTGTCCGAGGTAGGGGTGATACTCGTATTTATATAGATATTCTTGAACAGGGAGACTCCGTTTCCGGATGCCTTAGCCAGTATATCCTCTGTAAAGGCTGCACTATTGAACTGCGCCACCGGAAGTGGTTTGCAGACTGCCAGGTAATTCTCCATATCCTGCATTTCATAAATCACCGGCAGCAGAATGGCATTCCTGTCAAGATTGATCACTTTCTGGCTGTAGACACATCATAGACCGTGAACAGTACCTGAGAGAGCATTCCATAGCGCTTCACCAGATTGTATACGGCTTTATAGTCGGAGATCTTCACGTCTATATCTATATAGATTTTGCCTCTGGCAGCTAACAATATATCCTTGAAGAGGGGTATTTTTTCTTCTGTCAGTGCTCCGTCATGGTAAAGGTTATATGAAAGCAACTCCCTTGTAGTTCAGTTCTGATACTTTACCGGTACCATTGGTGGTGCGTTCGATTGTGGCATCGTGCATGAGTACCATTTCTCCGTCTTTCGATGTTCTGACGTCCAGCTCTATCATGTCTATCTGGTTTTCGATAGCCAATGTGACGGCTTTGACGGAGTTCTCCGGTGCATCTTTCCAATATCCCCGGTGGGCGCATATTTGTACATGATCCTTGTTCTGCAATGAAGTGGTGATGGAAACCCGCTGATCTTCGCTGACTTCCGGATACTCAACCTCTGAAGGTTGAGGTCCGGGCGAGTAGAAGATTCACTTTCGTCGCTGCCACATCCTGTGAGCAGAAACAGAGAAAAGAATATTCCGATTATACAGACTTTATCTATTTTCATGATTCGTTCCGCTTTAATCATTTCCAATTCGGATTCTGTTCCAGATTCTTATTCAGCATGATGTCGCCCGAAGGTATTGGATACAGGTAATCACGCGTCTCATCAAATTTCTTTGTGATATTCAGAAAGCCGACCAGATAACCATGATCTCCTCTGTGAGCTGGATAACACCGCCAATCTTAATCTTTTGTTTGGCTTTGCTTTCCGGAGCTTTATCATCATAGAGCAAAAGATCGATTGTTCCATCTCCGTCCAGATCGAATTCGCCCAATGAAGGGAAATACATACCAGTGAAGTGGGGTTCAAGCAGTTTTCCCATTTTCCAGCGCATCAGGTCGTCATAACGGAATCCTTCTAGTGCTAGTTCTACACGGCGTTCGCGTCTGATTTCCAGAATTACCCCTTTATTGTTTCCACTTACATTGGGATATTCACTTGCCAGTATCTTATCGGGGTTAGAGTTGGCTATGTTCTGATTCAGGTTAGGCATTCCGGCTCTTGTACGTATCGGCCTGATGGATTTGTCTATATCGTCCTGAGTCAATATGCCCAGTTCCGCTTTGGCTTCCGCATAGTTGAGCAGGACTTCTGCATAACGTATAATGGCTACATCCTGATAAGAAGCTCCGTCTCCGTCCTGTGCTTCCTTGGAGATGAATTTGGCAATCTGGTAACCTGTCATGGAGGCTTCGAGATCAGGTAGCAACGGCTTTGTCGCTGTCAATCCGTGTATAGCCGACGGAACGGATGGTTTGCGCCAGACGTTTGTCCCTGTTCTTCATTTCATCGCTGAACATCATGGTTGCATACCCTGTTTGTGAGGTGAATGCCGTGCCGTTGTTTAGCAGGTAGGAGTTTACAAAGTCTTTTGTCAAACCTACATCCTGTTGGGTTTTGAGAGGAAATAGTAGTTCGTATTATGCATTTTGTTCAATGTCAGTGAATAACGCCTACCCAGAATAACTTCTGTTTCCTTCAAGTCATCGGAAGCAAACAAATCCCTGTAATCAATATCGGAGTTACCCGTGGAATATAAAGTGTATCCCGATTCGTTCATGACTCTTTCTGCCGCCTTATATGCTTTCTCCAATAGTTTACCGGCATCAGGCAGATTCAGTTCCGTGTGATATTTGCGGTAGGTACCTTCATAGAGGCATACACGTGAGAGGAAGGCCAGCGCAGTCCATTTGGAAATCTGGTCGGGTTTGCGGGTAGTGCCTAAACGGTCTACTGCAATCTCAAGGTCTTCAATCACTTTGTCCATTATAAATTCGCGTGAATCTCTGGGCTTGTATAGCAGATCTTCATCATCGGTCTGAATCTCTGTATCATACCAGGGTACACCACCGAAACTCTTTACCTTATCGAAATAGAACCAGGCTCTGAAGAAACGTGCCACGCCTTCGTACTTCAGTGCGGCTACTTTGTCTTCGCAGCGTGTATAGTTGTCGAAGAAGATATTTATTTTCCGGAGAGTACTCCAACTCCAACCGCTACTGCCGGATTCCGATGGAATATCTCTTTCCGGACTCCGTTGTTCCATAGGTACATTGCTGTAGAGTACGTTGTCCGAGATATTGTCTCCTCTGACGATATCATTGATTTTAGGCAGGTTCTCATAGAAACCATTTGTGTACAATTCAAGGTCTTGTGCAGACTTGAAGGAATTTTCAGGTGATATTTCCGCAATGGGATATCGATCCATGAACGAGTTGTTGCATGAAGCGGCACTTATGCCTATCGCACACACCACACAAACTTTTAATATATTGAATGTATTCATAGCTGTTTCCTCTTTAAAATTTAAAATCAAAACCAAAGGCAAATGTCTTGCTGAACGGATAGGCGTTGCCATCGCCCAATTGTTCAGGATCTACGGTGCGATCCTCATTATGCTTGTACAACGGGGAGAATGTCAGGAGATTAGTGCCTGAAACATAAACCCGGATGCTGGAGAAACCGATCTTGCTGCAAAGTGTTTTAGGCAACGTATAGCCTAAAGTGATGTCTTTCAAACGGACGTAAGCCGCGTTTTGCAGATATTTATCCGAATAAACCCTTAGCTGGGCTCCTTCGTAGTCACCGCCTTCGTTGGCTGCATACACGGCCAGGCGAGGGAAATATGCATTCGGATTCTCCGGTGTCCAGGAGTTCTGTTCGATGCTCTTCGGATAAAAATTCTCATACTGACGGGTAAACGGTCCCCAGAAGAAACTGTTGTCTTTTTCCCGGCCACCAGTCTCTTTTCATTATTCCCTGGAAGAAGGCGGAAAAATCGAAACCACTGTAATTGAATCCCAGGTTCAGAGAACAGGAGTATCTGGGAGATGTGTTACCGATGATGCGTAAGTCGCCGGGATTGGACACAAGGTCTTGTCGCCCGGAGATATTTCTTCATTTCCATCCAAGTCTTTGAATTTGATATCTCCGCTACCGGGTGATTAATCAGATAGTTGCGCTGGATTCTTCTGTTTACTTTCGTCTGGTCTGCATGATCCAGGTATTCCGTATCTGTCTGGAAGAAGCCCTCAACTGTATATCCCCAGATTTCACCCAGGCGTTTGCCTTTATAGAACTGGTCTATCTGGCCGTCGGGGTTATCGAATTTGGTAATCTCAGTGATGTTGTCGGCAAGAGTGAACCCTACCCTGTATTCGAATGGCCTGTGTGCCAACAGGAATTTGTCTTGCCATTTCACAGAGAGTTCAAAGCCCCGTGTGCGCAGGTTGGCGGCATTCTCCTGTGGTTCGGAAGTTCCGAATACGGACGGAAGTTTTTGCCTTGTGTCAGCATGTCTTTCGTATCACGTTGATACCAGTCGAAAGAGGTAGAGAAACGTCCGTTGAACAGAGAGAAGTCAATTCCGAAATCAATGGTCTGTGACTTCTCCCAGGTGAAATTTGAGGAAATGGCATCAGGAGCAGTCAGATAACTCAGGTACGAGCCGTCTACCAGATAATCTCCCTGTGTAACTTTCATTTTAGCTATATAGTCGTAGGGACCTACATTCTGGTTACCCAATGTACCATAAGATACACGCAGTTTCAGATTGTCTATGGCAGACTTCAAAGGCTTGAAGAAAGGCTCCTCACTTACACGCCATGCGAAAGAGCCCGATGGGAAGATGCCCAGACGGTTATTGTGCGGGAACTTGGAAGAGAGGTCGAAACGACCGTTGAATTCCAGCAGGTAGCGTCCCAGATAGTCATAGTTCAGACGATAGAAAGCTGCACGGATGGCCCATTCGTCCGCATTTCCCTGTACTTGTACATTCTCCCCGGTTGCCAGGTTGAAGGAACCCAGTTCTTCGGATGCAGGCGAACTGCGTCTTGAAACGGTACGTTCCCAATGCCTCCATTCCTGGTTGAAACCGATCATAGCTTTTTAAGTCATGTTTCTTGGCAAACAGATGGCTGTAGGTACCGAAAGCATTGAATGCCTGATAGAGGGTTGACCAATGCATTTCCTTATACAGTGATTTGTTAGGCATGTAGCGGCTTGTTCCTTCACCGTTCGGCTGGTTGGTGTGTGGAGTGGAAACTAGCAGCAGTTTGGATACGGGGCTGCCTTTCCGGAAACTGTAGTCAGCATTCAGTATCACATCTTTAATAGGAGTCTCCTGTAGTGAGATGGTATTTGAAACATCATGTTCCTGATCCACACCTTTACTCTTTCCGTATGTCAGGTCGGCAAACGTACCGTCTGCTATGTCACGACCGGGAGTGTAAGCACCGTTAATCAGGATGGTTCCGTCCGGATTGCGTGGATGGAATACCGGGGAAGCGTGGAAGGTGTATTTTCTCCAGTCCTCACTGTTGTCGCTACCTCCTACATTACGGTTGTTGGTTGCCGGATAGTCGTAATCACTGAAATAGATGTTGGTAGAGTTGGTTATCTTGATGGTGGAAGTCAACTGAAAGTCAATCTTACTGCGTAAAGTGTAACTCTTCAACTTGTCCGGGTTGATGCGGTAAATTCCCCTCTTGAATAGAACCTTCCGGAGAGGTAGAAACGTACTTTCTCACTACCTCCGGAGATATTCAGGTTGTGCTCCATAGACGGCTGGTTATCTTGGAAAATGTAGTGCCACCAGTCCGTATTCCCATAGTGTACATAGCGTTCCACGCCGTCAACGGTCTTTATCAGGGTCGAAGGGTGAGGGATCTTTCTTGCGGGCTTCCATATAGGCATAGTCTTCTTCAGTATATCCCAAATAAGTACTGGTGTTTTCCAAAAGACTCAGTTTATCGCTCAGACGCGCCCATTCCAGACCGTCGGTAATGAAGTTATCCGTGTTGATGGTAGGGTTGCTCCAGCCGAAGTGATTGGAGTAGTTCACCTGTATCTTCCCTGCATTCGGGTTCTTTGTTGTAATCAGCACTACACCGAAAGCTGCACGGGCACCATAGATGGCAGCGGAAGAGGCATCTTTCAGAACAGAAATGGATTCGATATCTTTAGGATTGATATAATTCATATCTCCTTCCACTCCGTCGATAAGTACCAGAGGGCTGCCACCATTGATAGAGCCTACCCCGCGTACGTCGAAAGAAGCTTTTGAATTGATAGAGCCGTCGCTGAACGAAACATTTAGGTTGGGGATCATACCTTGCAGCACTTGTCCCGCATTGCCGCTGACGCGGTGTTCTATTTCTTTAGAGGAAATTTTGGTCTACGGCACCCGAGAGATTTGCCTTTTGGTGGTACCGTATCCGACAACGATTACTTCATCCAGCATTTCGGCATCTTCCTTTAATATTACTCTGGAAAGTTCCTTGCTGGATGCCGGATAGCTCAACGGTTGATAACCTATATAAGAGATGCTGACGGTAGAGTTCTCCGGGACGTTTGACAATGAGTAGTTTCCGTCTACATCGGTGATAGTGCCGTTGGTGGTTCCTTTTCACTACAATGCTGGCACCGATAACCGATTCCCCGGACGAATCGACTATTGTTCCGGTAATGGTTTTGGTCTTCTGGCTGACAGCCTCTTTGTGCAGCAATACCACTACATTGTCCTCTCCATCTTGTAAGTCAGTTCTTTTTCCCGCCAGCACTTTTTGCATGGTCTGGGCGATGGTGGCATTACTTACGCTGAAAGTGACTGCCTGATCCAGTCCTGCCAGTTTTTCATTGTAGAAGAATTTGTAATCACTGACCTGCTCGATCTTTTTCAGTGCGGCACGCAGCGGAGTATTTTCCACGGTGACGGTGATCTGCGAGAAAAGGCTCAGTGATACACTCAAGAACAAAGAGAGGCAGAGAGCCCGCATAGTTCTTAGATTTTTGGTTTTCCTGTCTTTCATATCAAATAAATTAAAAGGGTTTGATAGGTATACAGGTTCCCTCATGCTGCTGTCCAAGCGACTCTCTGTTTTAACTCACATTAACAAAGAGGAGCTTATTTCTCTTTTTAATACAATGACAGAGTCCTTTACTTCGTAACGGAACGGAGAGGTTAACATTATAATATTCAAAGCCTTCTGTATACCACCACCGGGTATTGTTCCCGGTAAACCGCTCTTTTTGCAATTCGCGGAGAGTCGATGTGTATCGTGACGTCATAAACGCGTGAAAGGGCTTTCATGATATTGTCCAGAGATTCATTCTGGAAATACAGGCTGCCTTTGGTCCATGTCACGTAATCTTCGGGATAGACTTTCTCGGTAGTGAATTTGTGGGTGGATTTATTATAGTTCATTTTCTCTCCGGGTTTCATGATCAGGGAGGAAGAAGGAGTATGCACACCGACTTTTCCTTCCAGCAACACCACAGTTACATCCTGTTCATCTTGATAAGCGCAGACGTTGAATACGGTGCCCAGGACCTTTACTTCTAGTTCGCCCACTTGGACAATAAAAGTATGACGGGTATCGTGTGCTACTTTAAAGTAGCCTTCACCGTCCAGTTGCACCCGGCGTTCGTTTTTGCCGAAATCTCTCAGATAGCTGAGCTGGGAAGCGGAGTTGAGGATAACGTCCGTTCCATCAGGCAATACTACTGTGGCTTTGTCTCCTTTATCGGCTTTCACAATAAAGGGTGATTGGATATTGGTGTCCGAAATACTCAGGATGTTGTAAGTGAAGAAAGCGATGAAAATGGGGATGCAGATCATAGCTGCCCATCTTGCCCAAGCGGGAACGAGAGCTTTTCGCGGAGGACGTCCGGCAGGTTTCGTATCAGGGATGCGGACAGGTTCATTGAGGACTTCCGCCTTGATCCGTGCGAACATCTTGTCGCGCAGGGCGAGAGGGATGTCAGTGTCGGATTTCTCAAATTCCTCTTCCCACCAGTCGGACAGTTGCACGTTGTTGCGTATCCATCCGGCCAGTTCGCTGATTTCCGCTTCTGTGATGTCTCCTGCGAAATATTTCTCGGCTAAGTTCTTATAATATTCTTTCTCCATCTTCTTACTTATTTATATAGTATACAGTTATCCTTGTTTTCGTATCCAAACGTATCGGGCATTATTGCATTTCGTTAACAAAAAGGCCCATAAGACAAGAATCAGCTTATCATAATGCTTTGCAAATTGCTCGCGCATGAATTTCACGGCAAGTGACAGTTGCGTGGCGACTGTACTTTCTGAAATACCCATCTTCTCAGCTATTTCTTTATTGGTATAGCCCTGACGTTTGCTGAGCAGAAAGATTTTCTTGCGCGAAGGGGGCAGTTCTTCGGCCAGCGAATCGATATAGTCGTTCAGGAAGCGCAGGTCTGTGCTTTCTTCTGTCTGATGATCCCGGTCGGGATTGCTTTTTCAGCAGGTATTCGGTATAGATGTATTCCACTGTCTGATGCTGGTACATATTCATCGACAGATTACGGGCTATGGTGCAGAGGTAAGAAACGAAATTTTCGGTAGGATCCACTTTCTCACGCACTTCCCACAGGCGGATAAATGTCTGCTGCACTACTTCTTCGGCCATATACTGATTGCCGGAAGAGAGACGCATTATAAAGTTATAGAGTTTGCCGCTATACAGATTGTATAACTTCTCGAATGCAGAAAAGAACCCTCCTTCAGTGATTGTAGCAATTCACTTCTATTTTCGTTTGCAATCATATATTATTGATTTAGGCTTCAAAGGTATGCCTTGTGCTTACGTAACAGGTTGCAATATTATTAATAATTTCCGGAATTACCGAATAGCGGGATTTCTTTTTGATTTGTTGGTGGCTTGTAAACCGTATGGCTTGGTATCTAAATGCTATTTTATACAGCTTTATTTTTGTACACTTTTCCTTTTGTAAGATGCTGATTAATAGAGGCTGTTTGTAGTAAAAGTGTAAAAAATGAAATAATCTATTTGTTTGGTTTTTGCTGTCCTTGCTTGTCAGAAACACACTGATAAGACTCTTATATAGTTTTCAAATGACTACGGTTGAGGTATGGGCATAAAAAAAGGAGTACCGCTGTACTCCAACCTTTGTTAACCTTAAATCTAATACTATGAAAAAAATCACGTTACAAATATAGGGGTTCATCCTATTCCCTCCAAATATCTGTTAGTGTTTGACATTCCTTTTATAATTCTTTCACGGATATTCACTGTTTTCGCACACGAACTGTCTTTTGAGATAATATAGGGGTGGATAGTGGCTAAATGATTATCGGGCGGAAAGGGGAATAACCATAGTACATAGGTGACATACATGTATAAGATACGTTTATTTTGCTATATGGATAATCGCATGTTGATTACTGTCGGTAAGTCGTTTGACTATTGTCAGCAAGCCTGCTGATTACTGTCAGTAAACTTACCGACAGTAATCAAACGCTATGGATGTCCTATGCAAAATAATATAATGTATTCTAGATTAGTTGAATAGCTAATGACCCGTGATTGAAAAATATCCGTTGGCAATGTTGCAGAAAATATGTGGATATACCCTTCCACCCGCTAAAGGCTGATGGATAAGGAAATACGGGAGTGTGGAAGGGTATGAAGGAAAAGGGAAAAGTTGCAAATCTGTTTCAATCGTTTCACAGAACCTTTCATCCCCGAAAAGAGTTGTAAAACGTGTAATTTCTTCAATTATAATAATATATATTTGCCTCCATACAAAGCAAAGCTATGAAGGTTCGCGTCGGTTTATATATACTTTTGATACTCTTTCTTTTGATATCAGGCAAAGAAGAGGCGCGGGCTGGAAGATATGCGGCGAAAGGAGATACTTGTAGAGTATCGGACCGGATGAATCAGCCGGAAACCTGGAGCAAAATTTACCAATGGGTGATGGACGACCCGCAAGTGCCGGATAAAGAAGATGTGTTGATGTTGATCCGGTATCACTTCGGGAACTTTGAAAAGCTGAGAAAGCTGTTGCGCTATTTGGATGGTGGCAGACCTTACGCTTATTTATCGGAACATCAGTTCCGGAAGATAGAACGGACAGGGAAGATGAAAGACAGTTTGCCGGTAGCTGCATTAACATTGCCTGCGAATACTTTGCCGGAGGAGCAATTGGAAACTATAGCTTTCGCTCCTTGGCTTGAAGTGGAAAGTAAAGCGGGAAACCCCGCACAGAACAGTGCTTGCATTGAAGAACAATATACTTTATGATTTAGCTTTGGCTCCGAATGTGGAGGTGGAATTGCCCGTAGGGCAGCGGTGGTCTTTGAATATGGAATATAAATGTCCTTGGTGGTCGAACAGCAAGCATGGCTTTGTTACCAGCTTCTTTCGGGAGGCGTTGAGGCACGTTGCTGGCTTTGGAAAACGCAAGAATCGTGAGTGGCTGACAGGACATTTTCTGGGAATATATGCCGAAGGGGAGTGTACGATTTTCAATTTGACAAAGACAAAGGATATCGGGGAAACTACTATGCAGCTTCCGGTCTGACGTATGGATATAGTCATCAGCTGGCACGGCATCTGGCTCTTGAATTTAGTTTGGGCATTGGTTATCTGGCAACAGAATACCGCAAATACACCACTTACGAAGGCGATTTGATATGGACGAGCAGCGGACGCTATCATTTTATGGGGGCCTACAAAAGCCAAAATCTCTTTGGTGTGGCTCATTAAGGGAAGGAGGCGATAGCTATGAGGTGTACGCAATATGTGTTTCTTTTACTTCTGTTCGTGCTGTCGGTGCTGTTAGCAGGATGTGATTTCAGAGACATACTGGATGATTATCCCGTTAGCGGAGTAAAGATAAAGTTTAACTGGAAGGGTGGATAAGTTGCCCGAAGGGATGAGGGTGATTTTTCTACCCGAAGAGTGAAGAAGGTAGAAAGGTAGAGAGTTATCTCTCGGTGGAAGGGGAGAGGTGAAAGTGCCGCCCGGACGTTATGACATGGTGATCTACAATTACAATACGGAGAGTGTGTTGATTCGCAATGATGATGCGTATGAGACGATTGAGGCTTATACTGATATTGCAAAGGGCTTGAAACAAGTGAAGAAGATGGGTGGTCACCGGACCCTCTATATGTAGTAAGTATGAATGAGGTGGAAAAAGAAAGAGTGAAGTGGCGCTTTTGATGGAGTTTCAACCGAAGCTGGTAGTAAGAACTATTCTTTTTGAAATAAAGGGTGAAAGGATGTGAAGAACGTGGCAAGCATTGTTTGTAATGTGGATGGAATGAATGGGGCATATTGCATAAGTAATGGCTCATGTACGGCAAGCATTGCTCCTATCTATGTGGAGGCTCATAAAGGAGAGGATGTGATACGTGGTAGTTTCTCTGCTTTTTCTGTATCGGAGTCTGCGAATACACGTTTTACCGGAGGGGTGGTAATGAAGCTATTGCTAGTTAAGGTGGATAATACGGTTCAAGAAACCAAGGTTGACATCACGGCGGCTGTAGTTCCTCCCCCACCCGAGGAAGAAGAAGAAGATCCGGTAACGGATATCGAGATACCGATTGAAGAGGAAATTGAAGTGGAGGATGTGGAAGTTCCTCCCGGTGGAGGCGGAGGTATTGGCGGTGATGTAGGAGACTGGGACGACGAAACGAATGTTGAGTTACCTGTAAATTGAAAAGTAAAACGAACAAAATATTAACTTATAAAACAAACGATTATGAAGAAGATTTTATTGGCAGCAGTTGCTGCGTTGGCAATCGTAGGTTGCTCACAGAATGAAGAGATTGAGAAGGCTGGTGAAAAGGCGGAGATTAACTTTGGAACAATAGTAAGCAAGACTACAAGAGCTGCTGTGACAAATATTGATTCTTTGCAAAAGAGTGGTTTTACTGTATATGCATATAACACAGGTGAAACTGAAATGAAGAGTGTTGTTGCTAAAGGATTGAAGGAACTCCTTTTATGAATGGTGCGTTGCTACATATACTACTAAATGGGACTTAACAGGTGGACCATATTATTGGCCTTTTAATGGTAATGTGCAGTTTTTGCACATGCAACTGACCAAAAGTTCTAAATATGAATTGAACGATAGTGATATTTACCCAACTATTACCTATACTATAAATGATGATGCTTCAAAACAGAAAGATTTTGTAGTAGCACAATTATATAATCAAAAAAGACAGAGAATGATGTAAAACTTTCATTTCTCCATGCACTCACTCAAGTGAATTTTTTCAGCGAAGGGCTCTAATAATAATTTGAAATATACAATATCTTCAATTTCTATTGAAGGGGTTGCCAATACAGGTACTTATTCGTTTTGCAGATAGTACATGGAGTGTTACAGGAAAAGCAGGAATATATACCTATCCAATTGCCGACAATGCTCCAGTTTCAGGTACTACTATATCAGATTTAGACCAAGCAAAAGGTGCTTTAATGTTGATGCCGCAAGCTATGACTACTGATTCTAAAATTAAAATTAGTTATAATGTTTATAATGCTACTGATGTTAAAATTGATGCGGTTACTGATGCTGTAATATCTTTGAATAACACTGCAGCTTGGGGCGTAGGTAAGAAAGTACGTTATACCTTAACTTTGTCAAGTGAAGGAGCTACTATTAGCTTTGCTCCTGAGGTTGGTAATTGGAGTACTAGTGATGATACTCCCGTTGCTCCTCCTGCTGAATAACCTTTCCTAATCCTATAATCTCCCTCCCCGAAGCCTTTCTTCCCACAAAGTCTTCGGGGATTTTTTTGTTTCTTCCGGAATATTCTTACTTTTGCTGCACAAAACAAACAAAAAAAACATTCAATCTGCAATGCAAACTTACTCTGCATGTGGTGCGGCTATATCGTGCCAGCAGTGCCCTAAGGCTGTGGGTAATGCTATCATTTATGCCTCTCATTCAAGAGGCTTCCACCTTCCAGCTCAAAATGCGAAGAAAATATAATGATTTTTTTTTATTAGAAGGAGAAGCACTTGTCAATAGCCAGGAGTATGCCGGAACCATACTGCGTGCGGGGGAATTCATTCTTCAAGCCATTGGTTCAAAATATGAGATCCTTGCTCTGACGGATGTGGAATGTGTTTGTTATCGTTTTAATCAGCCGGAGTTTTTCTGTGAGGAACGTTATAAATACATTATGAAAGAAATAACTCCACCGCTGATATTCACCCCATTAAAGATTAGTCCAGAATTGCGTTTCTTTCTGGACGCTTCCAAAGCCTATCTGGCGAAAGAAGATTTGCCGGGAACTGCTTTCGTTCAAGCGAAAGAACTTGCCTTTCTTTTAGGAGAATATTACTCGATTATGATCTCTCGATACTGGTACATACTCTTTCCCGTTATACGTCCAGCTTTGAGTATTTTGTCCTGCAAAATCATCTGAAAGTGAAGACGGTGAAGAATTAGCAATTAGGCGGATACACCGTTGTTACCTTCCGGCGTATCTTCAATTCTGTATTCCATAAACCTGTTTATGAATGGATGATGGAGAAACGTAAAGAGAACATTGTTTACGAACTCCGCTATACGGATGCCACTATTTCTGAGATCTGTTATAAATATGGTTTCGAGTCTTTGCCTCACTTCTCTAACTTCTGCAAGAAGAATTTCGGGACTTCACCCCGTGGCCTACGTTCAGTGCAGTCTGTTCCTCCACAAGAAACGCAAACTATTTGTGAAAGAGGCTGGTTGAAGCGATACTTCACTGAGACAATGAAGTAGCTGCCTATCTGTTGCGTATGGTTTTCATAAAGTCCGTCGGCCATTGTGCCTCGGAAATAATTCTTTTGTTGGCTGGTATATCCACCCAGTTGGCTGATATCTCAGCCTGTTTTTTTCAGGAATCGCCATGTGATACTTGCGTTCCAGACAATCTGGTCATCTTCTCCCTTTTTTATGTTCGTACCGTTTCGGAAGGAATAATTTGCATCTGTTCTTAGTTGTATACCTCCCGGCAAATCGGCAAAACCGTTCAATCCGAAGGTATAATTGCGTGTGTATGTATCCGTCTCTAAAAAGTGAGTTGGAAGAATGTTGGAAGTTCCACCTGCCGTTTAAGTCCAGATTACCCCATTTAGGTTGGTAGGATAGGCGCAGGTCACTGTTGAGGCCGGTGTTATGCGTGGCACTGCGTTCAGGTTGCTCGCTCTGGTTTTCGTTGATGAGGTTGACATCCTGTGCAAAGGAACCTCCGGCATTTGCACTCAGATTAAAGTCCTTGATGCGCTTCTGATACCGGAACACACCGCTTATGTTCCAGTTGCCGTTAATATTCACAGGATAAGTTTCACGTCCACCGGTTTGCTGGTTGTAGATCACTGCACGGGTCTGACTATTGATTCTGTTGTTCCAGTTCAGTGTGGCAAAAAGTCCTTCCTTCGTATTTTGTGCTTCCAATCGTACAGACTGATTATAAGTAGGCTTCAGATTAGGATTGCTCCGCGTGATGTTGAGCGGATCACTGTTGTTGGTTGGTGAAATCAGATCGTATAATGATGGTTGCCAGGTATTTCCATAATAATTCAGGGTTATCCTGTTTTTCTTTTTCTGCCATGAGATGAAGAGCATGGGCTGAAAGCCGACTGAGTGGAGGGTGGTATCAGCTCTATGCAGACCTGTTTTCTGGTTCAGGCTGCGCCGCTCGGGTTGTACGGATACTCCGGCATTGATGTTCCAAATGGTGTCGGAATAATTAAAGTGCAGGTTGATTCCGTGTTGCAGGGTACTGCTATGGCTCCGGTTACTCAGACTGTCGATGTAGCTCGCCTCATATCCTTCGGGCAGATAGCCGGGTTGTACTGCCGTTTCTTCCATAAAGCCGGACAGGTCGTAGGTATTACGATCATTCTTCTGCTTACTGTAGTTGAGGTTATATGAAATCTGTGCGTGCAGCTTCTTGGAAAAAGGATGGCTGAACATCAGCCCGATGCCCTGTTGACGATTGGGGGACAGGTTCGACGAGTATTGGTTACGGTAGAGTATGGAGTCGTTTCCTGCACTGTTTTCAGTTGATAATATGTGGTTGATGAGATAGAGAAGTTATTGTTGTCATTCTTGCTATCATTGTATTGCGCAGTCAGGCCGATAGAACTTCCTTTTTATTGATCCGGCGCATGATATTTGCATGGAAGGAATATCGGTGTTGCTCTCCTTGCATTAGTGATCCCATGGCGATGTCATTGATTCTCAGCTCATCGGGTACATTGTTGATATGACTGAAAGGATCGAGGATATCCAGATGAGGATTTTCATTGAATGTGGCTTGGCGGTTATTATTGGCATTATTATTCCGGACAAAGCTGAAATTACCGAAGAAATTGACAAAAGTCAGGGTATCGACCTGCCAGTTTAAGCCCAATGATGAATTCATATTGCGATTGCGGTTCGTATTGTTGCCGGCAGAATACTGGTACTTATTGCCACTTGTCAGATATTGCTCGTTGTAGGATGTCGAAATATTGCCCTGCTCGTTGTGGTGATAGGATACATTTCCGTTGAGTGTTAGTTTCTGATTGTACTTTTGGGTGAAATTTATGGCAACGTTCTCCTGTATGTTGTCCTTGTAGCTGGTCCGCATATGGAGGTTACCGGAATTGGCGATGACTGAGAAATTGTTTCCGTTATTTTTGAAGTAGTTGCCTTGCAGGTTGAAATCCTTTTTGTTGTTATTGCCGTATCCGGCTTTTCCCGATGCAAGAAGGGTACCATTGAATTCTTCTTTGGTTTGCAGGTCGAGCACATAGTTCTCTTTCCCCGTGCTGACACCCGTCAGCTTTTCCAGCTTTGCTTTTCTTATCGTACACTTTTATTTTGCTGATTAACTCCACAGGAAGATTTTCCAGCGCCATCTTGTTGTCACCTGAGAAGAAAGCTTCACCGTTTACGTTGATTTCGTTAATAGGCAGTCCGTTGTATTTCAGTGTTTTGGTTTCGCTGTCGTATTCCATTCCGGGAATACGTTTTGACAAGTGTCTCCAGATACGAACCTTCCGGTGTTTTGTAAGCTGCTGCATTGATGACGGTGGTATCTCCCACCTGGTCTACGTCGCGCATCCGGGCGTTTACTGTCACTTCGCCCAATTCGATACCTTCTTCCAGTAAAAATGCTGCCCAGGTTGATTGTTGAAGCGTTGCTGTCCAGTTTGCGGAAGACAGACTGCATTCCCGTATAAGAGGCTTTCAGTAAATATTGCGTTCCTTTTTGAGGAGTGAACTGGAGATTGAAACGACCGTCCGCATCGCTTGCAACTCCTTTTACAAAGGCGGAATCTTTGCCTTCCAGGATAACAAGACTTGCATAGGGCAGAGGTTCTTCTCCTTTTTGTCTCTGATATAGTGCACACCAGTCCTTTGACTGTCCTTTTTTTTGGGCGAATAGAATAGTCGGAATCAGTAAGAATAGCAATAGTAACCAGATTTTGTGCACGTTCATGTCTGTCTTTTTATGGCAGTCACAAAATTAGAGAGTTTTCGTCATAAAATCTTCTTTTTTATAGATATTATGCTACTTTTGCTCAATATAAGTGATACAATGAAAACCGACAAACTAAAATATGTTTTAGCCTTTATCGGAGTCAATTTTTTGCTGTGTGCTTTTTGGTGCGGAGTCAATTTTAAACGGTGGTACACTATTAACCACCGGATAGAAAAAATGATTTCTCTTGTTTATTCTTCCTCTCCCCAGTATGATTGTTACGGAAACTTTGAAGAACTCTTGGTGAAGGAGTTCAGAAAACAAGGCATAGAACCGATATTTGAAAAGTTCTATCTGGATTTCAATACGGTCACGCCGGAAGATGGGATAAAAAATATGGAGGTATATCTTGAGGTAATTAGAGATAAACCGATAGCACTGATGCTCACTGTGGGCGATCAAGCTGCGTCTGCTTTGTTTTCTACCCGCCATCGGCTACTTTCTTCCATTCCTGTAGTAGCTTGCAACGTACATTTTCCCGATGAGAAACTTATAAAAGAATATGAGCGTAGAAAGGTATATGTGCTGCGTGATGCACCGGATTTTAAGCGCAACATTGATTTTATAAGGGCTTTACAACCACATGTAGGGATAGATGTCATTTATAATATTGATCTGACTCCTCTTGGATATAAATCGTTTGACTTGTTAACCCGGTTTGCAGATAGAAAGGAAATCAGGCTTTTAGGCTATGAGTCTGCCTTTTCTGTGGAATCTGAATACAGAAAATTGCAGGAAATGGTTGAGCATTATAATTTGATGCCTGCTAAGGTAAACAATCATATTGAAAAGGATGAGTTAACCATTAGTCTTTGCCCTTTCCGTTATACCAAAGGGACTTCTTTGTTTGTAGACATGGAAAATCAAAAAGCGGACAGAGGAGAGAGTTTTTCTGTTGGATAAGTTTGATCAGATGTCGCTTCCGATCACTAAAGCTTTAAATATTCCCTCTTTTTAGTTGCATCCGCCAGGGATTTGGGGAGGATGCCAAGATTGTCGGGCGGCTACATGGCTACTGATGAGATTTCTGCGCGTACTGCGGCTGATTTTTCTGTTCGTCTGATGAATAAGGAGAAAATTGGTATGCCGAAAATCAGGGATATGGAAAAGGAGTATGTACTGGATTGGACCTATTTTTCATCCTATACGGACTTTGATGTGAAAAATGTACCTGAAGATGTCCGTATTATCAATTACTCCTTCTATGACCGGTATCGGAAGGAGCTTTATTTTCTGCCAGGATTGTTTATACTTACTTTTTATTCTGGTATTGATCAGTCTGCTACGTATGCGCCGACGTTCGCGTGTGGAACGTAAGAATATGGAGATGCTTGAGGAAACTCATAGGCGGTTGATGCTTTCTACAGATGGAGGGCGGATTTCACTTTGGGATATACAGGGAGAGAATATCGAGTTTGATGAGAATTATACGCGTTTGGTGGGAATGGAACAGAGAACATTTGTACGAACCGATTTCTTGAAGTATGCATATCCTGATGATGTACCTCTTCTGAATTCATTGTACGAAACGCTGCATCAATCTACGGATATGCAGGTTCGGCGTGTACGTTTCTCTTTCAGTGAAGAAGATTATCGTTGGTATGAACTTCGGTGTCGCAGTCTGAAAGATGCAAAGGGAAGGATAATGCTGGCGGGCATTATGCAGGATATTCAGATACAGGTAGAGCATGAAGAACAGCTTATTCAGGCTAAGCAGATGGCTGAAAATGCTGAGTTGAAACAATCTTTCCTGAATAATATGAGCCATGAAATCCGTACTCCGCTGAATGCCATTGTCGGTTTCACCAATTTGTTGGTTGGCGAGGGTGGCGATGAGATTGAACCGGATGAGAAGAAGGCCATGCTTGAGATCATTAACCGTAACAACGAATTACTCTTGAAATTGGTCAATGATGTGGTGGAAATATCACGTCTGGATTCCGGCAACATGGATCTCGAAAATAAAAAGAATGGGATATGGCAACGGTTGTGAAAGAGATTTATATGGCTTATCAGGCATTAATCAAGCCCTCGTTGCAGTTTCATCTGGCTTTGGATGAAAATCTCTCTTTGCCTGTCAATATAGATCGTATGCGTTTTATTCAGGTCATTTCAATTTCCTGGGCAATGCGGATAAGTTTACCGGAGTGGTTCTATTACATTAGGATGCAAAGTGGATAAAAAGACCGGAAGGTCAGTGTGTATGTACAGGATACCGGGAAGGTGTTGATGAGAAAGAACTCATGATGATCTTTGACCGTTTTTATAAGACTGACGAGTTTGAACAAGGGAGCGGACTTGGACTTTCTATCTGCAAAGTCATTATTGAGAAGCTTTGCGGACGTATAGAGGTACGGTCTGAAGTAGGAAAAGGAAGTCGTTTTACGGTTGTTCTATCTTTGGCGGATGAGGTATAAGACTTCTGACGGGTTCTTTAAAATAATAGCCGAAACATTTGATATCGCTCTCAGGGTATTGTATATTTGTGGCATTAATCTTTAAAATGAGAACATACAAAATCAGAACGCAACGATTCATTCTACTTATTCTACTCCTATCCTGCATTACCTCCGTTTTTTCTTCTGATTTTTCCACCGGATAGCAGAAGATGACGGTCTGAGTAATAGAAGGTGTTTCTCTGTCCAGCAAGATAAGCATGGCTTTATGTGGATTTCTACCAAACTGGGGGTAGACCGGTTTGATGGGAAAAACTTCAGGCATTATCCTTTGAATCTATTTCCCGACCAGGGTATAACCGGATAGGGTAAATTATCTGCGTTGTTCACCGGATAGTACACTCTGGGTATTTAGCGAAGCAGGGCTTCTTTTTCAATATGACGAACGGAAGGATGAGTTTGAACTGATATATGCTGTACGTGACTTCTTCAATAATCATTCTATTATTCTGAATGATGTTATGTTCGATTCCCCTGAAACAGCTTTCTTGTCAACCTCCAAAGGGGTTTTGAAGTTGAACTTGCCGGACAGAATGGCTTTACTGCTTCCCGGAACCGAAGAGTTGTCTGTAAATCAAGTGAACAAGAATGATGACCGATATTATATTTCTACCCGTGACGGACTTTATATAAGCATCTTCCCCAAACTGGTCCTATGGAAGTACGCTTCCGTTGTCTGGAAGGGAAAAATGTATTATCGACCTATGTGGATATGGAAAATCGCAGAATACTGATCGGTACCCTGGATGCAGGTCTGTATAGCCGTTCCTTAGAAATGGAGGACTTACAGAAATTGCCTCTGCCAATTACGAAGCCCATACGCTCCATTGTTTCCTATACACTGGATAAAATTGCCGTAGGAGTGGATTTGGAAGGTGTCTTTGTCATAGATAAGGCTAACCTGACAATAGATAAACAATATGCCTACAATGAAACGTCTTCCACTTCTATCTTTACGAATAATGTGCGGGGACTTTTTGTTGATAATCAGTTCAATCTGTGGGTGGCAACTTATCACGGGGGAATCTCTTTTCAAGACTCTTACAAATTGAATTTTGACTATTTCCAGCATCGGACAGGTGATTCGCAAAGCATCGGAAATGATGTGGTGAATGCAGTGCTGGAAGATTCTTCAGGTAATTTCTGGTTTGGAACGAATAGTGGTGTCAGTATGCTCTCAGTGCACACGCACACCTGGACGCATTACTTTAACAGGAATATTTCCGGTGAAAAAAAACGCGATACTCACCATTGCCGAAGATTCGCAAGGACGTATATGGGCGGGAGGATACTCTTTCGGTGTTGCCTGCATCGACTGGAAAAGGGGAGATGTGAAAAGATATCACGTTGAGGACCGGAATCTATTATCTCCACCAATTATATTTACTCCATTTATCCGGATGGTGATCTGTTGTGGTTTGGAGGAATTATGGGAGATATCACTTCACTGAATATAAAGACCGGGCTGGTAAATAAGTATAATATAAGTAAGGTGAATCAGTTTGAAAGACAGTCGGATCGACTGCTGGTGATGGATTGTATAGCGGACTTTTTATTCTCAACAAAGAAACTAGTGAGATAAAATCAACAGCTATACCAAAGAAGTAACAACTATCTATCGGATCAGGATGGAGCCTACTGGGTGGGAACAAGAAACTATGGACTGTATTATTATGATATGGAAAACGATTCCATACAATACACAGTGGACGACCATCTTTCATCTAACTATATTTATGGGATAGCTCCCGATGCGGAAGGTCATTTGTGGATTGCCACGGAAAATGGTCTGAATAAACTGTCTCCTGATACGGGTGTTATCGAAGTATTCGACAAACAGGACGGTTTGCCATCCAATCAGTTCAATAAGTCGGCTTGTTGGGTTTGCCGTAACGGAGATATACTGTTGGGAAGTACCGACGGGGCTATTTTGTTCAAGCCGGATGAGATAAGAAAGACGAAGCTTCCCACAGATTACGAGACAATCGTTTATCAGTTTGATGTGTTCAACGAACCGGTATATTGTACGGATGCATCAAATCTGTTGCGTGAACCGATCTATAAGACAGACCGGATAGAATTGCCTTACAACAGGAATTTCTTCTCTTTCCATTTTGTTACACCTAATTATCAGACACCGCAAAAGACACAGTATTCTTATTATCTGGAAGGGCATGATATTTCGTGGTCGCTTCCGGCTTCGACTCATGTGGCTACGTATTCTAAGGTGGCACCGGGCAGTTACGTCTTCCATGTAAAATCGGTGATAGATGGAGTGGATCAGAAGGAGCGGATAATTTATGTTACGGTGGCTGAACCGTGGTGGAATACGATTTGGGCACGCCTGGTCTATCTGGCTTTTTGTTTTCCCTGTTTCTTTTCTATATTTACAGGATGATCAAACAGAAGCAGGAGAAGAGGAATACAGAAGTCAAAATAGATTTCTTTGTCACCACGGCTCATGATCTGTTGACACCGCTCAACCTGATACAGGCTCCATTGAAGGACTTGGAAAATGAGATTCCGCCTTCGGGACAAGGCACTCAGTTGTTGCAAATGGCCTTGAATAATTCATCCAAGTTGGCGCATTATGTGGAGAAACTACTGGACTTTCAGCGTGTATCACTGAATGCAAGCCGATTGGTCGTTTCCAAACAAATGCTTAAGGTTTTCCTGCGTCATCGACTGGATTCCTTTAAATTAGTAGCAGGAAACAAGTATATTCATATAGAAAACAAACTGGAAGATTCTACCCGGCAGGAAATCTGGTTCGATAAGGAGAAGATAACGTATATTGGATAATCTTCATCCAATGCGATCAAATATACTCCTTATGGAGGAAAGATTAGTATTGAAGCATCGGTAGACGAGCATAAGTGGTATTTGCGCATCAAGGATACCGGTATCGGAATCTCCGCCCGCGAACAGAGACATATCTTCAAACATATCTTCAGAGCGGATAATGCAATAAATTCCGGTGAAATAGGCAGTGGTATCGGATTGAAGTTGGTAGGAGCACTTGTTAAACTGCATCAGGGCAAAATCTCTTTCCGAAGCAAAGTGGATGAAGGTACGGAATTCTTTTGTCCTTTCCTTTGACATACGAGAAATGCAGTGGATCATTCGGAAAATAGTGAGAATGTTCCACTTGGTCATGACGTCTCTGTTAGCGATCCTCACGTAAATCGCGTTATGGTGGTGGAAGACGATCCTGAAATGTCCCGTTACATTGAGATGTCGCTGAGTGATGTCTATCATGTAAAGACCTTCAATAATGCCGTTGAAGCTTTGGATGGCATAGATGCTTTCTCACCTCAACTTATTATTTCGGATGTGTTGATGCCGGGAATGACGGGGTTTGAGTTCTGCCAGAAGGTGAAAGGTAATATAAAGACTTCTCATATTCCATTCCTGCTGCTTACGGGAGTTACGGAAAAGAAAAGCATATTGGAAGGTATGCGCCTGGGAGCTATCGACTATATTGCCAAGCCCTTCGACAAAGAAGTATTGCGAAGCAAAATAGCCAATATCTTTGAATTGCGGCAAAGCCGCCCAAAGGCAATGTCTGGAAGAACTGAAAAACAACAATGCCGTGGAATTGTCGAACAAGGCGGACAACGAATTTATGGAAAAGCTTTTGAAGTTGATAGAGACTAATATAGAAAATCCGGAATTAAATATTCAGATGATGTGCAGTGAACTCGCCATGAGCCGTACGTTGCTATATAATAAGATTACCCAACTGACCGGTAAGTCTCCCACTGAATTTATCCGGATTTTCCGGCTCAAGCAGGCGGCTGCGCTTCTCCTTTCGAAGGAGAGTACTCGGTGACGGATGTTGCTTTTAAGGTGGGGAATTGACAATCCGAAATACTTTAGTCGTATTTTCAAAAGGAATTTTATGGTGTATCTCCCAAAGTATCTGGCAAAAAAGAGAATAAGTAACGCTACTGAATAAAAGAAATAAAAATGCGGTGTGATTTTAATGGTTACACCGCTTTTGTGTCATATAAGCCTTGTTGAAGGCAATATATGAACATCTGTGCACCTGGAATGACGTATAATGTACCTCTTTTTTTTCCCTTCCCGCTACATTTGCAGCTGTAAATCGAATGGTTTTTTATGTAAGGCCGGATAAATTTAATACCTTTATTATATATGAGAATTTATTTATTAGTTATGATGCTTCCGATTTTCTTTTCAGGGTCCTCTGATAAGGATAAAGATCCGCTTTATCTGGATGCTTCCCAAACCTGTGGAGAAAGGGTGAATGATTTGATGAATCGTATGACATTGCAGGAGAAAGTAGCACAGATGTCACAATACGTTGGTATAGAACACATGAAAGCTGCCGAAAAAAGACATGACGGTGGAGGAAATGAAGAAAAGCCATGCCAAAGGATTTTATCCTGATCTGCATTCTACCGAACTGATTGAAATGACCAAACAAGGGCTTATCGGATCTTTTCTGCATGTAATTACCAGTGAAGAAGCCAATCGATTACAATCATATGCCATGCAATCGCGCCTTAAAATCCCTTTACTTATCGGCATTGATGCCATTCATGGTACCGGACTCTACAGAGGAGCTACCATTTATCCTACTCCCATCGGACAGGCTGCAACCTTCGAACCGGAACTGGCTGAAAAAGCTTCTCGCCAGACTGCTCTTGAAATGCGTGCCACCGGTACCCATTGGGCATTTACTCCCAATGTAGAAGTGGCTCGTGATGCCCGTTGGGGACGGGTGGGAGAGACCTTTGGCGAAGACCCTTTTCTTGTAGGACAGATGGGAGCAGCTACCGTCAGAGGACTTCAGACAAGTGACTTTACCGGACAGGATAAAGTACTGGCCTGTACCAAACACTTTATCGGTGGAAGCCAACCTGTCAATGGCATCAATGGTGCTCCTTGCGATATCTCCGACCGTACATTGCACGAGGTTTTCATGCCTCCTTTTAAAGATTGTCTGGATGCGGGCACATATACTTTCATGATGGCACATAATGAACTTAACGGGTGCCCTGCCATACCAGTAAATACCTGATGAAGGATATCCTGAGAGATGCCTGGAAATTCAACGGGTTTATAGTGAGCGACTGGATGGATATTGAGCAAGTGCACGAAAAGCATTGCACCGCCGCTACACTGAAAGACGCGTATCTGCAAAGCGTAAAGAATGGAATGGATATGCACATGCATGGTCCTGAGTTTGCGGATGCCGTTATAGAACTGGTTAATGAAAAAGGAACTCCCCATGAGCCGCGTAGATGATGCCGTCAGCAAGATACTGACTGCCAAATTCAAACTGGGCTTGTTTGAGAATCCTTATATAGATGAAAAGAAAGTTTCCCAAGTTCTGTTCAGTGCCGAACATCGTGAAACAGCACTCGAAATGGCGAGAAAAAGTATTGTGCTTCTGAAGAATGATAATAATCTGCTTCCTTTGGCTGGCGACCGTTATAAAAAGTTTTTGTAACCGGCCCTCAATGCTGACAACCAGACTATTTTGGGTGACTGGGCTTTTGAACAGCCGGACTCCTGCGTGACTACAGTCATTGAGGGATTGCGAATGGTTTCTCCCCAGACTGACTTTGATTTCTTCCCTTTGCCACCAATTTGCGCACTATGGAAATGTCTCGTGTGTTGCAAGCGAAAGACAGAGCCCGAAAAGCCGATCTGGCTATTGTAGTGGTGGGTGAGAACTCCATGCGTTTATATGTGGAAAGACAAAACTTGCGGTGAGAATGTGGATCGTTATGAATTGTCATTGGTAGGTTTGCAACAACAGTTGGTAGAGGAGATTTATGCTACGGGAGTTCCCACTATTGTCGTATTGGTCAACGGTCGTCCGTTAGGCACTGAGTGGATTGCTGAAAATATTCCTGCATTGGTTGAGGTCTGGGCCCGGTTCATTTGGCGGACAGGCTGTTGCGGAAATTTTATACGGAAAGTGAACCCTGAAGCAAAGCTTCCCATCACTATTCCCGTTCTGCCGGTCAGGTTCAGACTTATTATAACCACAAGCAAACGAGCAAATGGTTCCCGTACGGTACGGGAAAAGTACTAATCTGTTTGAGTTTGGATATGGATTGAATTATGCTTCTTTTGAATTCAGCCCTGTGAAGTTATCTGCCAGGTCGATGAATGAACAGGATACCTTGCGTGCTTCTGTTGAAGTCCGGAATATAGGTGAAAGAGCCGGAACGGAAGTGGTACAGATGTATATACGCGATTGCTACAGTTCGGTAGTACGTCCATTGAAAGAGCTCAAAGGCTTTCATAAAATTACTTTGCAACCCGGAGAAAGCCAGACAGTCACTTTTTTAATATCACCGCCAAAGAACTTAGTTTTTACGATATCGATATGAACTATGGTGTGGAAAAAGGTGAGTTCGAGGTTATGATCAAGGGAATTCTTCCCGTGATATTGACCTGCAAAGGGGTTGTTTACCATAAATGATTAATAGTGCACCTTTTAGATGAATTGGGGAGTAGCAGTCCCTCTCCCCATATCTTGCCGAAAATAAAAAACAATAAATAAGTCTATGAGAACACCTACTGAAAAACTGATTATAATAAGTATCGCTTGTTTTCTAAAGTGCCTTTGTATCTCAACCGGTACTGGCGCAAAAGTCTAAAACGATCTATCATAAAGACTGGATAGATCTGAATAAAAACGGGAAGAAAGACATTTACGAAACTCCGACAGCTCCTATCGAAGCTCGCATTGCCGATTTGCTTTCGCAGATGACCGTTGAGGAAAACCTGTCAATTAGCTACCTTATATGGATATAAGAGAGTCGCTAAAGACGAATTGCCCACTCCTGCCTGGAAACAGGAGTTATGGAAAGATGGCATTGCCAATATCGATGAACATCTCAATGGGCTTGTAAAGACTCAATATTCGTACCCTTTCAGTAAGCATGCTGAAGCCATTAATACAGTGCAACGTTGGTTTATTGAAAACACGCCTTGGCATTCCTGTTGATTTCAGCAACGAGGGGATTCATGGACTCAATCACGACCGCGCGACTCCGCTTCCTGCTCCTATTGCCATCGGTTCCACCTGGAATGCTGCTCTTGTCAGACAGGCGGGAGAAATTGTAGGCCGTGAAGCTAAAGCTTTGGGTTACACCAATGTATGCTCCTATTCTGGACTTGGCACGCGATCCGCGCTGGGGGCGCGTACTTGAATGTTACGGTGAAGAACCTTTTCATGTAACCACATTGGGCAAGGAAATGGTGGCAGGTATCCAGTCGCAGGGAGTTGCTGCAACGTTGAAGCATTTTGCTGTACAGTGTCCCCCAAAGGTGGGACGTGATGGACATGCACGTACCGACCCGCATGTCGCCCCGCGAAATGCACCAGTTGCATCTTTATCCTTATAGGGAAGATTATACGTAGAGGTTCATCCGAATGGGAGTGATGAGCAGTTATAATGATTGGGACGGTATTCCCCGTATCCGGCAGTTATTATTTCCTGACTGAGTTGCTGAGAGAAAAAATGGTTCCGACGGTTATGTAGTTTCCGACAGTGAAGCAGTTGAGTTTGTCTATAGCAAGCACCGTGTGGCTCAGGATATGAAAGGAGCAGTGAAGCAGGTGGTAGAAGCAGGACTCAACGTGAAAACGAATTTTACGCAACCTTCCGATTTCGTATTGCCCTTTGCGTGAACTGGTTGCAGAAGGAAGTGTATCCATGCAGACACTGGATCGGAATCACTGGTGCAGATGTACTGCGGGTTAAAATTCCCGCTATGGGCTTTGCATAACCCCGTTATGTCACGGATACGAAAGTGGATGCTGACAAGAAATCATTCCGACTCCTTCGCCTGGAAATTCAAGGAAGCTGTGGAGAAATCGCCGGAGTGATGTGGTAATTGCCGTATTGGGTGAGGACGAACACCGGGTAGGTGAAAGTAAATCGCGTACAGGATTGGCTTTGCCCGGACGCCAGCTGCAACTCTTGCAGGCTTTGTACGAAACCGGGAAACCTATTGTTCTGGTGCTTATCAACGGACAGCCGCTTACCATTAATTGGGAGAATCGCTACATACCTGCTATTCTTGAAGCCTGGTTCCCCAAATTCCATCGGTGGGCAGACGATAGCGGAAACTCTTTTCGGAGAATATAATCCCGGAGGAAAGTTGCCGGTAACGTTTCCTAAGACTTTGGGACAGATTGAGCTGAACTTTCCCTTCAAGCCGGGTTCACATGCCGGACAACCGGGTGACGGTCCCAACGGCTATGGTAAAACAGCGGTAGTAGGTTCTCTTTATCCTTTCGGATATGGATTGAGTTATACCACTTTCGAATATAAAATTTGCATATTACCCCTGACAAACAGGGAGTGCAGGGGAAGATAGAAATATCTATGGATCTGACAAATACCGGACAGCGGGCGGGTGATGAAGTAGTGCAGTTGTATGTGCGTGATAAGTTAAGTTCCGTGATTACCTATGATTCTCAGTTGAGAGGTTTCCAACGGGTCACCTTGCAACCGGGGGAAACCAGGCGTATTCATTTCACTCTTCTTCCCGAGGATCTGGAAATGCTTGACAAAGATATGCACTGGATCGTAGAACCCGGTGAATTTGAGGTCCTGATTGGTAGCAGTTCGGAAGATATCCGACTGAAAGGAAAGTTTGAAATGATGCAACCCTGAAACTGTATAATGAACGTTCAATACAATAAATTAATCCCATTATTTATCTTAAATTTATAACCATGAGAAACAATGAAACTGATTAAAAGAGCTCGTTTGAGCTTATGAGTAGAGAAACTAATACTGAAAATTTGATTAATACACAATTAATTATGAATACACTTTTTACATTTGTGAAGAGAACTTATGTTCATCTTTCTTATGTGTGCCGTGTTGGTCATCGTTGCGATGCCACTCTCTGCACAGAACATTTCATCCGGAACAGCCAACAGCAGATCACCGGTCTGGTGACCGACGATAAAGGCGAACCACTGATTGGCGCGAATGTAGTACTGAAAGGATCCTCGTCTATAGGTGTGATTACGGATCTTGACGGTAAATTCTCATTGAATGCACCTTTGCAAGGAACCTTACAGATTTCTTACATCGGCTTTCATGCACAAGAGATTGCGATAAACGGAAAGAATCATTTCACTGTAAAGTTGCAGGAAGATTCAAATACTCTTGATGATGTGGTTGTTGTGGGATATGGAGTGATGAAAAGAGTGATGTGATCAGCTCTGTAACCACGATAAAGACAGATAAAAAATGACGAAAGCCGCCACCCTGGATATTGGTGAAATGCTTCGCGGACGAGCTGCCGGCATTTGAAAATTACAACCTCAGAAAATGCCGGCCCGGTGGTAGTTCGAATATACAGATACGTGGTACAAACTCTATTTCGGGAGGAACTACTCCTATTGTTGTAGCTGACGGAGTGGTGATCGGTTCCATTAATGATGTGAATCCGAACGATATTGCATCTGTGGAAATTCTGAAGGATGCTGCCGCTCAGGCTATCTATGGTGCACGTGCGGCAAATGGTGTCATATTGCTTACCACCAAAAGAGGAGAAGCGGGAAAGGCGTGTAAGTTATCAGGGGTATTATGGTATCCAAAACGTCGACCGTAACTTTGATGTTTACACGCCTGAAGAATTTATACAGTATAAACGTGAGGCTTACCGTACCACCAATAATAACCAGTATGGTGCCGATTCTGATGTATTCAGCCAATTAGAACTCGAATCTATCCAGAATGGACAGTTCATTGACTGGCAGAAAGAGTTGATGCGTACCGGTACTATTCAGAATCATGACCTCACGGTGACCGGAGGAGGTGAGAAAACAAAGGTATTTGTGAGTGGTAACTTTATGAAGCAAACCGGTGTGGTGCCTGCTACGGATTTTATAAAGGGGCAGCTTCGCTTTAATCTCGATCAGGAGATTACCCGTTGGCTTAAAGTCGGTTTAAATACCAGCCTGAGCATTTCGACCAAGAATGATCCGGGGTAGCCGGCCTGTTGCGTGATGCTGTAACTTGTTCACCTTTAGGCTCGGTTTATGATGCTGAAGGTAACCTTAATATGCATCCCACCGGATTGCAGGAGAATTGGAATCCGCTGATTGACTTGCAGGAAAAAACATCGACCACTAAGAGCCGTAATGACTTGGTGAATCTTTTCTTTGACTTCAAGATTTTTAAAGGACTGACCTATCGATTGAATGTGAGCCGTCGTAGCTGGAATGCAAAGGTAGAAACCTATAGTACAGCCAATTCGAAGGCAGGAAGTTACACAGGTATGGGAAGTGGTACTATTAAGAACCAGGATGAGAATGAGTGGACGCTTGATAACATCCTTTCGTATGATAATCAGTTTGGCAAACATCACGTATCCGGTACGTTGATTCAGAGCTGGAATGAGCGTAACCAACATTCCAATCAGATGGATGGATCGCTGATTCCGAATGACTTATTGGGTGTCTATGGCATTGAAGCGGCTGGGAAAGTAATACCTACTTTAAGTGCGTCTCAACGCCGTCTTGTGTCTACCGCTCTGCGTATGCAATATGATTTTGCTTCGAAATACTATGTAACCATAAGCGGACGTCGTGACGGTTCATCTGTGTTCGGTGCTAAAAATAAATGGGCTGTTTTTTTCCTGCCATGGCATTGGGATGGAATGTGTATCAGGAAGAGTTTATGCAAAACTTTGAGCAACTTACGAACTTGAAGTTACGTGGTAGCTATGGTAGTGTAGGAAATGAAGCTATACAGCCTTATGGTAGTATTGCATCTGCCGACCAGTGGGATTATTACACCACGAAGAAAACTGACAGGATATACGCCGGGGGAGCTGTTCTTTCGAATCCCTAAGTTGAAGTGGGAGACTTCTACAACCTTGAACCTGGCTGTGGACTTTGGATTCTTCAATAATCGTTTGTCCGGTACTGTGGAATGGTATAATACTCGTACGAAGGATTTGCTGATAGACCGGTTTATCAGTTCCGGTTACCGGATATTCTACCATCAAGGACAATATCGGAGAGATTCAGAACAGAGGTCTTGAAATACAGTTGGAAGGTGTTTGGTAAAGAGTCAGGATTGGGATGTACAATTGGGAATGACTTTTGCACGCAATCGCAATAAAATTATAAAACTGTTCGGTGACTTGGATGGTGACGGCAAAGAAGATGATTATCCTATTAATAATTGGTATATCGGGCAGCCTATCAATGTATCCAAAATATACGAAGTAGCCGGTATCTGGCAGGAAGATGAGATTGATGAGATTCCTAATTCAGCACAACCCAATGCTCAACCCGGAGATATTAAAATTGTAGACCGTACGGGCGATGGCAAGCTGGACGATGATGACAAAATACTGGTTTCACAATTCCCAAGTGGAATGGTTCTTTCAATGCATCGGTAAGATATAAGAATGTTGACTTCTCCATGGATATTTATACTGTACAGGAATAACCAAATACAATCCGTTCCTGGCAGATTATAATTATGGTGGTAATATGCGTGCAGTGTTCAACGGTGTGAAGGTGAATTACTGGACACCGGAAAATCCTACCGGTAACTTCCCGCGGCCCACAACCAATGGAGCCCTCGAAATGGGAGTATAGCCCGTCAGATGCCTCTTATATGTGCGTTTACAGAATATATAACGATAGGATATACCTTGCCGAAGACATGGCTTGCAAAAGTACACTTGAGCAATGTAAGGTTCTACTTTACCGGACAAAACCTGTTAACATTGACAGATTATGAGTCGTACAGTCCAGAACAGCCCGCTGACAAGTATCCCGAAGCCCGTACGTTGACTTTCGGCTTGCAGCTTGGTTTCTGATCGGAAGGCAGTCAAGAGATATAATTTCATACATTCAACATTTTAATGATATAACCATAATGAAAAATTATATATTATTTCTTATCATCGGATTACTGGTAGTCAATACCTCTTGTGATTCCTGGCTGGAAGAAACACAGTTCGACAAGATTAATAGTTCAACGCTCTATGAGAGTGAAGAAGGATTGGAAATCGGTCTGAATGGACTATATGGCCTCTCTCGCCGCTTTTCCGTTTTAATGATTCGGATGCACGCGGAGCTTACTGGTTTTATTGTGCTACCGACCTGGCTATGGTGCGTACGTGGAATGAAGCGGAAATGTATCGTTCCAATATGCGTGCAAATGCCATGCCGGCTGAGATGTGGAACCGTCCTATCAGATGATTGATCATTGCTTCCGCCATTATTGATGCCGCACCCGGTATTAGTATGCAAACTGAAACCCGTGAGCGAATCGTTTGGAAGCCCGTGTAATTCGTGCTTGGGCGTACCTCAGGCTGATTTCTACTTACGACAATATCTTGTTGGATAGCATACCGACAACTCCGGACAATGCGTTTGACGAAGTAGAGTATAAACCTGCTAGCCAGAAAGATGTATATGCCTTTATTGACCGCGATCTCGATTATGCCATCAAACACTTGCAATATAAAGTAGATCCGGGAATTATCGGATTGGGCTTGGCTCGTCAGTTGCGTGCTGAGTCGGCTGTGGCAGGAAGATTACACTACGGCAGCAGCGCAGGCTGATGCGATAATTACAGGCGGACACCATAAACTGGTAGGTATCAGCGAAATATTCGGTAATAATGTAAACCATAGCGAGAGTCTGATGGCGTGGCAGTTCGATGAAGTATCTGAGGTAGCCATACACACTGGCTGGAGGTGATGGTCATGTGTTGGGAGCTTGTTTCCAAACCCGTTTCTATGAGATCACCATTCCGGGAGATCCTGTAGCGCCTATCATTGAGGAAGCTATCTATGGAGGAAATGCTTACGGGTGGACGTATCCGAATGAGTATCTCCGTTCATTGTATGACAAGGATAAAGATAAGCGTTTACAATTCTATTTCTATCCGGATACGCTGTACGGAAACAATCCAGCTTCTGCCTATTATGAAAAGAAATTACCGGGTGATCCCCGTATTCTACTCAGCTGCGCCAGTATACATGGAGCTTGATGAAGTATCGGGATCTGAGTAAACCGGCCAAACGCGCCTTGTCTTACAAGCCGTTTATAGCTTATCGTCTGGCGGATACTTATATTTTTGGGTGCCGAAGCACATTGGAGAAAAAGGAAATACGGAAAAGGCACTGGAATATCTCAATGCTATACGTTTGCGTGCCGGACTTGAAGAGGCTACTACTATTGATCTTCAGACTATCATGGATGAATATGCGCGTGAGTTGTGCTTTGAAGGCAAACGTTGGTTCTTCCTCAAGCGTATCGGCAAGTTGGTGGAACAGGTGAATAAATACCATCGCTTCGGTAGTACAACCAGTAGTATTCAGGGTACCACAATGAAGATTATATGGTGCGTTCGCCGATCCCGCAGGCACAAATAGATGCAATGGGAACTTTCCCACAGAATCCGCAATATTAAATGAGTATGAAAATAGTAACCACACTCTTGTTATCTCTTTTTGCTTCTTCAGTGCTGTTTGCCCAGTCTGGTAAAACAGTCCAGGTACAGACACGTGCCAACAGCACTGTGGAGAACTGGACACCTTACGAGGCGCATACTGTGGATAACCTGAAAGGATTCAAAAAGAAAAAGGAGCCAGCTCTGTCTGTGTTCGGAGGTATAAGACGAACCGCCAGGAAGCAACCGGCTTTTTTCCGTACAGAGAAGATCAATGGGCGATGGTGGATTATTGATCCCGAAGGGTATCCGTTCCATCACCGGGCAGTAGTAGCATTTGGGCCTGGAACCTCGAAGAAGCAACAGTCTGCATTTCAGGAGAAATTCGGTACGCGTGCCCAGTGGGTGAAGGCAGAGACGGAAATGTTGCGTTCGTATGGATTTAATGGTGCCGGAGCCTGGTCGGCAGTGGAAGATATCCGTACCAGTCAAGCTCCATTGGTCTATACGCTGATTGTCAACCCTATGGGGAACTATAAGCATGAACATGTGAAGAAATATGGAGGTACCTATAAGGTGGCCGGCTGGCAGGGGTATCGATTCAATCTGCCTATGGTATTCGATGATGAGTTTGACAAATATGTAGAGCAGGCTCTTGCTCCGTTGGCACGGTATAAAGATGATCCTTGCCTGTTAGGCTATTTTACAGACAATGAATTGCCTTGGTATACTGATGCTTTGGACCGCCATCTTAACTTTCTGGCTAAAGATGAACCGGGATACCTGGCAGCACGGAAATGGTTGGATGAACGAAAAGGCAAAGGAAGCAACCGTGGCGGATATTACCGAGGAAGACCGTCTTGCATTCTCCGCCTTCTTCTTCGAGACGTATATGCAGAAAGTGACTTCGGTGTTGCGTCGTATAGATCCTAATCACATGTATCTCGGCTGCCGGTTTAATCAGGATAAGAATCAGGAACTTACCAATCCGGCTATCTTTAAGGTAGCAGGTAAGTATATGGATATTATTTCTATAAATCATTACCGCCAGTGGCAGCCGGAACAGGAGCGGATGAATAACTGGGGAGAATGGTCGGGTAAACCTTTTCTGATTACCGAATGGTATGTGAAAGAGAAGATTCCGGTTTGCCCAATGCAACCGGTGCGGGATGGAATGTGCCGACTCAGGATGACCGGGGAATTTTTTACGAAAACTTCTGTTTACAGTTGCTCCGCAATCCATACTCGGTAGGGTGGCATTGGTTCAGGTATCAGGATAATGATCCGGAGGATTTGACAACAGACCCTTCCAACAGGGATTCCAACAAAGGAATTGTAGACATCGAATATTCTCCCTGGTTACCTTTATTGCGGCGAATGGAGAAAGTAAACAAGCAGGCTTACACACTCACTCGTTACTTTGATTCGCAGAAGTAAATAGTTGGATTTTTGATAGGTATTCATATAAGAACCGTTTCGGCTTTAGGACAAGTTAAAGTTGAAACGGTTCTATTCAATAAATCATTTTTATCTATGGTGTTTATTACGAATAAAAGCGTTTGCTTATACAGAAATACAGGAGTATTCTTTGTATTAATGATGTGTTGGTTGGCATGTAGTGCCCAGTCGGGAAATAACTCTATGTACGACTATAGTTCGAAGGTCGATTCTGTACTCAGCCTGATGACACTGGATGAGAAAATCGGGCAGTTAAATCAATATACCGGTAATTGGCAGGCAACAGGACCGGTGGTGGAGGATTCTACTAAAATAGAGCAGATCAAGGCGGGTAGAGTCGGGAGCTATGCTCAATATCAGAGGGGTGAAATATACGCGTGAGATGCAGAATTATGCGATGCAGTCCCGCCTTCGCATTCCATTATTATTCGGGCAGGATGTGATTCATGGTCTGCGTACCATCTATCCCATTCCTTTAGGTGAAGCGGCAAGTTTTGATCTGGATTTGATGGAAAGAACAGCAGCCGGTGCTGCGGAGGAAGCTTCTGCACAAGGTATTCACTGGACTTTTGCTCCGATGGTAGATATAACCCGTGATGCACGCTGGGGGCGTGTTATGGAAGGAGCGGGCGAAGATACCTGGTATGGTAGCAGAGTGGCCGAAGCACGGGTAAGGGGGTTTTCAGGGAGATGATTTGGCGGATACTCATACGGTAATGGCTTGTGTGCCAAGCATTTCGCGGCTTACGGGCGGCCATTGCAGGTAAGGACTACAATACAGTAGACATTTCCGACCTGACGCTACACGATACCTATCTGCCTCCTTTCCGGGCGGCGGCAAATGCCGGTGTGGCTACTTTTATGAATAGCTTTAATGACATAAAATGGTATTCCGGCTGCAGGGAAATGCATATATACAGCGCGATATCCTTAAAGAAGGATGGGCTTTCAGCGGGTTTATTGTTTCCGATTGGGGATCGGTCAAAGAAATGGTTGCCCATGGATATGCATCCGATCTGAAGGCATCGGCTGAGATTGCTATTCATGCCGGATGTGATATGGATATGGAGTCGAGAGCTTATCATAAGCACTTGAAAGAGTTGGTGGAAGAGGGTGTTGTGGACATTAAATATGTTGATGAAGCCGTAAAGCGTATTTTGCTGAAAAAGTTTCAACTCGGACTTTTGATGATCCGTACCGTTATTGTGACGAAGAGCGGGAAAGAGAACCGTATTGAGCACCCGTCTCAGGGATTTGTCCTGGGAATCCGGAAGAAAGTCCGTTGTCCTATTGAAGAATGAGAAGCAAGCACTTCCTTTATCTCAATCAAATATAGTGAAAGCTGAGTGATAAATCTGAGCTTGCTCAAAAGGTTTATCCGAAGCGCATCCTATATTATTTGCAGAAAGACCGGATTAGTCTTTCAGTTTCGCAATGATAAAGTCGCGGTTCAGGCGAGCAATGTTGCTGATGGAAACATTCTTCGGGCATTCAGCTTCGCACGCACGAGTGTTTGTACAGTTACCGAAACCGAGTTCGTCCATCTTGCTCAACATAGCCTTGGCACGGCGCAATGCTTCCGGTTTACCTTGGGGCAACAGGTTCAGCTGGCTCACCTTGGCAGAAACGAACAGCATAGCAGAACCGTTCTTACAAGCAGCCACACAAGCACCACAACCGATACAGCTGGCAGCATCCATAGCCTCGTCAGCGATGGGCTTCGGAATCAGGATAGCGTTGGCATCCTGGGGAGCACCGGTACGTACGCTGACGTAGCCGCCTGCCTGCATAATCTTGTCGTAGGCCGTACGGTCGACCATCAAGTCCTTGATAACCGGGAAACCGGCAGAGCGCCACGGTTCAACAGTGATGGTATCGCCGTCGTTGAAACGACGCATATAAATCTGGCAAGTCGTAGCGCCGGTTGCAGGACCGTGGGGGTGTCCGTTGATGTAGAGCGAACACATACCGCAGATACCTTCGCGGCAGTCGTGGTCGAATACAACCGGTTCTTTACCTTCAGAAATCAGCTGTTCGTTCAGGATATCCAGCATTTCGAGGAATGAAGTATCGCCCGGGATATCTTTCATTTGGTATGTTTCAAAAGCGCCTTTTGCTTTCGGACCCTTCTGGCGCCATACCTTGAGCGTAAATGATATATTTTTATCCATTTTCTTTAATTCTTTAAATGTTCAACTTCCCGATTAGCTCTTGTAGTTACGAGTCTGTACCTTGATTGCTTCGTAAACCAGCGGCTCTTTCAGCAATACCGGTTCCTTTTCGTCAGAACCCTGATATTCCCAGCAAGCCACGTAGAAGTAGTTTTCATCGTCACGCTTGGCTTCGCCTTCTTCAGTCTGATATTCTTCACGGAAGTGACCGCCGCAGCTTTCGTTACGGTTCAGTGCATCGTAAGCAACCAGCTCGCCCATAGTGATGAAGTCGTACAGACGGATAGCCTTGTCGAGTTCTACATTCATACCTTCCTTGTCGCCCGGGATGAACAGTTCTTTCTCGAACTCCTTGCGGACTTCTTTCAGCTTCTTCAGACCTTCCTTCAAGCCTTCGGCCGTACGTCCCATACCTACATATTCCCACATAATGTGGCCCAGTTCCTTGTGGATAGAGTCTACAGACTTCTTACCCTTGATGTTCATCATCCAGTCAATCTTCTCCTGAACGGCCTTTTCTGCAGCTGCAAATTCGGGCAGGTCGGTAGAGAAACGGGGAACTGTAATCTGGTCGGCCAGATAGTTCTGGATAGTGTAAGGCAATACGAAGTAACCATCGGCCAGACCTTGCATCAGGGCGGAAGCACCGAGGCGGTTTGCACCGTGGTCGGAGAAGTTACATTCACCGATGGCGAACAGTCCCTTGATGGAGGTCATCAGTTCGTAGTCAACCCAGATACCACCCATGGTATAGTGGATAGCCGGATAAATCATCATCGGGTTTTCGTATGGGCTGACATCAGTGATTTCTTCATACATATCGAAGAGGTTGCCGTAACGTTGTGCAACGACATCTTTACCCAGACGGTTGATAGCTTCGGAGAAGTCAAGGAATACGGCAAGACCGGTGTTGTTCACGCCGAAGCCCTTGTCGCAGCGTTCTTTGGCAGCGCGGCTGGCAACGTCACGCGGAACGAGGTTACCGAATGCCGGATAACGGCGTTCCAGGTAGTAGTCGCGGTCTTCCTCGGGAATATCTTTTCCTTGCAGTGTACCTTCCTGCAGTTTCTTGGCATCTTCCAGCTTCTTCGGAACCCAGATACGACCATCGTTACGCAGAGATTCGGACATCAAAGTCAGCTTAGACTGCTTGTCACCGTGAACCGGGATACAAGTGGGGTGAATCTGTACGTAAGCAGGGTTGGCAAACCAGGCACCTTTACGGTAGCAAGCCATTGCTGCAGAGCAGTTACATGCCATTGCATTGGTAGAAAGGAAGTAGGCATTGCCGTAACCACCGGTAGCGATTACCACAGCGTGGGCGGCAAAACGTTCCAATTTACCGGTAACGAGGTTCTTTGCAATGATACCGCGGGCACGTCCGTCAATGAGGACAACGTCTTCCATTTCGTAGCGGGTATACAGTTTCACAGTGCCTACGTTCACCTGGCGGCTCAATGCAGAGTATGCACCCAGCAACAGCTGCTGTCCGGTCTGACCCTTGGCATAGAAAGTACGGGATACCTGAGCACCACCGAAAGAACGGTTGTCCAGTGTACCGCCGTATTCGCGGGCGAAAGGAACACCTTGTGCAACGCATTGGTCGATAATATTGTTGGATACTTCAGCCAGACGGTAAACGTTGGCTTCGCGGGCACGGTAGTCGCCACCCTTTACTGTATCGTAGAACAGACGGTATACAGAGTCACCGTCGTTTTGGTAATTCTTAGCAGCATTGATACCACCTTGTGCAGCGATGGAGTGTGCACGGCGCGGAGAGTCTTGGATGCAGAAGTTGAATACTCTGAAACCCATTTCGCCCAGAGAGGCGGCAGCACTGGCACCGGCAAGTCCGGTTCCTACTACGATGATGTCCAGACGACGTTTGTTGGCAGGGTTTACTAATTTTTGGTGAGCCTTATAATTGGTCCATTTCTCAGCCACCGGTCCTTCCGGTATTTTAGAATCTATCTTAGTCATAATGCAATTTACAATTTAGTCATTTACAATTTGAATTTAGCAAGCGCCGCACAATGATTTTGCAAAGAATACGACAACTACCAGAGCGAAGCAGAGGACAACGATAGTAGAATAGATGTTGGAGATACATTTCCAACGGTTAATCCA
>VOFH01000252.1_pt1 | contig 48000 bp, 60 predicted proteins | sample 5384091 | NCBI WGS metagenome assembly VOFH01 (sample SAMN12384727, study PRJNA508395) | human gut metagenome | isolation source: healthy gut G | host: Homo sapiens
TTCGTATCTTTAGGTATAAAGTTTTTCGTTATGGCAAAGTTACATTTTCGTCCTTACATTCCCAACCAAACCGTTCTTTTTCCACAAAGAATTGATGAAAACATAGTTGCGACCGACCCGGTCCGCATCGTGAATGCTGTTATTGACAATCTCAATCTTGAGAGTTTCAAGAAGCTTTATAAGGAAACGGGCCGTTGTCCTTATCATCCTAAAATGATGCTTAAGGTGATAATCTACGCCTACATGAATAATATCTATTCTTGCCGTAAAATAGAGAAGCACCTCCTTCGTGACATTCATTATATTTGGCTTGCCGGTAATGAGCATCCGGATTTTATCACGATCAACCGTTTTCGTAACCGTGTAAAGGAGGAAATAAATAATGTATTTACCCAGTTGGTTCTTGTCCTTGCCGATAAAGGTTTCATCAGCCTTGATGTGGAGTATATCGACGGCACCAAGATTGAATCAAAGCCAACAAATATACTTTTGTCTGGCGCAAGACAGTCGAACGGAACCGTACGAGACTAATGGATAAAATCCGTATTCTCTTGGAACAGGTGGATGAAGCCATTGCACAGGAGAACTCTATAAAAGACACATCCGTGGAGTTTACTCCCTGCAGGCTCTCTGACATAGTGGATGAACTTAAAGAAGCCCTGGAACGCCAGCCTGCAACAAAGGATAAGGAAGAAAAGAAAGCCCTGCGCAAAAAGAAGAAGCAGGTCATGGAACTTGAAGGGTATCGTGACAAGCTGATAGAATACGACAATCACCTTGATACCCTTGGAGAACGTAACTCCTATTCCAAGACCGATCCTGGTGCCACATTCATGCGCATGAAAGAAGATGCCATGAAGAACGGGCAGACCAAACCCGGATATAATCTGCAAATAGGTACTGAAAACCAATTCATCACAGACTTCCGTCTGTTTCCCAACCCTACCGATACACTGACCCTCATACCTTTTTCCACTCTTTCCAGTACCGCTATAACCGTTTACCGAATATCTGTGTGGCAGACTCGGTTACGGTTCGGAAGAAAATTACCGGTTCATGCAGGAGAATGGGATAGAAGCCTTCATCAAGTACAATTACTTCCATAAAGAACAGCGTCCTCGTTATACTCCCAACCCATTCCATGCCGAAAGTCTCCATTACAATGCCCAAGAGGATTATTACGTTTGTCCTATGGGACAGCACATGAACCGTATAGGAACCAAACGTGACAAGACAGCGAGCGGATACATCATCGAAAGTGCCCGGTATAAAGCAAAAGATGCGAAGGTTGCCCTTTGCGTGGCAGTTGTTTTAAAGCTCGGGGAACCGTATTATAGAAGTCAACCACCGATTAAATCAATACAAACGGCAGGCACGGGAAAGGTTGCTCTCAGAAGAAGGTATCAAGCATAGAGGCAGGAGGTGTATAGAACCAGAGGCTGTGTTTGGACATGGCATACAGAAGATTCCGGCATGTGGGAGAAGACAAAGGTTACAATGGACTTTGCTTTCTTTGCTATAGCCTTTAATATCAAAAAATGTGTGCTAAACTGAATAAAAGGAAGGAAAGGGGCTCATTACAGTTGCCAAATATATGTTTATGGGACTATTTATAACCCGATATAAAATTGGAATATAGCAACTTGTTGCCAAATGCATGAGTCCCAATCAGTTCAAAAAGATCATCCTGCTTCATATAGCCAAAAGAAAATATAGCAGAACTCCTCATTAATCAAACCGGCAATATGGAATTGTTATTTTGCATAGTTCTTGCATTCGTATCAGGGATGACTTTGAGCCGTGTAAGCATAGGATCCATCATCAACAATGGTCACAACGGTAAAAACCCATTTTTCCAACATATCAATGTCTTGCAAATTGAAATCTATATTTAATAGTTCTACGCACGAACCGGCAGGAATATGTACTGTTTCTGGAAATTCATATTTGTCTTCCTCCATTTCCGTATACCATAATTCCGGACGATAAAGACTAAAACGTTCGATATTCAGTGTTTTTCAGCGTATCCTTATCTACTGCTATATGTATATCTCTGTCTTGGCTATTCACTGTAGAGCCACTGACAATGATAGGTAGCTGATAGGTCACTTTTCCATTGTCCTTATACCTAACGTAGATGGTAGTAACACCATCGCTTCCTGAAGCGATAGGCGCTTTGAAAGATACGTATTGTTCATACTGCTCATCTTCCCACTCATTATTACCAGCGGTTCCCAAGACGATGACAGCCAATAAACTTAAATAAATATATATATTCTTCATATCATATTCTTATTAGGAGATTAATCATTGTATGTCCATCCCGGGTTCTGCGTCAACCGTTTATTACGTTTCAACTCATCGTGGCTGATAGGCCAGAAATAGAGTTTACGTGAGAAGGCAGTAGGTAAGTCTGCAATTTCAATCGGAGTATAGAATTGTTCTCTCTGCTCTTCTACATCCGACATATAGAAATTACACCCGTAATTTTTCTTGGATTCTTCCACTTCTGCATCTTTCCATCTACGCAAATCAAAATAACGCTGCCCTTCGGCCATGAGTTCAATCTGACGTTCACGTTTCAGTTTCTTGCGGAATACATCCCGATCCTGGTACTCTGGCATTGTATAATCGGGTACACCCGCACGGCGACGTACTTGTCTGATGCCTTTTTTCATTTCATCAACATCACGTTTGACGGAATAACTGGTAGATCCATCCCACGATGGAATGTCGTACGAAGATCCATCTTCCAGTTCATTCAACGCTTCGGCATAAATCAACAGAATCTCGGCAAAGCGGATGGCAGGTTCTGCTTTCGCTTTGATTTCCTTACGATTTGTATCGTCCGGATGCACATATTTCATGATACCGATCCCGGATCGTAAATAGACACCGGTACCAGAGAAACCGTCAGTATTGATACCGTAATAATAGTTAACTTGTTTCTCAACGTCATTCTTATAATCTGTTGTCTCTGCATTTTTTTCAGCAAAGCCCATACGCAGCCATTGAACGAAACGGATGCATAGAAACGCGGTTCTCTATCCGCATATTCCTTATATACGCCTTCCTTTATTTGAGGATATGTGCCTGCCTCAACTTCCTTTTGGTAACAAAACGTGTACCGGAAGGATATTCTTCTTTAAAATGTTCTCTACTGAATTCGTCTCCGTTTGCCATATAATAAGCATCACACATCTTTTGTGTCATACCATAAGCATTATTTCCTCCACCCAAAGTTTTCGGCATTTGAAGTTTCACCATTTCAGCAATACTATTGACCCTTGATTACGCCCACGGCTGAAAAATCAACTCCGGGTTCTGATACATCGCTAACGAACCATAGAAAACTGCCCGGTAGGATTCGTAAGGATCTATATCGCTATAGCCACCTTCGTTCCATGTCTTTGTCGAGAAGTCACCATCCTGATAAGGGGTAATGGTAGCAGGATATCCGGGTTCAGCAATGTTAGTTGCCTTTTTGTGGTAGAGTTCATAACGATGACCGTTGTTCTCACCGGGAAGTTCCATCACATCTCTTGCCGCAGCTGCTGCTCTTGCCCACTTATATTCATTGTATTCCTGGGACATCAGACAATTTCCTTCATAGTCTACCAAATCCGAGAACTTATCCGGATCTCCCGGACGGGGATTATTGATAGGACTCGCTGAATATATCAATGCTCTGGCACGAGCCGCCAATGCTGCTCCCCGTGTGGGACGCGCCACCTGATTAATGGCTCGGGGCAGAGGCAAATCCTTGGCTGCCAGACGCATCTCCGATTCAATATATTCCACACATTCATCATACGAACTACGTTGAATTGCCAAATCATCATAATCGGAAGTATAGTCAAGCCCCTCATCTGGTAATAAAGGTACAGGACCATATTTGCGAAGTAACAACCAATAATAGTAAGCACGAACAAAACGTGCCTGCGCTTTCATATCAGCTCTCTCTTCTTCCGTATACTTCGTATTCATATCAATATTTTGATGAAGATAGATGCTTGACGAATACCTTTATAACTATCGCCCCACGAATGACGGTAACTCTCATCATAAGTACCGGTCTTGAACGTCTTATACGCATCGAGACTATTACCACCGAAGTAAATGTCATCGGCAAAGTTAGTGATTGTATTAAGCATGTTAGACACTTCCAAATTGTATCCGCCTAAAAAGGAATAGGCATGTGCTAACCATTCTTCCGTAGATTCCTTTGTCGGTAAAAACATCCTCCAAAGACCGGCGGTCTTTAAAATATTTATCTGAGTCGAGGTTATCCGAACAAGCAACGGCAATTACACTCAATATAATACCAATATACAGTTTATATATCTTTCTCATTTTTCATGCATTTAATTAGATATTCACAGTTAATCCCAAAGTAAATGTCTTAGCAAGCGGATATTTTCTCCGTTAGAACTTCCCATTTCCGGGTCCCATTCTTTAAATTTAGCAAACGTCAAGATGTTGGTACCAATGAAAAAGACACGTATCTTGTTAAACCGTATCTTGTTCACAATCGATTTCGGTAATGTATAACCCACTTCCAATGTTTTCAAGCGTAAATAAGATCCATCTCTGAGCCAATAGGTAGAAGCTCTATAGTTATTATCATTCCCTCCATAACTAAGCCGAGGATACGAAGCATTAGGATTTTCATTAGCCGGAATACCCAATGTGGCAGCTGTCTCCGCATCGACATAGCGATCTTTCACTAAATTCGTCAGAATATTTCCCCACTGACTATCCTTAAAGGCATATACAGTAGAACCATTAATGAAGAACGAAGACTTGCCTGCTCCTTGAAGTGTGCATTGAAGTCGAAGCCTTTCCACTGTGCAGAAATACCAAAACCATAAATCAAAGTTAGGCTTCGTTGTTGCACCAATAGCTACCTCATCACTGCCATTAATAATTCCGTCTCCATTGACATCTTTATATTTAATGTCACCCGGTTGCACCTTCCCCCAGTTGTTTGCTGCGGGCTATTGCGTATATCATCATAATCTTTAAACAATCCCAAAGCAATTAATCCCTTCGCCTGATTAACCCTGTAACCAGCCTCTTTTGATAGGGATAAACTGCATTTTCTTCGTCTTTCTCCAGAATCTCATTCTTACTGTAAGTAAAGTTACCACGTACAGTCAGATTGACTTTACCTATTTTCTGCTTGTAAGCAAAATTACCGTCAAAACCTTTCGACCGCACACTTCCCACATTCGCTTTTGGATAAGTATTTACACCCACAATGCCAGGTAGATAATTACGTTCCATATAGATACCATCACGCTGTTCATGGAAATAATCTACAGTAGCCGTAAACTTGTCATTGAATAAGGATAAATCCACACCTGCATCGTGCTTGGTCGCAATTTCCCATGTGACATTGTTGGAGGCCAGCTGCGTATACTGCATTCCTGTATACACATTGTCCGGAGAACCGTAATCACTCCAAGTCCAGCCATTTCCATCATCCTTGATTGTGTACAAATAAGGGAAAACGATATGTTGTATCACCTATTTTAAGCTTATCGCTACCCACTTTGCCATAGGAATAACGTAACTTGAACATATTCATCCATTTCAGATGTTTCTTTATAAACGTTTCTTCTGCTATATTCCAAGCGAGAGAAAACGCAGGAGAAAAAGCCGAAACGATGTCCATCAGCAAAATTTTCCGAACCATTATAGCCAAAGTTAAAGTCAGCAAAATAGCGATAGTTCCAGTTGTAACTTACCCGACCGGCCAATCCCATGTGACGTTTGGCAATCCCATTCTTTACATCCGTTCCAATATCAACTGTTGTCCGATAAGCATCCTGACTATATATTTCAATGTTCCACTCAAATGATGCGCGTGAAATGCACGGTTATATTGTAAAAATGCTTCCAGGAATTCACGGCGTTCACCAGTAGAGGCACTGGTTTGCTCCATCGGTTTTTCGGCACTTTGTTGGTTGAAGATCACCTTTCCCTCATCATTGCGATCTCTTTGGGCACGCCATGTTTCCGGCATTCTTATCCGGTTTATTTCACTCTGATTATTCGTGTCGAACCGAAACGTCCTTCAAAACGCAGGCCTTTAGTGATAAAATCCAACTTTTGTTCCAAAGAAATATTGGTCTGAATTTTATTATTCCAGATTTCTTTATAACCACTCTGTGTAGCAAGTACCCAAGGATTATTGCGATTATCTTCTTTCCCGTGTGCAGGAATGTAACCATTAGAATACATCACAGGAATACTGATTGGACTCTGCCCCATCAATGAAGTCCATACGTTAGAGCCCTGCCCCGGTGCATTACGCTTCTTTAATGAACCGGATACGCCTACTTTTACAAGAGTAGTCTTCGTTACATCAATATCCGTATTCAAACGGTAATTCCAACGTTGACTACTAGGATTAGTATTATAATCCTTACGCATGGCATCATCCGTTTTGTACATACCTTCTTCATTCACATAACTAAGCGATACAAAATAACGCGCCGTGCTACCTCCGCCACTCATATTCAGATTAGCACGATAAGTCATAGCTCCATCTTTCAACAGGACATCCATCCAGTCTACATTCGGATATAAATCCGGGTCAAGTCCCAATCGCAGAATTTCCATTTCGTCATTCTGTTAAATTCTCTCTTGATTACGAGTTATACATGCTTCATTCATCAGCATGGCATAACTGTAACCATCTGCAAATTCCGGTGTGATGGTACGCGCATTATAAGAAGTCTCCACTTTAGCATTAATCTTAATCTTACCTTCTTTACCATGCTTGGTAGTAATCAACACTACACCATTTGCGCCACGAGAACCATAAATCGCGGTTGTAGAAGCATCCTTCAATACAGTAAAAGACTCAATATCCTCAATATTGATTTCATCTAAATCGCGTTCAAAACCATCAACTAATACTAATGCGGAGCTATTAGCACCAAAAGTGGATATACCTCGAATCCAGAATTCAGAAGTATTCACACCCGGTTGTCCGGAAGTTTGCATGGCAAGGACACCTGATACATTTCCGGCCAATGCATTAGAAAGATTCGCCGTAGGATTTGATTTCAGATCACTCTACATCTACATTCGTCACTGCACCAGTCACAGTCAATTTCTTCTGCGCACCCGTTCCCGTAATTACTACTTCATCAATTTCTCTAGCCTCCGATTCTTTCATTGACACATTGACCAGATTTTGGTGCTTCACCAATATTTCTTGTGTATCAAAAACCAATATACGAAAATACCAAACGAGAAAATTCCTCTATGTTTATCTTGTAACGTCCGTTGATATCTGTTATCGCTCCTAAACCAGGTTTGTCTTTCACTGTTACATTGACACCAACCAATGGTTCTTTATTCATATCTGTCACAACTCCCGTTACCTCAATAGTCTTCTCTTGAGCAAAAAAAGGGAAACAGAGACTAATAACAGACAAATCGTAATAAATTCTTTTATTCTCATGTGTTCTTCTTTTTTATTGATTTTCTTGGTCCTGATTGTCATTAGATTCTTCTCCAACTAAATCGTCAGATGCCTGTTCTTTAGCAATCTTCCGGATCTTATAATTTCCCGAATCACCCACATAGAAAGTCTTTGTTACCTCATCGTAAGCCAAAGCTACCGGTTGATTAAAGCGAGCTCTCTCACGTACTTCATCCATTTTGCTTACCCCATTTATAGCTACTTGCAGAGGCAGAACCGCGTCCGGCAAACGTAGAAACCACCCCATCCGGAGTCAATATTCGAATACAATGATTCTCTTTATCTGCGAAATAGAAGTCATACCAATCATCCTTATTAGCAGCCTTATACTCCTCGTTAAATACGAAAACACCTTGACCTGGTTTATTGATGCGTGCATTGATACCTACAAGATCCTTATAATCAGCCTGACCGGATTGTCCACACACAATATATGGAGTTACCAGTTTTTAGTCTCCTCATCATAATTGGAACGAAGTATATAATGCGATTCATGCATGATGATATAAACATATTTACCTGTTGGATGAGGAACCATACTAAAGTCAACCGTCTGATTAGGTACACTAAATGCCAAAAGTCATCCAGCCCTTCTCCTTTAGGAACTTCTGGATTGTTATTATACCCGTTCTTTCAAAATTATATCTGTACACTTTACCCTCTGCACGATAATTGAAGTAAAGTTCTCCCGTTTGTGGAAGCACCATAGACCCGTTATAAGCATTACCACGCGCCAAAGCGACCCAACTAGACTCTTTGAAATCTTGTCCGTCTGTACTGCTTCCACGCTTTAAAATAATATTGTTTCTATTCTTAGCACCACCATTCTGGGGAGCAGCCAATATCATATCACCATCATTAGTCCATGTAATAGTAGTTGCACGGTTGATATTATTTAGTTCCTTAGTATAGATCATTTCTTTTCCAAATCTAACATCGGCTCAGATTTCCTTTATTTTTGAGAGACAAATAAAGAATATTAGAATGTTGGGGATCAAAAGAAAACCAAAAAGGATAGTCTATCTTTCCACAATCGTCAAACGGACCAGTGTTACAATATTTCCCCTCCCAGTTCATCTACATCACCACATAAGTCTGTTACTACCATTTGTGGTTCGTACTGATATTTTTCAGATGCTATCACAGTTTGTTCACCTATCTTTATTTCTACAGTTCCTTCGAAACAGCTCTCCGGCGTGGAGCAGTAGATACTGGTACCTTTTAGAACTAATGACAATGGCTTCTTTACCACCTATCCTTAACAGAAATAATAGAACAATCTATTCCAAAGTTGCTACCATAGATTATCATTTTCTTCTTTCCACCTCCCGATTTGGGTGTGAAATCAGTTACTTCTACTGGCAGATTCGGATCATAAGGTGCTGATGTCTCGTCTTTGCTATCTTTGCAGCTAGTAAAACAGACTGCCAAAATGAATACCAACATCATGCATTGTAGCCCTATGTTCCCATGTTTCATAGTTTTACATTTCATAATACACTAGATTTAAATTATTGATTGTTTTGAACTTTATCCATTAATACCTTCATCCAGTATCCTCCGATCACCGAACGGGCTCTGAAGCCCACCCATTTTCCACTGTCTGTGTGGTGCCAGTCACTGATAGGTACACGAGATACTGTTTCATTGATATATTTATAGACAGGATCAGAGAATTTTGGAAGGTTTCCTTATCTGATGACATAGCTGCTGTCCACATGATCCAGTCAGATTTTGTGTATTCTTTACGAGAATCCAAAGGGAGTCCATAAGGATTCTGTTTTGTTAGATAATAATTGAGCTCTTTTCCAATTACATTATTAGGAAATAAATTCAGGTTCCACAATTTGTCCCAAACCATATTATATCTTCTGGCTCAGGTATTCTTACGGTCGAAAGCCAAGCGATAGTGGTCGCCCTCATTCGCCATTTCTTCCCATTTCACTGCCATTTTCTTGGCTATAACAGCATATTTTGTCTGCTACATCATTTAATCCGAGCATCCGAGCCATTTCGCTGTATCCGGCCACTCCCATGATCGCTTTTACGGAAAGATTGGCATTATGAGCCCAATGTCCGGCAAAAGTCATCTGTGCAAAGTTGGTTTCTGGGTCCTGTCCATACTCTACTAAATAATTGGTCCATGTCGCTAGAATGTCCCAATATTTCTTAGCATAATCTGCATTACCTTCAATTTTCGAAATAGCTGCAGTTAGAATCACCATATTACCACTTTCTTCAATCGGCATGTCACCTCCATACACTTGACCATTAGCAATAGGATAAGTCCCTAAATCGTGTGCTGGAAAAGGTTTGTTCCAACGACCGCTAGCACTATACTCAAAGATACTAGTCATCATTGCCTTTTGTAAATCAGGATTATAGACCAAAAACAGGGGAGCAGACGGATAGGTCAGGTCGACTGTATTGATACAACCATTACTGTTATTCTCTTTAGAGAACCATAACAAGTTACCTTCTTTATCAGTAAAGAGTTTATGAGCAGAGATCACTTGGCGATAAGATGCCGAACAGATTTCTGCATATTTTTTACCACCAGCTTTTTTCTGCATCGCTATAAATAAGCTCATCAAGTGCACGACAACGCTCCATGATGGATTGATAGTTATCTCTTAGTTTTTTCGAAAGCATCGAAGATAGTCACTTTGCCATCATGCTTCCAATAGCCCATACGCTTCTCGTACATATACTCAATAGAGTAAATGTCATCATAACCGATCATCAAGAAACCATCTTTACCATCTTTGGTAACAGTTCCAAAATTATGTACATAAGCCATTGCAGGAGTATTTTCTTCCCGACGAGTAATCCATTTGCTTTTACTTGAAGCTAAAGTTCCATTTTTTAACAAAAGCTTCCTTCATTCCGCTATAGTCACCCAAACTTATAGATTTTCCTGCTCCATTTACACTACCAAGATATACATATCCCCAGTCAGCACAAATCAAATCACCTTTACGATCACATATCGGCTGGTTGATGGTGCCAGCTTCTACATAACTAATACCATTTTTCGATAATGTACGTGCAATAGTAGGTTGAGTAGTCTCATTCACTGCTAATACCGGAGTCGTTTCTATATAGAATTGTACATCATGCTCTTTTTTATCAAGAGGACGCACACGATAGGAGATGTAGTTAATCGGAGTTGACAACAAATCCAAGTCATCTATCAATTGAGGTGCTGTAAATACAACATCTAATTCGACTGGTCCGCAAGTGAATGTATAGTAACTGGAAGTGGCTAGTACATCTACCGATTTCTGTACAGCCTCATTTTCAAATGTTACTGCATTTTTTTCCTTTTCACGATATAAACCAAAATCCACATAAGATCCTCCTGTCGTGTTATGACAATGTGCTGCAATCACATTTTTGCCATTACGAAGTTTTTTCTTGGCTTCATCTGAAAGTTTTAGATTTACATTATTCTTCCATACGAGATCTGTAGCAACCAGTTTTTCTCCATTTAAATATAATTCGAATACATCGTCATGAGAATAAATAAGAAAAATATTCTCTGTTAAATCCAAATCATTTATTTCAAATGTACGTCTGATATAAATATCTGTATTATCTCCTTTCCATTCTGTGCGAACACGTGGCATATCACGGCTACCGAAAGCTGCTTTACCTTTTTCCAACTACTATCATCAAACTGGAATTCTTGCCATCCATTTGCTGGTTGACTATTAGTATATGCAGCCTCCCAACGTTCCACATTTGTCATGGGAGCAATAGGTATTAGAGCTACTTGATCTTTACCCAGGAAACGATACACTTTACCATCTACGCGTAAAGCCCCTACTAATGGCTTCTTAGCTGTAGTCCAGTGTTCTGTACTTCCTTCCATTAATTTATCATAAGGAGACCAGATAGAGAAGTGAGGATCTGAAACAACGATAGGTACCGATGGAGTACGTAGCGCTACCTCTTTTACTGGTTTAAATAAGTTGCCGGTTTGAGCATTTGCGAATAAACCGACCGAAAAGGCCATTACTGTTAGTAGTTTCTTCATAAATATTTTCTAATTAATCTACAATTTTAAGGTTACCCATCTACAATCTTGTTTACCTATAAAGAAAAACAAACCCTACGTTTTCTTTTATTTTCTTTTTTACCTTCTTACTATTACCTTTTAAATGCAATCTTACCTTTCTTATCGCTATACCTAAATAATATATTAAAATCAGTACTGTCGAATATTTATAAATGCTAGAGGAAAAGTTTATATAGAATTGTGTGTTTCAGGTAGGACCCAGGATTCATACAAATCCATTTGTTTTTCCATAGCATTTTATTTGTAACGCTACAAAATAATGGAATTAATGCTAAATATTAGGAAAATCTGTGTTCAAGAAAGGACAAAATCTATTCTTTTTTCATATTTTGAGTGTTTTTAAAGTGCAAAATAAGTCTCTTACAGTGTGCTTTGAGTAGTTTTTTTTCCTTTTTGAGCAATATTTATCCACTTTTATTAAGATAGTACAATGTTTTTGGAGGTTCTAGCTTTTAACGATGAGATATTGCTCATATCGAATAGCTTTTGTAATTTTGCAATACGAAAGCAATACAGATTTACTATCGCAAAATATACTCCATATATTAAACCAAAGTACGTCACTCGAGAGGGGACTACTGTCCTCTATGTTCGATATAACTACAATCGAACTAAGCGTACGCTCATCTCTACTGGATACAGTATTAAACCGGAACACTGGGATTCTAAAAAGAGATGGATTAAGCGCGCTTGTCCAAACTATGATGAAATTGATGCCTGCCTGATTAGAATAACGTCCAAGCTTGGAGAAATTCTTACATATGCTAAGATAAACGGAATAAGTCCAACCGTAGATTTTGTTTTACTTGAATTAAAAAAAAAATAGAGAATATGAATTACGTCCTAATCGGGTAGATATATTTGACGCATTAGAAAGATATATTACAGAAAAAGCTCTTGTTGTTTCTGCAGACCAAATAAAAGACTACCGAACACTTCGTAAACATCTGATCGCTTTCAAAGAACATTCATCGCAGCCAATTACTTTTCATAACCTGAATCTTATATTTTACAATGAATTCATGGACTATTTATTTTATAAGGTTATAAAGCCCGATGGGAGTGTTGGCTTGCTCACTAATTCTGCAGGAAAAATTATACGTTTGTTAAAGGGATTTGTTAATTATCAAATAGATAAAGGAGTTATTCCTCCAATTGACTTGAAGCATTTTAAGGTCGTAGAAGAAGAAACTGATGCTATTTATTTAAGTGAAAAGGAACTTTCAACAATACACGAGTTAGACTTGTCAGATGATAAGCAATTGGAAGAGATTAGAGATGTTTTTATTACTGGGTGTTTTACAGGACTACGATATAGTGATCTCTCAACATTAAGTCCCGAACATATTGACTTAGATAATGAGATTATAAATCTCAAACAGAGAAAAGTGCATAAAGCTGTCATAATCCCTATGATCGATTATGTACCGGAAATACTCAAGAAGTACAACTATGATTTACCTAAAATTCCTAGATATATATTCAACGAAAGGGTTAAAGAATTAGGGCGAAGAGCAAAATTAAAACAAAAAATTGAAGTTGTTCGCAAAAAAGGAAAGGAACGGGAAAAGAGAGTCTATGAAAAATGGGAGATGATCTCTTCTCATACTTGCCGACGATCGTTTTGCACAAATATGTATTTATCCGGCTTTCCTGCCGGAGAACTTATGCGCATATCCGGGCATAAAAGTCCATCTGCATTCATGAGATATATAAAGGTGGATAATCTACAGGCTGCAAAAAAGACTAAAAAAAGAACTTCGAGCTAAACTTGCCAGGTAAAGATTGAAATATTTCATCTTAGTTATTTCAAATCATGTTCTATTTTTTCATATATGCAGAAGAATTAAGATTCTATTGAATTGCTAAATAGAAAAAAAGAAAGTCACATTTACATTATATATATTCCTTTTATTGAATATATATAGCATAATTCTTTATAAACATGTATTTTTTCCTACTATCGAAAACAAGTTTTGATATAATGAAACAAGTCGTTGGTTTAAAAAGGAACATTTCCTACCTTTAAAAGAAACTACTTATTGGTTTAAAATAAACCACACTATGGACTCCTGAATGGGGTTCTAACATCTACTTTCCTTATTACCTTAAGCTATCACACAATAACATTTCTCTGCAAAATAGCATAAAAAGATAGATAAATCATTCCAGAAAGTTTTATTTACGTCGAATTCATTCAACAAGAGTAATTATTCAATCTATTTGATTTTTAATATCTTAAAATGTTGCTAGTTTTTATGTCATAAAAAGAAATTACATGGATAAATGAAAAGAGAGAGAGGAAAATATTCATTTTTTCAGATTAGTCCATTTCTCATCTTAGACTACCACTACATTTATCCATTAACTTTTTATTTATTAAAAGTCTGCTCATAAGTTAGAATTTTGTACTTTATTTAATAGCCATAACAACACAAAAGACAATACAGAGCAAAGATAATCATCTGTATTTCAAACAATTGATAAATGGCAGTTTAGTCTGGACAGGACCCGGAGAACCAACTTTGTACGGATGATTTTGCAGGCCATTGGGCCCATAATGCCAATCTTTCTGTAAAAGCTATCATGGGAGTAGCTGGGTACAGCGAGATGGCTCGTATGCTTGGAATGAGTGATGTAGCCGAAAAATATGCAGCAATAGCTAAGAAAATGGCGGTGAAATGGGAAGAAATGGCAAATGAGGGCGACCACTATCGCTTGGCTTTCGACCGTAAGAATACCTGGAGCCAGAAGTATAATATGGTTTGGGACAAATTGTGGAACCTGAATTTATTTCCTAATAATGTAATTGAGAAAAGAGCTCAATTATTATCTAACAAAACAGAATCCTTATGGACTCCTTTGGATTCTCGTAAAGAATACACAAAATCCGACTGGATCATGTGGACGGCAGCTATGTCATCAGATAAGGAAACCTTCCAGAAATTCTCTGATCCTGTCTATAAATATATCAATGAAACAGTATCACGTGTACCTATCAGTGACTGGCATCATACAGACAGCGGTAAATGGGTAGGATTCAGAGCACGTTCAGTAATCGGAGGATACTGGATGAAGGTATTAATGGATAAAGTTCAGAATAATCAATAATTTAAATCTAGTGTATTATGAAATGTAAAACTATGAGACATGAGATCATTGAATTTCAATGGATGGCTCTATTATTACTCTTTACGATTTGCTTCAGTAGCTGTAAAGATGATAAAGATGCGTCTGCAGGAACCTTATGATCCCAGCCAACCGGTGACTGTGACGGATTTTGCTCCCAAAGCAGGAGGAGCAAACACTGAATGATTATTTACGGTAGTAATTTCGGTACTGATTCCTCTATTGTCTTTGTAAAAATAGGCGGGAAAGAAGCAAAAGTAATTAATGCGAAAGGTAATAGTTTGTACTGTATTACCCCGCAACAATGTTACGAAGGAACTATTGAAGTAAAAGTCGGTGAACAGGATGTTATAGTATCATCAAAATATAAATATGTTCCACAAAAGGTCGTATCAACTTTATGTGGATATGTAGATGAGAAGGGTAATGGAGAAATTATAAAGGAAGGTCCTTTTTAGTGACTGTGGTAAAATAGATTTTCCTGCATGGTTCGAATTTGACCCGAAAAACCACGATATCCTGTATTTAACTCAGGATGCAGAAAATAATGGTAATGGTAAGCCGATGCGTATATTGGATTTGAAAAATGAAAGAATATACACTGGAATAACCGGTAGTTCGAAGGAGCCGACCGCTTGCGTAGCATGTCATGGACTTTAAGTAAAGATACTATGATTATAGCATGCTCAAAAGGAGCTGATAATGCCGCAAGTAATATAATGTTAATCCGTAACCAAGATAATGATATGGTTGATGTTACAGATTTCCAGAATCCTGTAGTAAAACGTCTGACCACAAGTAGAGGGTGTCAGAACTCAATGATACACCCGGAAAATGGTGAATTATACTATAATTTCTTTGGTTCAGGGGCCGTGCTCAGATATGATTTTTACCAATGGGGGGCAAATGATAATAAAGCTCACGCAGAAGAACTGTTTACGATTCAGGATGCCAACTGGGAATTTAACTTTATCGTTCATCCATCTGGTGATTATGTTTATATGATGGTACAGAATCAGCACTATATTCTCCGTTCAAATTATGACAGAGTTAACAAGCGGCTTACAACTCCGTATATCGTTTGTGGACAACCCGGACAAGCAGATTATAAAGATTTGGCAGGAACAAAAGCACGCTTGAATAAACCCGGACAGGGAGTCTTCGTATTTAACAAAGAGCATGAGGAGGCGAATAAAGAGGATTGTTATGACTTCTATTTTACGGATCGTAATAATCACTGTATACGTAAATTGACTCCGGATGGAGTAGTCTCTACTTTTGCTGGAAGAGGAAGCACAGGAATGAATGTACATGCTAATGGATATGTGGATGGCCATTTACGTGATGAAGCACGTTTTAATTATCCTTATGCTTTAGCTTATGATGAAGATACAGAAACTTTTATGTGGGTGATGTGAACAATCATCGTATCCGGAAGATAGCATTAGAAAAGATTCCTGAAGCGACAGAAGAACATCCGGAAGAGAGTCAACCGGAAGAGGGAGAACAATAACCGAATAAAAGAAAAAAACACATGAAAATAAAGAATTTTATCACCATTTGTTTGTTACTGGTTTCTGTTGCCACTTTTGCGCAGAAAAAATTGAAGTAACGGGAGTAGTGACGGATACGAATAAAGAGCCACTGGTCGGTGTCAATGTAACAGTAAAAGATCAGGCTGGCTTAGGAGCAATTACGGATATTAACGGACGTTATAAAATTAGTATTGAAGAGTTTTCAAGACTAGTATTCTCGTACATAGGTTTTGATAAACAGGAAGTATTAGTGAAAAGGCAGCAGGTAGTCAATGTAATTATGAAGGAATCTGAAGCAAGTGAGCTTGATGAAGTCGTTATTACAGGAACCGGTGCACAAAAAGAAGTTAACTGTGACTGGAGCGGTGACTACCGTTAATGTAAATGATCTGAAAGCAAATCCGACAGCAAATCTTTCAAATGCTTTGGCTGGTAATGTGGCAGGTGTTCTAGCTATGCAGACATCCGGTCAGCCTGGAAAAATACTTCGGAATTCTGGATTCGTGGTATTTCTACTTTCGGAGCTGATAACTCGGCTTTAGTGTTAGTAGATGGATTTGAGCGTAGCCTCGATGAAATTAATATTGAGGATGTTGAATCGTTTACTGTTTTAAAGGATGCTTCTACTACAGCAATTTACGGTCCTCGTGGTGCTAATGGTGTAGTATTGATTACAACAAAACATGGTAAAGCTGGTAAAATCAATATCAGTGCTAAAGTGGAAACATCTTATAACACACGGACTATCACACCGGAATTTGTAGATGGGTACACTCATGCTAGAATGATGAATGAAGCACGTATTACTCGTAATCAAGAACCGATCTATCAGAATGACGAATTGGAAATTCTACGTTTAGGACTTGACCCGGATTTATATCCGAATGTAGACTGGAAAGATGTATTATTGAAAGATGGAGCAATGACTTATCGTGCTAATGTAAATATGAACGGTGGTGGTAGTACAGCACGTTATTTTGTTTCGCTTAGCTATATTAGTGAAGAAGGTATGTATAAGACAGATGAAGCAGTTCGAAAGATTATAATACCAATCCCGGTAGTCAACGATGGAATTATCGTTTGAATACCGATATTGACATCACAAAAACAACTCTTGTGAAAGTCGGTGTTTCCGGTTCTTTAAAGAAACGTAATGCTCCTGGACAAGGTGGAAATGTATGGGCATCGTTAATAAATCAAAGTCCGATTAGTATTCCAGTAATGTATTCCAAATGGTTATGTACCAGCATTTGGAAAAGAAGATGATCGTTCCAATCCATGGGTATTGGCAACACAAACTGGATATTTTGAAATCTGGGGAAAATAAGGTTCAGACTAATATTTCTTTAGAACAGAAGCTGATTTTATTACTAAAGGATTGCGTTTTGAAGGTCGTTTTGGTTTCGACACTAACAACACAAACGAAATTAGCCGTAAAAAAATGCCTCAAACATGGCGCGCAGAACGTTTTCGAAATACTGATGGGGAAATTACGTTTTAAAGAACAGCGAACCGAAGAAAAAAATGACTCAAAGCTCTATTTCAACAGGTAACCGGACTGAATTTTTAGAAGCAATTTTACACTACAATCGTGCATTCAAAGCGCATCACGTAGGTGGTACTTTAAAATATAGCCAAGATGCTTATCGGACTACTGTAGATATTGGTACAGATATAAAGAATGGCATTGCTAAACGTCATATGGGCTTGGCAGGACGTGCTAGTTATAACTGGAATTATCGTTACTTCATAGATTTTAACTTCGGTTATAACGGATCAGAAAAACTTTGCCGATGGACATCGATTCGGATTCTTCCTGCTTTTTCTCTGGCTTGGAACATTGCAGAAGAGAAATTCATTAAGAAACATCTGGAATGGATGAATATGTTCAAGCTGCGTTACTCTTATGGTAAAGTAGGTAATGATAAATTGGTGAACGTTTTCCTTATCTATATACAATTGCTAAGTCATATAAAGAAAATGATAAGGACGTAACCTTTCCTGGTTGGAATTGGGGTGATTATGGTTATGGCAATTCTTATGATGGTATGGCATATACTCAATTAGCTTCTGAAAACGTTACTTGGGAAATTGCAACAAAGCACGATATAGGTGTAGACCTTTCTTTGTTTAATGATAAGTTTACAGCCACTGTAGACTATTTCCATGAACAACGCGATGGTATTTATATGGAACGTAAATATCTACCTGGTATAGTAGGAATTGTGAGAAGTAATCCTAAAGCAAATGTGGGTAGTGTAACGTTCGCAAGGTTTTGATGGCCATTTTGCCTATAAACAGAAAATAAACAGAGTGAACCTCACGGTTCGTGGTAATTTTACTTATAGTAAAAATGAGATATTGGAGAAGGATGAAGAAAATACTGTTTATCCTTACCAGACAGAAGCGGCTTACCGTGTAAACCAAGCTAAAGGTATGATTGCATTAGGTCTTTTTAAAGATTATGATGATATTCGTAACAGTCCTCAACAGACAGCATGGGGAAAAAGTACAACCGGGTGATATTAAATATAAAGATGTTAATGGAGATGGTGTAATCAATGATGGTGACAAAGTAGCTATCGGTGCGACTACCAAACCGAATCTGATTTACGGATTTGGTATCTCTGCACAATGGAAAGGATTTGGTTTCAATGTCCATTTTCAAGGAGCAGGAAAGTCTTCATTCTTCATTAATGGTTCTACGGTATTTGCCTTCAAGGATAGTCAGTGGGGAAATGTTTTGGGCAATTTAGTAGCTAATCGTTGGGTTGATGCAGACACAGCAGCTAAACTTGGAATTCCTGCTAATGAAGATCCGAATGCTTCTTATCCCCGTCTTAGCTCTGGTGGAAATGATAATAATCAACAAAAGTCCACTTTCTGGCTAAAAAATGGTTCATATTTACGTTTGAAGACTTTAGAAGTAGGGGTATACATTGCCTAAATCAATTGTAAATAAGATTAAGTTCAATAATATACGTGTATTCTTTATTGGTACCAATTTATTGACATTCGCTAAATTTAAAGAATGGGATCCGAATTAGGAAGTTCCACAGGGCGGAATACCCACTGTCTAGGGTAATGACTTTAGGATTGACTGTTAATATCTAATCAATATGTGTGAAATGAAAAAGATATATAAGTTTTGTATAGGTGCCCTGTTAGGGACAATCACCGTTTCGTGTGTAGACCAGCTGGATTCGGATAAAAATTTTAAAGACCGTATGACGCTGGAAGATGTATTTACTAATGAAAATACTCGGAAGAATGGTTAGCTCATGCTTATTCCTATCTTAAAGGGAGAGAATATGGATGTTGGAACCAAAGATAATATACTGTGGTGTTTTGCCGATGATATTTATTTTGGTGACCGTGATATTTATAACACCTTTAAAACAGGGACTTATAGTGAAGGAGACCGACAATCATGGGGAGCCAGTTATAAAGGCATTCGTCAGGCATCCATTTTCATTCAAAATATCGACATGAATATGGAGTTTACAGAAGCTGAAAGAGCTGACCTGAAAGCACAAGCCCGTTTTGTACGCGCTTACTATTATTGGTTATTACTCCGTAAATATGGCCCTGTTCCTTTATTGCCGGAGGAAGGACTCGATTATACAGCCAGCTATGATGATTTGGCTTGTCAACGTAATTCCTATGATGAATGCGTAGAATATATCGAATCAGAAATGCGCTTGGCGGCTAAGGACTTACCTTTGGACAGGGGGGCGAATCATACCTCTCGTCCTACTAGAGGGGCCGCATTAGCAGCACGCGCAAAAGTTCTATTCTACGCGGCAAGTCCTATTAATAACCCTCGTCCTGAAGATACCGAAAGATTTACAGATTTGGTAGATCATGACGGAAGATGTTTGTTAGCACAGGAATATAATGAATACAAATGGGCCAAAGCCGCTGCAGCAGCAAGAGACGTTATGGAACTCCCGGGAAGCAATTATGGACACCGTTATGTGTTACACACTGTGAAGAAAAAGAGATGAAGCCGCTGCAGGTTATCCGAAGACACTTCCTCCTTATTCTGATAATGATTTTGAAAATGCTGATTGGCCAAATGGATATCGGGATATTGACCCCTTTGAATCCTATCGACAAGTTTTTAATGGAGCCCTGTCTATGTTTGATAATCCTGAACTTATTTTTAGTCGTGGACAAAATCAGGGTGACCGCAATCTTGCAGATATGGTATTACATCAATTGCCTACCAGTGCCAATGGCTGGAATACACATGGTATGACACAAAAGATGTGTGATGCTTACTATATGTATAATGGCTCTGAGTTTAACAGACAGACATTTTTGGACACTTGCCAAGTTGAGAACCGTTTTGTGTCTGAAAAGGAAGGGAAGGCAGGAACATATCCTTATTTAAAGAAAGGAGTATGGAAAGAGTATGCATGGCGTGAACCACGCTTCTATGCTTCAGTTGCTTTTTAATGGTTGTGTATGGCCTCTATTGAATAATTCAACGCTTAAAGATCCTAAACCCGTAGAGCAACAGGTATTTTATTATCGTGGTAATGGTAATGGATATACTAACTCCAATTTTTGGCTTCGCACTGGTATTGGAATCATGAAATTTGTTCATCCGGACGATACCTCTGCGGCAAAAGGTAATAAGGACTATGTCAAACTAAAAACGGAACCTGCTATTCGTTTTGCTGAAATCTTATTGATTTACGCTGAAGCTTTGAATGAGTTGGAAGATGGCTCTTCATACGACATTCCATCTTGGGATGGCTCTGCCAGTTATTCTGTCAAACGTGACATAAATGAAATGAAAAAGGTATTCGTCCTGTTCGTTGCCGTGCAGGGGTTCCCGATTATACATTGCCAGAGTATCAAGACCGGAATGTATTCCGTAAGAAATTGAAGCATGAGCGACAGATAGAGCTCATGGGAGAAGGACATCGTTATTTTGATCTCCGCAGATGGAAAGACGCCCGATTGAAGAGTCAATGGAAATATATGGTTGTGATGCTCTTATGACTGAAGAAAATAGAGCAGCGTTTCATTCACCAATTGTAGTCAATGAACTTCCAACTGCTTTTTCTCGCAAATTATATTTCTGGCCTATCAGTCATGAGGAGTTGAAACGCAATAAGCTGTTGACACAAAATCCGGGTTGGACATACAATGATTAATTTTAAAATGATATAAGTATGAAAATTATATATAATTGTTGGTTTGCATTATGTATGTTGCTCTTGATCACTTCTTGTAATGATGAGTGGAAAGATGAGCAGTATCGGCAATATATTTTTTTAAAGCACCTATAAAAGATAAAGATAATGGGGTAACTCCAATATATGTGAGATACAACCCTGATGGAAAAGTACGCTATCAGTTACCGGTTATAGTTAGTGGGTCAACTACGAACGAACAAGATATAGATGTCCATGTAGCACTATATGAGGATACCTTGGAAATATTAAATAGAGAACGTTTCAGCGGGCGTACAGATTTATGGTATACGCTATTGGAGGAAGATAAATATGAATTCCCGGAAATAGTTCATATTCCTGCAGGAACATGTGTGGGAACAACTAAATATTGATTTTGATTTGAGAGGAATCAATATGACAGACAAATGGGTGTTGCCTCTAACTATCGTTGATGATGCTTTTATAATTATCAAGGTCATCCACGTAAAAACTATGCAAAAGCATTATTGCGTGTAATTCCTTTTTTAACGATTATTCCGGTTCATATAGTACAAGTACAATGGAAGTGTATATTCGAAATGCAAATGGAAGTACTGATAATAAACCGATGGTAACCAATAATCGTACAGCATATGTGGTAGATAATAATACTATTTTCTTTTATGCCGGTTTAATGAGCGAAGATTTATCAAGAGATGAACGGGAACTTTATAAAATATATATACGCTTCAATGAAGACAAATCATTGAGTATGTGGGCAGATAACGAAGAAAAAGATTGGATTTAAGCTATACGGTACTCCTGCTTACAGTGTAACGGAAACTATGGATGCTACACGACCTTATCTAAAAACATCGCTATGTTTCATTTACTATTGAATATGATTTTAAAGATGTAACTTCTCGGAATCAAGAAGTTCTTTATAAAGTTAAAGGAACAATGCTACTGGAACGAAATCTCAATACTCAGATTCCAGACGAAGATCAGCAGATTGAATGGTAAATAATGAAAAATTAAGAACCAGCCTGATGATCTAATTATATTTTATGGATTAGCAGATAAATACCATAAAATAAGAGAATAAGTTAGGCGTGATTCTGTAAACGACTTACGTGATTGAATCACGACAATAATTTAATATTCAATATAAGATAAATAATTAAGTAGCCTGTCATTGTCTAAATCGAGTTCAATGACAGGCTGTTTAAATTGCTTACAGTATGCTGCGGATATGATAATAAAGAATTTGATATAAATAAAAGGCTTTAAGTTAAGAAGAATGAGTATCTCTTATTAATTCATTCTTTAAGATTAAATTTACAAATAACAAAAAAGTAGAAACAGTGACGATAGAACGAGTATTGGGATCCAAGCTAATTGAATTGCTGTAACTGGGGATTTTTAGGGATAGTCGCGTCATCTTATTTACATAAAGTTACATGTCTTCTAATCCTAAGACTCGTGTTTCAATATCGTATTTTGCCATCTCTTTGTGCCTTAAATGTTCCACTTTTTCCATGAACGTTGAATGAACATAATTATTTTCTGGCATCCGTTTAACTTCTGCTATAAGGGCTTTTTTTCCACTTGATTTAAGAGCTACAATATCAATTTCATAAGAGTTTAATCGTTCTTTGTTTGTAGAACTTTTAGTTTCCCACCAGGAACCAATTTCTTTAAACCCACCTTCTTCTGCTAATTTCTGTTTAAAATAGTTTTCTAACACTTTGCCTGAATAAGTCTGATAATCAGCCTTTGCTAGTTGACGCAGGTCTTCAAAATTCTGTAGTTCAATATATGAACGATTCCGTTCGATGTATTTAAACCAGAAATTTAGAAAATTATCTCCAATAATATATCGTACATTTTTCTTAGTACCTGGTTTCGCAAAAATAGGCCGTTCGCGAGTTATCAAATTATACACATTTTCTAATTTACTTAAATGACCTCCGATAGATATCCCCCTAGTACTGACTCTATTTCCCTTGTGTATAATGCCCATTTGCTATTTCTAATAAGATGGAAAAGTAAATGCCATAATTTTTTTCCAAATTCAGTAATCAACAAATTACGTCCTTCATCTATAAACAAGGAATTTTCTGAAAAACGAAGTCATATATCCGGTCAACAGAAAGTGCTTGGTTGTCACAGAATAACTCTACATATTTAGGGATTCCTCCAGTCAGTGTATACAAAGCTAACAGGTCATCATTACTATATCCGGGCGCAAAATCCTCCATAATTTGTTTTAGCACTTTTGTATTGAAGGACCGAAGACATAAAATATTGTCAGCACGTCCGAATAATGGTTCTCCATGATCCGTGAATATTTTGCATCAATGAATATACAGAGCCGCTAATTACAAGATTTATTTTTAGTTTCTTGCCGATATTCATCCCAAAGATTTTGCATATCACTAAAAAACATCGGGTCTGATATTATAAAACTCCTGAAATTCATCAATAACAATATTAAAAGAACGTGTTTTTCCTATTTCGAAAAGATATTGTATCAAAGTAGTAAAGTTAGATATGCCATCCGGAATAAAAATAGATAATGTCTCGCGTACTATTTTTATAAAATCTGCGACTAATATACTCTCTGCTTTTCTTCCAATGAAAAAAATATACAGTAGGTGTTCCCTTCAGAGCTTGTTTTATAAGACTGGTTTTTCCAATACGCCTACGGCCTGTTACCACAATCATTCTGGAATTTTGACCAAATGCAAGCTCTTGTACACGCTTCAATTCTGCAATTTCTTTCTCTCTATTATAAAAACTTCATAATCAATAAGTTTTTCTCAACGGCTGTTGAGTCAACCGTCGTTGCAAAAAATATGAAATAAATTAAGAACAGCCAATTTTGCAATACTTAATTATTGATGTTTTCGCCATTTTTAGAGTTCATCCGAAAGAAAATAGAATAATAAAATAATGAAAATAAGTGAATTTATTGAGAGAAAATCACTTTAATTTTACTTGAAAAAGATGTAAAGCACAACACAGTAACAATACGCTAATTTATAATATCCAGATAATCAAATAGATACAGTAGTGTTTATTAGTATGGACAGGACCCGGAAAACCAACTTTGCACGGATGACTTCGCCGGACATTGGGCTCATAATGCCAATCTTTCCGTGAAAGCGATCATGGGAGTGGCCGGATACAGTGAAATGGCTCGGATGCTCGGATTGAATGATGTAGCTGAAAAATATGCTGTTATAGCTAAGAAAATGGCAGTGAAATGGGAAGAAATGGCGAATGAGGGTGATCATTACCGTTTGGCTTTTTGACAGAAAGAACACTTGGAGTCAAAAATATAACATGGTTTGGGATAAGTTGTGGAACCTGAATTTATTTCCTAATAATGTTATCGGAAAAGAGATAAACTATTATTTGACAAAACAGAATCCTTACGGGCTCCCTCTTGATTCTCGTAAAGAATACACCAAATCCGACTGGATCATGTGGACGGCAGCTATGTCTTTAGATAAGGAAACCTTCCAGAAATTTCTCTGACCCTGTCTATAAATATATCAATGAAACAGTATCTCGTGTACCTATCAGCGACTGGCACCATACAGACAGCGGACGATGGGTAGGCTTCAGAGCCCGTTCGGTGATCGGAGGATACTGGATGAAGGTATTAATGGATAAAGTTCAGAATAATCAATAAAGTTAGCACGACGTTTACTTCAAATTTATACATATGAGATCTTTTAAAGAATATTACTATAAAATCAAATTATCTCATTTTGCCAATAGCATTATTGTTCATCAATAATGCTATGGCAAAAGTAGTTGAAATGACAAAGGCTTACCAAATATGGGCTAAACGCTGTATAGTAGAACCTTACCCAAAACAGAAAAAAAGAAATAAGAATGTTTTTTATACACACAACTTTTTAACGTTATTACTATGAAACATCAAAACTTGGAATTTAAGTGGATGTGTCTACTCTTTCTAGCTCTGCTACTCTCTCTCCTCCTCTACTTTGGGGGCAGAATCATAGCATTAAAGGACAAATTGTAGATGCAAAAAGTAATGAACCTTTAATAGGAGCAAATATTACTGTTGAAGGCACTTCGAATGGTACCATTTCTGACATAGATGGTCGGTTTACGCTATCTGTAGCTGCTAATGCTGTACTCAAAATCTCTTATATCGGCTATCAAGAAAAGAAAATCAAAGTGGATGATCTGAAAAAAGAGCCTATCATTTCTCTGGAAGAAGACAGCAAGCAACTAGAAGAAGTAGTGGTAGTAGGTTATGGTATTCAGAAAAAAGGTATCAAGTGTAGGCGCTATTACCCAAACTAAAGGAGAAGAATTGTTGAAAGGAGGTAATATTACTTCTGTATCAGAGGCTTTACAAGGCAAACTAAATGGTTTGGTAGCTATCAATACGTCAGGCAAGCCTGGAGCAAGTGATACCAAAATGTACATTCGTGGTAAGGCTTCCTGGCAAAACTCTGACCCTTTAGTATTAGTGGATGGTATAGAAAGGGATATGAACGATGTTGACATGAATGAAATCGAGTCTATATCTATTCTAAAAGACGCCTCTGCTACAGCCGTATATGGGGTTCGAGGTGCAAATGGTGTAATATTGTTAACAACCAAACGCGGACAAGATAAGAAACCAAACATCAATTTTTCTACAAGCTTTGGTATTAAACAGACTACTGCAAATATGGAATGGGCAGATTATGTTACATCTATGAAAATGTATAATGAAGCTGTAGCTAATGACAACAACTGGAATCAACAAATTAAACAATCTGTCATCAATGCTTGGTCAAATGCTTTTGATACAGGCAACTACGGCCCTTATAATGATGTCTTTCCACAAGTAGACTGGTGGGATGAGTTGGTTAAACCAGGTTTTTCCCAACAATATAATGTGAATATCAGCGGAGGAACCAATTTCATGCGTTACTTCGCCTCCATCGGTTATCAAAATGACGGTGATATTTATGATTTACAGAAACAGGAGAATTTTGATCCAAGAAACTACTATCGCCGTTATAACTGGCGTTCAAATTTAGATTTTAATTTAACTAAAACGACTTCCTTATCAGTAAATATTGCAGGGAAAATGGGATACCGCAATGACAACTTTGCTGATGATGTGTACACTAGAATCATTGCGGCACCAACCAATTCTTTTCCCGATAAAGTATAGTGATGGCTATTGGGGAGATGGATCTACTGCCGGCTATAATCCTGTTTGTAATATGAATACGAATGGATCACAACTGTATAAAACCTTTCAGGGATGGTATGATGTTCGTTTGGAACAAAAACTGGACTTTCTAACTAAAGGACTAAAAGCTGCCGCTAAAGTTTCATACACCTCTGCTTCCACTACTCGTTCTAGTATAAAGACTGGTGAAATTTGGGGTAACAATGATTTTGAATCCAGAAACAGTATTATTAAATACCATCGCGAATATGATTATTCTAATCCGACAGTCAATGCAGATGGTTCTCTCACTTACCCCATGATTTTGGAAAAACGATGGCCAAATGATGAGGATATTGAACTACCTCCCAACGTTTCTTATGACAATTTGGACGGTTATAATCGTAAGTTATATTACGAATTCTCTGTGGAATATAATCGTTCATTCGGGAGTCATAATGTAACAGCGTTAGCTCTGATGAACCGTCAAGTATCTGATTCAAAAGATGATAAAGTTATCAAATTCCCAAGTTATCGTGAAGAATGGGTGGGACGTGTTACTTATAACTGGAAAGAACGTTATTTGGCAGAGATGAATATCTCTTATACAGGTTCGGAAAAATTTGCCCGAGGACAACGCTTCGGCCTGTTCCTTCCTATTCTTTGGGATGGCGTGCTTCAGAAGAACCTTTATAAAAAAACATGTTGGAGATGTGCTGACTAACCTAAAATTTAGATATTCATACGGAAAAGTCGGTAGTGATGCAGCTGCTGCACGTTGGAATTACATCCAATTATTTAATTCTTTAGGAAGTATTGAATTAGGAAATACACAAGGAGTCACACATAGCCCGCTCTATACAGAAGGAGATATTGCTAACTTGACTTCAACATGGGAAAAAGCGACTAAACATAACTTTGGAATAGAAATTGGCTTATGGAATAAGTTAGATTTAACTTTGGATTTATTTAAAAGAGAATCGTAAAGATATTCTAATGACCCCACAAACTACGTCTTCTATTGTAGGAGCTACTTTTAACGCTATCAACCGAGGAGAAACGAAAAAAATCATGGTTTAGAATTAGAGTTACGCTGGAATGACAAAATCGGACGTAATTTTAATTACTGGGGAGCTTTAACTTTTGCAACCAGCGAAAACCGGATTGTCTATAAGGATGATCCTAGAAATGCGGATGAGCACTTGAAAGCTGCAGGTAAACCGATTGATTATCAAAACCGTTTTATTGCGATCGGTAATTATGGTTCGATAGACGATGTGTTCAATTACGCACAAACAGCTATAAATGGTACTACAGCATCGCAAGTAATTCCTGGAGACCTTATCTATATAGACTTCAATGGAGACGGAATAATCAACTCAAACGACAAGGTAGTTGTAGACGAATTGAATTACCCATTGACTACCATCGGATTTTCTTTCGGGTTCAATTGGAAAGGACTTAACTTCAGTGCAATGCTCTATTCGCCACGCAATATATATAAGTTACAGTTCGATCAATATCTGTGGGATTTTCCAGCTTCAAACATACGTGTTCAACCAAAATCCATGGAACGATGGACGCCGGAAACAGCTAATTCATCGGGTGTTATGCGACCTGCTACACACTTGAACAATACATACAACAAAGTGGAAAGTACTTATCGCTATTCCGACTATTCGTATATACGATTAAAGAACATGGAGATAGGATATACATTCCCTAAAAAATGGTTGAGTGAAGCACATATCTCTAATCTTCAGGTTTACATGAACGGGAATAATTTACTAACCTTCTGGAAAGGGACAAACGCGTGGACCCTGAAACAGGAGGGTAGGCAACTATCCGATTGTCCGTACTTACACTTTAGGACTAAGAGTTTCATTTTAATCATATTCAAAAGAAATAAAGATGAGAAAAGTATTATTATATATCTGTTCAGTTTTCATTCTTGGCGGGATGACAAGCTGTGAAGACTTCTTAGATAAAAGGGAAGATGTAGGATTGACAGAAGATGATATCTTTAGGGGATTACTATTCCTTACGAGGTTTCTTAGATCAATCTTTCAACCAATTGGAAAATGTTATGGTGATGGATAATTGGGAAAATGGACGCGCATTTGTCGGTCTCTTTGCAGACGAAATGGCAACTACAGATAATTCATCTGCCGTTTTTACTTTACATTCCGGAAACTGGTTAAGTAATGCCAAGTCAAATACAACCTTTGAGATTGGTAACGGCGGAAGTACAGCCATATCTCGTTCATATAAGGCATTACGCATCAATAATCGCATAATTAATGATATCGACAAGGCTCCTTTGACACCTGAACAAAAAAATGAAATCTTGGGACAAGCTTATTTCTATCGTTCTTGGTTCTACTTTCAGATAATTAAAAGATATGGGGGATGCCTATTATTGACAAAGTCTTTGAAGGTGGGGATGATGATATTCCCCGTGTGACCTACCATGAATCACACGACTGGATGATGGAAGATATACAAAAAGCAATCTATATGTTACCTGATAGTTGGGATGATCCAAACTATGGAAGACCCACAAAAATTGCAGCAATGGCACTTAAAGAATGGGCACAGTTGTTTGATGCAAGTCCATTGATGCAGAATGATTTAAATTCTACAGAAAACAAAGGCTATGACACGGAACGCGCAAAATCCGCAGCAAAATCCGCTTATGAAGTAATACGTTATATGGATGGAAGTAAGTCTGCCCCTTATCCCTATGGTTTGGCTAGTAAAGAAGAATATACGAATGTTTTCTATTTTAAATATCCACCTGTACATCAACCGGAGTACATTTGGGTCAAGCGGCAATTTCCTAATGCTGCTAATCAAAACCAAAAACGCACTATCCGCACATTCTGGCAATATGAGGATCTTGCATTCGGTTCGGGACCAGATGGAAATTCCATGTGCTGCCCAAGTTTGAATATCGTCAACATGTTTGACAAGAAGGGAGCAGACGGTATTTATTACCCGATTGATGACCCACGAAGCGGCTATGCACTTGACTATGACCATAAGCCATTTGAGGATCGTGATCCCCGTTTCTATAACAACATCCTTTACCTGGAACAACTTGGGGACATTACGCTGATGGACGTACCTATTACATTACAACCTACAAAGGAGGAGCAGCCTATCAGCACATGTTAACTCAAAAGACTGCAATAAACGAATGTTCACAGGATTTATGTGTAAAAAAGTTCATGTGGCCGGAATGCAATCAGTATCTTGAAAAGAACAATCCGAACTGTTGGTGGGACTATCGCTTCCTCACCATATATATCCGTGCTTCGCAAATTTATTTAGATTATGCAGAAGCCCTATTTGAGGGTTGTGGAAGTGCTACGGCAACTATTGAGGGATGTCCTATATCAGCTGCAGAAGCTATTAATATTCTTCGCAGACGAATTGGCTTAACAGATCTGCCATCAGATATTGTAGCCGATCCTGATAAATTCCGTGCAGCTTATCGCCGTGAGCGTGCCGTAGAATTAATGTTTGAAAATCATCGTTGGTGGGATATCCGCCGTTGGATGATCTTGGAAGAAACATTCAAGGATACTTATCCTATTAAGGGAGCATTATTCACACCACGAGAATCTAACCATGGAAGTATCACGGACAAATCTACATTGACTTATGATTATGAACAAATTGATATAACTCCGGAAGTGCGTTCTTTTACAAAGAAGAATTACTGGTATCCTTTGCCTCAACATGACGTAGACGCATTGAATAATTTGCAACAAAACCCATATTGGTAATTAAAATGGCTTAATCAAATGAAAAGATATAATAAATTCATATTTATTCTGTTTGTCACTGCTATATTATCCGGCATAGCCACTTCGCTAGAAGCACAGAATAAACCTAAAAAAAAAAACAGCCCTTATTGAAGTGAAAGGGCTGGTGACAGACAACACAGGTAAACCGCTAAGCGGAGTAACAGTATTGAGCGGTGAAGGTTCTATTATAAACTATACAGATGCAAATGGAAAATTTGCACTCAAAACAAAAAGCTGATGGAACCTTATTAATTGAAGCGTTCGGTTATAAAGATGTTGTAATAAACCTCGCAAAAGAACAGCCCACTGTCATCAAATTACAAAATGAAGATCTATATGCTTCAGAAAGAAACATACACGAACGTGCAGACGGTGGAAAAACGTATCAGCGGGACCTGGTAGGTACAGTATCCAAGTTATCTATGGAAAATGTATTAAAATACCCTGATTTACAATTATCCAATGCCTTACAAGGACAGGCTGCCGGACTAATTGCTATTTCCGGTGATGGCGGCTTGGGCTATAACACATCAACATTATATGTACGCGGACAACACAATAATGGAACAAATACGGCCTTGGTTATTATTGACGGAATAGAACGTCCGATAGATGATATCCTACCGGAAGAAATAGAATCCATCGAAGTTTTAAAAGATGCTACAGCCAAAATCCTGTATGGAGCAGCTGCCACAAACGGAGTGGTCTTGGTACGTACTAAAAGAGGAGAAGCTCATAAACGAATTGTTCGTGTCGGGGTAGAATACGGTGTACAGCCCTCTACACGTGTACCTAAATATCTGGATTCCTACAACTATTCAAAATTGTTTAATGAAGCTCGTATAAACGATGGGATGAATCCTTATTATACTAACAAACAATTAGAAGGATACAGAAATAGTAGTGGAGTCAATGATGTATTGTATCCAAATATTGATTATTACAATGAGTTCTTATTGAACCAAAATATCTACCGAAAAGGTACAATTGAGTTTAATGGAGGTAATGAAGGTGTGAAATACGCATTAGTTGGTGGATATACTGGCGGTTCCGGATTAGAAAAAGTAGGAGAACGTTCGGCTTTACACCGTATGAATGCACGTGGTAATCTGGATATTAAAATCACCGATTTTCTTACAGTAACAGCAGATGTTGCAGCTCGTGTGGAACTGAAAAACTGGGGAGCAAAAAGATGGTGCAGGCATATTCAGTACATTATCTTCTAATCGTCCCAATGAGTACCCTTTCATTATTCCTAATGAAACATTATCGGGACAGTTTACCCCCAATGAAGATGGCACGCCATTCTTCGGAGCCAGCACACGGATAGTAGACAATTTATATGCAGATATGGTTTATGGAGGTGACACTTCCGAAAGGTATGTAAATAGCCAGACAAACCTTGGAGCAAATTTTGACTTCAATAAATACGTTAAGGGATTGACATTTAATGCTTATGTAACTTTTGACAATTATAGTTACTTACGTCAAGAATTAAGGAATACTTATCCGACCTATGCCATTGACACTTACAGTGATTTAGACGGTGAAACTATCACCCGATATACACAGATGAAAAAGCTGGATTTGCCCAAAACGCAAAAAGATAGCCTCCAATAATACCTACCGCTATTTTGGTATGCGTGCAGATATAGGATATGAACGCACATTAGAGTGCATGACTTTTTCAGCAATTGGCGCATTCCGGTATACAAAGAATGAGATGACAGGAATGACACAAGATTTTAAAGATGCCAACATCTCTGCGTTTAAACTATAGTTATGACAAACGCTATCTAGCCGAGCTGACTCTGGCTGGTATGGGGTCTAACAAATTTGATAAAAACGATCGTTTTTTCTTTTTTTCTCCGGCTATAGGAGCTTCATGGATAATTTCTAACGAAAGTTTCATGAAAGAAGTAAAGGCAGTTAACTTCCTGAAGCTAAAAGCAAGTTTCGGTGTATTAGGCTATACAGGTAATACTGGATTCTTCTTGTATCAAACTGGTTGGAATAATAATGGCAACTATAATTTCTTCCAGGATCAAACAGATCATAAAGTTAGTTTAGCTCGCTGGGGAAATCCTGATTTAACATGGGAATACTCTCAAGAGTTTAATATTGGTATCGAAGGATTATTCTTTAATAATCGCCTAAGCACAGAACTCAATTATTTCCATGAATGTAGAAAAGACATCATCGGAGTGAATAACGCCCAATATGCTGCTACAGCAGGGAATTATACCATGTATGAAAATATCGGTCAGGTGACTAATCAAGGTATAGATATTGCAATCAACTGGAAAGGGAATATCGGACGGGACTTTTTATACACAGTCGGAGCCAATATGACTTATTCAAAAAATAAATTAGATAAATGGAACGAAATAGAAGGAGTGGAAAGCTATCGTAAAGCCATTGGACGGCCTACTAGTACTATTTTTGGCTTACAGGCACTAGGATTATTTGGAAAAGACATTCCATTAGAAGGTCACTCATTACAATCATACGGTATATATCAAAACGGCGATATTGCATACGCTGACTTAAACAACAATGGGATTGTAGATGATAATGACCGTATGAGCCTAGGGCAAAGTTTTCCTGTAACCACTTGGGGAATCAATGTAGACCTCAAATACAAAGGGTTTGGACTTTATATGTTAGGAACTCTTCATACAGGTATTACTCAATTATGTACAAACGCTTATTATTGGAATAATGGTCTGAATGGATACTCTGAATTAGCATTAAATCGCTACCATGAGGTTAATAATCCTTCAGGTACAATGCCCCGATTAACAACAACGACAGAAAGCAATAACTTTCGTGATTCCAGTTTCTGGACAGAGAATGGCTCATTTTTCCGTTTGAAAATGTAGAACTTAGTTATACATTTGAAAATAAGGCAGGTAGATTCTTTGCAAACAAATGTAAACTATTCGTACGTGGTACAAATTTGCTTACCTTCTCTAAAATAAAGGATCTGGACCCGGAAAGATTAAATGCCGGAATCACAAATTATCCGGCCTATATGACTGTAACCGGCGGTTTATCCGTCTCTTTCTAAACTTAAAAAATATGCAAATATGAAAATAAGCAAATTAATACTGTTAGCCTGTGTTTGGGGAAGTATTGTTTCTTGTGAAGATCTGCTTGACCCTAAATTGACAAATGAATGGTCCAGTGAGACCGTATGGACTAATCCCTGATATGGCACAAGCCGTTTTGACGCAAGTATATGCAGATTTAATGGTTGTTCCGGATCATTATGATGATAATTTCTTAGATGCTGCAACAGACAATGCACTAACCCGAAATTATGGTTCGAGTGTATACCGGGCTAGCATGGGAGCATTCAGCCGATCAACAAATCCACTTGGAAATTGGGACAATATGTATGATAAGATACAAAGCATCAATCTATTCATGGAAAAAGGAGTTACAGATGATGTAATATACAATCGTGTAAGTAAAGAAACTGATCAGGCAATAAAGACTCGTTTACTTGGCGAAGCCTATTTTTTTTAAGAGCATGGTGCAGCTTCAAATTGTTACAAACTTATGGAGGACGAACAGACGAAGGAGAAGCATTGGGATATACGATCACCAACCATTTCATTGGTGATAAGGAATCTGCGAAGCCGAGCCTGTTTAAACGTAACTCGTATAAAGATTGCGTCAGCCAGATTGTTTCCGACTGTGAAGAAGCTGCCAGACGTTTGCCTGTAACTTACACAGGAGATGATGTAGTTGTCGGAAAATCTAAAATTGGTAGAGCTTGCGGATTAGCGGCAAATGCTCTTAAAGCAAGAACTTTGCTCTATGCAGCAAGTCCAGCTTATCAAGACAAGGATGTAATTCAAATAAATGGCATGGGTAATTTTACTGTATTGAATGAAGCTACTTATCAAGCTGGTTGGGAACGTGCTGCTCTTTTTGCCAATGAAGTGCTCAAAGACGCAGGGATAAACTATACCTTTACAGCGATGGCTGCTAAAGATTTGGCTGACGCTGGCAGTGATACCCCGGCCGATTTTATTTTCCGCACCTACATGGGACTTGTACATGGTATGGAAAGCCGACACTATCCTCCTTTTTATTTGGGAAATGCACAAACAATTCCTTCCCATAATTTAGCTGCCGCCTTTCCTGCCAAAAATGGTTATCCAATAACAGATTCACGTTCATTATATGACGAGCAAGATCCGTATCTAATAGCTAGAGATAACCGATTCAATATGAATCTATATTATCAAGGAAAAAAATTTGGAGCTTATAACTCAAACATTGATGTATCCGAAGGTGGAAAAGATTCAGAGAGCTTTCACATTTATGCCAGTCGTTCGGGATATTATTTATCTAAGTTCTTGTCTACTACAAAAAAAATATGCTGGATCCGATTCAAACATTGAATTCTCGGCACTTTAACCCATTATTACGTAAAACAGAAGTTTGGCTGAATTATGCAGAAGCCGCTAATGAAGCATGGGGACCTGAAGGTAAAGGTGACGACTGTAAATATAGTGCTTTTGATGTCTTAAAATCATACGTGAAAAATCAGGTGGTATCACAGATGCTACCTATTTGTCAGAAATAGCTTCTGAAGGTAAAGACGCATTCCGAAATTAATCCAAAATGAACGTCGTATAGAATTTGCTTTCGAAGATCAGCGTTTTTGGGATTTACGCCGCTGTTTACTTCGCCTAGATACCACTATTGAAGGAATACAAGTGACAAGAACAGATAACGGTCTTTCTTATGAAATAAAAGAAATAGAACAACGTCCGTTGGATGCACTTCGCTATTACTATTTGCCGTTACCTAACGACGAATTATTAAAGAACCCAAACCTCAAAAAATAATATGGGGTGGAATAATAACTAATATTAAATACGATTATGAAAATTGCAAAAATAATATTGCTCGCTTTGACGACTTGTTTAACGTCTTGCTATGAAGATTATACGCATGATTATGAAACAACAAATGTTGGTTTTGCTTTACAAAACCCATTGCGTACAGTAATATCAGACCGTGATATGCCTATATATGTAGGAGTATCATTAGGAGGTAAACGAGAAGTTGACATGAATGATTGGGCTAAATTCACCTTGGATGCTTCTTTATTAGAGGGTACTCCTCTTACACTTCTCCCCGAAGAATATTACATATTGGAAGATCGGAGATATTTAAAGTACGGAAATCTAATTTACCTGTAGCAGATGTTGAAATCAAGTTTACAGATGCTTTTTATAGAGATCCACTAAGTCTGACTACGCATTATGCCCTCCCTTTCAAAGTCACAGAAAGTTCCATGAACACTATTCGCGAGGGAGCGGATTATTCTATTGTAGCAATAAAGTATGTCAGTTCCTTTTCCGGAGTTTACTACCTTCAAGGTGAAGTAAGCGAAGTAGATGATAATGGGAATATAATAGAAGGTACCACTGTGGTGTATAAAGAAAAAGACTTGATAAATAATAATACATTGGAACTAAGTACTCTCGCAAAAAATAAATTGTTAAGACCCGGAGTAGCAAACTTAGCAAAAAGCAACATCAATCGTTTCCAGTTGACAATCGACAACAACGGCGAATCTGGTTCAGACTACAATGTTCAAATAGAAGGTATAGAAGGAGGAGTTACAATCATTGAAGGAAATGGCAGCTACATTGCCCCAAAGTCCGACTTACACCTTCAACAGTGGAGACAAACCTTGTCCGGAAGTCAACCTGAATTACACCTATGAATTGGCAGGCAAACGCTATAAAGTGAAAGAACAATTAGTGTTACGTCGCGATCCTGTGAATGATTTACGAGTAGAATCATGGAAGTAATCTAAAAACTTGAGACATGGGGAACTATATTGGTTTCTCATGTCTCAAAATGATAACAATATAAGTAAAAAGGTATATAAGAAATGAAAAAAGAAAAATCTCTGATCTTGTCTATAAATATACCAATAAAATGGCTTCTTGAACGCACCTATATGGCCGCTGATGCCATGAAATATACAAACGAAGTCGATTTCTCACTCGGAGATATTATCTTGCCTTCAGGAAGCGAAAATGTACCAGTTCTTGTTTCACCTGCTAAAAGAAGTGATTATGGCTTGATGACAATTAATGGTTTACAACACACATTATTTGCTGAAACCTCTTTATCACAATCAGAATTTAATGCAATCTCCCAAGTAGATGCAACTCCGATAGAAAATCTGGCAGATCCAACCTCCGAAGTCTTAGCTATTCAGGCAAATAAAGTTTACCTGTTCAAAACAGCCAATGGAAAGAAAGGATTGATTTGCATACAAAAAATAACAGCAAAAACTGGTACTATCGAAGTCTCACCGGATAATTGGGTAGAAAACACTAAATACTCATGGGTACAATTACTGACTAAAACCGTGGCGAAGTAAAGCTCCCATTCAAGATACTTTCTCCAATGATCGTATCATAGAATAATTAGAAGAATAGAGAAGTTCTTGGTTTCTACGAGCTTCTCTATTCCTGTTTTCTCAATTAGAAGAAAGAAGAAATCTATCATTCTACCATTTTTTTTCCTTTATTGATTAGTATTTTTCCTTCCTTCTCTGATATCTTCCCTACTTTTGCGAAAAGTCATCATGAAAAACTGAAGTTAATTAAATCACAATAATTATGAATCTGAAAAAAACATTTACCCTGGCTGGGAGCCCTACTCCCCATTGCTAACACACAAAGCAGAAACCAAACCTAATGTAGTAATTATCTATATCGATGATATGGGTATCGGTGACATAGGTTGTTATGGAGGTAAATTCGTTCCTACTCCCAATATTGACAAGTTAGCACAGGACGGACTATTATTCAACCAATATTACTCTTCTGCGCCGGTTAGCTCTCCATCCCGCTGTGGATTAACCACAGGTCTCTTTCCTCTTGAAGTGGGAATCAACACTTTCCTGAACGACAAAGCTGCTAATAAGAGATGCGAACAACGTAATTTCCTGGATGATAAGTTGCCTTCAATGGCGCGTGCTTTCCAAAATGCAGGTTACTCAACAGGACACATCGGAAAATGGCACATGGGAGGCGGACGCGACGTACATAACGCTCCTTCTATTAAAAATTATGGTTTTGACGAATATATATCGACGTATGAAAGTCCGGACCCGGAACCGGCAATCACTGCTACGAACTGGATATGGTCGGCCAAAGACAGCGTAAAACGCTGGAGACGTACCGAATACTTTGTAGATAAAAGTATTGAGTTTGTAAAAAAGCATAAAGGCGAACCTTTTTTCCTGAATCTATGGCCGGATGATATGCATACCCCTTTGGTACCGGAATTTAAGCAAAAGGGAAAGAAAAAGCTGGGAAACACAAGAAGCATTTGCTCCTGTACTAGCGGAGATGGACAAACAACTCGGACGTTTCATCAAAACCCTGGATGAGTTGGGAGTGGGAGAAAATACAATCATTATTTTCACTAGCGACAATGGTCCTGCACCCAGCTTTAAATCTGTACGTTCCGCTTATTTGAGAGGAACTAAAAATAGTCTTTATGAAGGTGGGATCCGTATGCCGTTCATCGTTAGATATCCAAAGAAAATTAAAGCCGGACAGGTAAATAACGAGTCTGTATTATGCGCAGTAGATTTATATCCGACTTTTGTGTTCTATAGCCGGAATCAAAACAGAAAAAGGTTACAAAGGCGATGGACAGAACTATTCAAAAGTTCTTCTCGGTAAATCGGAAGCCAAACGCAAGACCGATTTAATGTGGGACTTCGGACGAAACAAACATTTTGGCTTTCCAGGGAACCCTTATGACAGAAGCCCCCATTTAGCTATACGCAGTGGAAAATGGAAATTATTAGTGAACGGTGACGGAAGCGATGCGCAATTATATGATATGGAAAGGATAAGTTCGAAAAGAATAATATCGCAAATGAGCATCCTGATTTGGTTGCCAAGTTGAGCAAGAAAGTATGTAAATGGTTTGCGGAAAACAAAGATAAAGGAAAAGAGTAATACAGTGAAAACAAATTATAAACCAATATTAAACTTATGAATTCTAAATTTTACTATTACCGACCGCCTTGATGGTTGCTGGACATTCTGCAGCAGAGGCCAAAGGAAAAAAGTCCGATCAAAGACCCAATATCTTGGTAATTCTTGCAGATGACCTTGGCTATTCCGATCTGGGATGCTATGGTAGTGAAATTCATACTCCTAATTTGGATAAACTGGCACAAGAAGGAGTACGCTTTAATCATTTCTATAACACCAGCCGGAGTTGTCCGACGCGTGCTTCCCTGTTGACGGGACTTTACCAGCATCAGGCAGGAATCGGACGTATGACCTTCGATGACCACCTGCCGGGTTACCGGGGAACACTCTCACGCAATGCCGTTACCATTGCAGAGGTATTGAAAGAATCAGGATATGCTACCAGCATGGTAGGTAAATGGCACATCGCAGAAACTCCACTACGCAAAGACCAACGCGAATGGCTCGCACATCACGTATACCACGAAACCTATTCTGATCTTTGTCATTATCCGGTGAATCGCGGATTTGATACCCACTATGGTACTATCTACGGAGTAGTAGACTATTTTGACCCATTCAGTCTGGTAGAAGGTGAAGTACCCGTGAAAGAAGTACCCGACGGATATTACATCACACAGGCGCTTTCAGACCGTGCAGTGAAAGAAGTGAAAGAGTATGCCAAAGACGATAAACCATTCTTTATGTACTTGGCTTATACAGCACCGCATTGGCCGCTGCATGCACTTCCTGAAGATATTGGAAAATACAAGGATACCTATAAAGTAGGTTGGGAAGCCATTCGTAATGCACGTTACGAACGTCAGAAACAGCTTGGTATATTCCCTAACATGGATAATTTCCTGTCTGATAGACAGTTCAAAGATAAATGGGAAGACAATCCACATGCTGAATGGGATGCTCGTGCCATGGCTGTTCATGCTGCCATGATCGACCGTATGGACCAGGGAATAGGACAAGTAATCGATGCTTTGGAAAAGACAGGACAACTTGAAAATACACTGATTTTATTCCTTTCCGACAATGGATGCAGCAATGAAGATTGTCAGAACTACTCTCCAGGAGAAAATGACCGTCCTGATATGACACGTAAAGGGGAGAAAATGGTTTATCCTCATAACAAAAAGAAGTGCTGCCTGGACCGGAAACAACTTATGCTTCACTGGGAGCACGCTGGGCAAACGTAGCCAACACACCGTTCCGCTTTTGGAAAGCCAAATCTTATGAGGGAGGAATCTGTACTCCGATGATTGCCCACTGGCCAAAAGGTATCAAGAAGAATGTCGGCAAAACGACTCCCGAAATCGGACATGTGATGGACATCATGGCTACTTGTATCGATATGGCAGGCGCCACTTATCCTACCAAATACAAAGGAAATGACATCATTCCATTGGAAGGCAAGAGTCTGGTTCCTATCTTCAAGACCGGACATCGTGAAGGACATGACTACCTTGGATTCGAACATTACAATGAACGTGCATTCCTCTCTAATGACGGTTGGAAACTGGTTCGTCGGGAGAAAACGCTAAATGGGAATTATACAACCTGAATGAGGACCGGAGCGAAATGCATAATCTGGCAGCACAATACCCTGAAAAAGTAGCTGAAATGACAAAGGCTTACGAAGCATGGGCTAAACGTTGCATGGTAGAACCTTACCCGGGACAAAAAAAGAAATAAAGCCTACTCAATTAATTAGAAAGAGCACTCGATTAATTATTTTATATTTGACTCCTATCGGAAAATATCCAATGATATTGCACGACAGGAGTTTTTTTATATGCTTTTATCCATTCTTTATCAGGCCTCACCTGAAATCGGAGGCTGACCTGTATATTCCTTAGGCAGTACACCATATTGCGCTTTAAAACATTTCGCAAAATAAGAAGAAGAAGTAAATCCTACCTGCGCTGCCACTTCAGAAATCCGGGTACCGCTCACAATCAGTTCAGCAGCTCTATTCATACGAAGTGTCTTCAAATAATCATTAGGAGACATTCCCGACAAAAGCCTTTATCTTCCGATAGAAATTAGAACGACTCATATTCATCTGTTCCGCCAAAGTATCTATCGAGAAGTTCTCATCCGCCAACTGTTCGGCTATTACTCCCTGTATCTTAGCTATAAACTCACAATCCTTTTGAGACATCGCAAAATCCGTTGTCGAAACAGCAACCGTATCTCCTGCCAAGCTCACCATCAATTTATGGAAAGACTGCCTCAACTTCAACAGATTCTCGATCTGCATATGGAGCTGTTTAACAGAGAATGGTTTCTCAACATATACATCCGCTCCACATTCAAGTCCTTCGACTTTAGACTCCAAAGTGGTTTTCGCCGTCAACAAAATAACCGGAATATGTGAATAAGAGATTTCAGACTTCACCTTACTGCAAAGTTCCAGCCCATCCATCTCCGGCATCATTACGTCACTCACTATCACATCCACATTTTCCTTCGCAAGCACTTCAAGTGCTTCACGACCGTTGGAAGCCCTCAACACACGGAACCATGCCGCCAATGACTCACGAGTCAGATTCAGCAAATCAACATTATCCTCATCCAACAGAACTGTGAAATTCTTTCCAGCATACTCCGAAGAGATCGTTTCAGAAGCATCTGCATGCTCCGGGGATATTTCTACAATATCGCCCATTTTTTCCGTCTCCCACTCTTTGAACGGAAGAGACAGTATAAACGAAGAACCACCTCCAACATTATCTTCCAGACGCAAATCTCCCTGATGAGCTTCTGCCAAAGATTTCGCAAAAGCCAATCCGATGCCAGTGCCTACTGCTGTGGCCACCTTTATCGTCAGGCAGTTGATAGAAAGCCTCAAATATCTTTTGTTTCTGTTCATTTGGTATTCCGGGACCATCATCGTTCACTTGTATCTCATATCCCCCATCAGTGACAAGCAGCTTCAAGTCAATACGCGCATGCGCATATTTGATGGCATTTCCCATCAGATTGACAAGAATCTTACTTAATTTGTCCTTATCCACCGTAGACACCAGCTCTTGTTCGGGCACGATCAGTTGCAAATCAATACCTTTTAATTCAGCAGGGCTTGTAAACTGATTATAAACGTCACTGACAAGTTCTTTAATATCACTCTTTTTCAGATTCAGATGTAGCGTACCACTCTCCATTTTCTGAAAATCAAGCAATTCATTAGTAATCCCCAACAGATAATTTACATTCTTATCTATCACAGACAAATACTTGAGATCTTTTCCTTCATGCTCTTTCTCTAATAATTTCTCCAAAGGAAGCCGTATCAAACTAAGCGGAGTACGTATCTCATGTACCAGATTGATGAAAAAGCTAATCTTCGACTTATAAACTTCCTGTTCCTTGGCAGTCTGGTATTTTTCCATCCGCCGTTTATATTTGCGTTTAACACGGAGGTTCCATCGCCAAGCCATCCAGCCGATCCATCCCAACAGCATGAGCACATAAACGAAGTAAGCAAAGGTACTACGCCACCAGGGAGGAGTAATCACCACCTTTAAAGTGGTAGTATTCTCGTTCCACTGACGATCATTATTAGAGCCTCTGACTTCGAACAAATACTCACCGGGAGGCAAATTGGTGTAAGAAGCCATATTGTTATCGGTATTCAGAATCCACTCCTTGTCCACTCCCCGAAGTATGTAAGAATACCGGTTCTTCCCCGGGTCTTCAAAACTAAGAGCGACAAAACGAATAGAGAAGCTATTGTTTTCATAAGATAAAGTCACCTTATCAGCCATATAAAGCGGTTTATCCAACTGAAGCAGTTTCTTCACCTCCTGCTCATCGGTTTGATAAGGTAACCGGATATCGGTCACATAAACCGGAGGAATATATTTGTTATCTATAAACTGTTCCGGCTGGAATACATTAAAGCCATTGATCCCACCAAAATACAATTTTCCTTCGGATGATTTCAATGAAGACCGGGCTATAAATTGATTCCCTTGCAAGCCGTCATTAATCGTGAACTGGCGGAAATGATCTTTGGTAACAGGATTAATCTTAAAAATTCCGGCATTGCTGGATACCCAGAAATCACCTCCCTGATCTTGCTCAATCGCATAAATAACCTTGTTAGGTAATAAAGTATTATGCGGGTCAAACTCAATGAATCTTTTCTCTTTAGCATCAAAAGAACACAGTCCTCCCCCATTCGTTCCAAACCACATGGTTCCTTTCGTATCTTCAAATAAAGTAATGACCGAATTACTGGTGATCGTAGTCGAATCTTCCCGTTCATGCTGATAATGTTTCCAATGAGCATTCATTGTATTGTAAGAAAACACACCACTATTGGAAGTCGCAATCCAGAGATGATTGTACATATCCTCATAGATATCGACAACAGAAACCATTGAACCGACACTTGTGATGGTCATAAAGTTATCTCGAGCAGCGTCATAACGACACAATCCCCAACTCGTTCCTACATAAATTTCTCCTTTTCGTCCTTTATAAATACACAACACATCGTTGCTACAAATCGTATTGGGGATTCCACGAGAATGAGTATAGGCTTTCACTGCCCCTGTGCGTAAATTGATAACCCGTATTCCTCCGGCATAAGTACCGATCCACAAATAGTCGCCATCCAGCATTAGAGAACGAATGTCATACTTTTTGATTTTTAGTTCCTCCTATTGCATAAGGAGAAAGTTCCCGGGTAACAGCATTGAAAAAATACAAACCGCTTTGAGTTCCAATCCAGATATTCCCATCTTTATTCTCACAGAAAGGAGCAACAACCTCCCCCGCTCCCCGGCACTCCGGACAGATAGGCAGGCGAATAATAATCAAAACGTTTAGTCTGCTTGGACATATAGTTAATCCCACCCAAATTGGTCAACACCCAAAGAGCCCTTCGGCATCCCACATCATTCCATTGATAGTCTGATCGCTCAAACTTCTCGGATCGGCGGGATTATCCGCCCGCTGAAATGTGTTTGTATTTTGATCGAACAGATAAAGCCCGTTATCCGTTCCTACCAACAGCTCTTTATCCGTATACTTCAACAAACAATGAACAGCTCCGAAATTAAACGCCGAACCACTGTAATTGTCTATAGCTTCAGTTCGTTCATCCAAACGGCTCAATAGATTACTTCCCGCACCAATCCAAATATCTCCATCGATATTCTGAATACAGTTCACTTTATAACTATCGGAAGCATTTATATCTAATGAGATTTCATACGTCCGGAGAAACTTGCCGTTTTCGTCAAAGCACAAAAGTCCTTCCTGTAAGGAAGATATATAGACCCTCTTCCGATCAGCGCTCTGACAGAGGTCCCATACAAAAGACGTCTGAACACTATTTTGAGTCAGCACCTCTGTTTTCGGATCATAAATAAAAAATCCCTGTCCCAAAGTCGCAATCCAGATAAGACCGTTTTCCGTCTTGATAATCTTTTTAATCTCACTGCTGATATACACATTATACTGCGTCGTTTTATCAAAGTAAGAGAAACGATCGGTATCTCGGTCATAAATATAAAGTCCGGAGTTTGTTCCAACCCAGAGATTCTTGTCCACCTCTATCAAGGCTTCTACAAAATTGTTTTCTAATGAGAACTTTTCGTTGAGAACATTCCGATACACTTTATTGCCCCGCCCGTCATAACGGTTCAATCCATCACTGGTACCCAACCAGATAAAGCCATAACTATCTTGAAGGGCGCACCACACGGTATTATGAGACAATCCATCTTCTACCTGATATTTCTTGAACGAAAAATAAGGAGACGCGGATAGTGTTCCGGTCCAGAAGATCAGTAAGCATATTAGTATTTTAGTTAACTTCATTCTACGTGTTTTTTATTCAATTATCGGTTCAGCCAAGGTTCAGGATTCAACTTTTCTTTCTCCCTACGCAACTGGAAGTGCAATACCGTCCGTCCATTATCCGTGCCGTCAGAAAAGACCTGACCGATGGATTGCTTCGTCTTCACCGTATCACCGGCTTTGACGGAGGCAGAAGAAAGATTGCAATAAACAGAAATATAATTGCCATGACGAATGAGGACATTAAATAATCCGTTCAATTGGAACACAGCCGCCACCTTCCCATCAAAAATGGCACGCGCCTGTGCACCCAGTTTTCCCTGAATATCAATACCCTTGTTATCCAGTTTCACGTTGCGCAAACCCTCTACGGCATATTGTCCGTAACGGCTGGTGATAATATAAGCACCGGATATAGGCATTGGCAATTTCCGCGATTCGCGGCAAAGTTACCCGACAATTCCCGATCCGCCTTACTCATTGTATAAGCCTCAAGAGGTTTCGATTTGGCGGCCGTTTCCGTTGCAGTAGATTTTCCCTCCTTGTTTTCCTCTTTCTTACGGGCAGCCGCTTCACGACGAGCTTCTTCCTGCGCACGCTTACGGGCACGCTCTATTTCTTCCGCAATTAATTTATCGATGCGGGCATTCAACTGATTGGCTTCCCTGCGTTTTTTATTTATCTCATTCTGCAACCCTTTCTGCTTCTTTTTGCAGATTAGTCACCAACGTGCGTTTCTCTTTTTCCTGCTCTTCCAACTTCACCTTTTCGTTCTCACGTTCTTGCAGCAGGTTTTCTTTGGCGGCTTTCACTTGCTGACGTTCCGCTTTCTTCTTGCGTATCTGCTCCTGTTTCTTTAGGATTTCTTCCCTTGCAGACGTTGATAAGTGGCATATTCACGAACATATCGCATACGCCGATAAGTCTGCCCCAGATTTTTGCCGAAAAAAATAAACATGAGCTTCTCCTCTATCGACTTATTCTTATACAAGTACTGGACAGAAGCTTCATATTTCTTCTTTTTATCTTTCAAATCCTTCTCCAGCCCGTGCAACTGACGCTCCAATGAAGCCAACTCACGCTGGATAGCCTCCACATCATTGTTGATAGCCATGATATAGCGTTTCCGCTCTTCAATCTGTCCGGTCAACACAGCCAGACTATTCAACTGGCTTCCCACATCTTTCTTTGTATCCTTCAATATAGATTCCGATTCGGCAATCTGTTTTTGCAGCGCACCGCGTTTACTTTCCAGCTCACGAATCAACTTGTTCGATTGAGCGAAAAGAGGAACTGCCAACCAAAGGCAACTGATTAGAATAACAAAGAAACGTTTCATCATAATAAAGCTACCAGCATTTTTACTAATTCTTCCAAAGGAATCTGGTTGTATTTGGACGTCAGTTCCGTCGGAGTCATCGAAAACTCTTGTGTGGAAAACTCATAAAGTTGGACTTTTGCCTTTTCTAATGAAGGAATTCCTATATCTTTTCCTGTCAGCTCTGTCTTTCCACTAGGAAGAGAGGCATCCATCAATATCTTTTCCAAACGGGAAAACTCCACATTCTTCGACAATACATTTTTCAATTCAGCTTTAGTGGCACGAACAAAGCGTTTATTCATCCTGTCTACCAATAAAACTTCATCGGGAGTAACTTCTATACGTGCTACTTCCGTACGCAGAATAGGCATCAATAAGGAGATTTGTACCCGCTCATGAGTTTTCATCTTCATGGTTCCCCCTACAGACATACTTCCCTTCTTGCTGGGAATAGTCAACTGAAGCTTGGAAGCCAGGTAACTGGATGTCGGAGCCTTTGTCGAAGTCTTAGTTTCCGAGGTTGCCAAGTGCTTCGAACTCTTACAGCCGGCCAACACCACTACCACCAACAACAGTAGATAAATGATTCTTTTCATTCCGCAATATATTTCTTCTTCTCTATTTTCTGTTTCAACGTTTTCGACTCGCTACCCATTTCCAGTGCCTTCTTCCAATATTTCAACGCACCTTCCACATCGCCGGTCATAAAATAAATATCTCCGCAATGCTCCACAATCACATCGCTCTTCTCGCCGTCGTTCTTCATTGCATTATCAATATAGATACGGGCTTCGGCATAGTTTCCCTTTTCAAAAAGAATCCATGCATAAGTATCGAGATAGGTCGAATTATTAGGTTCGGCTTTCACCGTTTTATAACTCATCTCCTCCGCCTTGTCCAAGTCACGACGTTCCACAGACAGATAATAAGCATAATTGTTCAATGCTCCAATATTGGAAGGATTGTACACCAAAGACGAATCGTAAGCAGCGTATGCCTCCGCCATCTGTTTCTTGGTATGATAAATGTCTCCCATGATTGAATAGAAACCGAAATGACTTCTTTTTCTGGTATCGGCAGTTACATGTTCCAATGCTCTGCTGCAAACACTCAATACACTATCCGTCTGTTCTGCCTGATGATAAGCAATAGCCAGATAATAATAAAGTTCCAACGCATCGGGAGTGGCTTCAATACCCGGTTCACAGACTTTGATAATTTGCTTGTAGTCTTCCTTCTTCACCGCCGCACTAACCAGCATCAAACGGGCCGCCTTATTGGTAGGGTCCAGATCAACCACCTGCTCCAATACCGGCACAGCCTCTTGTTCCATATTCTTCGACAACAGGTATTGAGAATAAAGCATCGGAATCTGCGGATCATCCAGATCCTGCTTCATCATCCGGTCGAACAAGGCAATCACTTGAGTACTATCTTTGGCAGACGACTGTTCGTTTTCCACAATCACCTGTCTCATAACACTGATTTTGGTATCCGAAGTCACCTTCTTATTCAGCAATAAAGTATCCAACTGCTGTTGATACAACTCTTTCTGTCCGGTCTGTTCATAATAAGAAGCCATTGAAAAAAAGAGCCATCGGATTGTCAGGCTCTACCGCCAGGACCTTCTGATATGCATCGTATGCTTCCTGCTTTTTTTCCATTCTGAAGATACACATCTCCCAATATCACCTGATAACGCATATCCATCGGATATTCCTGTACCAGACTTTTCTATTTCTTGAAATGCCTTCTTATCATCTTTCATCTGAAGATAAATACGGAATTTCTCCATAGAAAGCTGCTCATTCTTACCCAAGCGTTTCTCTAAACGATTCAATGTAGAAATGACATCATTATACTTCTCCTGGCGACTGTAAATATCAAGAAGGCTGAACAAAGGGTCCTGTTTCGACGGGAAACGGGTCACCATCTTCTCAAGCAAAGCCGCAGCCTTATCCAATTCATTTTGTTGCTGGTACAAACTGACCAATCCCTGACTATACCAATAGTTATCAGGCGCAAAAGCCACTGCCTGCTCCAAAGCAACCTGACCTTGCGGCACCTGGCGAAGGAACATATAATATTGCGATATTTCATAAAGCGCAGAAGAAGCAGTGGGGTTGATATCCAGACAATGCTGTAGCAATCCAAATGCCGCATCATACTCATTCTTTCCTTTCATCCGCATGGCTTCTAAAAAAAGTAGTCATATTTACGCTGTTGTTCAGCAGAAAGCAATGTTTCCTTCATCAAAGAAGCTCCATCTGCTTTCGCTGTTGTTTTTGCTGTACGCACAGACCGGATTCCCCCACATGAAGTGAGCATCAATACCGTCACGAACAGCCATCCTATTTTTATCTTCATTCTATTTTCTCCATTAAGCAT
>VOFH01000306.1_pt1 | contig 48000 bp, 61 predicted proteins | sample 5384091 | NCBI WGS metagenome assembly VOFH01 (sample SAMN12384727, study PRJNA508395) | human gut metagenome | isolation source: healthy gut G | host: Homo sapiens
TAACCTCATCCTGTCCTTTGAGGGAGTGCGATATTGCAGCGGCCTGATACATACGGATTTTTTTCCTGCTTTCCACGTGTGAGGTTGTCCTTTAGAGTATCCACATTGTCCACTGTAGGCTTTGTGTTTGCCATGCACACAACAGTTGTGAAGCCACCCTTTGCGGCCCGGTGTGGATATCCTCCTTGTATGTGAAGCCCGGATCACGGAAATGCACATGTGTGTCGATAAGTCCCGGTCCGACAATCATTCCGGATGCATCTATTATTTCTTCTTTTTCAGTTGCAGCAGCGTCTGACGCATATGAGATGTCAGGTGCTATTTTTACTATTATCCCATCTTTTACAAGTATATTCATCTGTTCGTAGAGACCTGAAGCAGGGTCTGCTACAATACCGTTTTTTATTATCATGATAATCCTCCTGTAGATTGTACTTATTTTCTGATACTATCCCATTTAAGTAAATGGTATAGTTATATAGTATAATGAAGCACGTACGTAATTTGTTCAAATAAATTTCGTAACTGTTCAGTGCCTTCATAGAATCAGCTGCGTGGCCGCAATCATAATCGTCTGTATATATGGACAATAGAAAATTTAATAGATATAATATGATTTAAGGGATCCTGAATTGGATACCTTTTGACCCTCACATCATTTTACTAAGTAGGAGTAGCTGAAACTGCAGAAATCCTCTAAAAACAGCTCCTAAAATTCAGCCCAAAAGCCGGAAAAACCCAGGAAAAAAAGTAGCTGAAATTGCAGAAATCTCCAAAACAGCACCCAAAATCCAGCCCAAGAGCCGGAAAAGACCCGGGAAAAAGTAGCTGAAATCACTATGAGGCTGTAAAAGCAGCAGGATACGAGGTATTTATTGAGCCGAAGGATATAGAAATCGCATCAACACCGGTATTTCCGGCGCGCATAGCATTCTGCAAGGGACCACTTGGCGAGGAAATCGAGCTGTTTGAGGAAAAGTGATAGGACGTATTAATGGTTTTACAGGGGTATTATGCTATGGGAAAAACTCCAATTAAGCACACGCTTGCAGGCTATATTATAAAAAAACAGATACCGAAGGATACCGGTCAGGAAAACTAACCGGAGAAAAACATTTGAACAAAATAACAGAAATGATGGAATTTGTTGGCGGACGCCGGAAACTAATCGATCAGGCAAGGTTCATAGAGAATAATACACAAGCAGGCCACGATGGGAAGATAAGAATTAGTTGGATTCAAGTCAACAGTGATATTAAAAAAATTGATTGTGATGTCAGCAGCATACCGGAGCTGTGTAGGCTTGAGGGTGTTGAGGATTCAAGAGCAAAACAGCTATTTAAGTGTATCAATGCTATAACAAGAATAAAGGCGCCGGTGTGTGAGCGTGTTTTTAGTGCAAAGGTTTTTAATGATTCAAAGAAATTTGAAAAATGCTATCGACAAAAGATGGTATCAATTCTGACTAAATATTCTCCATATTATGAGAAGGATATGGAGGATTATGATACAGAGGGAGAGGAAGATGATGCCAAAGAGGATAAAAAGAAGTCGGGGCTTGAAATTTTGAAGATGCATGGCATTATGTCATATGCACAGACAATGGAATGGAAGGGACCATTGTCATATAGAATTGATGATACATGTGTTATTGATACGTCAAAGCAGATTTATGGAACCATTATTAATACGCAGACACTTGAGCATGCAAGTCCGGTTTCGCTTGCAGGATGCAAAAGAATTATGACCATAGAAAATAAGGCTAACTATGAAAGTATGCAATATGATGAGAATACCTTGTATATTTTTTGTCATGGTTATTTTACTCCTAAGGAAGTGTATTTTCTAAAGAAATTAAGCCTTATTGTATCTAAGGAATGTGAGTTCCTCCATTGGGGAGATATGGATTTTGGAGGGATAAGCATATTCTTGTTTATTAAGGATAGAATTTTTGAAAAACTAATGCCTTATAGAATGGGGGTAGCGGATTTTGAGAAAGCATTAAAAAAAGACGCGGGAATACCACTTAAGGCTTCAACTAGGGAAAAACTGGAAAAAAAGGACGCAGGATTGCTTGCTGAATTAAAAGAAGCAATTCTTGAATCGGATAAAACAATAGAGCAGGAAAGGCTCTTATGAGGCTGATTCGGAAAACTCTAAATACACATATATATTTGACAAATTATTAGAATGTGATTCATACGCACAGCATACCTCCTTCGTGCATACAATAGCATGAAGGAGGTATGTTTGTATTATGAATCCATTTAAAATGAGGCCGGAGAGAACCGGCGATTTATTTGTTGACTGGGAGAAATTCTGGGTAAAACCATATAACAAAAATGAGGTAAATCCGTATACAAGGACGAGAATCATATTGATGAATGGTACAGAATTTGAAAATGTGTGGTTTTCACATCAGTTTTCAAGAAGCGTAGGTGATGATGAGCTTAGACGAAAGCTTGCATACATCAGGAAAAGTGAGCAACAGCAGCAGAAAATATTCACACATTTAAAGCCGGCAGATGAGTCGGCATTGGAGCACACCATAGGCTACGAGCAGCTTGCGGTTGACCTGACTGCTCATCTTGCAAAACGAGTAAATGACAAAAATATTAAGTCTGCGCTCGATTTTGCCTTGCTCGAGGACTTTGATCATTTGTACCGTTATGCAGATTATCTTGATTTTACCACAGGTGAGCACGCAGAGAAGCTTGTCGGAGGCTATACGGAAATCACACCGGGCAGACCGACTATTTCACACCACAGGCATCCATATGATTCAATACGATATCCGATGACGGATAAATGCCCTGCGACAATGGATGTGCTGGCTGCAAACGTAATCACAGCAGCAGAACAGCAGACTATGAACTACTATATGAACACAGCGGCGCTTTGGCCTGATGAGATGGGACGCAGACTTTATCAGGAAATCGGAATGGTCGAGGAACAGCATGTCACACAGTATGGCAGCCTGTTGAAGCCATGCATGAGCCGCCTTGAAAATCTTCTTGTGCATCAGTATGTCGAGTGCTGGCTGTATTGGAGCTGTTATGAAACGGAGACGGATACAAGAATACGTGGCATATGGCAGTTTATGTTTGAACAGGAGCTTAAGCATCTGCATATTGCACTTGAGCTGCTAAGACAGTACGAGAAAAAGGATTGGCAGGAGGTCATCCCTGACGCTGAGTTCCCGGCTCCTCTTGTGCTGGAGAGCAATATTGAGTATGTCAGGTGTGTGCTTGGCAGTACGGTAAACGATACAGCATGTCGTGAAAGGTATGTGGATGTAAGAACCAATGCTCCTGAAACATTTATCAGATATCAGCGCCTGGTCAATGACCCGGTAAGAAATGTAATGAGCCATACATTTATTGAGGATTATATCCGCAAAAACGGGGAGGATTATCGCTTTGAGGTGGCGCCAAATCCGGTGCCGGAGCTTCGTGACCGTACAAAGGATAATATATGTGTGGGAAGACAGCCTCTTTGCAGGAATCGGTATTAGAAGCCGTTTTATATGTCATCTGTGGTATGTGATACCCGGCCCTGACGTTTTGTCAGGGCATTGCTGTGCAAAGAAGTATAACTCGATTGTATCTAAGCTATGGAGTAGCTTGTACTCGTTGCTGGTCACACTGTTAGGTGTGAACAGTAACGAGTAAGGCTCACAGAAGCCGGTTGACGAAATTATATAGGTGTATTAAACTGTAATCGGGTTAGAGAAGACTAATTACATACAGTTGTTTTACATTAAGTGGTTTTGAATATTCAGTTACTGCAAAATGATATATGAAACGATGTAAGAAATAATATGTTGTATAATAAAATATTCAAACTTCCCATATTTTTTTTTCTTCGGAACAACGGTATACTCTCCGGTAAATATAGTTTTATATATGGGAAGTTTGTGTAAAATAGAAAAACAGCAGAATAGGAGGCAACCATGATTACATCAACCATATTAGGTTTATTAATACCATTTATAGGCACGTCGCTCGGTGCGGCATGTGTACTTTTTATGAAAAATGAGCTTTCCGTAAAGACCACAAAAATGCTCAGTGGCTTTGCAGCAGGCGTAATGATTGCGGCATCAGTCTGGAGTCTTCTGATTCCGGCACTTGATCAGTCACAGAGCCTTGGAAAAATGCAGTTCGTCCCGGCGGTAGCAGGCTTTATGCTCGGAATGTTTTTCCTATTGATACTGGATACAATCACACCACATATGCATCTCGATAATTCAGTCGAGGGTCCAAAGAGTAACTTCAGCAGACAGACAATGATGGTGCTTGCAGTTACATTACATAATATACCGGAGGGCATGGCAGTCGGAGTGCTCTACGCAAGCTGGATATCAGGAACCACCACCATCACGAGGGCAGCAGCCCTTTCACTGGCAATCGGAATAGCCATACAGAATTTCCCGGAGGGCGCAATCATATCCATGCCATTACATAGCACAGGAAGCTCAAAGCTAAGAGCCTTTGTATACGGAGTATTGTCGGGAATAGTCGAGCCGATAGCGGGAATACTTACGATACTTGCCATCGGAATAATAGAGCCGGTGATGCCGTACCTGCTAAGCTTCGCCGCCGGAGCCATGATATATGTAGTCATAGAAGAACTCGTGCCGGAAATGTCAGAGGGAGGTCACTCAAACCGCGCCACCATAGCATTTATGGTGGGCTTCTGCCTCATGATGACACTCGATGTGATGCTGGGCTAGGCCAGAGCAAACCCTCGCAAAGAGCAAGAAAATCCAAGCGATCCCGCGGCAACAGCCGAGGGGAAAGCGTAAAAGAATAGCAAACACGCACAGAGCGAGCCCGCGGCAACAGCCGAGTGGAAAGAGTAAAAGAATAACAAGCACGCACAGAGCGAGCCCACGGCAACAGCCGAGGGCAAAGCGACAAGAAGGTAAATAGAGCCACAGCGTGAGGAACCCGGGCGGCAGGCACACACAGGCTCGGGAGGGCGAATAGCGAAGCTGCCTAGATACTGTAGAAATTATGCCCACGAAGCACAGAAATGCCCAGCCATGGACGGCTGGGCAAACATATCAAATAGCACTTTTATGAAAACGCAAGCTTGACACTATGCTGTCAAGCTATGCGCCATAACCTATATTTTATGCAATTTCAGCCCCATGCATCTTCTGATGCATTAAAAATGGCTGAAATTGCTACTGGTCACGCTTTTTGTGACCGGTAGTATGCGCCATGGACGGCGCATAAAAGCCGGTTTCGTCAAGCAAAGAAACCCTGCAAGCATAATTTCGTACAGAATCTTGGCAGCGTAGCGTAGCCCACCAGAGCCTGTGAGTGCCTGCCGCCCGGGTTCCGTACTATAGCCAATCCCCCACAGCAATTCAAATGAATTGTGAAAAACTGTGAAAAAAAGGGAAAATTCTTCCCGAATTATTTGGAAATTTTTAATAAAACGCAAACAAAAATAAAATAAAACTAAACATCCCCAAAACGCAATAGAAAAACTGCACAAAAATAAAAACATAAATTGTTGAAAATGTATAAAAAGCTAACTAAAAAATGTGAAACTTTGCCAGCCAAACAATATAAAAACGAAACGTTGACTTTATAAAACGATGTGACTAAAATCAAGTACAACGATAGTTGCTTCTTATTAAATCAAGACCAAACAAACATCAAAGGTCAGACAGAAAACATCTTGAGTTATTAAGAAACAATTTGCGTATCAAATTTCATATAGCAAAAAAGAAAGGAGGTAACGCAGATGGATGCTCTGGTAGATGGACTGTTAGAGGAACTCAATTGTGACGTGGTATTCAAGATACCGATATTCGGAGGCATACCCATATACGAGTCGGTAGTAGTCACATGGATAATAATGGCAGCGGTATTTTTACTGTGCTTTTTTCTCGGCAGAAATCTTTCAGTTGAAAATCCCGGACGCAGACAGGTAGCCGTAGAGGCAGGAGTCAAATTTCCTTAATGATTTCTTCAGTGAGACACTCGGAGAAAAAGGAAAGGATTACATACCATATCTGGCAACAGTAATCATCTATATAGGAATAGCAAACCTGATAGGCTTACTTGGCTTCAAACCGCCGACAAAAGATATGAACGTCACCGCAGCACTCGCTGTAATGAGCATAGTTCTTATCGAGGTGGCAGGAATCAGGGCAAAGGGCACCAAAAGGTGGCTTAAAAGCTTTGCAGAGCCAATGCCGGTAATACTACCTATCAATATCCTTGAGATCTTTATCAAACCATTATCGCTGTGTATGCGATTATTTGGAAACGTCCTTGGTTCATTTGTAATCATGGAGCTTTTAAAGATGGTCGTACCGGCAATCGTCCCGGCAGTATTCAGTTGTTATTTTGATATCTTTGATGGACTTATACAGGCATATGTATTTGTATTCCTGACAGGACTTTTCATCAAGGAGGCAACCGAGTAAGAAGACCTGATGAGGCATGAAACACCACATCATTTAATTTCACATCGTAAGCATGGAAAATGTAACCTTGCTTACAAAAGAAACAAAATAATTGCTAACCAAAAGAAAGCATATAAGCAAGAAAAGGAGAACACATTATGTCATCAACATTATTAGTAGCAATCGGAGCTGGAATCGCAGTATTAACAGGAATCGGAGCCGGACTTGGAATCGGTAAGGCAACAAGCAGCGCAGTAGACGCAATCGCAAGACAGCCGGAGGCTGAGAGCAAAATCTCTAAATCACTTCTTTTAGGATGTGCCCTTGCAGAGGCAACAGCTATTTACGGTTTCGTTATCGCATTACTTATCATCCTCTTCCTTAAATAATCAGGCAGCGTAACTGACAGTTACAACCAGATGAAACAGAAAGGAAGGTAGAGCAATGTTAAAAATTGATCCATGGAACATAATATGGACAGTAGTCAATCTGCTTTTCCTGTACTGGATATTTAAGAAATTCCTCTTTGACCGCGTGATGGGCGTGATCAATCAGAGAGACGAAATGATTCAGAAGCAGTTCTCGGAAGCAAAGAAGAGTCAGGACGATGCAGAAAGCTTAAAGAGCGACTATAAAAAGAAGCTCGAGAGTGCAAAGACTCAGGCAGACCAGATAATCCTCGATGCCAGGGCAAGAGCTGAGGCTGAGCAGGAGAAGGCTCTTGAGAGAACCAGACAGGAAGCAGACAGTATGCTTGAAAAAGCAAAAGCGGACATTGCTAGCGAGCAGGAGAAGGCAACAAAGGCCGCTGAGGCTGAAATTGCAAAACTTGCCATCTTAGCAGCGAGAAAGATTGTAAAGACAGGTGAAGCTAATGACACAGGCAGCAGTAAATAATGCAATAGTTTTGTACAGGCTGGCTGTAGAGCGTCGTGATGTGGAGGAAGCACAGAGAGTATACTTTGTGACAGAAAAGCTTGCACAGACGCTCGCAAATCCACTTATACCGCTGACCAAAAAGTATGACATCATAGAAAAGGTGTACGGATTTGAGAGTGAGCCAAAGCTTATCACAAGCTTCATAAAGGAAATGGTAAAGCTTGGATATGCCGCTGAAATGAATGAAATCTTTGAGGCATATTACAGATACTGGGATGAGAAAAACCATATCATAAGAGCTGAGCTTATCAGTGCAGAGGCCGCAACCGACGAGGAAGCAAATGACGCCAAGGCGCTGCTACAAAGCAAATATCCGGAATATGAAATATCCCTTACACAGAAAGTGGACGAAACACTTTTAGGTGGATATGTGATTAAGACTCTTAATACAGAGTATGACAGAAGCTACGAAGGAAAGCTTCGTGAGCTTGAAAGAAAATTGACCAGGAGGTGACCCCTGTGGGCGCAATCAGTGCAACAGACATAATCTCCATTATCCAGAGCGAGATAGAGAATTTCGACTTCGATACCGAGAGCCGTGAGACCGGCGAGGTAATCTACGTCGGCGACGGAATCGCCACAATATACGGCATCGACCATGCCATGTATGGTGAGATCGTAGTATTCGATAATGGAGTAAAAGGAATGGTTCAGGATATCCGTCAGAATGAAATCGGTGTAATCCTTTTCGGAAGAGACCACGGAATCCATGAAGGAACCAAAGTAGTAAGAACAAAGAAAAAGCCGGAATCCCTGTAGGCAAAGGCTTTATCGGCCGAATCATCAATGCTTTAGGTGAGCCTATTGATGGAAAGGGCGATATTAAAGAGGAAGATTACAGACCAATCGAGAATGAGGCACCGGGTATCGTGGACAGAAAGTCAGTAGATACTCCACTTGAGACAGGAATCCTCTCAATCGATTCAATGTTCCCAATCGGACGTGGACAGCGAGAGCTTATCATCGGTGACCGTCAGACAGGAAAGACATCAATTGCCACAGATACCATCATCAACCAGAAGGGCAAGGATGTTATCTGTATATATGTAGCAATTGGCCAGAAAGCATCAACAGTAGCAAAAATTGTGTCAACTCTGACAAAACACGGCGCAATGGATTACTCAATCGTGCTTTCATCAACAGCCAGCGATCCTGCATCACTGCAGTATATCGCACCATACGCAGGAACAGCCATGGCAGAGCATTTCATGCATCAGGGCAAGGATGTACTTATCGTATATGATGACCTTTCAAAGCATGCGGTAGCATATAGAGCACTTTCACTGCTGCTCGAGAGATCACCGGGACGTGAGGCATATCCTGGAGACGTATTCTATCTCCACTCAAGACTGCTCGAGAGATCAAGCCGTCTGAGCGATGAGCTTGGCGGAGGCTCAATCACAGCACTCCCAATCATCGAGACACAGGAAGGAGACGTATCAGCATATATCCCTACCAACGTAATATCTATCACAGACGGACAGATATTCTTAGAGAGCAACCTCTTCAACGCAGGTATGAGACCGGCCGTAAACGTAGGTCTTTCAGTATCCCGAGTTGGTGGAGCTGCCCAGACAAAGGCCATGAAGAAGGCATCAGGAAGCATCCGTATCGACCTGGCACAGTACAGGGAGATGGAGGTCTTCACACAGTTTGCATCAGACCTTGACGATGCCACAAAAGCACAGCTTGCACATGGAAAAGCACTTATGGAGCTTTTAAAACAGCCGCTTTGTCATCCGCTGTCACTGCATGAGCAGGTAATGACACTTATCATGGCAAACAATGGTGTGTTTGACACAATTGAGACAAAAGAGGTCAAGAAATATCAGGGCGATATCCTCTCATACATGGATCTTTCTTATCCGGAAATCGGACAGAAAATCGAAGAGAACAGAGCCATTGATGAAGAGCTCGTAAATAAAATCATGGATGCAGTAAAAGAGTATAAAGGGTAACAGGTAGTATTATGGCAAACACGAAGGAAATACAGGATCGAATAAAAAGTATCAATGATACGCTTAAAATCACAAATGCCATGTATATGATTTCTTCTTCGAAGCTGAAAAAGTCCAAAAAGATGCTGGCAGATACAGAGCCGTATTTCTTCACACTGCAATCAGAGATGAGCCGAATACTCAGGCATCTGCCTGATATGGAGGACATCTATTTCAAGACCAACGAGGATAAGCTGCCTGAGGACAGAAAGGTCGGATATATCGTAATCACAGCCGATAAAGGACTTGCGGGCTCATACAACCACAATATCCTGAAAATGGCTGAGGAGCACTTAAAGAATCATCCGAACCATTCACTTTTCGTACTCGGAGAGCTGGGACGTCATTATTTTGAACAGCGTGGAATTGAGATTGAAAAACAGTTCCACTACACAGTTCAGAATCCGACACCCAACCGTGCCAGAAATATTGCAGAAGAAATTTTGGAGCTATATCTACATAACGAGCTGGACGAAGTTTATATTATCTATACCAGCATGATAAATGCGATTCAGGAGGAAACACAGATGTCACAGCTTCTGCCACTGAAAAAGGCAGACTTCACTGTGCAGATTCCTATAGACATACCGAGGGAGGAACTGGCACTCAAGCCATCGCCTGAGGCAGTCATGGATCGTATCGTACCAAACTACGTTGTTGGATTTGTCTACGGTGCTCTTGTAGAGTCATTTTCATGTGAGCAGAACGCCAGAATGATGGCGATGCAGTCCGCATCAAACAGTGCGAGGGACATGCTTGCAGAGCTTGACATTCTTTACAACCGTGCCAGACAGGCAGCGATTACACAGGAGATTACAGAGGTAATAGCCGGTGCTAAATCGCAGAAGAAAAAGAGAAAGTAGGCTTTTTGATGAAAACAGGAAAAATTATCCAGGTTATGGGTCCTGTTGTCGATGTAGAGTTCGAGGATGAGAACCTGCCGGCAATCAGAGACGCACTAGAAGTTTTAAATGGTGACAAAAAAAGTGTGATGGAAGTCGCACAGCATATTGGAAATAATACAGTACGCTGTATCATGCTTGCTTCCAGTGAGGGACTTCACAGAGATATGGAAGTAACAGCCACAGGCGCCGGCATCAAGACACCTGTCGGAGAGCAGACTCTCGGCAGACTGTTCAACGTGCTCGGTGAGGCTATCGACGGCGGAGCACAGCCTGATACAGAAGAAAAGTGGGAAATCCACAGAGAACCACCAACATTTGAGGAGCAGAACCCTGCAGAGGAAATCCTCGAGACAGGAATCAAGGTCATCGACCTCCTTGCCCCATATGCAAAGGGTGGAAAAATCGGACTCTTCGGAGGAGCCGGAGTAGGAAAAACAGTCCTCATCCAGGAGCTCATCAGCAATATCGCAACAGAGCACGGCGGCTACTCAATCTTTACAGGAGTCGGAGAGCGTTCCAGAGAGGGAAATGATCTCTGGACAGAAATGAAGGAATCAGGAGTTCTGGAAAAAACAGCCTTAGTGTTCGGACAGATGAACGAGCCACCAGGAGCACGTATGCGTGTAGCTGAGACAGGACTTACAATGGCAGAGTATTTCAGGGATGAGAAGCACCAGAACGTGCTGCTTTTCATCGACAATATATTCCGTTTCACACAGGCAGGTTCAGAGGTTTCAGCACTTTTAGGACGTATGCCTTCAGCCGTAGGTTATCAGCCTACACTGGCTACTGAGATGGGTGAGCTGCAGGAGCGAATCGCATCAACAAAGAACGGTTCGGTAACATCGGTACAGGCCGTATACGTACCAGCCGATGACCTCACAGACCCGGCTCCGGCTACAACTTTCGCACATCTGGATGCCACAACAGTTCTTTCAAGAAAGATTGTTGAACAGGGTATTTACCCGGCAGTAGACCCGCTTGAGTCTACATCACGTATCCTCGAGCCTGATATCGTAGGCGAGGAGCATTACCAGGTAGCACGAAAGGTACAGGAGATTCTCCAGAAGTATAAGGAGCTGCAGGATATCATTGCAATCCTCGGTATGGAGGAGCTGGCAGATGAGGACAAGGTGCTTGTATACAGAGCAAGAAAAATCCGAAGTTCCTCTCACAGCCATTCCACGTAGCCGAGAACTTCACAGGTATCCAGGGTGTCTATGTGCCTGTAGAGGAGACTATCAAGGGCTTCAAGGCCATCATAGATGGTGAGATGGACGAGTATCCTGAGAACGCATTTTTCAATGTCGGAACAATCGAGGACGTCAAGGAAAAAGCAAAGACTATGCAGCAGTAAAAGCATAAGGAAGGACAAATCGTATGGCAACAAATACATTTTATCTAAAGGTAATAGCTGCTAACAGAGTGTTTTACTCAGGAAGATGTCGTTCCATAATAGTCCCTGAGTTCGATGGAGAAGGAAATCCTCGCCCACCACGAGGATATGGTCATAGCCGTCGATGAGGGCGAGATGAGATTTCAGCCGGAGGGCAGTGACAACTGGGAGTACGCGGTAGTGGGAATGGGCTTCGTAGAGATAGTCAACAACCGTGTGACGCTGCTTGTCGAGACAGCCGAGCATCCGGAGGAAATCGATATAGCAAGGGCAAGAGAGGCAAAGGAGAGAGCCGAGGAGCAGCTTCGCCAGAAGCAGAGTATTCAGGAGTATTATCACTCAAGAGCTTCGCTGGCCCGTGCCATGACACGACTGAAAGCAACTTCAGGAAAATAATAAATGTTAATAAATTACAAAAAAGAGGTTGTGACAACCTCTTTTTTGTTTACATTACACATGAAATGAGTTACAATGGCTATATATAGGTTAGTAATATGGTCATAGAAGACAGGTGGGAATATGAGGATAGTATATGGACTGGGAGTATTGCTGGAAGCAATACTGATTGCACATTGCGCAATCTGTTCCTTTAAAAAACATGACAGACTCGGTAAAAGTGTGTGTATATATGAGACGTTGACATTTGCCTGCGCTATAGTCTTTTTTGTTTTTACATTTGTGCCGGGGCACACTGTTACAGTACTTGCGAAAGGGCTTACTATGGCTCTGTTTGACTGGATGCTCATCGCTCTTATGTTTTATACACAGTATTATACAGGTGCTGTAAAGACCTTCAAGGGAGTGCAGGCTGCTTCCATGATATTTGCGGTGCTGGACACATATATGCTTATAGAGAACACCTGGACTAATAAGATTTTTGATATAGAATCCATAAAAGCTGAGAATATTAAGGTGGTATTCAATAATGACAGCCTATGGTACAGGCTGCATTTTATATTCACATATGCGTTTGTGATTCTGATTATTTTTACATATCTGTATATGATTATCAAATCATCGCGCATGTACAGGGAGGCATATGGGGCTATAGCGGTAGTTATCTTTATCGGCTTTTCGTTTGACATTGCTACTATAGGTTCGGACTCCATATATGACCTCACCATGATTATATATGGTGCTATAGCTATTATCATATATTACCTGACATACAGATATGTGCCGAATGAGCTTATAGAAAATATGCTCTCTCTTGTGGTCCGCGATATGAACAATGGTATCATCTGCTATGACAGAAAGGGCAGGTGTATATATTACAATGACCTGATGGAGGCTATTTACAGGCATGGCGGCAATATGTCTGTTTATGAAAGTAAATATAGTCAGTGGATTGAAAAGCTGGGAGATGACAGAAGGGACAGTATGACCTTCCAGACAACAGATATTGAAATAAACGGTGAAAAGCACTACTTTGAGATTGCCTACAAGCGCATATATGATGAGAGCAATCGCGTTATATGTGATTATTTTGTATACAATGACCGTACACAGATGTATGAGTCGTGGGAGCAGGAAAAGTACAAGGCATCGCATGACAGTCTGACCGGACTTTTGAACCGTGACCAGTTCTATGAGGATGTGCACGATATGGTGAACAAGTATCATGACACAACCTTCTACCTGATTTGCAGCAATATAAAGGATTTCAAATTCATCAATGAGATATTTGGAATGGAGAAGGGCAATCAGGTGCTCATAAAGCAGGCGAAGCTCATGGCATCGAATCCATCTGAGAGGACCATTTGTGCAAGGCTTATGAATGACCGCTTTGCGCTGTGTCTGCCAAGAGAAGAGTTTGATGAAAAAAGAGTGGCAGATTCAATAAAAGAGCTGCAGCGTGAGTTTTCGGGCAATTCTTTCCATCTGCATACATACATGGGTGTGTATGAGATAAGAGACAGGGATGAGGCTGTCAGCATTATGGTAGACAAGGCTAATATAGCGGCAGACACCATATAGAATAATTACGACTGCTGTGTGGCATACTATGATGAGCATCTGCTTGAGATATCAATAGAGCAGAGACGTCTGCTCGGTGAATTTGAGCCGGCATTGCAAAATGATGAGTTTGTCATGTACTTACAGCCACAGGTGAAACGTGATGGTGCTGCAAAGGGCGCAGAAGCGCTGGTGCGCTGGGTTCATCCATCAAGAGGCATCCTGACACCGTATGCTTTTATTGATATTTTAGAGAACGCAGGTCTCATTTACAAGCTTGACCTCTATATATGGGAGAAGGCAGCGCAAAAGCTTGCAGAGTGGAAGGAAAAAGGCTATGGAAGCTATCATATATCTGTAAATATATCTACAAAGGACTTCTACATTATAGATATATATGAGACCTTTACAGGGCTGATTAATAAATATGGCATAGCAGCGTCCAATCTGCATCTGGAGATTACAGAGACAACGCTGATGACCGATTTTGAGAAGAATATGAATATTATCCACAAGCTTCAGGGCGTAGGCTTCAGGGTGGAGATTGATGATTTCGGAAGCGGTTACTCATCACTCAACATGCTAAAGGACATCAGTGCTGATGTACTGAAAATCGATATGGGCTTCCTTCGCAAATCTGAGAATGAGGTCAAGGGACAGGATATATTAGAGAGTATCATCACGCTTGCAGGCAAGATAGGCATGGACGTCATCACAGAGGGTGTGGAGACGAAAAAGCAGCTTGATATGCTTACAATGATGGGATGTCATGAGTTCCAGGGATATTATTTCTCAAAACCGGTACCGGTATCTGAGTTTGAAGAAAAGTATCTGGTATAGCTATCATGTATATCTATTATGTATATCCAATATATATTTTAGGTATTGTGCAAAATTTAATACACTGTATATTTGGGGCGGGTATTGAAATATCCGCCCTTTTTTTCTATAATAATAAACCGTGTGGATTGCTGTAAATATGTAATTGCTGTAGGGCACACGAGGGTGTGGCAGATAACAGCGAATATGAGAAAAAGAGGCGAAAAAATGACTGAAAAAGAAAAAATAAGGATTCAGACATCAGAGACCTTTTTGCTGAGTGCGATTCTGGCACTTTCCGGAGGCTTTCAGGATGCCTACACCTACAATGTGAGAAACGAGGTGTTCTCGAATGCGCAGACAGGAAACGTGGTGCTGATGAGCCAGCATCTGATGATGGGTGAATGGATGAAGGGACTATCGTATCTTTTCCCAATCCTTTCATTTGCACTCGGTGTGCTTGTGGCAGAGAGAATCGGGCATAGATATAAGAAGGCAAAGCGCATCCACTGGCGTCAGATAGTGGTGGCGATAGAGATAATCATACTGTTTGTGGTGGGCTTCATACCACACAGGTACGACATGATAGCGACCATGCTTGTATCATTCAGCTGTTCTATGCAGGTGCAGTCCTTCAGAAAGGTAAACGGCTACGGCTATGCCAGCACTATGTGCATCGGCAACTTAAGAAGCGGCACAGAGAGCCTGTCAATATATCTGCGTGACAGAAATATCGGTGCACTGAAAAAGACCGCGCACTACTATGGAATTATCTGATATTTGCAATAGGAGCAGGTATAGGCGGAGTGTGCTCACTGCACATAGGAATCCGTGCTATATGGGCTTCAAGCGTGCTGCTTGCCATTGTATGTGCAATGATGGTCAGGGAACACAGATAAACAGTTACAAATAGTCACGAAATATATATAACGGAGATACAATATAAAATGAAATTATTAAAGCAATTTCTCATCATACTTGCGATTTCGTTTGTAGGTGAGATACTCAAATATTTACTGCCATTGCCTGTTCCGGCGAGCATATATGGCATGGTTATACTTTTCATAGGTCTGCTGACAGGCCTGATACCGCTTAACTCTGTAAGGAGTGCAGGCAAATTCATGATAGAGATAATGCCTGTCATGTTTATCCCTGCGGGAGTTGGACTTATGTCATCCTGGTGCAATCTTAAGCCGGTGCTTGTACCTGTGCTTGTAATCACGGTTGTGGCACTTCTTACTGTAATGATTGCTACAGGACATGTTTCACAGCGTAATCCGTATGCAGAAGCGCAAGAGGGCTGATGCTGGAGAAAATAAATAAGATAGAGGATAATCATAATGGATAATTTGTTTCAGGCATCGCTTTTTGCCGGTGTCACAGTAAGTCTGGTTGCATATCTGATAGGTATGCTTTTAAAGAAGAAGTTTAAGCTTGCAATACTCAATCCGCTTCTCATTTCAATAGTACTGACCATCATAGTGCTTGTTGTGGCAGATGTGGATTATGACACATACAACTAAGGGGGCATCGTACCTTAGCTGGTTTCTGACACCGGCCACGGTATGCCTTGCGATACCACTCTATGAGCAGTGGACACTGCTCAAGAAAAAAATATAGCAGCAGTCGCGCTCGGACTCACGGCAGGCGTCATAACAAGCCTTGTGACAGTGCTTGTGTTGTCAGTGCTTATGGGGCTTTCACACGAGGACTATGTCACACTGCTTCCAAAGTCCATCACGACAGCTATCGGTATGGGCGTATCAGAGGAGCTCGGCGGATATGTGACCATCACTGTCGCAGTTATCGTCGTGACAGGTGTGCTTGGAAATATACTCGGAGAGTTTGTTTGCAAAATATTCAGAATCACTGAGCCTATATCGAAGGGACTGGCGCTTGGTGCTTCATCACATGCCATCGGAACAGCGAAGGCAATCGAGATGGGCGAGATAGAGGGCGCCATGAGCTCTCTTGCTATCGCGGTGGCAGGAATACTTACGGTGGTGTTTGCATCGGTGTTTGCAAACTTTTATTGATTTGTCTGAGCGCTTCCTGCGCGTTGGCTTTTTCTACAGAAAGGAGCTATATTTATATGATAATTACTATTGCTAGAAAGTGCGGTTGCGATGCAGATACTATCGGTAGAGCAGTCGCTGAGAAATATCATTTACATTTCATGGACAGAGAGGCTATTGCGGCCAGTGCCAAAGAGGCAGGCTGTTACGATGAGTATGAGGAGTTTTACAGTGAGAGACCGGTTAATTCCCTGCTTTACTGATATAGCCGAAGGCAAGGGTGTCCATCGTGAGATGGAATCTGAAGGAAGCTGGATGTGAGGAACATACTAACTCACGGGCAAATCTCTGGTCTGACGAACAGAAATCTCATATGAGGTCATGCATGAGGGTAAGACAGCAACCCATGTTAAAGCCCAATAACTACACGGAATCATGCATGATAAATGAGGCAGATGGATGGAGAGGAAGAAACGTGTGGTACCCGGGGAGGTCTGTGCGGTATGCCTGAAAGAGGTAAACCATTGCATGAAAAGCAATGCTGAACGCATAGAAGTCAGCAGAGGTCATAGTAGCCGAGAGGTGAAGGACCGAATCAGTAGGAGTCTTGAGTATGACCGAGAAAGGAGGAATGACCGTCTATGGCAGAAAACATTGAAAACAATGGCTGTTCGCAAAGAGATAATGCGGAACATGAAGGGTATGTGAAAGCGTCTAGGTCATTCAATCGGATATGGAAAGAAAGAGACAGTGCACAGCCGAGACTTTTGGAAACGATACTGTATAAAGACAACTTTAACAGAGCGTATAAGAGAGTTAAGGCAAACAAGGGAGCGCCGGGAATTGATGGCATGACCATTGAAGAGGCTCTTCCATATCTAAAGGAACATCAACAAGAGATAACTGACCGCATTTATCGTGGAAAGTATACTCCGTCTCCAGTAAGACGAGCCGCGATTCCCAAACCAGATGGTGGTGTGCGAAAGCTTGGCATACCAACAGTGTACACTTCAACAGGCAATAACCCAACAGTTAGTGCCAATCTATGAACCGCTGTTTGCAGATGGTAGCTATGGCTATCGTCCGAACAGAAGTGCAAAAGATGCAATACTTAAGGTTAAGGAGTATGCAGAACAAGGCTATACATTTGCTGTAGTCCTTGACTTGTCAAAGTACTTCGATACTCTTAATCACGAAATTCTCATCAATCTTCTCCGGAAGAATGTAAAAGATGAACGTGTAGTACAGTTGATAAAGCGCTATCTGAAAAGCGGTGTAATGGAAAACGGAGTGGTCATTGACACAGAGGAAGGCTCACCACAAGGTGGAAATCTATCACCATTGCTGGCAAATGTCTACCTCAATGAGTTCGACCAGGAATTCCTGAAAAGAGGTGTTCCATGCATAAGATATGCAGATGACATCGTGCTTCTTGCAAAGAGCAAGCGAGCATCAGAGAGACTCTTGGAAAGCAGTACAAAATATCTTGAGGAGAGGCTGAAACTTACAGTCAACCGAGAAAAGAGCCGTACTGTCAGCGTGTTTGCAATCCGAAATTTTAAATTCCTTGGCTTTGCATTGGGAAGGAACGGAAAAGGCATTTATGTCCGAGTTCATCCGAAGTCATGGAAGAAGTTTAAGTCCAGACTGAAGGAGTTATCTTCCCGTAAGCGATGTCAGTCAATCAAACCAAGCCTTGAGAAAATCAAGGTATATGCAAGAGGATGGCTTAACTACTACGGAATTGCAAGCATGAAGAACAACCAGCAGCAGATCAGAGAAGTGATGGACAAGCTTCCTGCAAAGTATTACTCGGTAGTTAACTGCATGGTTGTAAAGGAATTGTCTGTAAAAGAAACTGCGAAGGAACTTTCAATTTCAGAAGATAATGTGCGGAAACGATTTGAAAGAGCAAAACTGTTACTTAAAACAATAATGAAAGGATGTGGCGGATATGAAGAATCAAGAGCTGTATGATATTTCGATAGAGGAGTTTGACAAAATGAATGAAAAGCATGTTTTTTCGGAAAAGTATAAGAAAAATAAGCAAAAGATGTTAAAGGATTACAGAAAGAGTGTATGGTCATCGACAGGAGCTAAAACAGCAAAAGTGGCTGTGGCATGTGCAGCAGTCCTTATAGCAAGTCCTGTTGTGGCGAATGCAGCATCAAACGGAGAACTTTTCTCAAGAATATGGGGAAAAGCAGGACACAAAGATGTGGCAGCTCATGAGGAAACGATATATTTGGGAGAGGATGAAGGAACATTTACTGCAAGTTATCCGGAAAGAACATATGAAGATGTGAACCCACAGAAAGCAGAGTCTCTTATTGGAGACAGTATGTCTTATCCAAATATTACTAAGGAGATTGATGGCACAACAATCACAATTTTATCCGTTGTCAGAGATAATAATTCTGCAGTGATCGAGTATACTCTTGAAAAAGCAGGTGGGGTGGATGCTTTAAATTATAGTCAGTTGGATAATGAGGCAAAAGGAGCATGGATTTCTGAGGAATCTACTTTTAATTTTAGTATAGGAAGTGGAAGTACAATAGTAGATTTAGAAAATTCGACAGATGAAAAACTGTATTGTTATGAATATATAACATTAGATGATGATCAAAATTATGTTGAAATGAAGATAGAGGAATATCCATGTAAATTAAAGGAAATTTATGCGCTTGATTACGAAGATCCTAAACGTGAAGAATTAGAAAATCAGGTTGTATCATCATCAACCAAAATTCCATTTAGCAGTAATGTGGTAGCGGAGACAACATTTGTTAATCCTGCCGGAGGTAAAATAAAAGTTTCACCTTTATCTCTTAAAGTGGACATGAGCAAAGGATTCGGGCTCAGCGAGGTTCAGGCAGCAGATCCTGTGAACTGCTATTATGTAGCTATAAATTATAAAGATGGAACAAATTATGTTGTTATGGAAAGTAATGCTGACGGACGTCATTCGTGTGACGTTGAAAAAGATAACACGGCTTACAGTTGTGGAACTCTGACGGGAGAATATGTGATGTTGTTTAATCGTCTGGTAGACACTGATCAGATTTCATCTATAACAGTTAATGATGTTGAGTATACGTTAGAGTAAGATAAGCTTACGATATATGAGAACTCGGGCAGATTGCTGCTCCGGAGTTTTTTACAACTATGACACATCACAGGTTTATAATTATCATAACAATTAAACATCAGCAAGCAAAGGAGAAGAAAGAGTGTGAAGAGGAAAAAAATTACAGCAACGATAGATGGTATTTCATATAAAATTGATTCATATGAGCATACAACAGAGTTTGAAAACAGAAATAAGGATACGGTTGCAGAGTCTTTGAAAGATAGCTATGAAGGAAAGATAGATGAAAATTATAATCTGAGCAATGGCTATAGTTACATTTTTGTCACTATGACATATACAAATAATACAGATGAGCAGGTTGAGATATTAAGAAATGCAGGAGTTTTTTTATATTATAAATGATGATCTGGAGAGATTACAGGTTGGTGATCCCGGTGGGATTTGTATAGACAACTATTGGACAGAAGGCAAAGAAAACGAGAGATATCATTATGTACTTGGTGCAGGAGAAAGTGTTACATCAGAGGTTGGATATATTATTCAGGATGAATGGATGTCAGAAGACTCTAAGTATATTTATTATTGTATAGAGGGTATAGATTCAAAAACCAATGATAAGGTACAAAAATATTTTAAACTGGAGCTGTAGTTATGAATAGAATATTTAAACTCGAAATAAAACGTGCTTTTAGAAATAGATTATTTGCTGCCACATTGTGTGTTGCGTTTGCAATATGTGTATGGCATTTTATGGAAAATGTGTGGATATGGAGGATGTATGTTTACTACGACACGTATCCATTGTCTGCATATGAGAAATGGATAGGTGCGGATAATGCAAGTGTGCAGCCGTTGCTGCTTTATCTGATAATGCCTGCTTTGTGTGCCATACCGTATGGCAGAAGCTTTTATTTTGATGTTAAATCAGGGTATGCTGCCCAGATCATATCAAGAGGAAAGAAGAGCGATTATATAAGAGCAAAATATGGAGCTGCATTTGTAAGCGGTGCGCTTATTGGAATGATACCACTGGTGTTTGACTTTATGCTTACTGCAATGGTATTTCCGATGGTAATACCACAGGTAGGAACAGGCACATTCCCGGTAGCGGCAATGGATATCATGTCAGGGGTATTTTATACACATCCACTTGTATACAATCTGATTTTTGTGCTGATTGATGGCTGCTTCTGGGGACTTTTAAACTGTGCGGTGTTGTGGGCTGTTAATTTTGTAAGAAGCCGGTTCTGGATCCTGCTGACACCGTTTATCATATACATATTTGTGTTCTGCATGGTTCATTTTGTAAACAGGGTGAGTTTATCACCGGTAATGTTTCTTAGACCAAGTGCACCGTTTAGAAATGATATCCGGGTTGTGATCTGTGCGTTTATTATCCTTATAGTGGTAAATATTATATTTTACATACATGCGGTAAAGAAAGAGCTTGTTGCTTATGAATAGGAGAATTTTTGCAAATCTGATCTTATATGATATCAGAAAAGGATTTAGGGAAAACAAGATAAAATGGATAGTCGGAGTATTCATATTTGTATTTTTTTCATTTATCACCGTCAGTGATTTTAGTGTAAATTCATCGGAGCTTGGATTTTTGGCATACTTTACAAATATACTTCAGGGTATGCCGCCATACATAAAGACAGATGACAGCGTATTTACCATTCCGGTGTCGTGGTTTTTGTTTTATGCGTTTTTATTTTTTATGGTAGGATTTTATCCATTGTCAGATCTGTATGGTGCAGGCAAAAGACACTGATATTGTCTGGCAGCAGGTTTAAGTGGTTATGGAGTAAGTACATATGGACGCTCATAAATGTGATTATGTATTATGCTGCAATGATACTTGTTCTTGCGGCTGTGACATGTGCAATCGGGAAGTGGAGCACAAAGCCTGATGATATGCTCATGGAAATGGGAATAGATATGCAGCGGTTTTCGACCGGAAATGAAGTGATTGTATGGCTGATACTGCCAATGTTATGCGCCTGTACAATTGCGGTGGTGCAGCTTACTATCAGTATTTTTGCCGGTGCGATCGCTGGATATATTGTTTCAATAGTTTATCTTGTGGTGTCTGTTTACTGGGTGAGTCCGTTTCTTATGGGCAATTATCTTATGATCATCAGAAACAACAGGCTCTGTGCGGGCGGAATGGATGCGGCTGCCGGAATAATAAGCTGCATTATTGTGATGGTGGTTTCTATTGTGTCCGGAAGTGTGTATTTTAACAGAAAGAATATTTTGTGAGGTATTTTATGAAGATAGAGATAGAACATGTTTCTAAAAAGATAAAGGATGCTCTGGTACTCGATGATGTATGCATGACACTGGAAAGTGGTAATATATATGGATTTAAGGGCGTAAACGGCTCCGGCAAGACAATGCTGATGAGAGCGGTAAGCGGACTTATGTATCCTACAAGCGGTACCATCAGTATCGACGGCAAGGTGCTTGGAAAAAATATGGCTTTTCCGGAAAGGATAGGAATGCTTATTGAGAATCCTGCCTTTATAGATAGTTATACAGGCTATGACAATCTAAAAATGCTTGCATCAATAAATAAAGGTGAAGTTGATATAAGCAGGGCACTTGAAACGGTTGGACTGAACCCACACGATAAGAGAAAGTATAGAAAATATTCTCTTGGAATGAAGCAGAGACTGGGTATTGCCTGTGCCATTATGGAGGAACCAAAGCTTCTTTTGCTGGATGAACCTTTTAACGCCCTGGACAAGGAGGGACAGGAAAAACTGTCAGAAATCATAAGGGATATGCGTGATAAAGGAAGTCTTATACTGCTTAGCTCTCACGATAAGGATGAGCTTGAAAATCTATCAGATGTAATCTATCTGGTGGACAGCGGAAGGTTTAAATTGAAGTAACGAGGAGAATTTATTATGAAGCAAAGGAAATCAAAACAAGTAAGACTTTTTTCGGGAATGCTCATAGGAATTGTGATGATTGCTGTTTTGGCAAGGATTGTTTATCTGAATCATTGCTATCCATCCCCAAAGGTCATCACATATACAGAAAATGACACTATTAAGCTTGGAAATTATGAGATAAAGCAGACCGGATGGGAGTGGGGCGATGGCAGTCTCCTAAAAGAAAAATGTTCTGATTATGTATATGATCAGATGGATGATGGTTCAGAGTATCCTTTAGACAGTGTGCGTGTGGGATTTATAACGTTGTCAGTTACCAAGGTAAAGGACGATACAACATCACTTGATCTTACAAGCCTTGCATTTGAAATGGGAACCAATGGTAATCAGTATGACATGGAACTGTTTTTTAAATTAAATCCTACTTTGGAAGCTTTGGAGATAAAGCTTAATGCCGGTGAGGAGACGTCCTTTGTGATACCGTATGCAATGAATGAGGATCTGGTTTCAAAGAAAGACTGGAGCAGGGTAGATAAGATGAAGCTGTATATGGTGCTGCAGTATTATCCGCAGAAGATAAGGTTGTGTTGTAACTGATTTTTAATTTTTAATTGATCTATATAAAATGTACCAAAAGTGAATAAAAATGTCATCTCATGTAAATTGTATTGAAAAAAATGGGGAAATGAATATAATTGAAATTGTAATCGATTTCTAATAACAATAATTATTGTTATTAAGTAACTTAAAACATAGTATAGTAAAGTCTATGGGGAAAAGATGCAATGCAAAAGGTATGATTTATAAAGTCGTATAAAAAGATAAAAATATGTTAGCCGGTATGTTTTGCATACCGGCTAATTGTGTTACAAAATGGGGGAATTATATATGAACAAACATCATAAAACAATACTAATACCAGCCATTTGCATTGCAGCATTTTTTACCATGTCTGCATGTGCAGACAGCAAAATGGCAGATACACAGCAGAAGAATACAGCGGATAAATCAGACACGCAGCAGGGGATTGATATAGCTGCGTATGAGAAAAAGCTTGCCGATAACAGGGAGAATTATAAGCTAGGCTGTGAGCAGTACAGCACAGATACCGATATGGTAAAAAACACGGATTACAGGAATTTATCGTTTACAAACTGCACTTTTAAAGATATGCCGGAAACGGATGAGCTGTATGTCATGGAGGGTGGAGTACACGGCATTACTACACAGGAGAGCTGGGATACAATAAAGGACTGGCTTGAATCAATCGGTAAGCTCGATACAACTGATATGGATTCGGAGGTAAGGATCGTAAACAGTGACCTTGGAATGGATGATACAAAGGAAACACCATACAGTTATCCGGCTCTTAAGGATCATATGGATCTTGCATCAGGGGCAGGAGCACTTGTAAATACGAATGAGTGTCATATACAGATAGCGGATAATGGCATATATTCCATGAGTGATGGAAAGATAGGAGCATATCTGAATACGGATGCGCATGCGAGCAGTGACGCTCTTGGAACATACACAGATGATGTTGTAAAATCGGGGACAATAGACGAGCTTGGAAAAGAAAGCTATCAGCTTATAAATGGTGAATTGACCATTGAACAGGGGCAGAGCTTACAGGGGAATATTTTGAAAAAGGTACTCCGTTTGTACCCACAGATGGCATTACATTGTCAGTTCCGGAGGTTCGCGTGTTCAAGCTCGGACAGGTGTACGGATATGATTATATGGTTCAAAGGCAGTACCATGGTGTTCCAATAGCATATCATGATTATGGAAATTATCAGATATATGGAAATGAGTATAATTTTGAAGAGGATATCAAACATGCATATGTAGTGGATTCTGATGGAGTCAGTGCTTATGCGGGAGTTAACGATTCGGAACCGCTGGAAAATTTGTATTCGTCGGATGAGATATTGGGAATAAAGGATGCCGCAGATATTTTAAGCGGGAAGATGGCAAAGTTTTTAAATGTTGATGTACAAAGTGTATGTCTTACATATGTACCGCTTAATTTGGGAGATGGTTCTGAGTGCAAAATATATCTTCCGGCATGGCAGTTTGACGGAATAAACAGGACTAAGGACGAAAACATCAGGATGTATCTTGATGCATTTACAGGAGAGGTCTATTACTATACCTATGGGGAGGCGGCTTAGTATGATAAGGGCGGAAATGAAAAAATATCTGTATTTTCCGTATCTGCTTCTTGCGGTCATAGGATGTGTTGTACTTGCTTTAGCGCAAATGCGGATTATGATCCGTCAGGCAGTGCCGTGTCGGTATTTAGGCTTGCAATAACCGGCATTGCACATAAAAGTGAGCAGCCGATAGAATACAGCGCACTTTTTATGTGGATAAAAGGGATGAATGGCTGGCTTCCGCTTATACTGCCGCTTTTAATGTCATTTGGATATATCGCAGTGCTTTCCGCGGAACGGCACAACGGCATGACAGGTTTTTTGCTCATAAGGTCGCAAAATGCAAAGTATTGTGCCACAAAGGTGACAGCAGGAGTGCTTACAGGTGGAATTCTTTTCATGACAGCGAACATTGTTTTCGGACTTATGATGTTTATTGCATTTCCGGCATATATATCATTTTCAGTGGATGAGCAGATGATGTATGCAGACTGGTACGGAACAGGCAGTATGGTGCTCATATATGTGGTAAAACGGCTTATAGGTTCTTTCTTATATGGTATGGCGGCAAGTATGTTTGGAATAGGAGCAGCAATATTTTAGGGATCGGTATATGCTTCTGTGCCTTCCGTTTCTACTTAATTACATATACACGCAGATTCTGCAGAGACTTACACTTGAAAACCCGGCAGTGGAGAGGTTTAACTCATCAAATCTGATGAATGTGTCGGGTGAGAGCGGCTGGGTATGGACGGTAGGACTTACTATAGTTTGTTATGTGATACTTGTTCTGCTGTATTATGCACAGGTGAAAAGGAGGCATTGCGATGGATAGATTTTCGTTTCGGGCAGCAGTGCACATTGCGCAAGCTGAATTCAGGCAGTGGCTGCGCAGCAGCAGGATAATCATACTGTTTGTCATGCTCGTATTTGTGAATGTGCAGGTGATCGGGCGCTTCGACAGTGCAAAATGCTTATGGGAGAAATGCTTTCTATACCTGAGGCTTTTGTGGCTTTGGGAAATTCGGGAGTTATCCTTCTTATAATACCTATACTTTTTCTTGTGCTGATGGCTGATTTTCCACAGAGGACGGAATTGACAGGTTTTATCAGATGCGCTGTACAAAGAGGACATGGATATTTGGACAGGCAGTTTTTGCGGCAGCGGCATCCTGTTTTGTGCTTTTATTCCTTTTGGTGTCATCGTGCGTTCTTATGATAGGGACAGGCAGATGGAGTCTTTCATTTTCTGATGCGGTCACACATTTTACATCAGTTTATCCGGATAGGACGGGAGATTATGTGGTGCAGCTTCTTCCTGGAAATCTGTATCAGCAGATGACACTTGAACAGGCACTTATACACACATTCTGTCTGCTGCTTTTGTATTTTCTGCTCATATCATATGTGCTGCTTTTTTCGGCTGTCAGCAATCACAGATATGTGGGGATACTCGTAAATGGCTTTGCAATCATACTCGGAGCAGTCACCTGTGAGGTCAGAATGAAGCAGATGTGGATACTTCCGATGGCGCATACGATACCGTGGCTGCACTATGATGAATATCTTGACAGGATGAATTTTCCGATGTGGGATCATATCTTTATCTGGGAGCCATAAGTGCGCTGCTTCTTGTGCTTTGCTTTGCAAGGGCAGGACATTATCAGGTAAAGGAATAGGGGGACCGAGCATGATAGAAATAAGAAATGTATCACTAAGACTGGATGGCAAATCAATTTTAAATAATATTTCGCTGACACTTGAACCGGGGAAAATCTATGGACTTGTTGGCAGCAACGGAAGCGGCAAAACAATGCTGATGAAATGCATCTGCGGATTTGTGCATCCGACAGAGGGAGAGATAAAAACAGACGGTAGGCGTGTGGGAAAAGATGTGGATTATTTGCCAAATGCAGGAATAATCATTGAAACACCGGGATTTATACCATATTACAGCGGGCTGCAAAATCTACGGCTGCTTGCCGGAATACGCAGAAAGGTTACGGATGATCAGATACGTAAGGCTCTTAAGATAACAGGACTTGATCCGGACAGCAGACTTTGGGTGCGCAAGTACAGTCTTGGAATGAGGCAGCGCCTTGGGATTGCACAGGCAATCATGGAGCAGCCGGACATACTGATACTGGATGAGCCGATGAACGGACTCGATAAACACGGTGTGGCTGATATACGTGAGCTTTTGATGGAGCTTAAAAAGCAGGGAAAGCTCATACTTCTGGCAAGCCACAATCCCGCAGATATCGAGCTGCTTTGTGATGAAGTATATGAAATGGAGCTGGGAAACATAAGAAATTTCAGTTAATAAAAATTTATAATTTTTATTAGCACTCGCTATTGACGAGTGCTAATAATGGTGCTATAACATACTTGTAAACAAAAAAGAAAGCAAATTTCCGAAAGGAAAGTTACAGGTATATAAGGAGGTATGACCTATGTTATTAACAACTACAAACAACAACTTATTTGATACATTTTTCAGTGATCCATGGTTCAATGATCCTTGGTATGATGACAGGGACGTACAGAAGGCACAGAAGAAATTATACGGACACAACGGAAAGAGAATGATGCTCACCGATATCAAGGAAAGCGATAAAGGCTATGAGCTTGAGATGGATCTTCCGGGATTCAAAAAGGATGAGATTAAGGCTTCCTTAGAGAATGGTTATCTGACAATTACAGCAGAGAAAGGCTTAGAGAAAGATCAGAAAGAGGAAGAGGGCAAGAAGTATATCTGCAGAGAGCGCTACTCAGGAAGCTGTCAGAGAACCTTTCTATGTGGGTGACGAGATTGAGCAGGATGACATAAAGGCATCCTTCAAGCATGGAATCCTTCGCCTGGATATTCCAAAGAAACAGCCTAAACCACAGGTTGAGGAAAAGAAATGTATCTCCATCGAGGGATAATCAGATATTGCAAATGATAAGCGGGCTGCCTGTGCAGTCCGCTTATACTATATGGTGTAATGTATATTGTTTAATTATGATGATAAATTGTTACAGGTAAATAGAAAGGCAGGTGAGTATAATGGCAGCAAAGAGAGATTATTATGAGACTCTCGGAGTGAACAAGAGTGCGGATAAAGAGGCAATAAAGAGGGCGTATCGTAAGCTGGCAAAGAAGTATCATCCTGATACAAATGCAGGCAATCCGCACGCTGAGGAGATGTTTAAGGATGTCACGGAGGCATACAATGTATTAAGTGATGAGAAAAAACGTAAGCTTTATGATGAGTTTGGCTTTGCTGGTCTGCAGGATGGCTTTTCCGAGGAGGCTGCAAGACAGGCTGCACAGGGCGGTTTTGGTGGCTTCGGCGGTTTCGGCGGTAGTGGTTCTTTCAGTGGCTTTGGTGGCTTCGGCGGCAATGGCTCTTTCAGTGGCTCATACAGCTCAAATGGCGGACCATTTACACATCAGGAATTTCATTTTGAGAACGGCTCCGGGGATATGGATGATATTTTCTCAATGTTCGGAGATATGTTTTCACATGGTGGCGGTAATCACAGTGGCTGGAGTACAAGTGGTAACAGGGGATTTACCGGAAATAGCGGTAGCTGGAGTAATTTCTCAGGTGGCAGCGCGGGGACGTTCATCGAGCCGCAAGGGTTCTGATGTTATGGCTGACCTTACGATTTCATTTGACGAGGCTGTTTTCGGATGCGAGAAATCTATTTCGCTACAGGATCCGTCCACAGGCAAGGTTTCCAATCTGTCCATCCATATTCCGGCAGGAATCGAGTCTGGCAAGACAGTCAGACTTAAAGGACAGGGCAATCCGGGCAGAAACGGTGGTGCAGCCGGAGATGTGCTTCTCAACGTAAATGTGACACCGAGCAGTGAGTTTGAGCGGAAGGGACAGAATGTATACAGTACAATCCGTGTTCCGTTTACGACAGCGGCTCTCGGTGGTAAGGTGAGGGTGCATACTCTTTATGGAGATGTGGAGTGCAGCATCAAGGCAGGTACACAGGGCGGCAGCAAGATACGTCTCAAGGGCAAGGGTATTTCGAGCATGAAGAATCCTTCAGTAAAGGGAGACCAGTATGTGACTGTTGAGATTTCGGTTCCACGCAGGCTTACGCCAAGGGCAAAGGAAGCGCTTGAGGAATACAGGGCTGTGAGCTGATGAATTTCATGTGCTTTATATATGGAAAACAAATTTGAAATCCGCTATACTATAGGTATTATAGTACAGCGGATTTTTTGTGGCAAAATAAGAAAGGACACAACATGAGCAATTATATAATGGATCTTAGAAAGGTGGTCGGACATGCCCCTTTACTGCAGGCGGGAGCGAGCATCATCGTTGAAAATGAAAACGGACAGGTGCTTCTCGAAAAGCGCACAGACAATCACCAGTGGGGATATGCAGGCGGTTCTATAGAGCTTGGAGAGACTGTCGAGGAGGCTGCAAAAAGAGAACTCTTTGAGGAGATGGGGCTTGTTGCAGACGAGATGGAGCTGTTTTATATCAATTCAGGCGAGGAAACACACTACATCTATCCGAACGGCGATGAAGTCTATAATGTGGAAATCATATACATATGCCGCAAATATCATGGCACTATAAAGCCCAGGAGGAGGAAGTCGAGGAGCTTAAGTTTTTTGATGTGGATGATATTCCGGAGGATATTTCTGATCCAATCAGACCGGTATTTCGAGAGAATATATAAAGATGAGGAAAAGAGAGTAGCAATACTCTCTCTTTTCCTCATATGACATGTGAAATATCGAAGCTTACATGGCAATAGGAGAAGTATTATCCTCATATTCGAAGCTATGCTCATAGATATATTCTGGAGCACAATCTATTTCATCATTCATCCATGTAATGACGCCATGCATAATTTTAAAATTTGAAAATATAGCATCATCTTCAAGTGGTTTAAATGCACTACCTGTTAAAACGGATGCATCAAACACTCTTTTTTCACCGCCTGAAAATGTCACAATCATCATTAAATGATCTGTAACTTTTGCATCTGTTATAGAAATCTTATTTGATTTTTCACTTGCGTAAGCTATACCATTGACTTCAAACATTGTAATTCTCCTTATAATGGATTAATCTTATCAGTGTTCTCCCCGTACGGCATTATTCCAGGCTTTGTATACTTCCTCTTCATGAATTGCCAACCAGCCGATTATTATTTTTAATTGTTTTGCTGGAATTGAGCCTGCGAGAAGGTCTCCGTCAACTGCCACAACTGCTTCGTAGTCGCCATAAAATGCATGAATATGTGGCTTGTGATGCTGTTGTGTATCATTAAAATACATTTTAATAATAATACCATAAAATCTGCTTAATTCTGGCATAAATCCCCTTTTATAAATACATTTTGATAATTCAATCATATCAAAATTTTATAAAAATTACAATTATGTGACCATGCCTGATAAGGTAGAGGCTGCAAAGTACATGGATGAGCTTTCACCGGCAGCCCAGATTATCGGGCCATAAACACTATAGTAAATGACAACGGCAAGCTTACAGGACATCACAGATGGTGATGGATTCGTACACAACTTAAAGGATCACGGAATTGACATCAAAGGAAAGAAAATCACAGTTGCCGGAGGCGGCGGAGCCGCTACAGCTATCCAGGTGCAGTGCGCATTGGATGGAGCTCGTGAGATTACTATTTTCAACAAAAATGATGCTTTCTTCGAGCGTACACTACAGACTGCAGAGAAGATCAAAAAAGCAGTTCCTGACTGTGTTGTAAATGTATACGATATTGATGATACAGCCAAGATGACAGAGGAAATCCAGTCAAGCGATATCTTTGCAAATGCAACAATCGTTGGCATGAAGCCTCTGGATGATCAGAGCGTGGTAAAAGATCTTTCAGCTTTCAGACAGGGGCTTGTAGTTGCAGATGCAGTTTACAATCCGGAGGAGACAAAGCTTCTTCGCGAAGCAAAAGAGGCAGGCTGCACATGCGTAGGCGGAAAGGGAATGCTATTAAATAATCGTGGCGGGCAAGTACGTTTAAGATATTTCTGCCTTCTTCCGTACCCTCGATGATTCTGCGGGCACGCTTGCTGTCTCCGATATTTACGATTTCAACATTGGTATTACTGAAGGCCTCATCAATCTCTGAAAGAACAGGAGTGTTAGCTCTCATACCAAGGCAGATGAATCCGTAATCAAATGGGATTTCCTCAATCTCACCCCCTGGATTCTTTACGATGAAACGGTCATTCTTAACCTCCTGCAGAGCAGTGTTGGTCATCTGTTTTACATCGTACTTTGCCATTTTTGCGTTTGTGTCACACTTTGTGACAGGGTCAAGTCCGTTTCCAATCATTGGAAGCATCTCAACCATTGTTACCTCTGCGCCTCTTTCTGTGAAGAATTCCATCACGTCAAGACCTACGGCACCACCGCCGATGATGGCGATTTTCTGTCCCTTCATATCCTCAGGATACTCATTGATGCGCTCAATCATCTTAAGGACTGTTGCAACATTTGTGCCATCCTTGTCAACGAGGTCGTGAAGACCTGTGATAGGTGGGAGAGTAGGTACAGAGCCTGTTGCGTTTACTATGATATCAGGGTTGAAGGCCTTTACCATATCAACTGTTGCTGCTGTATTTTTGAAAACAAACAGGTTGTGAAGCTTGCTTGCACGGTGAATCATGTAGTTAGGGAAGTCTGCAAGACGCTTCTTGTCAGGAATCTTGGAGATAACTGATGCAAGTCCGCCAAGCTCTGCCTTCTTCTCAATGAGGAAGGTTGTACATCCAACCCTGCTGTGCAGGCTGCCTCAAGACCGGCAGTACCACCACCGATTACAACCACGTTGCAAGGCTTGTTTACTTTTGTCTTCATGTAATCCTCACCACTGTTTACGGCAGGGTTTACTGTACAGCGGATTGGCTGGTTGAGACCGATTCTGTGTCCGGCGCATCCAATGTTACATGAGATACATTTTCTGATATCGCACACATTTCCGAACTCTACCTTATTAACCCACTCAGGGTCAGCGATAAGTCCACGGCCCATACCGATGAAATCAGCATCGCCTCCTGCAAGGATATCCTCGGCTACCTGTGGGTCACGGATATTTCCTACTGTGATACATGGCTTGTTGTATTTCTCTTTTACAGCCTTTGCCATGAATGAACGCCAGCCGTCAGGTAAGTAGTTTGCATCAATCTGGTACTGGATAGAGCCATTGAGACCGCATGATACGTCGAATACATCTACTTCCTTCTCAAAATACTTTAAGTACTCAAGTGTATCCTCAAGTGTGTTTCCACCCTCCATGAGCTCGTCTGCACTGATACGGACGAAGATAGGGAAGAAAGGTCCAACCTGCTTACGAACCTCCTTGATAACCAGCTTTGCAAATCTTGCACGGTTCTCTGCAGAGCCGCCGAACTCATCAGTTCTCTTGTTTGTGATAGGTGAAAGGAACTGACTGATAGGGTAAGAGTGTCCTGCGTGGATTTCAACAGCGTCGAAGCCACAGATCTGGGCACGCTTGGCTGCCTCACCGTATTTCTTTACGATATGCATGATTTCATCCTTCTCGAGAGGTCTTGGGATTTCTCCGCCTGCCTTTGAAGGTACGTCTGATGCTGATACAGGCTGCATTCCGATACGTGAGCTCATTGCAGAAGCACCGGCGTGATTTAACTGTATTGCGATACATGCACCATGCTTGTGAACACTCTCGCAGAGCTTGAAAAGTCTTGGGATGTAATTGTCCAAATCAATACGAAGCTGTGTTGTTCCGTTTGAACCCTGCGGAGAGTCAACGCTTGCATTCTCAACGATGATGAGACCAGTGCCGCCCTTTGCTCTCTGCTCATAGTAGTTGATGTGGAGAAAGCTCATTTCTCCGTTCTGCTCACCGTAGTTAGTTCCCATTGGAGTCATGACGATACGGTTCTTTACTGTCATTCTGCGTACTGTAATTGGCTCAAAAATATGTGGATATTTGTTTTTCATAGTATTTTTTCTCCTTAATCTGCTAACCGGGTGGGCACACGGTAGTGTAAATTGCTCTCATTACATTATAGTTTTGTTTCATAAAACTGATTGTAAATATTTGTGATCAAAGGCTGTGATATACAAAGTATGTGATTTTTTTAACAATCAAAAAGTGCAATGCACTCTTGTTACATTCAAGGTACAGCAAAAATGTATAAATGTCCAATGCATCTTTTATGCGAAATCTATAGTTTTTGTCTATCAAATGGTGTATATTATTTCTAGACTTTGTTGTGAGCGTTTGTCGGAGGTTCGCTTGCCCTGCGCTGCACACCGGTGGTATATGCTCTCATAATTCCTTAGTCTAGTGGGAGTAAATGCCGCCTCAAACAGAGTTTATTAGGCGCGAAAAATCAAACGCGCTTTTTACTTTACTGGTATACTAAAGGCTGTGTTGCTTGAACGAGTATTTTCCGCGCCACTTTTTTGCTTGAGGCGGCATATAACTCCCACACGACACGTCATAAATCGAGCATATACCACCGGTGTGCAGCGCAGGGCAAGCGGACCTCCGGCGAATAAATATATAAATACACAGGGGGTGTACTATGAATCTGAGTCAATTGCAGTACTTCAAGGTACTGGCGCAGGAAGAACATTATACGAGGGCGGCACAGATGCTGTCGATTACGCAGCCGTCTTTAAGCCATGCAATCTCACAGCTTGAGCAGGAGCTTGGCACGCGTTTGTTTGAAAAAAGGGAAGAAATGTCGTGCTGACCAGATATGGGAAGATGTTTCTGCCGTATGTTGAGGAATCATTAAAGGTGCTTAATGAGGGTGTGCAGCGTATTCAGGAGGTCAATGGCAGCAGGCATGGAATCATACATCTGGCATATATATATACGATGGGAAGTGAGTTCGCGCCAAAGCTGGTGCGTAAATTTCTCGATGCATACCCGGATTATCATATCGACTTTCATTTTACGGTGGGAACGACCGGAGAGATTATAGATGGACTAAAGGATGACAAATATGACATAGTTTTTTTTCTTCTTATAAGGATGGGGAACAGGATATAGATTTTAAGAAGATTGCGAATCAGAAGCTTGTGCTTGCAGTGCCCATGGACCATCCGCTTTCCATAAAGGACAGTGTGGATTTGCGGGACACAATTGCGTATCCGCAGATTTATTTTGAGAAGGGCAGCGGTCTGCGTCCGGTCATTGACCAGATGTTTGAGGAGATAGGACAGTTTCCGAAGGTAGCCTTCGAGATGGAGGAGGATTCGAGTATGGCGGGTCTCGTGGCGCAGGGCTTTGGAATAGCTGTTATGCCTGATATTCCAATACTTCGGTCACTTTCTGTAAAGACGCTTGATATATACAATCCTCCTTATGAGAGAGCGGTGTATCTGGCAACGCTTAAGCAGAGATATTTATCACCGGTTGCGAAGGCATTTATCAGGTTTGTGATCGAGGAGACTGCCTAGCTGCAGCTTTCCCGCACAAACTCTATGAAGCGCTTGATAGCCGGAAGCTGGTATTTGCCTGTCATGTAGCCCATGTATACAGTGTGTGAGAATGACTCATGCGATACGAGGTGGCGTATGCAGATGTCATCGCGGTGAATTGCATCGACATCTGCGACAAGCGCAATGCCAAAGCCCTGCGCCACGAGGGAGGCGATGCCGTTCTCATCGGGTGACTCACATATGAAGTTTGGCGATACATCATGCTTCTTGAAAAAGCTTCTGGTGTACTTGCCAAGGCCTGAGTGTCTGGCATAGCCGAGCACAGGATAGTCAGCGAATCAGTGGCTTCCATGGTATCCTTAAGTGTCAGTGGGTGGCCGGGAGGCAGTATGGCAACTATTTCCTGCCTTATAATAGGAACAAAATCAATACCATTTTCATCTGGCGAGTATGAACCGAAAATTATGTCATACCTGCCTTTTTTTAATCCCTCAATATTCACAGAGGTGATGTCCTGAAAGAAATTGAATGTGATATTTTTATTTTCCTTTTCGGTGAGGAAAGAGCGCACGATAGTTGGGATAAACACCTTTGCAAGAGGTGATACGTAGGCGATATCGATGTGACCGCCGTCGGTTGCAATCTGGTGCATTTTGTTCTCGGCTCTCTTTACATCGTCCAGAATAGTAGACACGTGTTCTAAAAAAATCTCCCCGGCCTTGGTCAGTATTACATTCCTGCCTCTCTTTTCAAACAAAGTGACGCCAAGTTCGTCCTCTAAAGCAGCTATCGAACGGCTGAGGCTTGGTTCTGTGATATTCATTTTTTCGGCAGCCTGATTGAAGTGTTCCAGAACTGCCGCTTGGTAAAAATAACTTAATTGATTGAGCGTCATGCATAAATCTCCGTAAAATAATAGATATAGTCTATGAATTACAAATATTATAGCCTAAATTTGTGCATATTATAACATGATTAGTACAGTAATGCTATTAAAAAAGCACAAAATAAGCATTGGATGTATCAAAAATAATGCGTTATAATATCATTATCAAAGGTTGTTAAGTTTTTAACGAAGTGGGCATCGTTGAAAACATAGCCAAGTAAAATACGAATAATCAATATTATTACATTGAAAAATGAAGGAGATTTAATCATGGCAGAGAGAATCACAGGACACACAGAACTTATCGGATTAATGGCTTACCCAATCAGACATTCCAGTTCACCGGCAATGCACAATGAAGCATTCGCTTACTTAGGACTTGACTACGCATACCTTGCATTTGAAGTTGACAACAACACTCTTGAGGATGCGGTTAAGGGAATCAGAGCATTAAAGCTTGTAGGCTCTAATGTATCAATGCCAAATAAGACAGTTGTAGGACAGTACTTAGACAAGCTTTCACCTGCAGCAGAGCTGTGCGGAGCTGTAAATACAATAGTAAACGAGAACGGAGTACTTACAGGACACATCACAGACGGTATCGGCTTCATGCAGGCGCTCAAGGATAACGACATCGATGTTATCGGAAAGAAGATGACAATCGCAGGAGCAGGCGGAGCTGCTACAGCTATCGAGATTCAGGCAGCACTTGACGGTGTCAAGGAAATCTCAATCTTCAACATCCATGACAAGTTCTGGGCGAACGCTGAAGAGACCGTTAGAAAGATCAACGAGAAGACAGACTGCAAGGCTACTCTTTACGACCTTGATGACAAGGAGAAGTTAAGAGAAGAGATGGCTGATTCCTACATCTTCGTAAACGGAACAGGTGTTGGCATGAAGCCGCTCGAGGGAATGTCTGTAGTACCTGACAAATCATTCTTCCGTCCTGAGCTTATCGTAATTGACGTACCTTACTCTCCACTTGAGACAAAGATGCGTTCTATGGCAAAAGAGGTGGGCTGCAAGACAATGAACGGTCTTGGAATGATGCTTTTCCAGGAGCAGCAGCCTTCAAACTCTGGACAGGGAAAGATATGCCAATCGAGCATATGAAGGAAGTATTAAACATCAGATATGATGATTAATCAGACACAGAAATTAAATTACATTGAATTATTTTGACAGAAATTAAGGAGAACACTGATGAATAAAAAAGATTTACCTAGCGCATTAATCCTTTACTTAAACTACTTTATACACGGAGTGGGCTGCTCTATCCTCGGACAGGCAGTCATCAAGGAGGCTCTCGCAGCTTCATGGGGAGTTCAGGTTATGGCTATTACAGCTATTTCAGCAGCCCTGGGACTTGGACGTCTTATCGCACTTCCGTTTGCAGGACCTTTATCAGATAAGCTCGGACGCCGTATCTCAACAGCAATCGGAAGCGGCTCTTATGCTATCTACCTGATCGGACTTGCCCTTGCATTCAATGCAGGAACACATGGTGGATACCAGATTGCTTATATCTGTGCTATCATTGGCGGTATTGCAAACTCATTCCTTGATACAGGAATTTACCCTGCAGTATCAGAAATCATCTACAAAGCACCGGGTGTTGCGACAATGGGAATCAAATTCTTCATCGCTATCGCACAGATGCTTTTACCATTCGTACTTGGTATGACAGTTGCTACAACAGCAGCAGGACTTACATCATACAACACACTGTTCTTCGGATGTGGAATCATCTACATTGTACTTTTAGTATTAGTAATGCTCTTCCCGCTTCCTGATACCGATGCAAAGGCAGAGGGAAAGAAAGAAGGACTTATCGCAAGCTTAAAGCACACACATTTTTCTGTTGAGTCAATCGCAATGATCATCATTGGATTTACATGTACAGGAACCTTCCAGTTATGGCTCAACTGTGCACAGAACTTTGAACAAAAGAGAACGTAGGCTGGGCTGATCCGTCAGTTATGCAGTCATACTACTCAGCAGGAACCATGATAGCTCTTATCGTAACTGCACTTTTAACAAGAAAAATCAAGGACGTCAGATTTATCCTTGTTTACCCTGTAATCTGCCTTGCAACAATGGTAGTAGTGTTAGTCGGACAGACAAAGCCACTCATGATCGCAGGTGCATTCATCATCGGATGGGCAGGAGCAGGCGGACTTCTTCCGATCGCAACTTCTGTATGTAACATGCTTTTCACGAAGATCAAAGGAACTGTAACAGCGCTTGTAATGATCGCTTCATCACTTTGTAACTACACAATCCTTACAGCGGCATCAAAGATGCAGCCATCACAGGTTATGGTAATGAACATCGTGCTCACAGCAATCGGCGTGGTACTTGGATTATTTGTAAACTTACGTTATACTAAGATGGTAGAGCTGTCTAAAGAGGATTAATACGTTACATTATACTGGGGAGTATATTATCATACAGTCTAATACAAGGTAAGAAAGGAAAAAATCATGAACACCATTAAGGTTAGAGATATTGAAATCGGTGCAGGCGCACCTAAAATCATCGTTCCTATCGTAGGCGTTACAAAAGACGACATCATAGCAGAGGCAAAGACATTTGACTCTATCCCTGTTGATATGGTTGAGTGGCGTGTTGACTGGTTCGAGAATGTATTCGAGTTTGACAAGGTTGAGGAGGTATTAAAGGAGCTTCGTGATGCTCTCGGAAATGTTCCAATACTTATGACATTCCGTACTTCAAAAGAGGGCGGAGAGAAAGCAATCGAGCCTGAGGCTTATGCCAAGCTTAATATCAAGGCTGCACAGACAGGATACGTTGATTTTGTAGATGTAGAGATTTTTACAGGCGATGAGATTGTAAAGAAAATCATCGACGGCGTACATGCTGCAGGTGCAAGAGTTATCGCTTCAAACCATGACTTCTTCAAGACTCCTGCACAGTCTGATATTGTTTACAGACTTCGCAAGATGCAGGATATGGGAGCTGATATCCCTAAGATTGCAGTTATGCCACAGAATAAGCGAGACGTACTCACACTTCTTTCAGCTACAGAGGAAATGGTTACAGATTACGCTGACAGACCAATCATCACAATGTCAATGGCAGGCACAGGTGTTATAAGCCGTCTCTGCGGTGAGGTATTCGGATCTTCAATGACATTCGGTGCCGCAAAGAAAGCTTCTGCACCCGGACAGATGGGAGTAGGGGATCTGTCTACGGTACTTGGATTACTTCATAAGAGCATGTAAGAAAAGCTTGTATAAAACCATGCGATAAAATAAAATGGCGCCTCGGCATCTGTAAACTATGTGCTGTGACGCCATTTTTGAAGATGATAACAAATAGTAATATATAAAATTGTGAATATTTACGTGAAAAAACAGTAATAATTCAGTAAAAATAATACGTATAATTATTCACGGAAAGGGGATATTTCATGAAGAAATACTGCACTATCTGGATGAATATCTTGAAGAAATTCTGATGGTCATTTTCCTTATAGCAATGACGCTTATAATGGGTATTCAGGTGTTTTCAAGATATATTCTTGGCATGTCGCTTTCATGGTCTGAGGAAATCACAAGATACCTGTTTATCTGGTCGGCATTTTTGAGTGTCAGCCTTTGCACACGTAAATGCATATCCATAAAGATAGACCAGTTTATACAGCTTTTTCCACGAAGAGGAAAATCACTCTGGAAGGTATTAAATCTGACAGTTGAGTTTGTGTTTTTCGTATATTTGATACCTTTTTCGTTCATATATTTAAAGAACACTATCGAAAGCGGTCAGGTAAGTCCTGCCTGCGGTATCCCTATGTACTATGTGCAGGCTGCACCGTTTGTATGCTTTATAATCACGGCTTTCCGCATCGCGCAGAGATGGTTTGGCGAGTGGAAAATTGTCCTGAAAAAAGATGAAAAGCCTCTTGAGGAGGGCAGTATTGCCTCGGTTATAGAGGAAGCCGTTGTCGAAGATACTTACCGCGAGAAAGAGCTTGTGGAGGATATTGAAGCAATTCATAGTAAAGCTGAAAAGAGAAAGGAGAAATAGATGTCAGCAGCAGTAGTTTTTATATTATTTGTGATATGTCTGGTCATTGCTATTCCGGTATCTATTTCCCTGGGAATAGTGGCAGTGCTGCCGGGCGCGTTTGACTCATCTTTTACAGCCAGTGCCAGCTATGTTATCCGCTCTATGCTCGGTGGTATAGACAGCTTCCCGCTTTTAGCGGTGCCTATGTTTGTGCTTGCCGGAATCGTCATGGCACACGGCAAAATCTCACAAAAATTGTTTGATGTTTTTGTGTATTTTATAGGAAAAAGAACCGCAGGAATCCCATGTGCGGTTATCATCACCTGCTTGTTCTATGGAGCGATTTCCGGCTCTGCGCCTGCAACTGTTGCGGCTGTCGGAAGTATGACCATTCCGCTTCTTATGGAGCTGGGCTACAAAAAGGATTTTTCAACGGCAATTGTTGCGGTTGCGGGAGGACTCGGAGTCATCATACCGCCAAGCATACCTTTTATCATGTATGCGATGGCAACCGGTGAGTCGGTCAGTGATCTCTTTCTTGCAGGAATCATTCCGGGACTTTTGATAGGAGCGCTTCTTATGTTTTATGCATATTATCACTGCAAGCGCTATGGAGAGGACAAGGAAAAGATAAATGCAAAGGTTTCTGAGCTTAGAAGCAAGGGGCTTTTTAGCATATTGAAGGACAGTATATGGGCACTTTTGAGCCCGGTTATAGTACTTGGATGCATTTACGCCGGTATAGCTTCGCCTACAGAGGCTGCGGTGATTTCAGTATTTTATGCGCTTTTTGTAAGTCTTTTTATTTACAAATCCATAAAGGTAAAAGAGATATGGGGCATCATGGTGGAGGCGATGAAGACATACGCACCTATATTGTTTATACTTGCCGCATCGACTGCGTTTTCACGCGTGCTCACACTCATGCAGGTGCCACAGACAGTCAGCGCATGGATACTCGCACATTTTACAAATGAGATAGTGCTTCTTATCGTGATAAATGTTTTCCTGCTCATTGTAGGAATGGTTATGGATACCACACCGGCTATCCTTATTTTAAGCCCAATCCTGCTTCCTATCGTGGAGAGTATTGGAATGAACCCGATCCACTTTGGTGTGGTCATGATCGTAAACCTTGCAATAGGATTTGTCACACCGCCTATAGGAGTAAACCTGTTTGTGGCAAGCTCACTGACGGATGTTCCGGTTATGCGGATAGCAAAGAAGGCGGCGCCTATGATAGGATATTTCCTGCTGGCACTTCTGCTGCTTACATTTATTCCGGCAATCAGTCTGTGCTTATTATAGAGAAATAGTAACTATTCGGTACAGAAATATGTAATAACAGGTATAAGCAGATTTAATGATGATTGTAGGACATTTAGGCACACAGTTGTAATTGGAGAAAATATGAGTAGATTTGGCTTGTTTTTATGTAAAAAAGCTGGTAAATATAATAAACCGCGTAGATCGTATAGCAAATATAGATTGTGGCGAAGAGCTGCATCCGTCATGATGATACTTTCGCTTACAGCAGGACTTGCCGCGTGCGGCTTAGCTGGTGAAGGCTCGCAGGCTGCAGCTAAGGATGCCGGGGTACAGCGCTACGCATGGCCTCTCGGCAGCTCAAGTCCTGAGGACACCGTGACACAGATATATGCAGAGAAATTTGCCGATGAAGTGGACAGATTAAGCGATGGCAAAATGAAAATCAGTGTGTATCCAAACAGTGTACTGGGTGGAGACAGAGAGCTTCTCGAGTCATGCAAGGATGGAGATATACCTTTTGTAGTGCAGAACACTGCACCGCAGGTCACTTTCATGAAGGATACTGCAGTATTTGATATGCCGGCACTCTTTGACAGCATTGATGAGGTGCGTGAGCATGTGGACAATCCAAGGTTTATGAAGCTCATGCAGCAGGTCTACAATGACGGCGGCTACGAGCTTTTGGGATATGCAGACCAGGGATTCCGTGTCATGACAACAAACAAAAAGATAGAAAGCCTTGCTGATTTTAAGGGGCAGAAAATCCGTACCATGGAAAACTCTTACCATATGGCATACTGGAAGGCACTCGGAGCAAGCCCGACACCTATGACTTTCTCGGAGGTGTATATCGGCTTACAGCAGGGCACTATAGACGCGCAGGAAAATCCATACGAGGTAATCGTATCTAATAAGCTCTACGAGCAGCAGGATTATGTAGTGGAGACAAATCATCTGCCACATCTGATATCGCTTATAGTAAGCGAGGAGTTCATGAAAGGACTGACAGATGAGCAGCAGCAGATTATCCGTGAGGCAGCCGAGACAGCGAAACAGTACGCCAGAGAGCAGTCTGACGAGCGGATTGCCTCAAAGATAAAGACTATCGAGGACAGTGGCACACAAATCATCACCTTAAGCGATGAAGTGCATGAGCAGATTCGCAAGGAGTGTCAGCCGATATATGAATCGATTGAGAAAAATGTGTCGTCTGATATTGTGGAGGCATATCTGACACAATAACACTTTAAAGCATTAAAATATTTTGCTTGATAAATTGGTAAAGTCTTGTTATACTATGACTAAGAAATTTGTGGTTATCAAAAATGTGAAATACTATAATATGAAGTTATAATAACTATAATTTGACGATATTTCGATTAAATATCAAAATCCAATATGAAAACCACATATAAGTAAGGAGACACACCATGGACAGAATCGAGGAAATCCGCGCAAAGATTGGAGAATGTGACGATATAATAATTAAGCAGCTTGCAGTCAGAATGTCACACATTCAGGAGATTATATCATATAAGAAGGCAACAGGAATCCCAATCTTACAGCCGGAGCAGGGAAAAAGCAGACAGATGCACTTGCGGCAAAGCTTGGCGACAATGAATTCGAGGAAGAGATTCTTGATATTTTCAAGTATATCATGAAGAACAGCCGTCGTATTCAGGCAAAGAGTCTGTTCGATTACAATATCTTCCTGATCGGTTTCATGGGAGCAGGAAAGAGCACCATTGCCGGCGAGTTAAAGGACAAGCTGGAAATGGATCGTGTCGAGATGGACCAGATGATCGTGGAGAAACAGGGTATGTCTATCTCAGAAATTTTTGATGAGTTCGGTGAGGCATATTTCAGAAACTTAGAGAGCAACACACTTATAGAGCTTCAGAAGAGAAAGCAGACCATCGTTTCCTGCGGTGGTGGTGTTGTCATGAGAGAGGAAAACGCAGATCATATGAAGAAAAACGGCCGTGTAGTTCTCCTTACAGCAAAGCCTGAGACTATCTACGAGCGAGTAAAGGATAGTGACGAGCGCCCGATACTAAACGGCAACATGAATGTTGAGTATATCAGTGGCCTTATGGAAAAGCGAAAGGAGCGCTATGAGGCGGTGGCAGATGTAACAGTTGCTACAGATGGCAAGAATGTTACACAGATATGCGAGGAAATCATTGCAAAGCTTATCGCACTTGATAATGAGCAGGACAATAAACAGGCATAATACAGGAATAGCACAGCATTTATTAAGGCAGCAGCCGGATATCAGACCGTCTGCTGTTTTTTGTTCAAATACTTCAGGGGCGTGTGGCTTGAAATAATTGCAAATATGATGTATAGTACTCTACAATTTAAGGGATACTGATTAAGTATGGCAGCATAACAAGGAGGTCATAATTATGTGTACAGCAGCAACTTATAAAACAAAGGATTTCTATATTTGGAAGAACACTCGACTACGAATTTTCATATGGAGATGAGATTGCGGTAACACCGCGAAACTATGTGTTTAATTTCAGGCATTCGGGAAAGCTTGAAAACCATTATGCAATCATCGGAATGGCACATGTGGCAGGTGACTATCCTCTTTACTATGATGCTATAAATGAAAAGGGACTCGGTATGGCAGGATTGAATTTCGTGGGAAATGCAGCGTATGCGGCAGCAGACGAAAACAGCTCATGCGAGAATGGCACATGCGGCATTGCAAAGACAAAGGTGGCACAGTTTGAGTTTATACCGTGGATACTGTCACTATGCGCTACGGTAGCGGATGCAAAGGAAAAATTAAATCGTATTTTGCTGGTAGATACACCATTTAGCAGTCAGCTTCCGGTTGCACAGCTTCACTGGATTATAGCCGACAAAAATGAGTGCATTGTGGTGGAGTCGATGGCAGACGGTATGCATGTTTACGACAATCCGGTAGGTGTGCTCACAAACAATCCGCCATTCCCATATCAGATGGCAGCACTCAATAATTACAGAGGCTTATCCACAAAGCAGCCTGAAAATACATTTGCACCGGGAGTGGAGCTTAGTGCATATAGCCGCGGAATGGGAGGCCTGGGACTGCCGGGAGATTTATCATCGCAGTCACGCTTTGTACGTGTGGCATTCACAAAGCAAAACTCCAAATCGGATGACAGTGAGAATGCAAGTGTGAGCCAGTTCTTCCACATATTAGGTTCTGTAGACCAGCAGAGAGGTCTGTGCGAGGTAACAGATGGCAAATATGAGATTACGCTCTACACCTCATGCTGCAACTGCGACAAGGGAATCTACTATTACACCACATATGACAATAGCCAGATCACAGCGGTAGACATGAACAGGGAGAATCTTGATGAGAAGCTGCTTATCAGATATCCTGTTATTACGGAGGGAAAGATTTGTTGGCAGAATTAGAGAATCTGTTTGCGCTCCAGGATAAAAATTACAGGGAATTTCATGCGAGGCTTATGCCAAATATTGAAAAAGAACGCATAATAGGAATCTGCCACATTACTACTATGAGGAAAATAACCTGCATATGTTTCTGATTATGCAGATGAAGGATTATGATACGGCATTGGCTCATCTGGAAGCATTCCTGCCGTACATCGACAACTGGGCGACCTGCGACAGGGGCGTACCGGCTGTGTTCAAAAAGCACAAAAATGAGCTTATTTTGCATGTATATGAGTGGCTGGATTCGGATAAGCCCTACACCGTCAGGTATGGCATTGGCACTTTGATGCGCCTATATCTCGATGAGGATTTTGATATAAAATATGCTTTAGATGTGGCAAAAATCCGTTCCGAGGAGTATTATGTAAACATGATGAAGGCGTGGTATATCGCTACGGCACTTGCAAAGCAGTATGATGCAGTGCTGTCGATACTGCAGGAAAGGCTTATGGATAGCTGGAGTCACAACAAGGCGATACAAAAGGCGCGTGAGAGCTATCGCATCACGCCACAGCAGAAGGAGTATCTGAGCACATTAAAGGTTTAATGAAAAGAGACAAAAATTTATGAAAATAAAAAGCTTATTTGAATCAAAATTTATAAAGGTGTTTGACCTTCAGTACCAAGAGGGCAGGCATTATTATAATGCCACAAGGAGAGATGAAGAAGACCTTGTAGCCGCTAAATCTACAGAAGAGTTCAAGAAAATGCTTCCGGATGCGGTGAGCTGCGTGGTGATATGGAATCCGTCAGGTGATGACGAGAAATCAGGTCATGAGCCATGTCTGTTAATGAATCGCGAGTTCCGATATCCGACAGGCCAGTACCTGTTAAGCGTACCTGCAGGACTTATTGATCCGGAGGATTGCACCGGGGATAGTGATAATACAGCGCTACTTATAAAAACCGCCATGCGTGAGCTTCATGAGGAAACAGGACTTAAAGTGACAGAAGAAGATGAGGTTTCGATAATCAATCCATGTCTTTTCAGTACACCGGGCATGACAGATGAAAGTAACGCTCTTGTAAAGATTGTACTTAACCGCGATAGCCTTAATGGAATGTCGCAGGAAGCAGTGGGCGGCGAGCTATTTGACGGATTCGACCTTCTGACTAAGGCGCAGGCGAAGAAGATACTTGAGGATGGAGTGGACGAGCACGGCATATACTATTCTGTGTATACATGGGCGGCACTCACGTATTTCGTAGCAGACCTGTGGAGGTAGATGTGGAATGTAGCGTGGTTAGCCCGGGAGGCGGCTATATGCTCGTAGCGTTAGCTCCTAGAGAGCATATGGCCGCATGCCTGGTTAACCACGCAGTGGCATTTAAAATACGGAGGAATAACATGAACGATAAAAAATACTCGCTGCGCCCATATCTGCTTGCATATAAATGGCACTATGCGATAGGCATTTTTGTGCTTCTTGCAGTAGACCTTGCAAATCTGTACATTCCGCAGTTTATTGGGGAGATAATCGACGGAATCACTGCAGGAAAGCTTGATATGGCGGGCGTGGGCGGCATTATATTTAAGATATTGATAACAGGTCTGATAATCATGGCGGGGCGCTTTGGATGGAGATATTTCATCATAGGAGCATCAAGAGGAATAGAATACAGACTGCGCGATGATATGTTTTCACATATGGAGACACTCTCGGCGCGCTATTACAACAGCCATAAGACTGGAGATCTTATGGCATATTTCACTAACGATTTACAGGCTGTCAGGATGGGAACCGGAATGGCTGTCATCACCGTGTTTGACGCGGTAATCATGACGGTGATGGTGCTTGTCAAAATGGTAGTATACGTGGATTTTAAGCTGACATTATTTGCTTTTATTCCACTTATTTTCATTGCAATCGGCTGCTATTTTTATGGAATAGAGTCAAAGAAACGTCGTGATAGTGACACTACTTGCAGGTGGCAGGATGGTGCTTGACGGACAGGTTTCGATAGGCCAGTTCGTGGCATTCAACTCATACATCGATATGCTTGTGTGGCCTATGATTGCGGCAGGCGACTGTATCAACACATTTTCTCAGGCGGCTGCGGCATGGGGCAGAATCCAGACTATTTTCGAGGAAAAACCTGATATTGTCGATATGGTGCCACCGGAAAATGTAATAGAAAATGATGGCATGGCAGGCAGAAATACAGATAATTTAGCTGATGGTATTTATGATCAAATACAAATACATGGCGATATACAGCTTAGCCACCTCAGCTTCACATACCCTGACGGCTCCAAGCCGGTGCTTTCAGACGTGAGTATACATGTGAAGCAGGGCGAGATGCTTGGTATCTTAGGACGTACCGGAAGCGGAAAATCATCACTTGCCGACCTTTTGCTTAGAGTCTATGATTGTGAAAACGGCATGATACTTTTGGATGGACGTCCGATAACAGACTATCCGCTGGCAGTTTTACACCGTGATATCTCATATGTGCCACAGGAGAATTTCCTGTTTTCCGACACACTCGAGGAGAATATAGCATTTGGTGCGGAGGACAGGATTGCCGACAACCCGGCAATTCTTGATGCGGTAAAACAGGCCGCAAAGGACGCGTGTATACATGATAATATCATGGGCTTTCCGGATGAGTACAAGACCATGGTTGGAGAGCGCGGAGTGACACTTTCGGGAGGCCGAAGCAGCGAAGCTCGATAGCCGAGCACTTTTAAAGGATTCTGCAATCCTCATACTGGATGATTCGCTTTCTGCTGTCGATACCGATACTGAGGAGCAGATACTTGAAAACCTCATGGAAACCAGACAGGGCAAGACAACCATAGTGATTGCCCATAGGATTTCCACACTGCAGAAGGCTGACCATGTGGCAGTGCTTTCTGACGGAAAACTGACAGAGTATGGTACTCCTGAAGAGTTGCTTGAGCTGCGGTTTTACGCTGATATCAGCCATAAGCAGCAGCTTGAGAGTGAGCTTGGCAGTTAAAGTGTTTGAAAAGCGTTGCTATGCAGATTTGACGATGAATAGTTACGAAATAACAGAGAAGATTATAGTATGAATTCGAGTAAAAATATAAGTAAAAAAGAAATGAATAAAAAAGCTCCACAATGCGCCTCATAGCCTACATGAAGCCGTATGCCCACTGGGTGATTTTTTGCCCTTCTGCTGGTGCTGGGACTGACAGCCTTTGACCTTTACAGGCCGATGCTGGTGGGAGATGCAATTGATACTTTTGGAGCAAATGGGGATTATGATGTAATAATTGCCACAATTCTGAGCATTTTGTCGCTGATGATAGTGCTGTGGTTCGGAAGCAGAAATGTGTTTGATGAGATTATTTCGGTCGGCACTCTGTATATTTTCTCGAATTACATCAGGTCATTTTTCGACCCGATACAGGAACTTGCAGAGCAGTTTTCGACACTGCAGTCATCAATTGCATCAGCAGAGAAGATATTTACGGTTATGGATGAGGATGAATTTATTCCTGAGGTCGAAAATCCTAAGCAGCCGGATAAAATCACCGGAAAAATTGAATTGACCATGTCTGGTTTGCCTATGACGGCGAAAACTATGTGCTTAAGGATGTCTCATTTGTCATAAATCCGGGCGAGAAGGTGGCCTTTGTCGGTGCAACCGGAGCCGGAAAATCATCTATTTTAAATCTTATAGGCAGGTATTATGATATACAAAAGGGACATATCTACATTGATGGCATCGATATCAGACAGCTTAGCAAAAAGAAACTTCGCAGTGCAATCGGTCAGATGCAGCAGGATGTGTTTATATTCGAGGGGGATGTGGCGTACAATATCCGCCTGAATGATGACGATATCACGGATGCTCAGGTGAAGGCGGCAGCAGAATATGTAAACGCCTCACACTTTATCGAAAAGCTCCCACAGGGATATCACGAGCCGGTTACGGAGCGTGGTGCGACCTTCTCGGCAGGAGAGCGTCAGCTATTGTCCTTCGCAAGGACACTTGCCCATAATCCGAGCATACTGGTCATGGACGAGGCAACCGCCAACATAGATACAGAGACAGAAATTCTCATACAGGAGGCGCTTGAAAAGCTCATGGACGGCAGGACAACAATCATGGTTGCGCACCGTCTGTCCACTATCCAGCATGCTGACTGCATCATGGTCATGCACAAGGGACGTATATGTGAGCGCGGTACGCACAGGGAGCTTCTGGAACAGGATGGCATATACAGGAAGCTGTATGAGCTGCAGATATCGTAGGGATAATTAGTATAAGCTGCAGATATCATATGGGTAATTTATAATACTAGTTGTATTTTGATGAAGGCAGGGGAAGGTTGG
>VOFH01000610.1_pt1 | contig 48000 bp, 62 predicted proteins | sample 5384091 | NCBI WGS metagenome assembly VOFH01 (sample SAMN12384727, study PRJNA508395) | human gut metagenome | isolation source: healthy gut G | host: Homo sapiens
GCGCTACACTGCAGGCAGGCGTTACAATAAGGATGGAAAAAACAGACGGGCAGCCGGGTCAAGGCTGCGGGGCTGATAGAGATGGCGGAGTGCAGCGTCAGCTACCTCGATCACAATTTATTATATGTAGATAATAAGACGCCGGACGACCACATTTATTTGCAGTCCGCAGCAAAGAAATTCGGCGTGTATGTGTCCAGACCGGGCAACGGCAGAAGATATTATGGGTGAAAATGTGAAGATCCTGGATTCAATTCACGAGCCGGATCAGTACGATATTGATGATTCGATGATTCTTCCGCCGCTGTCTCCGGAGGAAGCTGCGAAGGTGGAGATTGTCCGCGGACCGAACGTCAAGTTTCTTCCGGTTCCGGAGCCGCCGCAGGAGACACTGGATGCTCCTATCAGCTTAAAAGCCTGTGATAATGTATCCACCGATGATATTACACCGGCAAGTGCTGAGTTCAGCAGTATGCGTTCCAATATTCCGTTGATGTCCCAGTATTGCTATCACCGCTATGATCCGGAATTTGCAGCTCGCGCAAAAGAAATGGGACAGAGCATTATCATCGGCGGTGAAAACTATGGACAGGGTTCCTCCCGTGAGCACGCGGCAATCAACCCGATGTATCTGGGTGTTAAGGCAGTCATTGCCAAGAGTATTGCCCGTATCCATAAGGGAAACCTGGTAAACCACGGCGTAATTCCAATGTTGTTTGAGGATGGAGCTGATTATGACCGTCTGGAGCAGACGGATGAACTTCATATCGATAACCTGCGGGAGCAGATTGCAGCACGCCGTGTACAGATTACCGATAAGACAAAAGGATGTTCCTTCTGGGTTAAATTAGAACTGACAGATAAGGAAATCGAAGTTTATCAGCGAAAGCGCAGAAACAAAAATGAGCACCATAGAAACGAAAGACTCAAAAATCGGCATATGACTTAAAAATAAAATTTGAATGACTCATTTATGAGCACATAAAAGCTCATAAATGAGTCATTTTTTTACATTATGAAAAAAATGAGACAAGAACGAGTCATTCCTGGAAGGTTATCAAAAAAATAAATAAAAATTTTAATTCGACAAAAACCTTGTATTTACAAGGAAAACCTCGAATTTTTTGGAAAATAAAAAAGAAAAATATTAAATAAAATCGAAAAACGTAAAAGTTGGCACGGAACTTGCTGTATATATGAGTATCAAGCAAAAGTATCAAGCAAAAAAGAGAAAAATATATTACATGGAGGGAACACATTATGAAAGTTGGCGTATTGAAAGACATCAAAGTAGGCGAGTACCGTGTCATCGCAACCCCGGCAGAGGTAAGCATGCTGGTAGGTGACGGCAATGAGGTTTACGTTCAGAAGGGCGCGGGCGAAGGTTCTGGATTCCCGGATGAGGCATATGTGAAAGAGGGCGCGAAGCTGGTTGATACAAAGGAAGAAATTTATGCAACCTGCGATTTCGTCGCGAAGGTAAAAGAGTTTGAACCGTGCAGTACAAGCTGCTCCGTGAAAACCAGATCGTATTTACCTGCATCCATCCGGCAGCACATCCGGAGGAGGTACAGGCACTTCTCGACAGCAAGTGTATTGCATTTACCGCAGAAGATTCCCACCGTTACGGTTCACCGAACTGCGAGGCAGCTGGTAAGGCGGGTGCACTTTTTGGTCTGGAATCCCTGCTCTCCATCAACGGCGGCAAGGGCAAATTCGTCAACGGTCTCGGCGGTGCTCCGGGCGTTAAGGCGCTGGTCATTGGAGGCGGCGTGGTAGGACGCGCAGCAATCTCTGTTCTTCATGCGCTGGGCGCGTGGGTAACGGTTATGGATATTAATATCGGAACCCTGCGCGATATCGGAAAACAGTTCAATGAGGAAGTCAACACCCAGATTTCCAACCGTTATAATCTGAAAAAGATTTTACCGGAGATCGATGTCGTATATAATTGTGTTAGATGGCCGAAGGATGCCAAAGAATACATGATCGACCGCGAGATGGTCCGCTCGATGGAGAAAGGTTCCGTTATCGTAGATATCAGCAACGATTATGGTGCAATCGAGACATTCCATGAGACCACCCATGAAAATCCGCGCTATATCGAAGAGGGCGTCGTACATTATTGCGTAAGCAACATTCCGGGCGCAATTTCCCAGTCTACCTCGATCGCATATGCAGCATCCGTACTGCCGCACTTCAGAAGCATCATCAACAATGGCGTGGCGCAGGCGTGTGCAAAGGATGGTTTCCTGCGCCGCAGCTTAACCACCTACAAGGGATACTTAACCCATGAGGAGACAAGTGCCATCCAGGGCAGACCGTGGGTTCGTCCGGAAGACATCTTAGAGATCGCAGATCAGAAACTGGATCTGGCTCCGTCGACAACCAAGAGCCATTCGGATAACTTTATCAAATTAGAGAAGTGATTTTTCAGATAAAGGATATCGGCAGAACGCTTTTCGTGAAACGTATGGGGATACGGATGAAAAGCGCTCTGCCATTTGAGGGGAGAATAGAAGTGCTTCCGGATGGGAAATAGCTGGAGGCGCATTTGATACAGAAGAATAGGAGGGGTATCTGTGAGTGTTACAGACATTTTAGTGGACTTTGCGATCGCATCGTTTTTTATCGCGGTTGGTCAGCTTTTACGTGCAAAAGTGCCGTTGGTACAGAAATTTTTCATTCCGCCAAGCATGATTGCCGGATTTATCGCGCTGGCACTCGGGGCGCAGGGACTGGGAATCCTGCCGTTTTCTGAAAATATTGGTTCTTATGCAAGTGTTCTGATTATCCTGATTTTCGCAGGTGTCGGAATTAATGGATTTTCTTTCAATAAGAAAGATTTTAAAGCGGAAATTGACCGGATTGGTTCTTATTTTTCCTATAAAGTGCTGGCACAGGCGATTCAGTTCTCACTGGCACCATTGTTTAGTATTTTAGTAATTTCGAAATTATTCCCGAACATTAACTATGGCTTCGGTCTGCTGCTGGCAGCTGGTTTCTCCGGCGGACACGGAACGGCAGCGGCTGTTGGTACCGCGTTTGAGAGACTGGGTGATCTGGAGGCAATGGATATCGCGATGACCTGTGCAACTGCTGGTATTTTATCGGGTATCTTTGGCGGTCTGTTCTTCATCAAGCTGGGAACGAAAAAGGGCTGGACCAAATATATGAAAGGCTTCAATCAGATCTCCGATGATCTGCGCTGTGGTCTGGTGCCCAAAAATGAGCGCAAGTCGATGGGCGAGGAAACTGTTTCATCCAACGTCCTGGATCCGCTGGCATGGCATCTGGCAGTGATGCTGATCGCATCCGGTATCGGTGTGGGACTCAGCAAGGGAATCTATGCAGCGATCGGTCTGGATCTGCCGAATTACCTGATGGCATTTTTGACCGCGATCGTGATGTTCCTTGTTTTCCGAAAAGTCGGCGTCGGTGATTATATTGATGAAAATGTAGTGGGACGTATCTCCGGTACTGCGACGGATTATCTGGTGTTTTTCGGAATCGCTTCCATCAAACTGGCAGTTATCGTTAAATATGCAGTTCCGCTGGCACTTCTTCTGCTCTGCGGTATTGCAATCGTAGTGGCAACCCTGATGTTCTTTGGTCCGGCGATGAACCGCGGTAGCTGGTTTGAGCGCTCGATCTTCGTATTTGGCTATTCAACAGGCGTTTTTGCGATCGGCCTCATCCTTCTTCGAATCGTTGATCCGGAAAACCGCTCCAAGACGCTGAACGATACTGCATTTGCAGCGCCGTTTACAACTCCGGCAGAGATGTTTGCGTGGTCGATGGGACCGATGATGCTTTTAAATGGCAGCCATTGGAAGTTTATCGGCATCTATTTGGTAATCATGGCAGCATGCATCATCGCAAATATCGTATTTAAATGGTGGTGGCTGAAACTTCCGCTGGATCGCCCAGGTGTGGAGGAGATCGGATAAACTTGTCTTTGCCTGTTTCCTCTGATACACTTGGAACAGGTGTAAACATAACACCGTTGTCAGGCCGGATGAACGCAGATTCAAGTCGAACGTCCGTGAGACTTAGCGCGTGATTCCGGTCAGCGGTGTTTCAGACAGGGAGAAATGCATGGAGTTTTTAAGACAGTTATTTCATGGAAAAGGATATATTGACGGAATCACGATCATCAACCTGGATGGCGAGATTCTGTTTTCAGCAAAGTTAAATAGTAAATTTTCAAACCGGAAAAGAGAGAAGCTTACCAGGCGCTGGTGGGACAAAATTTTTTCGATGTATTTGAAAACCTGAACGCTAAGAACAGCAGCATGATCCGGGCGATGGAGGTCGGACTGCCGGTTTACGTGGAAAATCAGCTGCTGCAGACCAAGGGGCAGGAGGGCATCCATATCAGCTCTCTTTCGATTCCGATCAAGAGCGGGCGCGCCGTGGTGGGCGCGATCGATCTGTCGATGGAGGAGATGACAGACGGCGAGGAAGAGCCGGAGAGTGTGGAACTGACTTCAGAACAGATCCCGGTCGGCGGTGCTGGAAAGCTGAAAAAACACAGCGGCGCATCTTTTACGATGGAAGATATCATCGCAGTGGATGAAAAAATGAAAAATGCCAGAGACTATATACCGGTGGTGGCGGCGTGCGATCTGCCGGTTATGATCTATGGGGAAACGGGAACCGGAAAAGAGGTGTTTGCACAGTCGATCCACAATGCCAGTGAACGGAGGGATAAACCGTTTATCGCGCAGAACTGTGCGGCGTTGCCGGATACCTTGCTCGAAAGTATCTTATTTGGAACGTCCAAGGGCGCGTTTACCGGGGCAATGGAAAATAAGGGACTCTTTGAGCTGACGGACGGCGGAACACTGTTTCTCGACGAGATCAATTCGATGCCTCTGTTTTTGCAATCAAAGCTTCTGCGGGTTCTGCAGGACGGTAGTTTCCGCAGCCTGGGCGGTAGTGAGACGAAACGCACGAATGTGAAGATCATTGCGGCGACCAATGTGGAACCGCTTGAGGCGATCGAGAAAGGACAGCTTCGGCGCGATATTTATTATCGTCTGAGCATGATGTCGATCCGGATTCCGCCGCTGCGGGAACGGAAGGCGGATATTGGACATTTTGTCAAGTTTTATGTAAACAAACACAATGGCACGTTCCACAAGCAGGTTCAGTATGTGTCAAAGGATCTGCTAAAAAAACTGGAAGAATATGACTGGCCGGGCAATGTCCGGGAGCTGGAACACGTGATCGTTTACGGCATGAGCATGGTAGACGAGACGAGCGCTCTGCTCCAGTATAAAGACATCAAGGGAAAGCTTCTGCTGGAAAAAGCAGGCGGACAGGAAAAAAGACGCCGGAAAGCCTGGAAGAAGTTCCAAAACTCTGCTCGTCGCTTCGTGAGGCGGTGGCTGCCTATGAGGAAAAACTGATTTGGCAGGCATTGGAGGCGGCGCACGGAAATATATCTGAGGCAGCGCGGATTCTGGATGTGCCGAGGCAGACGCTGCAGAGAAAGGCGAGCCAGCTGCGGGGCGAAAAGGCGAAGGAAAAACAGGAAAAAGAAATCTAATCTGAGCGATGGAGGATAGATACGGAAATTTGAGGACGATGCGGGAAGCAGAACCAGCAGAATCAGCCCGGAAAGGATGGAACGCTCAGACAGGATAACAGGAGGAAATGCAGAAATGGAGAAATACATTGGAAAATATTCTGTAAAAGATTTTTTATATCTGATTCTGGGCGCATTTATCTACAGTATCGGCACGCACAGCTTTATTGAGACGGCGAATATTGCGCCGGGCGGTGCGGTCGGCGTGGCACTGATGTTAAACCATGTGACGAACCTGCCGGTCGGACGGCTGACACTGATGGTCAATGTGCCGCTTTTAATACTGGCGTGGTTTCATTTGAGCCGTGCCTTTGCGCTGCGGACGGCGTTTGCGTGCGGAATCTGTTCGGTTGTGCTTGACTACGTGATCGCCCCGGTCTTTCCGGTTTATATGGGCGACCAGCTTATGGGAAGTCTCTACGGTGGCATTCTGGTCGGCGTCGGCATGGCGTTCATCTTTCTGTCCGGTTCGACGACGGGCGGCAGCGATGTGGTCGGCTACCTGCTCCAGAAGAAATATCCGCATGTCTCGATCGGGCGCGCCCTGATGATGATCGATGGAATCATCCTCTCCACCTCGATCTTCGTTTTTGGAAACGTCGATGCGGCACTGTTCGGACTGATTTCCCTGTACGCGCAGACGAAGGTCATCGACATGATCATCTACGGAAATGATGCCGGAAGCGAGGCGTCGATCGTGACGAAATACCCGCAGAAAATCGCAGAACGTGTCATTAAGGAAATTGACCGTACGGTAACGCTGCTTCCGGGCAAGGGCGGCTACAGCGGCGAGGACACGACGGTGGTTTTATGTACCGTCCGCAAAACGGAGTTCAATCGTTTAAAACGCATTATTGCGGAGACGGATGAGAATGCGTTTGTGATTGTGAAGGAAACCTCGGGCATTTTTGGACTTGGGTTTAAGGGTAGCGGAGGCACAGCAGTAGGAGCCGGGATTAGAATTAGAAAATAGCGGGATATGCCGCGAACAAGGCGAATATAGATATCATAAGAATGCATCAGGAGCGGTGCACTTGAACGAATGGTTTGAAACACACCCGTTTCTAAAACAAATGCGAAGGCGGCTGTCAGTGGAATTGGCAGTCTGCCTTCTTTTATTTTGCGGCGTCTTTCTGGCGGCACGGTATGCGGGGCTGGCATCAGCGGGGGCGGACGCTGTGCTTGGAAAGAAAAAGCCGGTGGTGTTCCTGGACGCCGGGCATGGGGATTTTGATCCGGGAAAGGTGAGTGTGGACGGAAGCCTGGAAAAAGACATCAATCTGGCAATCGCGAAGCGCCTGAAATGGTATCTGGAACAGTCCGATGTAGAGGTCGTGATGAGCCGGGAGGATGACCGGGGACTTTATGATACGTCAACCGGAAGCCGGAAAATGTCCGACATGAAAAACCGCTGCGCCCGCGTCGAGGAATCCGGCGCGGATCTGGTCGTCAGCATCCACCAGAACAGCTACCACCAGGAGGACGTATCTGGCGCGCAGGTATTTTATTACCGGAAGTCAGAGAAGGGGAAACGGCTGGCGGAAATACTGCAGAAGCGCTTCGACTATGCGCTGGGAGACCAGAACCGCAGAAAAGCCAAACCGAATGACAGCTATTATCTCCTGCTCCACGTCAAATGTCCGATTGTCATCGTCGAGTGCGGATTTTTGTCTAACTGGAAAGAGGCGGCACTGCTGAAAACAGAAGAATACCAGGACCGCGTGGCGTATACGCTGCATATGGGGATTATGGAGTATCTGAATGGGCGCTGAAACCTTGAACTGGCGAGGAATCTTGTGTATACTAGAGTACTTAGCGAGGTATTTTCGAGCTTAGTACGAGTCATGCCGCGCATACTAGGAGTACTTAGCGAGGTATTTTCGAGCTTAGTACGGAAGATAGATTTATTCATTGTGAGATAGTAGAAAGAAGAATCAATATGCAAAACGAAACCAAAAAAGAACTTCACACCCAGATGTGGAAGATAGAAAATCCAAAGGACTTTACGCCGCATGACCGGGAGGTGCTTGAGAAGGCGGCAGCGATCATCCGCGCGGGCGGTCTGGTGGCATTTCCGACGGAAACGGTGTACGGATTGGGGGCGAATGCGCTGGATGAGGCAGCAGCGAAGAAGATTTATGCGGCGAAGGGACGCCCGTCTGACAACCCGCTGATTGCGCATGTGTCCTGTCTGGAGGAGATCGCGCCGCTGGTATCGAATATGCCGGAAAATGGCAAAAAGCTTGCAAAGGCATACTGGCCGGGACCGATGACGATGGTATTTCCTAAGAGCGCGATCGTGCCGTATGGAACGACCGGCGGGCTTGACACGGTGGCAATCCGGATGCCGTCTGATCCGATCGCGGCAGAGTTAATCCGTCTGTCCGGCGTGCCGATCGCGGCTCCGAGTGCGAATACATCGGGACGCCCAAGCCCGACGCGCGCGGATCACGTGCTTCAGGATATGGACGGAAAGATCGATGCGATCATCGACGGCGGTCCGGTTGGAATTGGTCTGGAATCGACGATCGTGGATGTTACGGAGGAAATGCCGATGGTTTTAAGACCGGGTGCGATCACCGTGGAGATGCTGCGTGAAACGGTCGGGAAAGTCGGCATTGATCCGGCGATTTTAGGACCGGTCAGCGCGGATGTGCGCCCGAAAGCACCGGGAATGAAATACCGCCATTATGCACCGAAAGCCGATCTGACACTGGTCGAGGGCGAGACGGAGGCAGTTGTGGAGACGATCAACCGCTTGGCAGGCGAAAAGCTGGCAGAAGGGCGCAAGGTTGGAATTATCTGCACGGACGAGACGAAAGACCGTTACCCGGCGGGGATGCTGGAAAGCATCGGTGCGCGGGCGCGTCAGGAGACTGTTGCACACAACCTGTATGCAGTTCTGCGCGATTTCGACGATCGCGGCGCGGAATATATCTTTTCGGAAGGATTTTCGGAAGACAATTTAGGACGGGCGATTATGAACCGGCTCAATAAGGCGGCTGGCTATCATATTTTGAAGGTGTGAGACGATGCGGTACTTATTGGCGGCGATTAATGCCAAATATATACATTCAAATCTGGGAATTTACAGCCTGAGACGGTATGCGATGGAGCGGCTGGGGCTGGGACAGAAGGATGAGCAGGGTGCGGCTGTTGGAATGGAAATGGTTTCGGAGGCAGCAGAAGGCGAGAATCGAACGAAAACCGTGTCGGAAATCCAGATCGATCTCGGCGAGTACACCATCAACCACCAGATGGATCAGATTCTGCAGGATATTTACCGGAGAAAACCGGATGTGGTGGGATTTTCCTGTTATATCTGGAATATCGTTTACGTGAAGGAACTGATCCACGATTTGAAAAAGGTTCTTCCGCAGGTCCGCATCTGGATGGGAGGTCCGGAGGCTTCGTATGACGCGGTTCACCTGATGGATGAGCTGCCGGAGGTCGAGCTGATCATGCAGGGCGAAGGCGAGGAGACCTTTACGCGGTTGGTGGAGGCGTGCGAGTGCGGGACGGAGGTTTGTTTTTCAGAGCTCCCAGGCATTGTCTTACGCCGTTCGGATGGCACCATCGAGGTCCATCGACCGGCGCCGCTCATGAATCTGGACGACATTCCATTTTCCTACGGAGATTTAAGCGGGCTGGAACACCGCATTATCTACTATGAGAGCAGCCGTGGATGTCCATTTTCCTGTAGTTACTGTCTGTCTTCGATTGACAAAAAAGTGCGGTTCCGCAGCCTTTCGCTGGTAACCAGGGAGCTGCAGTTTTTCCTTGATCGGAAGGTGCCGCAGGTAAAGTTCGTAGACCGGACGTTTAACTGCAAAAAGAGCCATTCGATGGCGATCTGGCAGTATTTGCTGGAACACGATAATGGAATTACCAACTTCCATTTTGAAATTTCATCGGATCTTCTGGATGATGACGAGCTGGCGCTGATGAAACAGATGCGTCCGGGGCTGATTCAGTTGGAAATCGGTGTGCAGACGACGAACCTGATGGTTGTGAAGGAGATTCGGAGGACGATGGATCTAGACAAGGTGGCGCGCCGTGTGGCGCAGGTCAACACCTTTGGCAACATCCATCAGCATCTCGACCTGATTGCGGGGCTTCCGTATGAGGATATCGAGAGCTTTCATCGTTCCTTCAACGATGTATACAAAATGGAGCCGGAACAGCTTCAGCTTGGCTTTCTGAAGGTGCTGAAAGGTTCCTATATGGAAGAAATGAAGCAGAAATACGGTCTGCTCAGCCAGAGCAAGCCGCCGTATGAGGTGCTTAGAACCAACTGGCTTTCCTATGAAGAGGTGATCCGTCTCAAGGGTGTGGAAGAGATGGTCGAGGTCTATTACAACAGCGGACAGTTCCGCCGCACGATGAAATACCTGGTGCAGGAATGGGGCGATGCATTTGATTTGTATGACCGTCTGGCGGCATTTTATGAGGAAGAGGGACTGAATGGAGTGAGCCATAACCGGCTGGCACGGTATGAGATTTTGTATCTGTTTATTCAGAAATGGGGAAACAAAGAAATTTCCTATCAGGATCTTCTCATTTATGACCTCTACCTCCGTGAAAACGTCAAGAGCCGTCCATCTTTTGCCCCGGATCCGTCGGAGTGGAAGAACGAGACGAAGCAGTTTTTCATGCGCGAGGCGAAGGAACGCCGTTATTTGAAGGGCTACGAGGCATACGATTCCAGACAGATGGCGAAAATGGCGCATTTAGAGCGGATGGAAGACGGAAGCTTTGTACTGTTTGATTACAAAAACCGGGATGCTCTGTTTGGCAATGCGGCGGCATTTTCTATTTCCCAGGATGAAATACAGTGAGAAATGGGATTTTCCAGAGAAAGACAGGAAAAAGAAATTGCGGATGGCGGCAGTCTGAACATCTGCGAACGAGAAGAAATGTAGGACAACCATATTTTAAATTAGATGGATAGTAAACTGTTCAGTAGGTCTGTGCATTTACTGCGCTGACCGTACGAAAACATGGGCCAGCAGGCAAAAATCCCATTGCCGTAGGCAATTTTTAATGGATTTTTGCGCGTGACTGTGAAGGTACTGAACAGTTACGATGGATAAATAAAATGGAAAAAACAGACAATTCTTATATAGCGATTGACCTGGAGACAACAGGGTTAAATCCCAAAACCGAGCGGATCATCGAGATTGGCGCGGCGCGGGTGGAAGATGGAACCGTGGTGCAGACGTATTCGACGTTTGTCAACCCGGAGCGGGATCTGGATGCGCGCATCCGGGAGCTGACGGGAATCTGTGACGATGATTTGAAGGATGCGCCGGTGCTGGATACAGTTTTGCCGGAACTTCTGGCATTCTGCGGGGAGCTGCCGCTTCTGGGGCATCATGTTATCTTTGATTTCAGCTTTCTCAAGCGGGCGGCGGTCAACCGGAAGTATACATTTGAGCACGCGGGGCTTGATACCTTGAAAATCTGCCGCCATTTTATGCCGGAGGAGGAAAAGAAGAATCTGGCAGCCGCGTGCCGGTATTTTTCGGTGGATCCGGGCGAGAGCCATCGGGCGCTTTCGGATGCGCTGGCGGCGCACCATCTGTATCAGGAGCTTAAAAACAGGTATTTTCTGGAAGTGCCGGAGGTGTTTGCACCGCAGCCTTTGATTTACAAGGTAAAACGCGAACAGTCCGCGTCAAAAAAGCAAAAAGAAGTCTTGCGGGAATTACTAAAATATCATAGAATAAATTTATCTGCGCAGATTGATTCGCTTTCGAAAAATGAGATTTCGAGACTTACGGATCAGATTATCGCGCAGCATGGCAGAATGCAGAAGAGGTGAGAGATATGTTTAAATTTTCAAATCAGAAAACACGCCAGATCGTATCAGCGGTTGTTATTATAATCGTAGTAGTAGCGATGGTAGCGGGAACCATTTTGGCAGGTCTTATGATGTAAAGGTTCGGTAGATGATGAAAAAAAGAAATTGGATGGCAGGCATATGCGGCGCGGCAGTGATTGGACTGCTTATAGCCGGTACGGGCACCGCGTCAGCGGGGACGATTCCCACGGGCTTTCAGGTCGGTGGGTTTGATCTTTCCGGGATGACACGGGAAGAGGCGGATCAGACGATTGAGAAATCGATCGGGGAGATGGAAAATCAGACCATTTCGATCCGGGTAGAAGGTCATGAGGTTCAGACGACGGCGGCGGAGCTGGGATTTTCCTGGGTCAACCAGAACGAGATTGATGAGGAAGTGGAGAAACTTTCCGGCGGAAATCTTCTGCGCCGGTATCTGAATCAGAAGGAATTAGAGCAGTCCGGCGTGGATCTGCAGATTGAGACAGCGGTCGATGAAGCGAAGGTTGCCGAGTTTGTGCAGACCCGGTGCGCGGAATTTACGACAGCGCCGCAGGACGCCGTGATCACGCATGAAAATGGAGTCTTTCAGGTCAGCCAGTCTTCGGCGGGACAGGAAGTGGACATAGATGCGACGACAAAAGCACTGAATGAGGCGCTCGCGGGCGGTCTTTCGAAACCGGTTTCGGTGGATGCAACAGTCAAAAATGCAGAGCCGACCCGCACGACAGAGGCATTGTCTACGATTCAGGATGCACTTGGAACATTCAGTACCGGATTCAACACGGGAAATGTGTCGCGTTCCAAGAATCTGCGGAACGGTGCGGCGAAGATCAACGGCACGGTTCTGATGCCGGGAGAAGAATTTTCGGCTTATACATGGCTGACCCCATTTACGGTGGAAAATGGCTATGCATCGGCAGGTTCCTATGCGAACGGTCAGGTAGTCGATACGGTCGGCGGTGGCGCCTGCCAGATCTGCACGACGCTCTACAATGCAGCGCTTCTGGCGGAGATGGATATCACCCAGCGCCAGAATCATTCGATGATTGTTACTTACGTTCCGGCATCGCAGGATTCGGCGATCGCGGGTACTTATAAGGATCTGAAATTTAAAAATCCATACGATACCCCGATCTATATGGAAGGGGCAGTGAACGGCGGGACTATTTCATTTACGATATATGGAAAAGAGACACGGCCGGCAAACCGGACGATCAAATACGTTTCGGAGACACTGTCGAAGAAGGATCCGGGCGAGCCGATCACAAAGGTGGACGCATCTTTGAAGCCGGGTGCGAGGGTGAAGGAACAGTCGGCGCACTATGGGCTGCAGTCACGGCTCTGGAAATACGTCTACGTGGACGGCGTGGAGACGGAGAAAACCTTGCTGCAGACGGATACCTATATGGCATCGAAGGCAATCTACCGTGTAGGTCCGGCCGTTGCAGCTGCGGCACCGGCGGTTCCGGCTGGACCGCAACCTGAGACACCGCAGCCTGAGACACCACAGCCGGAAAATCCGGTTCCGGCACCGACGGAAGCACCGGCAGCACCGGAGCCGATCCCGGCACAGCCGCAGGGCCCAGCCGGTCCGGCGCAGGAAGCAGCGCCGCCGATGGAGTGATAGCTTATATCGGATCATATATAGTGATGGTATGAGAGCAGAGATTTGTGGTAACATGGCGTGGTAAACGCAGAAAATTACTGTACTTGAATGTGAAGCTGGGAAAGGAATCAGAATGAACATAAAAGATGAAATTTTCGAGGCATACGGGGAGATGAAAGCCGAGCAGGATCTTCTGGCGGTCGGTTACACCGCGCTTCTTGGTACCTCGATGGCGGCAAAAAGCGGCGAGGCGGCGCTTTTGAACCGATTTTCTGCACGGTATGTGAGAGAATGCCAGAATCTCTATGAGAAATGGAATCCGTCTCCGATTCTGGAGGTATTTGCTGCACATAAAGAGCGGAAAGTGCTGACCCGTCTCGGCGCATCTGCGTGGTATCCGGCGGGCGGGGGCGGCGTCATGGCAGCGCTGTGGCATTTTTTTGATGGATTCGGACTCGGATTTGAGATGGATCTTAGGAAACTTCCGATCCGCCAGGAGACAGTGGAGGTCTGCGAGGTATTTGACCTCAATCCATACCGTTTACAGTCGCAGGGTTGCATTTTGCTGACGGCGTCTAGCGGTCCGAAACTGCTCCGGAATCTGGAGAGAGAGGGCATTCCGGCGGCGCTCATCGGTCGGACGCGCACCGCGATCGGACGCGAGATTTACAGCGGCGAAGTACATAGCTTTCTTGACCGGCCAAAACCGGATGAGATAGATAAAATGAAAGACTTACCAAAATCCCATTAACAGGAGGTAGTAAAGTGAGAGAGAGAATTTTAGCGGTCATTGAAAAAAACAGCCGCATCAGCGTCAAAGAGCTGGCGGATTTACTCGGGGAAAATGAAGCTGCGGTCGCGGCGGAGATCGCCGAAATGGAAAATGAACATATCATCTGCGGTTACCATACCCTGATTAACTGGGATAATACAGATGAGGAGAAGGTCATTGCACTGATCGAAGTAAAGGTAACGCCGCAGCGCGAGATGGGCTTTGACAAGATTGCCGAGAGAATCTATCAGTACAGCGAGGTGACTTCGGTATACCTGATGTCCGGCGGCTATGATTTTACCGTTATGATCGAGGCGAAAACCATGCGTGCAGTTGCACAGTTCGTGGCAGAAAAGCTTTCCACGATCGATTCTGTGCTGAGTACCGCGACCCATTTTATTCTTAAAAAATACAAAGACCATGGTACCGTTCTCTGCGACGGTCCTCAGGATGAAAGGATGTTGATTGTTCCGTGAGAAACCCATTATCAGATACGATTGTAAATATTCCGCCGTCCGGAATCCGGAAGTTTTTTGACGTTGTCAGCGAGATGAAGGGCGCGATCTCCCTGGGCGTGGGCGAACCGGATTTTGATACACCGTGGCATATCCGCGAGGAGGGCATTTATTCGCTGGAAAAAGGACGTACCTTCTATACGTCGAACTCTGGTTTAAAGGAACTGCGCCAGGAGATCTGCCATTATCTGAAACGTCGTCAGCGCCTTGAGTATGATCCGAATACAGAAGTGATGGTAACGGTCGGCGGCAGCGAGGCGATTGATATCGCCCTGCGCGCGATGCTCAATCCGGGCGATGAGGTTCTGATTCCGCAGCCGAGTTACGTTTCCTATGTGCCGTGTACGGTGCTGGCGGGCGGTACGCCGGTCATTATCGAGCTGGAGGAGAAGGATGAGTTCCGTTTGACGCCGGAGAAGCTGCTGGAGAAAATCACACCGAAAACAAAGGTGCTGATTCTTCCATTCCCGAACAATCCAACGGGCGCGATCATGAACCGCACCGATCTGGAGGCGATCGCGAAGGTGATTGAGGAGAAGGATCTGTTTGTGCTGAGTGATGAAATTTATTCCGAGCTGACCTACAGCGGCAAGCACGTTTCCATCGCGGAGATTTCCGGGATGCGTGACCGCACGGTGCTGATCAACGGATTTTCCAAGGCATATGCGATGACCGGGTGGCGTCTCGGCTATGCGGCGGCTCCAGCGCTTATCTTAAAACAGATGCTGAAAATCCATCAGTTTGCGATTATGTGTGCGCCGACCACCAGCCAGTATGCAGCGGTTGACGCCCTGCGGAATGGCGATGAGGACATTGCCCGCATGAAGAAAGCCTACGATGAGCGCCGCCGCTATCTTTTGAGAGAGTTCCGGGTGCTTGGCATGGACTGTTTCGAGCCGTATGGAGCATTTTATATGTTCCCGTGCATCAAACGGTTTGGCATGACCTCGGATGAATTCGCAAACCGCCTGTTACAGGAAGAGAAGCTGGCACTTGTGCCGGGCACCGCGTTTGGAGACTGCGGCGAGGGCTATCTGCGTGTTTCCTATGCGTATTCGCTGGAGGATCTGCAGAAGGCGATCGAGCGTATCAAGCGGTTTGTGGCACGGCTGGATGGAAAGACAGAAGCGTAGAAATTGCTTTGGCATAAGGATAGAAATTGCTTTGGAATAGGGCAAACTTGCAGGAAGTTTTGCCGGCGGTGATGAAGAGATAGAGATGCAGCGTTGCTGCAATGAAATAGGAAGACCGGAAATGGAGAAGAAAGATGTTAAATATTGTACTCTATGAACCGGAGATGCCGATGAATACAGGAAATATAGGACGAAGCTGCGTGGCAACGAACACGCGGCTTCATCTGATCGAGCCTCTCGGTTTTAAATTGAATGATAAAATGGTAAAAAGAGCGGGTCTTGATTACTGGCCGCATCTGGACGTGACAGTTTACAGCGATTTTAAAGATTTTCTGGAGAAGAATCCGGGCGCGCGTCCGTATATGGCGACCACGAAGACGACGCAGGTGTATACGGACGTTCACTACGATCCGGACTGCTATATCATGTTCGGACCGGAAAGCCGCGGCATCCCGGAAGAACTCCTGATCGAAGACCCGGAGCGCTGCGTCCGCATCCCGATGTGGGGTGAGACGCGCTCTCTGAATCTGTCAAACTCGGTGGCGATCATTCTGTATGAGGCGCTGCGGCAGAATGGGTTTGAGAAGATGAATACGGAGGGGCATCTGCATCACCTCCAGTGGAAATAAGGTGGATTCTGTCCCACACGTGCGTCATCAACGTCTCAGATGAAACAGGAATTAGTGGCACCAAGTCCCACAGGCACTGATATTTCCGTCGCATTCGGCGTCGGAGTCAGTGCCATTTTTATTGTTGTCCGGCAGGTGGACGCCGCAGGATGGTCCGTTATTTCCGCTCCGGTCAAAGTGAAGCATTCCGTTTAAGAAGTCTTCGACGCGGTCTTTAGGAGCGCCTTTGGCGCCGCCGAGAACCTGGATGCTGGTTTCGCGCAGGGCGATCATCATCGGGATCGGAAGGGCGTCGCAGAGGAGGACGGCAGTATTTTCTTTTTTCAGAAACTCGACCAGCGCGCCGGGATCGTTTGCATAGGTCTGTTTCACGGTTTTGGTGGAAATAATCTCATCGTCAACTACATCAAAAATTAAAAATTCTTTCACCTGAGCCAGGTGGGAGCAGATTTCTCCGTTTTCATAAGGAACTGCAATTTTCATGAGTGACCTCCTTTTTTAGAGATAGTATAGCGCTTAGAATTGAAAAATCAATATCGCGCGAAGTAGAAACATGTCGCAGGCGACCGCGCCCGGCGCGAGAATATGCCAAGGCACATTCTTTTTTACAATTATGATTTGAAGCAGCAAACCCCTTAATCCGACTTGACTTCTTTCCACAAACTATTATAAAGCTCGTCCGCCTCATCCCCAAGATACCGGTAAACCTCGCAGTTTTTCAGCTGCTTTGCATCTGGGAAGACGGCTTTGTTGTTCTGGATTTCTTCGTCCAGCATTTCCTTGGCTGCCTTGTTTGGCGTCGCGTAGGTAATGTACTCAAAGTTTTGACTGCGACATCCGGGCGGCAGAGGAAATTGATCCATTTTTCTGCGTTTTCCTTATTTTTCGCATTTTTCGGAACCACCCAGGAATCGAGCCAGACGTTGGTTCCCTCTTCCGGGATCACGTATTCCAGGGAGAATGGGAGGTTCTGCGCGGCCACCTCATCCTGAATGTACATGATCTCGCCGGAGTAGATGACGCCGATGGCTGCCTCGCCGCCGATCATCTTATCGCGCACCTGATCGATGACGTAAGCCTGTATGAGCGGTTTCTGGTCAATCAGATCCTGCTTTGCCTGCTGGAGTTCGGTTTCGTCGGTCGAGTTGGCAGAGAAGCCGTCTTTTTTGAGCGCTACCATGAAGGCGTCGCGGACGCTGTCCTGCATCAGGATCTCGCCTTTATAAGCCGGATTCCAGAGATCGGACCATTTGGTCAGAACCGGAAGTCCTTTTTCTTCGATGAGCTTCGTATTATAGAGAATACCGACGGTTCCCCAGGTGTACGGCACGGAATATTTGTTTTCGGGTCGAACTGCTTGGACATTTCCATGTACTGCGGGTCAATGTTTTTGACATTTGGAATGTTGTCAAAGTTGAGTTCGGCAAGCAGGTCATTTTCCTTCATTTTCTGAATCATGTAGTCGGATGGGCAGACTGCATCGTAGTTGACACCGCCGGCTTCGATGACAGGATACATTTCTTCCAGTGTCTCAAATACGTCGTAGGTAACCTTGATTCCGGTTTCCTGTTCAAATTCCTCAATCAGGTCCGGATCAATATATTCGCCTGCATTGTAGACGTACAGTTCGTTTGAATGAGTCGTGGTGTAGCGGCTGTAGGTGCTGATACCAACGACAAGCAGAATCAGCGTGCAGGCAAGTCCCAGAACGCCGTTCTTGATCTGGTTGTTGCGTTTGCGGCGCTTGATGGTCTCTGTGTCAATCACAGTCGCATTGCCGGTGGATTTTTTCTCCGGGGCAAAGTTGGTGATCAGCAGGAGCACCAGGACTGCCACGAAAATCAGCGTGGACAGGGCGTACATCGTCGGCTGGATGCCTCGGCGCACCTGGCTGTAGATCAGGGTGGATAAGGTATCCATACCGGCACCTCTTGTAAAGTGCGTAATGATAAAATCATCGAGGGACATCGTAAATGCCATCAAAAAGCCGGAGAGGATACCCGGGACGATGTCCGGAAATACGACCTTGAAGAAAGCATACAGCGGGCTGGCGCCGAGATCCAGAGCGGCTTCGTAGGTGTACCGGTTCGTCTGCTTGAGTTTCGGCATGACACTTAATATCACATATGGAATGTTAAATGTGATATGCGCGATCAGCACGGTTTTAAATCCGAGAGAGATACCGAACGCGATAAATGCCAGCATCAGGGAGATACCGGTTACGATATCGGAGTTCAGCATCGGGATGTTGTTGATTCCCATGACGATGGTGCGCGGAATCCGTTTCATGTTGTTGATGCCGATGGCGGCGATCGTGCCGATGACGGTCGCGATCAGAGCCGACGCAAACGCAATGAGCAGCGTATTGTTTAAGGCATTCATGATGGCAGAATCCTGGAACATCTGCGTATACCAGCGGGTGGTAAAACCGCCCCAGACGGTTCTCGATTTTGTGTTGTTAAAGGACAAAACGATCATGGTCACGATCGGGATGTATAAAAATAGCAGGATGAGCGCCAGGTAAAAGTCCTGGAAAAACTGTTTTAAGCGGTTATGTTTCATTAGAACGCATTGCCCTCCCCTTCTTTATCGTATTTGGCGATGAGCGCCATACTCAGTAAAATGAAAATCATCAGAACCAGCGAGAGACCGGAACCTAAGCATGCCAGTTGCTTCCCTTTGGTGAATTCCTGCTCGATGACATTTCCGATGAGCAGGATCTTGCTGCCGCCTAAGAGACTGGAAATAACGAAGGTTGTCAGCGACGGGACAAAGACCATGGTAATGCCGCTGATGATGCCCGGGATGCTGAGCGGAAGGGCAGGATGATCTTGGTAAAAGGTCTGGAAATTGTTTGCCCCAGGTCTTTGGCGGCGTTGATGGTATGTCGTCGATTTTGCCAGCACATTATAAATCGGGAGAATCATGAAAGGCAGGAAGTTATAAGTATACCATACCCAATGATCGCCCACGGTGTATTGATGATGGCAATATTTGGCAGATGGAGAAAGGAAAGAATGCCGTTGAGGATACCGTTCTTTTCAAGAATCGTCTGCCAAGCCATGGTCGTCAGCATGGAATTCATCCACATAGGAAGGACGAACAACGAAATACCAGAAGTGCTCTGCCCCAATTTTCTTCAGTCAAAACCAAAGCCAGCGGATAGGACAAAAGCAGGCAGACAACGGTCGCTAAGGCCAGAGAGACCCAAGGATAAGTTCCAGGGACTTCAAATATTCCGGTGTCAATGAGGCATATTTGCTAACGTAAATGTCCCCGCTTTTGGTTGTCAGACCGTAGTATACGATCATGCAGGAGGGGATGATGAAAAAAACAGGATCATCCCAGAATATAGGGACCGGCGAAGACGTAAACAGATTGCGGATCGCTGCCGACTCCTGTTAATCATTTTCCATCGCCCTTTCGTCTTCGGATTCCGGTTTATTCATGATTTGGATATTAAAAGGATCGACTTGGATGCCGACCTTCGTCGCCGACCGGGAACATATCCGTCGGCTGTGAACCAGCCATTCATAGCCGTCCGGGCCATGAATAGTAATCTCATAGTGGACGCCCTTCAAAAATGACTTTAGTGACAACGCCGTTGAAGCCGCCTTCTCCGGCCGGACGAGGTCGATGTCCTCCGGGCGGATGACAACGTCTACCGGACTTGGTTTGGTCCGAATCCTTTATCGACGCATTCAAATTTCGCACCGGCAATGCGGACCAACTTATCGTGGACCATGAGGCCGTCGACGATGTTGCTGTCGCCGATGAAGTCGGCAACGAAAGCATTTTCCGGTTCATTGTAGATGCTTTCCGGCGTGCCGATCTGCTGGATATAACCTTGGTTCATGACGACGACGATATCGGACATCCTAAGCGCTTCTTCCTGATCGTGGGTAACGAACACGAAAGTGATGCCTAAGCTCTTTTTCAGGCGGATTAGCTCGTACTGCATGTCCGGCGCAGTTTTAAATCAAGGCACTGAGCGGCTCATCGAGAAGCAGTACCCGCGGCTCGTTGACGATCGCCCGAGCAATGGCTACGCGCTGCTGCTGACCGCCGCCGGAGAGTCGACGATGTTGGCGGTGTTCAAAGCCGTCGAGGTTAACGAGTTTAAGGCATAGCTTAATTTTATCGCGGATATATCGCGGGATTTGCCGTGATTTTTAGTCCAAATGCGATATTATCTGCGATGCTCATATGCGGAAACAGTGCGTATTTCTGAATACGGTGTTTACCTGGCGCTTGTTGGGCGGAAGTTTGGTGATGTCTTCGCCGCCGAAAATTCTTTTCCTGTATTTGGGGATTCAAATCCGCCGATGATGCCGGAGCGTGGTCGTCTTGCCGCAGCCTCGAGATATGCTGTAAATCGATTAATGGCTGGCTCATGGGTTTCCTCCGTAAATAGTAAAATAATGTGTAGTATTAGAAACTTGGCGGCGAGCTGACCCAGAGGATCGTCGCGCCGGAGCGGCTTTCAAGGTAATGCGTCTTGTCGCTCGTATAGTAAAAGATTCGCCCTTTTTGGCTTTGTACGTCCGGTTCCCCAGATGAATCAGGATGCTGCCGGAAAGAACATAGCCAAATTCCTCACCCTCATGCGGGCTGTCCGGATAGGTGGAGCCGCCGGCACTGAGTGTCAGGCGGATCGGTTCCATCGTGTTCTTCTGGGCGTTCGGGATGATCCACTGAATCTCATTTTTCAGTTCCGGATCTTCCTTGATAAAATAGTCGTTTTTTCAAATACAATCTGTTCTTCCGGAGCCTCGTTGAAAAACTCCCCTATGGTTGTGCCGAGACACTGGAGAATATCCATCAAAGTAGCGATGGACGGGGAGGTCAGATCGCGCTCTACCTGGGAGATAAATCCCTTCGAAAGCTCTGCGCGGTCAGCCAGCTCTTCCTGCGTCAGACCCTTTAAAATTCGCAGTTCCTTTAATTTTCCTCCTATACTCAACAGAGGGAACCTCCTTTCCTGGTTTCATAGGAAATTGCGTCCTATGAACAAAAAACGCTCCGCGAGGATGCGCTAGGGCACATTCTTTTTTATAAAAACCGGGTGGGAAAACCATCCGTCCGGCGTTTTTTAGAAACATGCAAAAGTAAGATGAAAGTTTAGAAATTCTAAAATGAATGTAAAATTAATCTTTTGTTTAGAAATAATAAACTTGCTTCCGAGTATCTATTATACAGAATGTGGGGAAGGTGTCAAGGAAAAAAGGGAAAATCCGGGGGTTCTCAAATTGTGTGAAAAAAGGGTGCAAAAATGGCGGTATGATGATAAAATAGGGGCAGATAATTTGATAGAAACCGTTATAACGGTTCTGGGGGATCAAAGGAGGAACATTTCATGCAGGATAAATATATGGCATATGTGGGTTCTTACTCATACAACGGTCAGGCAAAGGGAATTACCGTGTATGATGTGGATGAAAAAGGGAAAATTTATCTACCGGTGCGAGGTGGAAGTGGACAACTCTTCCTATTTAACTGTTTCACATGACGGGCGGATGCTCTATTCCATCGCGGACGAGGGCGTTGTGGCGTTCCGGATTCTGGAAAATGGCGCACTCAGCCGTGTGAACAGCGCAAATATCAAGGCGATGCGCGGCTGCCATATCGCGACCGATGCGGAGGACAAGTTTATCTTTGTATCCGGCTATCATGACGGCAAGGGAGACGGTGGTCCGCCTGAAACCGGACGGTTCTATCGGGGAAGTGACCGACGGCGTTTTCCACAAGGGACTCGGATCCGTTGCGGAGCGCAGCTTCCGCCCGCATGTGAGCTGTGCGGAGCGCACGCCGGATGGCAGATTCCTGCTGGTAGCCGATCTGGGAATTGACCAGGTCAAGATTTACAGGTTTGATGGCGAGAAGGGAACCCTTTCATTGGTGGACGCGATCCGCTGTGATTTGGAATCTGGTCCGAGACATTTCATGTTCAGCAAGGATGGAAAATTCTTGTATTTGATGTATGAAATCAAAAATGTGATTGATGTATACACGTATGAAACGGGCGATCGTGTACCGAAGATCGAGAAGATCCAGACGATTCCATCGACCGCACCGGAGCGCACCAGCCAGCTGACTGCAGCGTGCACGATCCGGATGTCCGAGGACGAGACACATCTGTTCTGCATCAATGCGGGCGATAATTCAGTCAGTGTCTACGAGCGCGATGCACAGACGGGGCTTTTGAAGCTGCTCTGCTGTCTGCCGATCAGTGGAGATTACCCGAAGGATATTGCGATTTTCCCGGATGGAAACCATCTGGCGTCGATCAACCACGGCAGTAACAGCATTTCTTTCTTCCAGGTGGAATATAAGGAGAAACTGCTGGTGATGAGCGGACGCAGTATTTCGGTGAATGAGCCGAACTGCTGTGTGATTACAAAGGTACCTACGAGAGGAAAGAAAGCAGACTAAATGGCAGAAGGAGTTAATAGCGAGAATGGCAGGATCAACATACGGAAAAATACTGACAATGACAACGTGGGGCGAATCCCACGGTGCAGGCCTGGGCGTGGTCGTAGATGGCTGTCCGGCGGGGCTTGCGCTTTGTGAGGAAGACGTTCAGCGTTATCTGGACCGCCGCAAACCGGGGCAGAGCCGTTTACGACGAAGCGCAGCGAGAGCGATACGGTGGAGATCCTGTCAGGCGTTTTTGAAGGGCGGACGACGGGCACGCCGATCTCGATGCTGGTGCGGAACCAGGATCAGCATTCGAAGGATTACAGTGAGATCGCCAGTTATTACCGTCCCGGACATGCAGATTATACCTTCGATGAAAAATACGGTTTCGGGATTACCGGGGCGGCGGACGTTCTTCGGGACGCGAGACGATCGGACGGTGGCAGCAGGCGCTATCGCGGCAAAGCTGCTGGAATCCTTGAACATTCGGGTAAAAGCATACACGAAAGCGATCGGATCGGTGGAAGTGGCGCCGGATCGGTTTGATCTGGCAGAATGTGAAAAGAATAAGCTGTATATGCCGGATGCTGCCGCAGCCGCAGAGGCAGAGCAGTATCTGGAAAGGAAGATGGCGGAGAAAGATTCTGCTGGCGGTATCGTGGAATGCGTGATTGCCGGTCTTCCGGCAGGGCTTGGTGAACCGGTTTTTGATAAATTTAATGCGAACCTGGCAAAGGTAATCTGCTCGATCGGTGCCGTTAAAGGCTTCGAGATCGGAGAGGGTTTCCATGCGGCGCAGATGGCAGGAAGCGAGAACAACGACGCATTTGTCATGGAGCCGGATGGAAGCGTCGGCAAGGCGACGAACCATGCAGGCGGCATTTTAGGCGGTATGACGGATGGAAGCGAAGTTGTGTTCCGTGCGGCATTTAAACCGACCCCGTCGATTGCCGCAGAGCAGAGAACTGTCAATAAGAGCGGCGAGGAGATCGGCATCAGCATCAAGGGACGCCATGATCCGATCATTGTGCCGAGAGCGGTTGTCGTGGTTGAGACGATGGCGGCATTTGCGGCGGCGGATATGCTGCTGGGCGGCATGACGGCGAGGCTGGATCGGATTCAGGAGTTTTACCGGAAGTAAGGGAATACAAATAAAAATTTTGGAAAAGCTGCGGCGGGCTCAGCCTGTTTGGTCCGCGGCTTTTTCTGGCATTAAATCAGGAGGCAGCAGGATGAGTGCAACAGGAATTTCAAAAGAAATAGAGACGGCAGGACAGTTAGAGGAGCTACGCCAGGAGGTACGGATTGCCGCAGAGGAACTTCTCAGTGCGGCAAATATGAAGCCGGGACAGATTTTGGTGGTCGGATGCTCGTCCAGCGAGATTGCATCGCATAAGATCGGTTCCTATTCCAGTGCCGAGATCGGAAAAGCGGTGTTTGAGGAGCTGTATGCAGTTACCAAGTCGCAGGGGCTTTATCTGGCGGCACAGTGCTGTGAACATCTGAACCGGGCGCTGATTGTGGAAGAAGAAGCGGCGGAAAAATATGGTCTGGAGATGGTAAACGTCGTGCCGCAGCTAAAAGCAGGCGGTTCCTTTGCAACGGCAGCCTATGCGGGATTTGAACATCCGACAGCCGTAGAGCGGATTCAGGCACACGCGGGCATCGATATTGGAGACACTTTCATCGGTATGCACCTGCGCCCGGTTGCAGTTCCGGTGCGTACCTCGATCCGTGCGATCGGCGGCGCCCATGTGACGTGTGCGAGAACGAGGCTGAAATATATTGGCGGAGAGCGGGCGCATTATCTGGATGCGAAATAAAGAAAATGAGGAGTAAAAAAAAACGTGGAAATCAGGAAAAATGATGAATTTGAACTGACAATCGAAGATATGAGCGAAGATGGAGCCGGGATCGGAAAGCAGGACGGCTATATCTGGTTTGTAAAAGATGCCGTGATCGGGGATCGGATCCGGGCGCGGGCGATGAAAATGAAGAAAAATTACGGCTTTGCCCGTCTGATGGAGGTGCTGGAAGCATCCAAAGACCGCGTGATGCCGGAATGCCCGGTCGCAAGACAGTGCGGCGGCTGCCAGCTTCAGATGATGAGTTATGAGGCGCAGCTTCATTTTAAGGAGCGCAAGGTCTACAATAACCTGCGCCGGATCGGCGGGATGGAGAATCTGCGGCTGCCGGAGCAGGCAGATGAAGTGAGTGTGCCTGAGAATGTATCTGAAAGAAATACATCCGAAAGGATGGAGACAACCGATGCGGGGGTGAAAGCAGAGAACGTGTCGGGGAAAAGTGCCGGGGAAGGTGTGGATAAAACTATCACCATGGAGCCGATCCTGGGGATGGAGTACCCGTGGCGCTACCGCAACAAGGCACAGTTTCCGTTTGGGCGCGATAAGGATGAAAGAATCATTGCTGGATTTTACGCGGGACGCACCCACCATATTGTGGAAGCGGAGGATTGCCTGCTGGGTGTCGAAGAAAATGCGGTAATTCTGGATATTATCAAGAAAATCATGGAAGAATACCAGATTGCGCCATATGACGAGGAGACGCACAAGGGTCTGATTCGCCATGCATTGATTCGGAAGGGATTTTCAAACGGCGAGCTGATGGTCTGTCTCGTCATCAATGGAAAGAAGCTGCCGCACGCGGATATTTTTGTGGAACGCTTAAAAGAAGTCCCTGGCATGACCAGTATTTCCTACAACATCAATCAGGAAAAAACAAACGTGATTCTTGGTGCGGAGCTTGTAAATTTATACGGACCTGGCTATATCACAGATAAAATCGGAAATGTATCGTACCAGATTTCGCCGCTTTCTTTCTATCAGGTCAATCCGGTGCAGACGGAAAAACTCTATGGAACGGCGCTGGAATACGCGGGGCTGACCGGTGGGGAGACTGTATGGGATCTGTACTGCGGAATCGGAACCATTTCCCTGTTTCTGGCGCAGAAAGCGAAGAAAGTGTACGGTGTAGAGATCGTCCCTCCGGCGATCGAGGATGCCCGCCGGAACGCGGCATTAAATGGCATGGAAAATGTCGAGTTTTTCGTCGGAAAAGCTGAAGAGGTACTTCCAAGGGAGTATGAGAAAATCAGGTCTATGCTGATGTCATCGTCGTCGATCCGCCGCGCAAAGGCTGTGACAGCGTCTGCCTCGACACGATCGTCCGGATGCAGCCAAAGCGGGTAGTCTATGTCAGTTGCGATTCCGCCACATTGGCGCGCGATGTGAAGTATCTGGATGAAAGGATACGCGGTGGAGCGCGTGAGATGCGATATGTCGGGATGAGCGGGCATGTGGAGATAGCTTTTTGTCCCAACATTGAGACAAGATACTTGTCTCGATGAACGCGGCAGTCGGCAAATCGAGATGAGCGTTGCTCGCGCAAAAACCAGATGACACGATAGAGATCGATTTAGACTTGGATGACTGGATGGTGCAGAGCCGAAAGCGACCTATCAGGAAATCAAAGATTATGTGCTGAAAGAATTTTTTTGAAGGTTTCCCAAACAAAAGGAAATGTGGAATTGAGAACAAGCCAAGTAGGACGAAAATCCTGTTTGTTCTCGCAAATTACAACGCAAGGATCTTTTCTAAGTTTTGGAAGGCTGGTTTTTCCGTCATAGCTAGTTAAGATTGAGTATATCTATCATAACACGAACATATATTTGATTTAAGAAAATGCGGATATTTTTAAAGTGATTGTGTCAATTTACAATCAATTTCTATTCAATGTGGTTTTCCGGTAGGTCGAAGGCCGTTGAATCAGGTGTATCTAAGCCATCTGTCTCAAAATACGTCAGAGAGCATGATATGGAAAAAGTGGCACATGGCATTTATATTTTAGATAATGTGTGGCCAGATGAGTTGTTTGTACTTCAGCAACGAAATAAGAATATTATTTATTCGGGCGAGACCGCCCTTTATTTGCATGGTCTTATCGACAGAGAATACAGTCATATTTGTTTCACTGTTCCTACCGGGTATAATGCAACACATATCAAAAAGAAAAACAAAGAAGTTCGTTACGCAAACCCAGAGATTCTTGATATGGGGACCTGTGAAATCCCGTCAAGCAGCGGTAATTTGGTTAAAGTATATGACAAGGAAAGATGTATTTGTGATTTGATTAAAGATCGAAAGAAATATGAAATTCAGTTATATCAGACAGTAATCAAGGAATATATGTCCTCAAAGGAAAAGAATCTTTCAAGATTGATTGATATAAATGCACGAAGTTAAAGCAGTTTATCGAGCTGTTTGATTGCGTTGAGGTTCGGTCAGCGCGCAATCCGCACAATAAGATTCTGTCGATCATCTATGTGCGTGTCAAACAGAAAGAAGAAAAGCCGGTACTTTCCAAGGTACGGCGCGGCGGAAAACGGAAGAAGGATGCGGACGCGGAAGAAGAGTAAGCATATGCGGTTCGTATGAGAATAAAAAGTTGCAGAAGCGGCTGTGATTCGTATGAGGCTGGAAGAATGCAGCAGTGGTTGTAGTGTTGTGTCAGCTGTTACAAAGACAGACTGTAAATTGAAAAGTGAAGGATAGCAGACAGGAGAGACAGGAATATGACAAAGGAAGAGCTTGCATTAGAGGTAATTGACCGCCTGAAAAAAAGAATATCCGGATGCGGGCTGTACGCTGGACTACAATCAGGCGTGGAAGCTGCTGGTCAGTGTCCGTCTGGCGGCGCAGTGTACCGATGCGCGTGTCAATGTGGTAGTCAAGGGATTGTTTGAGAAATATCCAAATGTGGCGGCATTGGCGGATGCCCCGGTGGAAGAGATCGAGGCCATTGTAAAGCCCTGTGGTCTGGGACACAGCAAGGCGCGCGACATCAGCGCCTGTATGCGGATGCTGCGCGACGAGTACGGCGGGCATGTGCCGGATGATTTTAACGCTCTGTTAAAGCTTCCGGGAGTCGGCAGAAAGAGTGCCAACCTCATTATGGGGGATGTGTTTGGAAAACCGGCGATTGTCACGGATACGCACTGCATCCGCCTGGTAAACCGGATAGGGCTGGTGGAAGGAATCAAGGACCCGAAGCGCGTGGAAATGGCACTCTGGAAGCTGATTCCACCGGAGGAAGGCAGCGATTTCTGCCACCGCCTGGTGTATCACGGGCGTGAAGTCTGTACGGCGCGGACGAAGCCGTACTGTGACAAGTGCTGTCTGCAGGATATCTGCGCGAAGGCAGGCGTGGAGTAGAAAGTCTGAAAAAGTCATGGAAACAGATGCAGATAGGAAAAGGATGACAGGAGGCAGAAAAATGGACGAAGAACGGCAGGAGACAGCGGATTGGCGTATCGTCTGGCAGATGTTTTTTCCGTGCGTCATCAGCGATTTAATCGGCGGATGTGTGGAGGTGCTGGGACATCTGGAGGGAAATGCGGGAAGAACCGTGTCGTCGTTTCTTACATTTGCCGTGATTTATCCATTTTACTGGCGGAGGATCCAGAAAAAGAAAGAAAACAGGCGCATAGCAGAGGCAGACGGGATGAAAGAGCAGGTCTCTCCACAGATAAAGACGACAAAGGGAGAGAAAAGTGGATATTTCTGGGAAAAAGTGCCGGATGTGTGGAAAATCCTGCTGGGGGCAGCTGCGTTCAGCGCTGTGTTTAACATGATTTTCTGGGCATTAGAAAAAAGGAGATTTTCCTGGGAGTGCTGCATATTGCAGTGCAAAAGGTTCGGATGACTGGGCAGGCAGCTGAAGCGGTGTCTCTGTGTTTGAAAATGCTTCAGGGGGATATGCTTGCGGCAACTCTGGGAAAAGGTGCGTCGGAGGGCGCCGCCGCTTTATTTTCCGGGGCCCTGTGGCAGCAGTTCTTTCTCATGGGCATTGCCGCCCCGCTTTCCGAAGAACTGCTGTTTCGCGGCATTTTATTTGAGCGCCTGCGTATGGCGCTCCCATTTTTCTGGGCGGCACTTGGATCGGCGGCATTTTTCGGGTTGGTGCATGGAAACTGGGCGCAGGGGATTTATGCGGCGCTCATGGGACTGATACTGGCGTGGCTGTATGAAAAAAAAGAACCGTCTGTGGGAACCTGTGTTATTTCACAGTGCAGCAAATTTGACGGCGATGCTGATGCGGGTGCTTCTCTGGCACTGGTGAGGACATAAGAATACAAACAATTTCGGGGAACGCAGGATTGTGTTTGCTCGAAGAAAGAACAGGAGGAGATACTACGATGCTTTCATTTGCAAGCGATTATACAGAGGGCGCCTGCGAGGAGATACTTCAGAAGCTGGCGGAGACGAACCGGGAGAGTCTGCCGGGATATGGCATGGACCGGTACTGCCAGAGTGCCGCCAGAAAAATACAGGAGGCGACCGGATGCCCGGAGGCGGAGGTTTATTTTCTGGTGGGCGGTACCCAGACGAATGCGGTCGTGATCAGCAGCATTCTTGCACCGTATGAGGGCGTAGTGGCAGCGCAGACAGGGCACGTGAGTATTCATGAAGCCGGGGCGATCGAGTACACCGGGCATAAGGTGTTGCAGCTTCCGGAAAAAGATGGGAGGATTGATCCGGCGGATCTGCAGGAATATCTGCAAAATTTCGAGGCGGACGCAAACAATGATCATATGGTATTTCCGGGAATGGTGTATCTTTCCCATCCGACGGAATACGGAACCTTATACAGCCGGAAGGAGCTGCAGGCGATCTCGGAGATCTGCCGTTCGTATGAAATCCGCTCTATCTGGACGGAGCGCGTCTTGGATATGGTCTGGCGGGAGAGGAAAATGACCTGAGTCTTTCGGAGATCGCGCATCTGTGTGATGTGTTTTATATCGGCGGCACGAAGGTGGGCGCATTCTGCGGAGAGGCAGTTGTATTTGGTGAGAAGAAGAATGTTCCGGCGCATTTTATTACCCGGATCAAGCAGCAGGGCGCGCTGCTGGCAAAGGGACGCCTGCTGGGAATCAGTTTGACGTGCTGTTTACAGACGGGCTGTACGAGCGCCTGGGACGCCATGCGGTAGAGATGGCGGCAGCTTTAAAGAAAGGATTAAAACAGCGCGGTTATACGTTTTTCCGTGAGTCCCCGACCAACCAGCAGTTTGTGATCTTGGAAAATGACCGGATGGAGCAGATTGAAAAAGAGGTTTCCGTGAGCTTCTGGGAGCGGTATGACGAGGATCACACCGTTGTCCGTTTTGCGACGAGCTGGGCGACCAGAGAGGCGGATCTGGGAACATTTGTGGGAGATTTTAGATCGGATTGAGGCAGAAAGAGAGAAGTAGAGATGGAACGTAATGTAACGATGGCGGAGATTTCAGATGGAAAGCTGTACAGCCGGGACGATATGGTAAAAGCCGGATGCGATGATTGCCGGGGATGTTCGGCGTGCTGTCATGGAATGGGTAATTCGATCGTGCTGGATCCATATGATGTGTACCGTCTGACCGCTCTGCGCGGGGACACGCTGGAACATCTGCTGGAGGAGAAAAAGGTGGAGTGGAACGTCGTGGACGGACAGATTCTGCCAAATCTGGCGCTCCGGAGCGGGGCGGATGAAGCCTGTGGGTTTCTCGATGAAGCAGGGCGCTGCCGGATCCATGCATACCGGCCGGGCATCTGCCGCCTGTTTCCACTGGGGCGCTTTTATGAAAATGGAAGTTTCCAGTATTTTCTCCAGATTCATGAGTGTAAAAAGGAAAAACCGGACGAAAGTCAAAGTGAAAAAATGGATCGATACGCCAGATTTAAAGCGGTATGAGGCGTATATCAGCCGGTGGCATTATTTCTTAAAAGATATAAGAATGGCGGAAACGGAGGCGGCGCAGAACCTTTTGGCAGAACCATGCATCGGAACACCGGAGGAACAGGAGATACAGAAGAAAAACCGTGCCGCTGCGGCAGCCGAGCGCGAAAAACGGCGCAATCTGTTGATTATGAAACTGTTCTATCTGCTTCCGTATGATGGAGAGCAGGATTTTTACGAGGAGTTTGAAAAGCGGATGCAGATGGCGGAGCGGAGTTTGCGATAAATCCTTTGTTGAAGATAAATCCGAAAGGATGTTTGCCCGCAGCTGTGAAGAGGCTGAACCGTTTTGACAGAGTGAAATAAGAAAGGAGATTATCGATGCTTCATACGGATTTTCACACCCACACCACGTTCTGCGACGGAAAGAGTACGCCGCGGGAGATGGTGGAGGCGGCATACCGGATGGGAATGACCGATTTTGGTGTTTCAGGACATGCTGATTTTTCGATGTTTGAGCCGGGATTCGGGATGGACGACGAGAAGCTTCGCCAGTATACCGAAGAACTTCAAGAACTCCGGGAGGAATACCGGGGAAAGATGAATCTCTATATCGGGATCGAGCTGGATGGACTGGGACCGGTGCAGAAAGCAGAGTACGCAATCGGCTCGACCCATGCGCTCATCAAGGATGGCGAGTATGTTTGTGTGGATGATACGGAAGAGAAACTGGTAAAAGCAGTCGAGACGCTGTGGTATGGTGACTGGTACGCCTTTGCACGGGAGTATTTCGAGGCAGAGGCGCAGATTTATGACCGGACAAAATGCGATTTCATCGGACATTTTGACCTGTTGACAAAATTTAATGAGGGATATAAACATTTTGACGAGACGAAAGACGCCTATCTGGAACCGGCGATCACGGCGATGCACAAACTGGCGGCTCTGGGGATTCCGTTTGAGATCAACACAGGCACCATGTCCCGCGGTTATCGGAGTGCGCCGTACCCGTCCGCAGCCCTGTTAAAGAGCTGTGTGCCTGCGGCGGACGTATCCTCATCAACTCCGACAGTCACAGTGCCGACACGATCGGATATGGTTTTAAGCAGGCGCAGGAGCTGGCGGTAGCGTGTGGATTTAAAAGTGTGTGTGCCCTGAAACCGGGTGGCGGATTTAGGGAGATACTTCTTGTATAAAAAAGACAGAAAGAAAAATATACAAATTCTAAATTTCAACCTTAAAAATGCTGAAAATAAAGCCGAAATATTTTTTATTTTTAGTGAATCGTTTTCAGAGAACCCTGCTATAATATGAGCCGTAACAAGGAGATAGATACTTAACAAAACCCCATGGCTGAGGGCTGCTAAGCACAATGTGTTTTCCACACAGGGTGTGCGGAAGACGCAGATCAGATTTTTGGAGGAAAAGACAAATGACTACTTTAAAAGCTGAAAAAAGAAGCATGGACGTTAAGGCAAAGAGACTCAGAAGAGAAGGTTATGTAACAGGTAACGTATTTGGCAAGAAGATTCAGGGCTCCATTCCTGTTAAGATGGAAAAGAAAGACGTGGATCGTCTGCTGAAGACCGAGACCAAGGGCGGACAGATTATGCTGGATGTAGAAGGCGAAGTCTACGATGTCCTGATCAAGGAAGTTGACTATGATGCAATGGCAAATCAGGTTGTAGAGATAGATTTCCAGGCGCTGGTAAGCAATGAGAAGGTTCATTCCGTTGCTGAGATTATCTTCGAGAACCACGACAAGGTAGAAGCTGGCGTTCTGCAGGAGGTACTGAAAGAAGTATCGTACCGCGCATTACCGGCTGCACTGGTTGAGAAAGTCAAAGTTGATGTTGGTGAGATGGAGATTGGTGATACGATTCGTGTCAAAGACCTTTCGATCGCAAAAGATAAAGACATTGATATTCTGACCGATCTGGAGGCAGTAGTTGCTACCGTCACAGCGGTTCACAACAATGTACCGGAGACCGATGAAGAGGCTGACGCAGAAGAAGCTAAATAATTGAAGCGCAGTGCCAGGATGAAGCGAAACGGGATGCTGTCCGCAAGGCAGATAAAAAGTTTCGCGGAATGATTGAAACATGAGAAAAGGCGGATGTACTGACCAGATGGTCGGTATATCCGCTTTTGAATTTTGTATGAACTTTTTACAGACGGTAAAAAGAAGATGAGGTTATGGCTCCATATATGCGTCATAAATTTCCGGATCAATATTCTCGCGGATACTCTCATATACGCTTCAGCCGCCTCCCGGATGGCATCGCGCGTTTCATCCGAGAGAGTTAAAATCGCGGTGCCGCTCGCTTCGATCGTAGCGATACGGTCAAAAGATGCGCGCGTCGGACTGTTCTCTGGCATACTCGGTCGCGGTTTTGGCTGCCTGCGTCATGATTTTCTGTTCTTCCGGAGTCAGGTTCTGGAAGAAATCGTCATTGACAATCAGGGAGATCAGATGCGGCAGGTGGTTCGTCTCGACCACATAATCCTGTTGTTCGAGAGACGGTTGGAGACGATGACCTCATACGGGTTCTCCTGCGCGTCGATCGTGTGCTGCTGGAGACCGATATACACCTCGCTGAAAGTCATCGGCGTCGGATTGGCGCCGATTGCTTTCAGAATGCGAGATGATAGCTATTTTCCATGGTACGGATTTTCTGCCCTTTGAAATCCGCCAGGGAGTAAACCGGTTTATTTGTGCTCATGATGCGGAATCCTTGATCTGCCATGCCGAGCAGGTGGTAACCGCCGTCGGTGTACACCTGGCTGATGAGATTGTAAAAATCCGGATCATCCAGCTTTTTGCGGCAGTCATCCAGCGAATCAAAGACGCATGGAAGGTCAAAAACGGCGAGATCCTTCATGAAAGAAACCTGAGGGGCGGTGTTCTGCACGACAAATGGGATATCGCCGTCCGCGCACGTTTCGAGCAGGTCGCGGTCACCGCCGAGTGTGGAGTTGGCGTAAACCTGAATCCGCATTGCGCCGTTGCTTAAGTCATGTACTTCCTCCGCAAATTTTTCGGCAAACAGCTGTGTTACCGTGTCCTCCGGACTGGCGGTCGCCAGTGGCCAGGAATAGCGCTGTTCTTCCTGGCTGGAGGCGCAGCCGCTCAGCGTGAGCGAGGCGCCGAATAAAAGAACCGACGAAGAAATGAGCGCCGCAGCGAATCGGGAAGAAGTCCGGCATCGGCGGGACACTAGGTTTGAAATATAAATCATAATGGGAGATCCTTTCAAATTTAAAAACATCCATTTCATATGTGAAATATTCCATTCACAGCCTGAAAGCGTGAAGCAAGTCGTTATATGAAATCTTTCGGAACTTCAACATTTCCAAGCGTCCATTCAGCATTATAACAATCCCAGCGACAAAGCCGGTATAAACGTAATCAGCAGCAGCGCCACCAGGAACAATCCAATCATCGGCATCGCTTTTTTGGCGATCGCCATGATCGGGACGTCGGTCAGGGAGCTGGCGACAAAGAGGTTGACGCCGATCGGCGGGGTTACGAAGCCGATTGCCAGATTGACAACCATGATCCACCGAACTGGACTGGAACCATGTTGATCGCTGTCACGATCGGGAGCAGGATCGGGGTCAGAATCAGGATCGCCGGGGTTGTATCCATGACCATTCCCACGATAAGCAGGAACAGGTTGATGACAAGCAGGATCATGACCGGGCTGTTGAAATGCTCCAGGATAAAGCTGCTGACCGCCTGCGGCACCTGCATCAGGGTCAGGACTCTGGAAAATGCCGTGGAAGCTGCCAGAATAAAGAGGATCGGTGTGAATGCGGATCGCTTCCACAAAAATCGGCGGGATATCCCGGAATTTCATGGTCCGGTAGAGGAACAGGCTGACAAACAGGGCATAGAAAACGGAGATAACCGCTGCTTCCGTGGGGGAGGCGATGCCGCTGTAGATACAGCCAAGAATGATCACCGGGCTTAAGAGAGCGAAAAAGCTTTCGCGCAGCACCCGGAACAGCCCTTTCGTGCAGCAGATGGATTTCAGCGTGGATTTTTTCTCTATCTTCGCCGTAACGCCGGCAGTGATAGATGGCATACAGCATCAGGAGCAGACCAATCATCAGACCCGGAATGACGCCGGCTAAGAACAGGCTGCTGACAGAGGCACCGGATGCCATGCCGTACATGATAAACGGGATACTCGGCGGAATGATAACGCCCAGACCGCCTGCGACTGCCACGATCCCGGTAGAGAAAGTCCGGTCATAGCCGAGGGCGCTTAAAATCGGGATCGTCATGCTTCCGACGGCTGCGACGGTTGCCGGGGCAGAGCCGGAGATAGCGCCGTAGAAGAGGCAGGTCACGATGACCGCGCATGGCATACCGGCGGTAAAATTGCCAAGAAAAGAAGGCGAATACGTCAAACAGCTTCTTGGAAATACCGCCCTTTGCCATGATGATGCCGGATAAGACGAACATCGGCACGGCGAGCAGGGGAAAAGAATCCAGTCCGCCGAACATGGCGCGGATCGGATACTTAGCGCCGACCGTGAAGGACGGGTCAAAAACGGAAGGGAGAACCGAGGCGATACCGAGCGTGATCGATACCGGGATCGCGATGACAAGCAGCACGACAAAGATAACAAATAAAGAGAGCAGCAGGCATCAGTGTTCCTCCTTTCCAGATGGTGTATTTGCCTCGATGAGAGATTCGATTTCATTGGATTCCTTTTCCGGCATATCTGCATTTGCATGGATAAAGGATTCCGGTGTATTGCGCTCCGGGTGGGCCGGATCGTAGACATCTTCGCCGCGGGCAACCTTAAATTCGATGATCCAGCGCTGCAGAATGCGGAATGTTACCAGAAGAAAGGAAACAAACGGCGCTGCCTGAATATAGTACATCGGAATCCCGCAGGCGGGGGATAACTGTCCGCTGTGAATGGCGGACATCATGCGTAAAGTATGCAAATGGGATCATATAGAGGAAAAAAATCAGCTCAAAAGGTGTGGTTGACAACCTTAAAAAGAGCTTTACCTCTGCGTGGAAAGGCAGCGACGAACTGTTCGATCTTGATAGACAGGCACTTTTTGCTGCAATAGCTGACGCTTAAAAAACCGCTCAGATAAAGAGAAAACGGGTAACCTCCTCGGACCAGGACAGCGACTGCCCAAGCGCGTAGCGGGAAAATATCTGGATTCCCATAATGAGTGTCATCGCAGCCAGCATGACAACCAGCAGAAATTCTTCCAGGTTTTCATCCAGCCAGTGAAGTGTTTTTTTCATGAATAATCCCCTTGTAAATACGGATAATAGGTTGCTGTTTATGCAGGCACGTTTGAAAACGGATGTGCCGCTTGATAACAATAATAGACCTGCGATGGAGGTAGCAGGTCTTGAGTGTCTCGCGGAGAATCCCTCCGTACCCGCAGGTACAAAGGATTTCCGGGAGTAAAAAAATAGGTGGCTAAAAAGTATAATATAGGCACTTTTTGGAACCGAAAGTGCCGTAAGATAGCGTGGTGGCAGCTGGAATTTGCCGTATTTAAATGCGAAGCCACGGCAAATTCAGTTACTGGGCACGTTAGCGTGAACAGTAACCGAATAACTGGATAAGCCAGATATTACATCGCACTATGAAGCAGTCAGTACAGTCTCAGCTCCTTTACGCCCATCTGACCCGGTGCGGATGCTTTCTTTGCCGCGCCGAAGGTCATGGAAGAACCGAATACCTCACCGCAGAGACGGCTGATTACACCGGTGCCTGCCATAGACATGGTGATGATTGGACGGTCCGCATAGAGGGAAGTCATTTCCTCAGTGGCAGAGAGAAGTGTTAAAACATCTTTCCTGTTCTGCGGCATAACAGCAATCTTCGGAATATCTGCGTTCATATCCTGCATCTTACGTAGGCGGTAGATGATGTCGGATTTCTCCGGCGTCTTGTGGAAGTCATGGTTGGAAGCGATGACTTTCACGCCAGCCGCATGTGCGCCGTCGATGATCTTGGGTACAATCGCGTCGCCGGTAAAGATCTCTACGTCAATGAAATCGACATAGCCGGTCTGAGCTGCCTTGATGTTCAGCTTTGCTTAATCTTCCGGCTCGATGGATTTCTCGCCGCCCTCTTTGGAGGTACGGAAAGTCATCAGAATCGGAGTCTCGCCGAGAACGGCACGCAGTTCCTTTTAAGACGTCTTCTACCTTCTCAAAATCAAAGACACCTTCGAACCAGTCTACACGCCATTCTACCCCATCAATCGGAATAGAATCAAACGTTTTGGCCTCGTCGATGATTTCCTGTTTGGTAACGCCTACGATCGGAACGATGATCTTCGGTGTGCCGGAGCCGATTTCGATATTTCTAACTTTGATAGTATTCATAATCAGAGAATCCTTTCATTTTATCAATAAATATTTATTCGTCGCTTTCTGCCAGAGACACCATTTTCGCGTAGCGGGCATTGACAAAGAGTCCTAAGAGAACGCCGATGGCAGTCAGTATGATATTCATTATCATAACATGGGATGGTGCCATTTTGGAAGCGGCAGTCAAAATTGTGTAATTACATAAGGAAGAAGCAATCATAACCAGTGCGGTTACGGTTCCCTTGATTTTCGGGAACAGCATGTTGCAGACGGAGGTTACAATCTGTAACAGACCGCCCGCGCCTGCCCAGCCGATGATGAAAGCGCCTGCAATCATAAGGGTCTGGCTGTGACCGATGAGTACGGCAACCAAAGTAACGAGGCAGATAACCGGGTAAACGAGGATGAAACGTACATCCTTGATTTTACGGGTCAGCAGGGAGGTGACAACGAGCGCCATCAGGGGTACCTGCGGAATAGTAGGTCTGCATGATGGACGGGTTCGCCCAGCCTGCATTTTCTTTTTGCGAAGTTCTGCGCGCAGTTTAACCACAGCTGGAAGGTACCGGTGCAGGTGAATCCGATCAGGATCATGGCGATGGACTCAAACGAAAAATTTGTGTGTTTTAAGCTGGCGATAAGTCCCTCGGATTTGCCCTCTGCCTTCTGCTCAGAATCTGGCAGCGGGAACAGGAAAATAAGTATAAATAAAACAGCGTAAATAATACCGCATCCGATAAATAACGGATTGTAAGATACCATGCCGGTGGCGGTGGTTGTCACAGCAACACCGAGTACGAACGGCAGAAGCATCTGCGCGATCGCAATGAAAAATTTGATTCCCATGGTAGCGACACCCGGAGCGCTGCTGATAATCTCAGCAACCGCCGGATAGATACCGGTATCAAGGAACGAGTTGGAGATACCTCCGATGATTGCACATACATAAGCGATTTGATAGCCGCCGTTTTGTCCGGCGCTGAATGCGAAAGCAAGTCCAATCAGGTAAACCGCGTAGGAGGCGCTGCCGATCGCGGTTGAGATGCGGCGTCCCAGTTTGTCGGAAAGTGGTCCGGCAAATGGAAGGGCAATCAGTCGTCCGAGTCCTAAAGCAGCGGAAATCGCGGTGATCGCCATTGCCTCAACGCCCCAGGCTGCGGCAAGCGCTTCCTTGATGACTGCCTGTCCGAGAATCGAACAGCCGACGCCATGGATAAAGTAGTTTAAGTACATGATAAGTGCACTTGGCAGATATTTCTTGTTCATGATTTTCTCCTTAATTCAAGATCCGCCTGCCGGGCTGCCGTTTCGGAAACCGGGCGGATGATGGCTGATGTTCTGTCACAAACACAAAGGAGATGCCGATATAAAAACTTCTGTTTTAGTGTTAGAAAAATAACACGTTTGATGCCTTTATTCTAATAATTATTATAGCCGAAGTCTAATACTTTTATAGCAAAAAAACAATGCATTTTAAGTATTAATGTGTTATAAATATGATTATGGAAGTTTGGTGTGATGCATTTACGGCTGATATTGCGAAGGGTTAATACGAAGATACATAAAGATGGGGGACGTTAGAATGACATTGAATCAGATTTTATATTTTCAGAAGATAGCGAATCTGGAAAATTATCATCAGGCGGCGGAAGAATTATATATATCACAGCCATCCCTGAGCCGGTCGATGGCATCACTGGAAAATGAGCTGGGCGTGACGCTCTTTGAAAAAGAAGGACGCGGGGTGACCCTGACGAAGGCGGGGAGGATGTTTTGGAGTACGCGGACCGGATTCTCACAGACTGCCACATCGCGGTCGGAAAAATGCGGGAGATTTCGATGGATGGGGGAAAGATCGACATCGGGTACGTGTTTCCGCTGGCCGGCCACTATATCCCGCACCGGGTCAAGCTCTTTTTAGAACAGCCGGAAAATCAAAAGGTTGTGTTTAATTTCTGGCAGAATCACACACCGGCGATTGCAAAAAGGTAAAAACGGGTGAATTAGATGTAGGCTTTGGCGGCTGTCTGGAAAAGGATGACATGGAATTTTTCCCGGTGGCGAACCAGAAGCTTGTTATCATCACACCGAAGGATCATCCCGCTGGCGCAGCGGGAGAGAATTCCATTTGCGGAGCTGAACCGGTATCCGGTAATTGGATACGATAAGGACTCCTGGATGGGGACGCGCACCCGCGCGCTCTATGCGAAATACAACATCCAGCCGGACATTGTCGTGGAGTGCCCGGACGAATATTCGATCGTCGCGCTGGTGCGGGAGAGTTTTGGCATCGCACTGATGCCGCGCACGGACATTCTGGAGCTTGCTCCGGGAGTCTGCATTCATCCGATTGAAAATTTGGACATTTATCACCAGATTTTTATGTTCTGGATGAAAGAACGCTACCGGCTTCCGGCGGTGGAACGCTTTATTGAATATATGAAACAGCAGGCGCGTCAGGACGGTCTGCAGGCGGAACGGGAAACCGATAGCAAAAACGTATTGAAAATTTACCTGAAAGATATTGTTAATTTTTAAGCAAAACGGTTATGATAAAAGTGTCACAAACACAGGGATGCCTCTCATGCAATGGAGAAGGAGAATTTCATCATGAAGAGCAAATACCCGAAAATTTTTGAACCGATTACCATTAAGCGCATGACAATCAAAAACCGTGTTGCCATGACGCCGATGGGTACTAACTATGGCGAGACGAGCGGTGAGATGAGCAACCGCCATATGAATTATTATTCCCTGCGTGCCAAGGGAGGAACTGGTCTGATTATTCTGGAGAATGCCAATATTGAATATCCGGTTGGTTCCAATGGCACAAGCCAGATCCGCATCGATCACGACAGCTTTATGCCGCGTTACTATCAGTTAGTCGAGAATCTTCACAAGAATGGCGCGATGGTAGCGATTCAGGTCAACCATGCGGGTGCTTCTGCATCCTCTGCCAGAACCGGTATGGAGACGGTGTCTTCCTCCAATATCCCGACCAAGGCAGGCGGCGAGATTCCGCGTCCGATGACAAAGGAAGAGATCCTGACGACCGTAAAAAAATACGGCGAGGCGGCGAAACGTGTACAGGCGATCGGATTTGATGCGATTGAGATCCACTGCGGTCATTCTTATCTGATGAGTCAGTTTATTTCCCCGTATTACAACAAAAGAACCGATGAATTCGGCGGCTCTGTCGAGAATCGTCTCCGTTTCCCGAAGATGGTTCTGGAAGAGGTGCGGAAAAATGTAGGTCCGTGGTTCCCGATCATCGTCCGTATCTCTGCGGAAGAGCGCGTGCCGGGCGGCAACACGCTGGAAGACACACTGGAATACCTCGAATATCTGGATGAGTACGTAGATATGTACGATGTATCCTGCGGTCTGAACCCGTCCCTACAGTATCAGATCGACTCCAACTTCCTGCCGGATGGATGGCGTTCCTACATGGCAAGAGCCGTAAAAAATAAATTCAAAAAACCGGTTATCAATGCTGGTAACTACCGTGACCCGAAGGTCGTTGAAAAAGTTCTCGAGAGCGGCGATGTAGATATCGTCGGAATGGGACGCGGCCTGATCGCTGAGCCGAACTGGGTCAGCAAGGTGCAGAATGGTGAGGAGGAGATTCTCCGTAAATGCATCTCCTGTAACGTTGGATGTGCCGGAAACCGTATCGGCGTCAACCGCCCGATCCGTTGTACCGTAAACCCGGCTGTTCCGGAAGGCGATATCTACAAGAAGCTGAAAGTCAATAAAAACTGCAACGTAGTTGTAGTCGGCGGCGGTACAGCCGGCCTGGAAGCAGCCTGCACGGCAGCCGAGGTTGGATGCAACGTATTCTTATTAGAAAAGAGTGGTAAATTAGGCGGACTTTCCACCTTCATCTCCGACCTGCCAAGCAAGAACCGTATGAAAGACTTCCCGAAATATCTGGAAGCACGTGCGAAGAGACTGAAAAACCTGTATGTTTTCCTGAACTGCGAGGCAACCGTGGACAAGATCAAACAGTTCAAGCCGGATATCATTGTCAACGCAACCGGTTCTGTTCCAGTCGTTCCGCCGATCAAAGGGACTCAAGGAAAACATCGCAGCCGGTCATGTCGATACCATTTTCGAGATGATTCAGAAAGTAAAAGCCGGAGAATACCCGGATGATTTCTGCAAGGGCAAAAAAGTGGTTGTAGTTGGCGGCGGCTCCGTTGGTCTGGATGTTGTGGAGTATTTCGCACCGCGCGGCGCGGAGTGTACCATCGTGGATATGCTACCGCAGATCGGTATGCTTGCAGACCCGATCACCAAATGCTCCATGCGTGAGACACACGACAAATATGGTGTGAAAGAGTACGTGAATACTGCGCTGCAGGAAGTCAAAGAAAACGCATTTACCGTGAAGCTGCCGGATGGCAACGATCGAGGATCTGAACTTTGACCTCGGTTTCAACTGTCTGGGAATGCGCGCCAACAATCCGATTCTGGCACAGCTTGAAGAGGCATTTGACAACACAGATACCTTCATTTACCCGATCGGAGACTCTGTCCGCGCCCGCCGTATCATGGAGGGAACGATGGAGGGACGTGCGATTCTGAACGTGCTGGAAGCGAGAGGATTTTTAGAGCTGGCACCGTTGGAGTAAGAAATTGAATATCGTATTTGAAAGATTCTGACTGTTCGCTGAACGAATGATATCGTTTTATTTGATTATAAAAAATAGAGAAGAAAAGAGGAAAATATCATGCCAAATATTACAGGACATACCGAATTAGTTGGATTAATGGCTTACCCGATCCGTCATACCCAGTCACCGACAACTCACAACCTCGCATATGACAAAAACGGCGATGATGTTATTCAGCTTGCGTTCGAGGTAGACAACGATACCCTGGAAGCAGCGGTTGAGAGTATCCGTGCGCTGAAGATGCTGGGTTCCAACATCTCCATGCCGAACAAGACCGTCGTTCACAAATATTTGGATGAGGTAGACGAGGCTGCAAAGCTGTGCGGCGCGATCAACACTGTAGTCAACACCCGTGACAAAGACGGCAATGTAACCGGATACCTGAAGGGTTACAACACTGACGGTATGGGCTACTGGCAGGGAATCAAGGAAGAAGGCATTGATTTCAAGGGAATGAAGATGGTTCTCATCGGTACCGGCGGTGCAGCAACCGCTATCGCAGTACGCGGCGCACTGGACGGCATTGCAGAGCTGCATATCTTCAATATCAAAGATAAATTCTATGCACGCGGCGAGGAGATCGTTGATATCATCAACAAGAACTCTAACTGCAAGGCCGAGATGCATGACCTGGGCGATCTGGCACTCTTAAAAGAGAAAATGCACGAAGCAGACATTTTCTGTGATGCAACCGGCGTTGGTATGCACCCGCTGGAGGATCTGTCCAATATTCCGGATCCGTCCTATTTCCGCAAGGATCTGATCGTAACTGATACGGTATATGCACCGCGTGAGACTGTGATGATGAAGCAGGCCAAAGAAGCTGGCTGCACCCGCGTATACAACGGCATGAGCATGATGCTGTTCCAGGCGCTGATCGCGATTGAACTGTATACAGGAAAATCAACACCGGTGGATTACATGAAGGAGAAGCTGGGAATCTAATTAAACGATAGCCCCTACAGTTATACCTGCTATTCCGCATTAGCACTTGCGTTCATATCCTGATTCGGGTATAATAATAAAACACACTTTCAATGTAAAGTGAAAAAGTGATTTGAATGAATACAAGTGAAGAAGGATGAGACAGATGGATGAATTAAAGAAGCTGCGAAATGATTTGGACATGTGCGACGAGATTCTGATCGATGCCCTGCGGATGCGCTGCCAGATTATCCAGGAGATTACAAATTATAAACAGAAAAACGGACTTCCGATTTACCAGGCAGAGGAGGAAGAGCGCAAGAAGAGCAAGATGCTTGCGAAGCTGGATGATTATGAATACAAAAAGTCAATCATGGCAGTTTACGACAGCGTCCTCTACCGGAGCAAACGGATCCAGTCCCATGAGTTGTTTGGATTCAATATTTTCCTGATCGGATTTATGGGAGTCGGAAAGAGCACCGTTTCGAATGCATTGCAGAATACCTTTGCGATGGATGTGGTGGAAATGGATGAAATGATCGCGAAAAAGAACAACATGAGCATTTCCGAGATCTTCGATCTGCACGGCGAGACATATTTCCGCAACGAGGAGACAAACCTGCTTAAAGAGGGAGGAAACGAGAAGAACAAGATTGTATCCTGCGGCGGCGGCGTAGCGATGCGCGAGGTCAATGTACAGGAGATGCGAAAGAGCGGCAAGGTTATACTTCTGACCGCGAAGCCGGAGACGATTCTGGAGCGTGTCAAAGAGAACCATGACCGTCCGCTTCTGGAAAATAATAAGACAGTGGAATATGTTTCCGAACTGATGGAGAAGCGCAGACCGGCGTATGAAGCGGCAGCGGATATTGTGATCGCGACCGATGGAAAATCAGCGAATGAGATCTGCGAGGAGATCATTGCACAGGTGAAGAAGTTTAAATAATGTGACTGCTCAGAAAGTTCTGACAGAGAAAACGAAAGGGGAAAAAAGATGTCGAATCATATCACAGGACACACCGGATTACTATGTTTACTGGGAAGCCCGGTCGCACACAGTGTTTCTCCGGAGATGCACAACGAGGCGTGCAGCCAGTTAGGTCTGGATTATACATATCTGGCGTTTGATGTGCCGGAAGAGAAGATGCCGCAGGCGGTTGAGGGACTGCGGACGATGGGCGCGCGCGGCTGGAACATCACCATGCCTGGCAAAAATATCATGTGCAAATTGGCAGACAAGGTTTCTCCTGCTTCGGAGATCTCCGGCGCCTGCAATACGATTGTCAACGACGACGGTGTTCTGACTGCTTATACGACCGATGGCGTCGGATTTATGCGTGCAGTTGCAGAAAATGGTGTAGACATCATTGGCAAGAAAATGACGCTTTTAGGAGCTGGCGGCGCCGCAACCGCGATTCTTGTACAGGCAGCTTTAGACGGCGTGGCAGAAATTAACGTATTTAACGTCAAGGACGCGTTCTATCCGCGAGCCGAGGAGATTGTAAAGAAACTGAACGAGCGCACAGGGTGCAAGGTAACCATGCATGATTACTCCGATCCGGAGATCCTGCGCCAGTCCATCGCAGACAGCGCGATGCTGGTAAATGGTACTTCCGTCGGCATGGCTCCGAAGACAGACAACACGATCATTACTGATACAACGATGTTCCACAAAGACCTGTTCGTATTCGATGTCATCTACAATCCTCAGGAGACCCGTTTACTGCGCGAAGCAAGAGCGGCAGGCTGCAAGACCAGCAACGGTATGTACATGCTTCTCTATCAGGGAGCTGCATCCTTTGAACTCTGGACAGGACAGCAGATGCCGGTGGAGATCATTAAAGAGAAATATTTTACAAAATAGGATTTGAAGAACGGCACACCGCATTCTCGTTACTTAGTGATGAGAATGCGGTGTGCCGTTCTTCATCATTTATAAACCTTTATGCCCACAAATCTGCTCCTCCAGCACACTCATCAGTACCTTCATATCAATCGGCTTCGCCACATGATCATTCATTCCGGATTCCAGCGCCCGCTCTTTATCCTCTGTAAATGCATTCGCTGTCATCGCAACGATCGGAATGCCAGCCTTCTTCTTATCCGAAAACCGTCGGATCGCCCGCGTTGCCTTGTAGCCGTCCATGATCGGCATCTGGATATCCATCAGAATCAAATCATAATAATCTTCCGGCGCTTTTGCAGCATTTCCAGGCAGGCAACCCCGTCATTTGCCCGTTCGACCAAAAGCCCCTCGCGGGTCAAAAGTTCGATGGAAATTTCGGCGTTCAGATCATTATCCTCCGCAAGAAGAATCCGGCAGCCGGATAGAGTCTGGGCAGCTGTTTCATCGAATGCGGTAGGCTCTGTTTCCTCCCGCGAGGAAATCCGGCATGGGATCCGGACAGTAAACGTTGAACCTTCTCCGAGCTTGCTCTTTACCTCGATCGTTCCATGCATCAGATCCACCAGATTTTTCACGATTCCCATGCCAAGCCCGGTGCCTTCAATGCCGCTGACGGTGGAAGAACGCTCCCGTGAAAATGATTCAAAAATATGCGACTGGAATTCCTCGGAAATGCCGATGCCGGTATCGGTGATTGCGATTTCTGTGATACACCAGCCGTCCGTTTCACCAGGCTCCTGGCGGAGGGCACAGGAGATCGTCCCGCCCTTGGCGGTATATTTGATCGCATTGCTCAAAATATTCAATATAATTTCGGACATATACGTCATGTCAATGTAGATATATGGGTACGAAATGTCCTTGTTCACATGAAAATGCTGCTGTTTTTCTTCCAGGGCAGTCTGAACCATGACGATACAGGAATCAAAACTTTTCTCAGTCTGGACGGAGGTTTCTTCAATGTGTATCTGGTTATTCTCAATCTGTGAAAACTGAAGAATATTGTTGATGATAGAGAGCATCTTTTCACCGGAAATATGGATCTTGTCCATATATTCACCGATTTTTTCCGGTTCCTGCAGATGGTTTCTGGCAAGTTCTGCGTAACCGAGGATCGCATTCATCGGTGTCCGGATATCATGTGACATATTGAACAGGAAGGTCGATTTCGCCTTGTTGGCTGCCTCTGCTGCTTTTTGCGGTCTGTTCCAGAAGCAGCTGCTGGGTGAGTTCTCTGGACTTCTGTTTCTTTGTATAAAAATAGGAAATAACAATTAGCAGAAGTGCTATCATGCTCGCGGCAGCGGCGATTCCAAAGGAGGAACGGTTGATCGCCTCAATCGATCGGTAAGTGTCTTCCATATCAATCTCGATACAGAGGGCACCGAGAATGTCATTGGTTCCGTCGGAGGCAATGACCGGATAGCAGGCGGTAAAAAATATGCCCCCATGTGGTATCAATGATCTTTTGTGAGTGGATCGTTTTGCCGGAGAGGGCAGCTTCCAGATACGGAACCATTTCCTCTTCCAGGTAGGTGCCCGGATAAGCAAAATCAGGTGCTTCCAGATCCAGGCCATCGATCAGGTAGATGGGTTTTCCGCCCGGTCCACGCTTGGCAGTGTATAAGTAGCGCGTCGAATTGAGGCTGCGAAGCTCATTTAAATAAGACTGCAGGCTTCGATACTGCGCGGAGTTCATATCGGATTTTGTATTGATCTGTTCAAAATCTGCCCGCGTCAGCCGGCTCGATATCGCCCGGTGAACCGCGTCCGAACAGGAAATATTCCGTTCTACGGCGGCGCTCAGGGTGATGCGGCTGTTGCTTTTCAGCAGTGCAACGGTGTATAAGGAAATGAAAAATACTGCCAGAAGAAGCACAAAGGTAAAGTTAAAGGCATGATAAGAAAAGCTTCTTGATGGGATATTTTCGTTGGATGGATGGTTCATAAGTTAGATTCAACTTTCATGTAAATGCAGGGTTTATAGTTAAAAAACAGATCGAGTTGTTGATAATAAATGTAACATAAAACAGGTAAATCGGCAAGAAAGATATGCTTACATGAAAATTTAAAAAAAGTTTTCACAAATTCTTCATAAAAAATTAGCACTCTCCTCTTGACAGTGCTAACAACAAGTGTTATATTACTGCTAGAACAAAAGAAGACCAAAAGGTTTTCACAGATTGTTCGAAAGGAGGCAGGTTTATGAATATCAGTAAATTTACCCAGAAGTCTCTGGAAGCCGTTCAAAATACGGAAAAGCTGGCGTATGAATATGGAAACCAGCAGATTGATCAGGAACATTTGCTGTACAGTCTTTTGACTGTGGAAGACAGCTTGATTTTTAAATTAATAACAAAGATGGGAATCTCGGGCGACCAGTTCCGTGATGAGGTGCAGCAGGCGATTGGAAAGCTGCCGAAGGTATCCGGCGGTCAGGTGTATTTCTCCAACGATGCCAACAAGGTGCTGGTGAACGCGGAGGACGAAGCCAAGGCGATGGGGGACGAGTATGTTTCCGTCGAGCACTTATTTCTGGCGATGTTAAAACAGCCGAATAAGGCGGTCAAGGAACTGTTCCGTCTCTACGGCATTACGAAAGAGAGCTTTTTGCAGGCGCTTTCGACCGTGCGCGGCAACCAGCGTGTCGTCAGCGATAATCCGGAGGCAACGTATGACACTTTAAATAAATACGGTTACGATCTGGTGGAACGTGCGAGAGATCAGAAGCTCGATCCGGTCATCGGCCGTGACGGTGAGATCCGTAACGTGGTTATGATTCTCTCCAGAAAGACGAAAAACAACCCGGTTCTGATTGGTGAACCTGGCGTCGGTAAGACGGCCATTGCCGAAGGGCTGGCACAGCGTATCGTGCGCGGCGATGTCCCGGAGGGCTTGAAGGACAAGAAATTGTTTGCACTGGATATGGGTGCTCTGATGGCGGGCGCGAAGTACCGCGGCGAGTTCGAAGAGAGACTGAAAGCGGTGCTTGACGAGGTCAAGAAGAGCGAGGGACAGATTATTCTGTTTATCGATGAGCTGCATACGATCGTCGGCGCGGGCAAATCCGAGGGCGCGATGGACGCCGGGAATATGCTGAAGCCTATGCTGGCTAGAGGTGAACTGCATTGTATCGGTGCGACGACCCTGGATGAGTACCGCGAATACATTGAAAAAGATGCGGCGCTCGAGCGTCGTTTCCAGCCGGTTCACGTTGATGAGCCGACCGTGGAAGATACGATTTCCATTCTGCGTGGTCTGAAAGAGAGATATGAGGTTTACCACGGGGTCAAGATTACCGACTCTGCGCTTGTATCGGCGGCAATCCTCTCGGATCGTTATATCACGGATCGTTTTCTTCCGGATAAAGCGATCGATCTGGTCGATGAGGCGTGCGCGCTGATCAAGACCGAGATGGATTCAATGCCGGCGGAGCTGGATGAACTGTCGAGACGTATCATGCAGCTGCAGATGGAAGAGGCTGCGCTTAAGAAAGAGACTGACCACTTAAGTCAGGATCGCCTGGCAGAACTGCAGAAAGAATTGGCAGAACTCAAGAGCAGCTTTTCGACCCAGAAAGCCCAGTGGGAGAATGAAAAATCTTCCGTTGATAAGCTGTCCAAACTGCGTGAAGAGATTGAGCATGTAAATGGCGAGATTCAGGCAGCGCAGCAGGCATATGACCTAAACAAAGCGGCTGAACTCCAGTACGGCAAGCTGCCGGAACTGCAGAAACAGTTGGCGGAAGAGGAAGAGAAAGTGAAAAATCAGGATCGCAGTCTGGTACATGAGAGTGTCACCGAGGATGAGATTGCCCGGATTATTTCGAAGTGGACCGGTATTCCGGTTGCCAAACTGACCGAGAGCGAGCGCAGCAAGACCCTGCATATGG
>VOFH01000995.1_pt1 | contig 48000 bp, 53 predicted proteins | sample 5384091 | NCBI WGS metagenome assembly VOFH01 (sample SAMN12384727, study PRJNA508395) | human gut metagenome | isolation source: healthy gut G | host: Homo sapiens
GTTATTATATCTGTTCTGGTTAATTTCGCAAGTTTTTATAGCGTTTGCCTATTAACTTTAAGTTATTTGTAATAATATTAATTAAAATAAGCCTATATCTAAGGTATGTTGTTTTTCTTGCTTAAGATAATTAAGTTTTACTTTTTGATAAAATCATGGTAGAATGTATTCATTATTTTTTATTATCCTATTGTAATTAAGGAGTGAATTATGTCTAATTTTTTTACAAGAAGTAAAGACGATATGAAATATTTATTTAAGAATAAAGAAGAGCTTTCTAAGAAAGAACGAAAAAGAAAAAGGCGTGGCTGGGGTACACTGATTGGTCTTATATTAGTTCTGATACAGCTTATTGTATCGGGATTACTTTTATTTAATATATTTAAGTTAGATATTCTTCCATTGAAGTATTTAATTGCGGTCAACGCATTTTTACTGCTGATATTCCTGTACGATTTCACATCGCAGTTTACGAAGGCTCATATTATAGGTAAGATTCTTGCAGTACTTATGTCAGGAGTGATTGTTTTCATATACCTTGTATCATCTAAGCTTGATTCTGTCCTTAATAAACTTAATCTTCCTGAGATTAACACTGACATCGTTGATGTAGTTGTACTGGCAGATGACAAGGCTTCCTCTTTAAATGATCTTGCCAATTACAAGTTTGCTTATAATTCAACTGCAAGCAACGCTAATGTCAAGACAGCATTTGATTCTGTTAAATCAGAGCTTAACAAGAGCAGCCTGGAACTTGCAGAATACAAATCATGGGATGACCTTGTAACTGCCTTTTATGATAATACAGAGGTTCAGGCAATTGTTATGAATGATTCCATGCTTAAGGTTGTTGCCTCACAGTATGAAGACTTTGATACCAAGGTTAAGATTATTAAGCAATACGAATATAAGAAGCTTGTTACTGTCCAGAAATCCAACGTTAACGTAAAGAAAGAACCATTTATAATATATGTTTCCGGTATCTCAAGTGAAGATGGTGCCGATTCAGCACTCTCTAATAATGCACTTAGTGATGTTAATATAGTTGCCGTTATTAATCCTGAAACAAAGCAGATTCTCCTAGTTACAACACCAAGAGATTCTTACATTAAGATTACCGGACCTGATGGAAGAAAAGGTTATGATAAACTTACACATGCTGGAAACTACGGTGTAGAAGCTTCTATTGACACTCTCCAGAATCTGTATGGCATTGACATTGATTATTATGTAAAGATTAATTTCACAGGCTGCGTCTCTGTTGTAGATGCACTTGGTGGAATCACAATTGACTCAGAAGTAGAATTTACTTGTGGCGAAGATGCTTCTCCTATTCCATATCATTTCGTCAAGGGACCTAATGAATGTGATGGTGAGATGGCAGTTGCATTCTCAAGAGAAAGACATGCATTTGCTGCCGGAGACTTCCAGCGTGGACGTAATCAGACAGCCGCCATCAAGGGTATCTTACAGAAAGCTACTTCACCTGCAATACTTACCAAGTATTCAGCCGTACTTGATGCTGTTAGTGATATGTTCCTTACTAATATTCCAACAAGCACAATATCTGATCTTGTAAAGTTTCAGTTAAGCAACAGCACACCTTGGAATATACAGACATACAGTATTGAAGGATCAACTCAGCCACCTGCTGGACAGGGTCCTGCTTATCTTGAGATAACCGGCCTTAGAGGTGCTTCTGTTGTATATCCTTACGCAGACAGTATTAATACAGCTATCCAGCTTATGAGTAAGATTCAGAATGGTGATGTATTCGATGTAGATGAATATGTTGACAGTCTCAATAACAATTCTAATTAATCAATAAAACATACCCCCGGCAGCCAATAAAACCGCCGGGGGTATATTTTTTATAATCCATTATTATAATATATAATTATCTATAACATATGCCACACCACAGTCATCGTTAGATGGTACATCGACATCTGCATATTTCTTAACTTCAGGATATGCATTCTCCATAACCGCTGCAAGACCTGCATACTTTAACATTGGAATATCATTCATTCCATCGCCGCATGCAACGAGTTCTTCACTTGTTATATCAAGCATTGTGAGCAGCTTATCCAAAGATGCATCCTTTGCAACTCCGCAGGTACTACCTATAAGAAATAGCTCTCTGAAAAAAAATGCATTGATTACTCCCTCATGCTTATCTAACAAGGCTTTCTGCACAGGAAGAAGCTTTTCATGCTCTCCTACAACCAGAAATTTCTCTACAGGATAATCCACAAATTTGCGCAAATCATCTACTTTCTTGATTGTAGTACTGTTGCATATTGCTTCTTTCTTTACATATTCATCAGAATCACTCTCAGCAGCTATCTGCGTATCAGCATATGTCAGAGCATACACACCGTTGGCTCTTGCAAGACTGCATATATCTGCTATACAATCCTGTGGCATTATTGTCGCAGACATCTGCTTCCCTGTCTTGCAACTATACAGCCGCCATTATATGCCAGTATATAACCACCTTTTTTGTCAAGCTCAAGCTCTCTGGCTATTGGTGTTATTCCAAAAGCGGTCTTCCTGATGCAAGAATAACCTTAACACCTGCATCTATCGCTTTCTCAATCGCTTCTTTATTACCTACTGGCACTTTCTTCTCTCTATTAGTTAATGTTCCGTCCAAATCCAGTGCCAATGCCTTATATTTCATACTTCTCTATCTCCTCTTTTCGTCATGTATGAACAATTTAGCATATAACACCAGTGATTTCAACCTAAGATATTCTCATCATGTTAAATGTTGTATATATATTCAGTTTTCCATAACCAGCTACAGGGTTAGGATATACCATATATTCTGAGCGTACTGCACCTCTTATAAGCTGTGCTTTAATATCGTTATGATTAATCATCTGACTATTCTTTACATTTACCTGATATGAATATAAAAGTGCAACAAAGCCCCCGGCATAAGCCGCTGCATAGCTTGTTCCAGTAACCTTAACGCCTCCAGATGGAGCAATTCCATATACCCCCGCACCCGGTGCAACAAAATCAGGTTTAATCCTTCCGTCAGCGCTATATCCACGCCCACTTTCATAATAAGCAGCCCCTGTATAATGATTATATGCTCCTACACTTATAACACCATCAGCTGCCGCTGGAACTGTAAGTGTTGTATCCGGGTCGGATTTTAAAAAATATATATCCTGTCCGGAAAACTGCTTTAATGGAAGCCATGCATTATAACTTCCTTTTATATTAGTGAGACTATATATATAGAATTTCCATGTACCCTCAACTGGTGTCTTAAGTCTTACGAATATAACCTCCATTCCAGCCACATTTTCAGTTATCTGATAATCTACCGTAACCGTACTTCCCTCATAAAGAAATGTATACTCCATACTTGCACCCATTCTTGCAGGTATTCTTGGAACATATTCCCCTGACGGTGATTCAATCGACACGGATAATATATCAAGACTATCCGCCCATATTTCCATCGTAAAACCCTTTCCTGTTCCATCAACATTAATTTCCATAACATCAGGTACCAGGGCTGACATTACTGTCCCTTTATAATGACATTTATTATTAGCTTCATTGCCCATACATGTTATAACTGATATATTGGGTTTTTAGTAAGATTCTCCATCATTTCTGCCAGAGGAGATGCGCCTGTTCTTGAACCATTAGCACTTCCCAGACCAAATATTATTATCAATGGTTTTCCAAGTCGTATAGCGTAATCTTCAAGAAATCTTAAAGCCAGCATAATATCACTTTCCTCAAAAGCTGGAACGTCATCCTTTATCAGAAAAAAATCTCTCAGATACTGTTTACTTTGTTTTAATTTAACCACTAAAAGTTCTGCTCCTGGTGCAACGCCAACATATCCGTCTGTATATGAACCTGCTGATATTGAAGCCAGCAGCGTTCCATGTCCTGACGTGTCTCTTTGTGCAACATAAGAATATGGATTTTCTCCGTTATTGTCAGCCTCTATTGCCCTGTCTATTTCATCCTTTTCATATACTCTGCCAAAATGTGCATACGTATTTGCAACATCAGTACCTGTTTTATCTGTCTGATCCCATATAGCCTGAATTCTTGTATTTCCAAGTCTGTCCTTGAAAACATCATTAAGATAATCTATTCCGGTATCCACATACCCTATAAGAACATTACTCCCGTCTGCCTGCAGATTATCCTGTCCAAGTACCCGTAAAGCACCTATTTCATCAAGTGCACTTATATCCGCATCGCCTTCCATGAGTCCATATAACTTTGGAATAGTAAAATACCCCAGAGAGCTTATATTAAGCTGGCGGTTATCAGGCAGTTCTCCATGAGCTATAATCCATTGCGAATCAGCTCTCTGCGAACATATCCCTGACAATGCCTTAATAGCTTCATCAGCCCCTGGGGTATCTTCTATTATGTAATCATATATATTCTCTTTGGTTATATCAAAATCACACGCCATAACATCTCCTTAACATAAAGCAATCACTGTACATGCTATATGTATTCAGAAATGTATTGTATTATTCTGCTATAACTATTATGCTCTCATAGTTATTACCGGAGCACCTTTCTTTTCAACAACATCTTCTGTAATTGTAACTGAACCTATATTGCTGTCTTTCGGTATCTCATACATTATATCAAGCATAAAATCCTCAATAATAGAACGGAGTGCTCTTGCACCTGTATCTTTTTCCATTGCCTTTCTTGCTATGCTTCTTAATGCATCATCTGTAAACTCAAGCTTCACCTCATCAAGCTCTAACAGCTTCTGATACTGCTTAAGAATTGCATTCTTAGGCTCTTTCAGAATATTGACAAGCATATCCTCATCCAGTCTGTCAAGTGAATATATGATAGGCAGTCTTCCTAAAAATTCTGGAATCATTCCGTATTCTCTAAGATCATCAACCGTCACATAAGACATGATGTTCTTCTCATCATCATATTTATCTTTAAGGTCAGCATTAAATCCCATTGAGGATGACTTATTAAGCCTTGTCTTGATAATATCCTCAAGATCTGGAAATGCACCACCACATATAAACAGAATATCCTTCGTGTTAACAGTTACCTGTGGAACCATTGCATTCTTACTTGTCGCACCAACAGGAACTTCAATCTCACTGCCTTCTAACAGCTTTAACATTCCCTGCTGTACAGACTCGCCGCTTACATCTCTGCTTCTGGTCTCTTTCTTCTTGGCAATCTTGTCTATCTCATCAATAAATATAATTCCATGTTCAGCTTTCTCTACATCATTGTCTGCTGCAAGTAAAAGCTTAGAAACAACCGACTCTATATCATCTCCGATATATCCTGCCTCTGTAAGTGTTGTTGCATCTGTAATAGCAAGTGGCACCTGTAATATTCTTGCAAGTGTCTTAACAAGATATGTCTTACCGCTTCCTGTAGGTCCAATCATAAGCATATTAGACTTCTCAATCTCAACGTCACCCAGAATCTTAGCATCTGCTGAAACTCTTTTATAATGATTATATACAGCCACCGACATTACCTTCTTAGCATAATCCTGACCTATAACATACTCATCTAACTTTCTCTTAATCTCATGTGGTGCAGGCAGCTTAGAAACGTCAAGCGCTGGTAACTCCTTCTTATCCTCTTTCTTTTTCTTAAGCTTCTGCTTTTCTGGAACCGGGTCTGAATCCATAGCGCCAAAATTGCCAAACATGCCCATTCCAGGCATGTTTGACATCTTCATCATATCTTCATAATTAATTCCGCTGCTGTTAATTGAATCGAATGTTCTTTGCATACAATCCTGACAGATGTATATATTGTTAGGCATAACAATCATCTTACCAGCTCTTGATTCTGGTCTTCTGCACACAAAACATATCTTCTCATAATCATCGGAATTCCCATTGTTATTCTTATTAATATCCTTATCTTCTGTCATATTCTCATTGGTATTATCCATAAATATATACTTGGAATATATCCTTAAGATGCCTTCTTAGAACCAAGCGTTACCTCCGTGCTCTTAAGAACATACTCGCTTCCTTCCATATGATAATAATCTATAGTTACTTTTTCACCTGCCTCATAATACTGAAGCATGTTAGTAAGTCCTGACATAGTAGTAACTGTCTGGTCATCAAATCCGACAATTATGTCATATGTCTCTAATCCTGCCTTGTCTGCTGCTGAATCATCAGCTACAGTTCTTATAAGAATACCTACAGGATATCCATAATATGATGCATAATTACTTGTAATATCTACTGCTGCAATTCCAAGGTATGCTGCCTTATCTGATGAAACCTTGTTTCTTGTCTGCTTAGTCATTAATGAATCGATAATATCCTTAACATTAGAGACAGGAATTGAATAAGCCATACCTTCTACACCATCACTGCTTGTTTTTGCAAAGTTAATAGCGATAACCTTTCCTTCTGAATTAAGAAGAGCTCCACCACTGTTACCAGAGTTAATCGCTGCATCTGTCATAAGAAGTCCTGTAAATGTTACATTGTTGACTGTAATTGAACGGTCCTTTGCACTAATTATACCAGTTGTAACTGACTGGCCTTCACCTAATGCATTACCAATGGCAACAACCTGCTGTCCAACTTTAATATCTGATGAATCTTCAAGTTCTGCAATTGCAATATTAGACGCTGTATCAGATGAAATATCACTTAATGATACTGCGGCTACTGCAATATCCTGATCTGACTTAGAACCCTTAACAGAACAGCTTGCACTTGTGCCATCAGAGAATACACATTTAAGATTATCAATATTATCAACAACATGTGCATTAGTTACAATAAGTAATTCAGTATCACTCTTGCCTACAATAATACCCGTACCACTTGATGTTGCTTCATAGCTCTGTCCATATCCAAAATAACTTGAATTTTTAACTGTTGTTGTACCATTGAGCTGAACCATTGCAGGAAGGGCTGCCGTAGCAACCGCCTCTACATCCATCTTACCTGATGCTGAAAGATTAGTATCTTCTGTAAGCGAAGAATCTGTCTTAGCAACATTAGAAATATTATTACTTACTGTTGGTATATTAACACCTGTAGCATCAGACTTATTACTGCCAGCAATCTTTCCGCCTGCATAATTAACACCAAACATAACCGAACCGGCTATTGCGCCAAAAAGTACTGCTGAAAGAACAAAGCATGCTGCTTTCTTTGCAAATCCGCCTTTGTGTTTCCTGTGCTTCTTAGCTTCATAAGGTGCACTTGAAAATGCTGTGTTATTATTGGCTGTACTGCTATTATTAGTATTGTTATATGGTATATCACTGCCACTGTAACGGTACTGTGAATCATTCTCATTATTGTCGTTATACATAATCATTCTCTCCTTTTAACATTGTATTATGACAATGAAGATTCCATACATAACAAATGAACACATCTCACTGTCAATACATGTAATATAACAACGAAATGTGTTCATATTGTGTTTTAGTTGTTAATTAAATTTGAACTGATTATAAACCAACAATTTCAGAAACTGCATCAGTAAGTTCTTCTAACTTCTTATCAGCATCCTCAAGACCTGTTCCCTTAACACCCATATAGAACTTAATCTTAGGCTCTGTTCCTGAAGGTCTTGCACAGCACCATGCATGGTCATTAAGTTCAAAATAAAGTACGTTAGATTCAGGAAGTCCTGTAGGCTTCTTCTCGCCTGTAGCTATAACTGTACACTCATCCTTCTTATAATCTCTGAACTCAACAACATTCCATGCTCCGAACTTCTTAGGTGGATTATTTCTTAAATCATCCATCATCTTAGCAATCTGGACAGCACCTTCTGCACCCTTCATAGTTACAGCCTTCTGTCCTTCCTTGAAGTAGCCGTACTTATCAAAGATATTAATCATCTGATCCCATAAAGTAATGCCTTTAGACTTATAGTAAGCTGCTGCTTCACATAATGCCATAACAGCTACGATGGCATCCTTGTCTCTTGCATGAGTTCCAACCAAGCAGCCGTAACTCTCTTCAAAACCGAATTCATATTCGTATGTATTATTCTGCTCAAAGAACTTAATCTGCTCACCAATATACTTAAATCCTGTAAGAACTTCAATAAGCTTTAAGTTATATTCCTTAGCGATAAGATCAGCTAAGTTAGTAGATACGATAGTCTTTACAAATGCACCATTCTCATGAAGAAGTCCCTTCTCCTTTCTCTGTGAAAGAAGGTATTCTGCAATAAGCATACCAGACATATTACCTGTGAATGACTTGTACTCACCTGATTTAGTGTCCTTAGAATATACGCCAAGTCTGTCCGCATCAGGGTCAGTTGCAAGAATAATATCTGCATCAACTTCCTTAGCAAGTCTTAATGCATATGTGAATGCCTTAGGGTCTTCAGGATTAGGGTACTCGAGTGTTGTAAAGTTAGGATCTGGTTTTTCCTGTTCTGGAACAACATATACATTCTTGAAACCTAACTCTCTTAAAATTCTTCTTACAGGAACATTACCTGTACCATTGAATGGAGAGTATACAATCTTAATATCATCAGCAACCTGCTTAATGATATCTCCGTTAAGGCTCTGCTTCTTTAATGCTGCAATAAATGCATCATCCATATCATATCCAATAATGTTATACAGGCCTCTTACTCTAGCCTCTTCTTCATCAATAGTCTTAACATCATTAAAATTAGTAACAGCCTTAACTTCATTGATAATCTGTGTATCCTTAGGTGCTGTTATCTGGCATCCGTCATCCCAGTATACCTTATATCCATTGTATTCTGGAGGATTGTGGCTTGCCGTAACCATAATACCTGCTGTACAGTGAAGTTCTCTTACTGCAAATGAAAGTTCTGGTGTTGGTCTTAATGAAGGGAATATGTATACCTTAATGCCATTAGCCGCAAGACAAAGAGCTGCTTCCTGCGCAAATTCTCTTGACATTCTTCTATTATCATGAGAAATAGCAACACCCTTATCCTGTGTTCCTTCCTTGATAATAAAATTAGCTAACCCTTGTGTTGCCTTTCTTACAATGTATACATTCATTCTGTTAGTACCATTGCCTATGACACCTCTAAGTCCGCCTGTTCCAAACTCAAGATCCTTATAGAATCTGTCCTCAATCTCTTTCTCATCTCCTGCAATTGATTTGAGTTCTGCACGTGTGTCTTCATCAAAATATTCATTCTCACACCATGCTTTGTAAGTTTCCATATAACCCATACCCTTTACCTCTTTTCTTGATTTATATTAGTCCTGTAAAGCTTTTCTAAAGCTCTCAGAAACTGCTTTCAATGCTTCTTCTTCGTCCGGACCTTCTGCTATGAGAGTTATCTCATCTCCACAGCCAACGCCTGATGCAAGAATAGATATAACACTCTTTGCATTAACAACCTTATTCTTAAATGTGAATGTAATGTGTGAATCAAATTTAACAGCTGTATCACACATTGCTCCTGCAGGACGAAGATGTATTCCTAATGCACTCCCAACTAGTATCTTCTCACTTACCATATGAATCACCTCTCAATTTCTAGTCGTCACTGATGTTGTTTCCTGAGTCGACTGAGTAGTTTCTGTTTCCTGGGTATTATCCTTAAACAACACATTAACGGATGCTGCTCTCTTTAATGTAACTCCATCCGGAAGTTTAACCGACAATGTAATGCTTTGTATTCCTGACGTAGTATATGTAGACAAATCTGCAGTCATCGTTATGGCAGATGCGTCTAATGCAGCAATTGCAGTCTCTGAACCCTCGACATCTATTGAAAATGTTCTATCCTCAAAGCTGTAGCTCATTCCGGTTTCAAGTCCACTAACCTTAATATCTGATGTATTAAGTGTTATTGTCTTATTACCTGTACTCTCGATTCTTACTGTAACCTCAATCCTTGCATTATCAAGAATTGTAAGCGATTTATCTATGTAATCCGAAAGACCAAACTTATACACTTTATTTTCAGTCAAACCATCTACATTAATATTACTTGCCGGAATAACAATCTTATCAAGACTGTTAAGCATATTGGTATCACCATATACAACAACACTATCACGATTAAGCGTCACTCCTGAAACTCTGTATCCGTCTGCCGGTTTTCCTGACGTCTTAACTTCTATACTTACAGTCTTAGTCCTTACAACCTGTGCAGTATAGCCCACACTTGTCTGTGTAAGTTCAACAGAAGAATCATTAATTTCATTATTATCAGAATCATACAAATGAATATCTGCTGTTCCTGTCACATCTGCAGTCGCTCCTGTCACATCAAAAGATATCCCTGCATGGTCTATATTATCGATAACAGACGAAGGTCCTGTAACCTTAACAGATGTTGGATTAAGCACTCTTCTTACCACTGCATAGCCATCTGCCGCTGAACCGGTAATCTCTGAAACAACATTTACAGTCTTAGTATCTCTGTTTTCTATGCTTAATCTTACAGCAGATGTTTTAGGTGTAGCTTCAACATTATTAAGAACCTGTCCATCTTTAACAACTGATACATGAATATCAACATAATCAGCAAATGCGCTTATCTTGCTAAGATCCGCAGTTGCAACAATATCACTTGCTTTGATATTAGTAACAATACTCTTCGGTCCACTTACATATACTGATATCTTGCCACCCTCTACAATTTCATAACTGTAATTCTTATCAGTCAGACTCTCTGTATTAATAAGCTGTACAGACACATTACTGAATGTATAACTCGTGGTTGGATCATATACATTAACTATAACCGTCCACAAAACAACCGCAAATATAGCCGACAGAATCTTAAGGCTCAGGTTCTTAAACATCTTTTCCTTCATGCTTTAGCCTTCCTCTCCATATCTTGAACGACTTCACATCAATAGTTCTCCTGCGAAGATATTCCAGCTTGTTTCTTAGAGAATCCGCATCAATATCATGAATAAGTTCTCCACCAACAGCCACCGAAACCTTACCGGTTTCTTCAGATACTATAATAGTCATACTGTCTGTCACTTCACTGATACCAACACCTGCTCTGTGCCTTGTGCCAAGAGCCTTATTAAGATTGTTATTATCTGAAAGAGGCAGATAACATGTTGCAGCAACAACCCTGTCTCCCCTTATAATAACAGCTCCATCGTGAAGCGGCGTATTATGCTCAAATATATTGATAAGCAGCTGGCTTGTAACCAGGCCATCAACCGTAATTCCTGTTTTCTCATATTCTTCAAGAACCATATCCTGTTCAATAACTATAAGTGCTCCTGTATAAGCAGCCCCCATATCAAAGCATGCCCTTACTATCTCTTCTGCAGTCTTACTGCTAAACCTTTCACCCTTTTCTCTTCCGTCATTAAACCTGAAAAGTCCAAACAGAATCTTCTTTCGTCCAAGCTGCTCTAATGCTCTTCTTAACTCCGGCTGGAATATAATAACAAGTGCAATAATACCAACACTGATTGTCTTTCCTGCAATCCACAGAATAGTCTTAAGATTCAGAATATACGCAATCAGTGCGAATATAACAACAATAATAATTCCCTTAAGCAATACCCATGCCTTGGTATTCTTAATCCATACCATGACATTATATATAACAAAAGCAATAATCACAATCTCAATAATATCGGTCCATGTTATACGCGGAATATATAATTTAACAAGATAATCTCTTATGAAATTATTCACTGTATTATCGCCTCCGTTCTTCTTATAATCTTCTAAATAAAACTAGCAAAATATATTCTGATGATTACTTATCATCATCATAGAACAAAATATCATCATCTTCTTCGTTAGATACTGCATATCCATTATCTTTAGCTGTATCGCCGGTTCTCATCTGTCTGATATCATCTGCCTTCTTAGTCTTTTTAGCATTAATATGCTTAATTCTTACATCAGCATTTGCAACATTAATCTTTGGTACAGCCTTTACATAATAATAATATTCATCATCCTCATACTGTACATACTCTGTTCTCTTATAATCAAGTGCAAAGAAAACAATATTGCAGATATATGCAGCTGCAACCCCAGTATAGTTCCTATAATTATAAGAACAATATTAAAATCTGATTTCAAAGCTATCTGTCCTACAACCAGAATAAGGAACTGTGTTATACTTCCCACAATAATAGCTATTTTCCATGAATGATCGATTTTCTGTCTTCGGATAATATATACAACAATAATAGTAACTGCAGCTGCTATAATAAGCACCAGCATCTGTCTGTTCTTTAAAAGGCTTTCTATAAGATAAGATATCTGTTTCATACTTTCTGACAAAGAATCATCAGAAATAGCAGCCTCATAATCACTTGCAGTTCTTATTATGTAGTACATAATAACACCAAAACTCACTGGTATAACTGCCGCAACTGACGAACACAGACCAATCGCTACCGGAAGCACAAATGGTATCTTCATCCAGCAGAACATGGCAGTAATAATAAGTATATAAGCTGTTTTAGGTGCAAATCTGAAATACAGAAGATACATCAGAAGCATTACACACAATACCAGTAATGCAAATTCCGGAGCAATTACATACAACTGTATAAGAATAAATGCTGAAAAGAACTATCAGTGTAAAACCACCCGGAAGAAATGCACATATAACAGAAAGTAACAGTGCAAACACCGGATTCTTCAACTTATCCATGTAACCAATACTTGTATTAATCATAATAAAACATATCAATGCAATAATAAACTTTGATGCTGGTACCACATATGTATTATATCTGTTGTAAAATTTCTTAAAACTTTCCTTTAATTCCAATAAAAATGCCATCTATGCCTCCAAATAATTATTTCTTCTTCTGCCCTGTATAGAATCTTTCCAGCTTATTAAGCCTTGAAAAATACCTCTTAATACCTTTTCTGGTATTCTCATATCTGAAATAATATACAAACCCGGCAATTACACAGAATACGATAAGCATAAGCACATAATACAATGCAAACTTCTTGGCAAGTCCTATATAATCCAGGTTATTGATATCCCTTATCATTCCTTCTGCGTTACACAAGAAATACATCGCCAGAAGAATCACTCCTGCAAATGTAGTGGCAATCACTGTCTTTAATACTCCAAAAGCGATGTAATCACCCTTAAAATACTTGGCAGTTTTCAACATGCTTTTTCCTTCATTCTTCTCATATATTGCCATCTTGGTCATCATTTTGATTTTATTCTCATTAAGCAATTCATTCACCTCATTAAACAAGTTTAACCTGCATATGTTTAAATATAACATATTTTTACTTAATTGTATATTACAATTTGAGAGTGTCCGCCACCTGTAGCAACTACAATCCTTACCATTCTTCCATCAACTGTAAATGTTCTGTCTGTTGAAGCCGAAAGATAATTATTCCATATCATCTGTGAATTACCAGGAATGAGATTCTCAATTACATTATTAATCCTGCTGTCAAATTCACTGTTACGTTTCTTAATATATATAATAGTCACATTACTCTGTGTTATAATCTCACCATAATATGTCCCATTCTGCTGACATACATAAACATTAGAAACTGTCTGTTCAAATCCATTATTAATAATCGTATCTTCAATTTCTCCTGAGCCAGAACTTCCAGAATCATTATTATCTTCTGAAGATGAGTTTTCTGTTGTACTACTGCCAGGCTGTACGCCTCCAGACTGCACCCCACCAGATTGTACACCATCCCCACTGTTTCCGGTTCCTTGAGAACTCTCTGATTTATTTTCTCCTGCAGGCAGATTCTCTAGTCTGGAATCTCCTTCACTGGCACTGCCTGAACCTGTGCTGCTTCCTGACGAAATACTCCCTGCCGTATGAGTGTACACACTGAATCCATTATCTGAACCTGCAGCTACATTTCTTATTCCTTCGATTACAATTGCATCAGAAACACTTCCAACTGTAGCCGTAAGCGTAGCTGTACCACTCCCTGTAACAGTTATTACTCCGTCTTTATCTACAGTAAATACATCTGTATTACTGCTTGTCCATACAATTGACTTATCGTCATCATCAGGTGTGACAATTGCTGTGACCTTCAGGCTTGTCCCAACCGGTACAGCCTTATTCTCAAACAATATCTCAACATCTGTCTGCTCCTTAATATTCTGTTGTTGAGATGATGCTTCATTCTTAAGATCTGTCCTTGTTACACTTACACTGGCTTTACTGTCCGCTTCCTGCTTCTTTCTGTTCTTATCTGTACTTACTGAAATTATAATTCCAGCCAGTATCAAAACAATAACCGCTGCAATAAAAACTACTGATTTTTTAGTACTGATATTCTTCATATTCCTATTAATCCTCAATATATATTATATTCCCTGCTTCCGCAGATTATATCTGTTTTTCTCTTTTTATATAATATAACACAATCACTCTGTTATAAAAAGAAAAAAGAGTGAAAGACATAAAAACTTCCACTCTTAATCATTCTAGAATTCGATGCGTATCTGTGTCCCCTTGTCAACTTCACTTTCTAAATATATTCTTGCATCATGAAGTTCTACAATATGCTTTACAATCGCAAGCCCAAGTCCTGTACCACCAGTTTCCTTTGAACGACTCTTATCAACTCTGTAAAATCTTTCAAATATCCTGTCCTGATGTTCCTTAGGTATTCCTATTCCATCATCAGTCACTTCTAACCTTGGCTTGCCATCTACCATTCCTGCAAACACTTCTACATGTCCACCTTCTTTATTATATCTTATTGCATTCTGTACAAGATTATCAATAAGCTCCCTTATCATATCCTTATTACCACGAATCATGCATGTTGAACCTCTATACGAAAAACGTATTCCCTGTTTCTGTGCATTAACCTGCAGAGACTCTGCACAATCCTTAAGAAACTCATACAAATCAAAATTCTCATACTGCCTTGGCATTTCGCTGTGGTCTAATTCTGAAAGCCTTATAATATCATTAATCAATGATAATAATCTTTCTGAATTACGCTTAATCTCATGTGCAAAATGTATTTCCTGTTCATGGTTTACCATCTCATTCTCAATAAGCTCGGCATAGCCTGATATTGCGGTAAGAGGAGTCTTTAGTTCATGTGATACATTTGCAGTAAAATCCTGTCTGCTTCTTGCTGCAGCAAGAATATTCTCATGCTGTGTCCTGATTTTCTCTGCAAAAGGGGCTATTTCTTTATATACAGGCTTCTCCTGTACGGAATCCATATTCTTAGCCATTCTTTCAATAGGCTCAATAAGTGTCCTTGTAAGTAATTGTGAAAGAACGATACACACCACTATAATTACTGCAAGTATTCCTGTTACAGCCGGAAATACATTGCCAAACACACTTAATAAACTGCTTGCATCACAGGATACTCTTATAACAGTCCCATCCTTCTGTTTTAGAGCATAATAAAAAGGTATTCATATCCATTGTGTCAGAATTTCTTACACACTGACCATGTCCGGTATGAAATGCATCCTGTATCTCAGGTCTGTCTTTATGATTAGGCATTACATTAATATCATTATCATTATCAAAAAGCACCACCCCATCTGAATCTATCCATGTAACCCTGAGATTATTAATTGGAAGCTTTACATCAGCATATTGCGACGACTTTTCAAAAACTCCGGTTTCCATGAGTACTTCAGCATTAGTTCTCAGTCCGGCCTGGACCTGTTTCTTAAACAGTCCATAATATATAAAAGTTATTCCGATAGCTGTAGCAAGAACCGCTATAACTGCTATTCCAATAAGCCTTAAATTAATCTTCTGCTTCATATATCCACCCTGTTCTGTCTGTCAATTATATCATGTTACTCAATAACATATCCTACATTACGCACGGTTCTTATACGCGAGCCTGCATCACCTAACTTCTGTCTTAAAGTCTTAATATGCATATCCACAGTTCTTGACTCACCTTCAAACTCTGTTCCCCATACCTTAAGTACAATAGAATCTCTTGAAAGCATTATATTCTTGTTAGCCATAAGATATCTTAACAATTCATATTCTTTAAATGTAAGTTCAACCTGCTTTCCTGATACCGTAACCGCATGCCTTTCATGATTAAGTTCAATCTCTCCTACATCAAGCACGCCTGCCTCGTCTGTTTCTGTTCTTCTAAGAAGTGCTTTAACTCTTGTAATAAGCTCCATTACAGAAAACGGCTTCTTAATATAATCGTCAGCACCATCCTCAAGTCCCTTTATCATATCAAGCTCTGTAGACTTTGCCGTCACCATAATAACCGGCAGTCTCTTAGTTGCAGAATTCAGTCTTAACTTCTTAATGATGTCAGAACCACTTTCATCAGGAAGCATAACATCAAGCAACACAAGGTCCGGAAGAATCTCATCAAGCTTCTTAAAAACTCTTTGGAACTTCCAAATGCACCTACCATATGTCCACTGTTCTTAAGTGCAATTGTCTCTATTTCCCTTATGCTTTCATCATCCTCAACTATGTATATAAGAGCCATATTCTCATCTCCTGTTCTAGTCAGCTTTCTTTAATTCCGGAAGCTGATACTGTTTATAATACTGTCTGCATTCTTGTGCAAACTGAGGATTATCCTCATTAGTAAGATGCTCCAGATATCCATGTGTTTCAAAACCATTATCTCTTACTTCAATCATACATACAGCAATATTAGAGCAATGGTCTGATACTCTCTCAAAATTCGTCATAATATCTTCGAGTATAAGTCCTGTCTCAATTGTACATCTGCCTTTTCTTAATCTGTTGATATGACGCTGCTTAATTTCTAAGTTCAGACCGTCAATAACCTGTTCTAACGGCTCAATATGCTTTGCTGCCTCAATATCCTGATTTTCAAAAACCTGTACTGTGTTACTAACTATATCATGTACCGCTTTTGCAAATGTTTCAAGTTCTTTTCTTGCATTCTGTGAAAAAGATGACTCCTTGCTGTTCATCTCTTTTGCAGATTTTGCAATATTAATCGCATGGTCAGATATTCTTTCAAAATCACTCATGCAGTGAAGAAGTATTGAAAATGTATGATTATCATGTCTTGATAAATCGCAGTTACCAACCTTTACAAGATATGACCCCAGCTTATCCTCATACTTATCGACATCTTCTTCCATTGCCACAACCTCATCATATGCAGCATCTGAATAATTATTAATAATGTCAAGCGCTTTATCTAGCGCTTTCTGTGACAAATGTGCCATCTTCACAGCCGTATTCCTGCATAACTCCATCGCAACTGCCGGAGTCTCTAAGAATCTTTCATCCAGTGCTGCAAGATCTGCTGCCACACCTGTCTGAATAACTTCCTCATGTTTTCCATCAGGAATAGAAAGAGTTGCCAGCTTCACAAGCAGATTAGAAAATGGGAAAAGTATAATTACACATCCAATATTAAAGAGACTGTGAATCACTGCTATTCCTGCTGCATTTGCCGGTGTTGATAAAAATTCAAAATGAACAAACATATTCAGGCTGTAAAATATAACCATAAATATAACAGTACCTATCATGTTAAAATAAAAGGTGTATCATTGATGCTCTCTTGGCATTCTTCTTTGCACCTACAGAAGATATAAGTGCTGTTACACATGTACCTATATTCTGTCCCATAATAATAGGAATTGCTGTCGCATAGTTAACCACACCTGTTACACATAATGCCTGCAGTATACCAACCGATGCAGATGATGACTGTATAACTGCTGTAACCACTGTACCTGCAAGAAGTCCGAATAACGGATTAGAAAACAGTGTAAGCATACCCGTAAACTTCTCATTGTCAGCCAGCGGTGCAACTGCGCCACTCATAGCTTCCATACCATACATAAGAAGTGCAAATCCAAGAAGAATATTACCTATATCCTTTTTCTTAGAATTATCCTTGCAGGTCATAGTCATAATTATGCCAATAACAGCAAGCACAGGTGAGAATGATGATGGTTTTAAAAGATTAATCCATCCTGCTCCACTTATACCTGTAAGTGATAACATCCATGAAGTCACTGTTGTACCAATATTGGCACCCATAATAATACCTACAGCCTGTGAAAGCTGCATAATACCTGAATTAACAAAGCCTACAACCATTACCGTAGTTGCAGATGATGACTGTATAACTGCTGTCACAGCCATACCAAGCAATACTGCCATAATTCTTTTAGAAGTAAGTTTTTCAAGTATCTGTTCTAATTTACCTCCGGACAGCTTTGCTAAGGAATCTCCCATGACATTCATTCCATATAAGAACAAAGCCAGTCCGCCTGCCATCGTAAGTACACCAAAATATTCATTTTACATAAGCTCCTTTTTGAACGACTTTTTCACACATCATGTGTATTCTAAATGAGCATTGTAAAATGTATTATGTAAGTTATGTAAAATTTATGTAAAATTTGCAACTATGTCTTTTATACGGTCTATATTAACAGGTTTTGCAAGATGAGCATTCATCCCACAATCAAATGCAGCTTTTACATCATTAGAAAATGCATTTGCTGTCATAGCTACTATTGGAATATCCTTTGCGTCAGGGTGCTTCATTTGTCTTATTGCTCTTGTAGCCTCATATCCATCCATGTCAGGCATCTGTACATCCATAAATATAAGATCATACTGCCCCTTCTTTGAATGTCTGAACAAATCAACAGCTGCCATTCCGTTTTTTGCACAATCACTGGCTGCCCCCTCTTCCTTTAGAAGTTCTTTAAGCATATCTGAGTTAATACCATTATCTTCTGCTATTAGAAAATTCTTACCCACAAGTACATGATCCGGTTCATTCTCATGCTTTGGTATGTTATATCTGTTCCAGAGGTCTTTATTCGTATTAATATCCGCAATTCTGAATTCCATAGTTACCTCGTAAGTTGTTCCCACTCCCTGTGTGCTTAGTACCTTTATAGTTCCACCCATGAGATCAATAAGATTCTTGGTTATTGCCATTCCAAGTCCTGTTCCCTGGACTGCATCTGTAAGGCTTGTCTCTTCTCTTGTAAACGGTTTAAATATGTCTTTTAAATATTCTTCACTCATTCCTATTCCATTATCAGATATGATGAATTTGTATTTTACAATCTGTGGATTGGTAACTTTTATTTCTTTTATTTCAAATGTTATGTTACCGCCTTCTTCTGTATATTTAACAGCATTAGACAATATATTAATAAGTATCTGGCTGAGTCTTAATTTATCTGCGGTAATGTAGCAATATTCAACACCATCTGATTTCACAACAAATGTCTGGTTCTTCTTCTTTGCCTGCGGTCTGATTATATTGTCTGTCTCATTTATGATGTCAGTAAGATTAACATCACAAAGATTAAGAGTAGTTTTCCCTGACTCAATTTTACTCATATCAAGGACATCATTAATAAGACTCAGCAGATGCTGGCTTGAAACAACTATCTTTTCTGCATAGTTTCTGACTTTATCCGGATTATTATAATGTCTTAACATAAGCTGTGAAAATCCTACAATTGCATTCATAGGAGTTCTTATATCATGACTCATATTTGACAGGAACTGACTTTTGCACGATTTGCTGCCTCTGCTGTGTGAAGTGCATCTTCCATATGATTTCTTATCTGCTGCTCGTAAGTTCTGTCTGACAGAATTATTACAAGAACATCGTCTCCGTCTTTATCCATGTGATAACATCCCCTGGTTAAAAGTCTGTATTCACTTGAATCTGCTGGCTTTATCCAGTATTCATTAACAGCAGATTCTCCTTTTCCCAGCTTCACAATATCATTCCATTCAGGAACTTCTCCCCTCTTTTCCAGTTCTCCAAAATCTTTAAGGATACCATCATATTCACTGCTTCTTATTCCAAGAACTCTCTCGATATTTCTGCTTACATACAGTTTTCTCCAGTCTCCCCACGAAAGCATAATATACACATCATCCAGATTCTTAGCCATAATCGAAAATAATATATCCCGTCTTGCAATTTCATGATCCTTCTCACTTACATATCTTTTGTAATATGTATATAGTACTACACATGCAACCATAAGAAGCAGTATACCTATCTGTACTGCCATTATAACAGTTCTATGCTGAACCGCAAGAGAGCTTGAATTAGCGACGCTTATAGGAACCATTGATATAAGCCCCCAGTTATCAAATCCAATTGGAACATAAACAAGACAATACTGGTTTTCATCAAGCTGGAACACCATTTCTTCTGCATCTGAATTCTTTACACTTTTCATAAAACCATCCAGTGACTTACCGGAAATATCCGCATTTTTCAGATGATAAAATATATTACCACCTATATCCATGCTGCCTTCAGACTTTAATACGATATCACCATTAGCATATATTACATAAATGCTTGTGTCCTTTGAAAACGCTTTTACACCCAGTTCTTTATTAATAGCTTCTGTATTGTATGAAACCGCTATGGAACTGTATTTAAAACCACTAATATATGCCGGCTGGACAGGAATCGCAAAAACATTACCTCATCACTTCCCGGAAGTGAACCATCCACTACAATATTTTTCCTGTCTATCACAAGACTTTTCCATGTAATTCCGAGTTCAAGATACCCCTTTTTACCTGACGATGACAAGTAATTACAGGCATCATCTATAAAATAAAATTCTGTGTAATGCCATTCATTCTTCCATTCAGCAAGAAACTTACTGATACTGTCTATATTTTCACCAGCCTCATCTATATAATCACCTGTCATTCCAAGCAGGTTCCACTGCTGCCCGGTTATCTGCATGAATTTTTCACTGACCTGTGTATACACTTCATTAAGATTCTTCGAACTTGTCTCATACAGTTCTCTTTTGACCATAATGGAATAATTAAGCATTATTACGCCTACACACACAAATACAACTATTGCCACGCCTACTGCTGCAAAGAAATATTTTCTATACTCATTCTTCTTCAATTGCCCCATTTCCTTTCTCAAGATAATCAGCTCTTCTGTATATAAGCTTCTGGTGCAGCCAGTCTGCCTCCATCAGCAAAATACTTTATCCATTGTTGTGCTACATTTGTTGTATGAGCTATATATCCATCATATTTTTCGCCTTCCCTGATGTCTGCCTCAGCCTTATACATATGAACTCCGTCATGCTCTGACATATCATAGTTATATGCACATTCCAACAAAGTATGACCAGAAACGTCAACATAACAGAAAGAATATATTTTTTCGTCTTCTACTGACTTTCCATCTTTCAGAATATCCTCAAGATGCATATTGCCCTTATCATCTCTTTGATATCTTCATTGTAAATCCGCTTGATGCCGGCAGCGTATCCCATGATATCGGGTCGTCATCCCGTCCACAGCCTTCCACAAGGCACCGCACAACATCTTTAATCTCAGCTCCTGTTGCATCCTTCGTATAAAATTTCACTCCTCCTCCCATTATAAGTGCCTGTAATTGTGCTGCTGTATAACTTCCCTCATAGATGTCTCCGGCATTCATGGCAGCAGGTGCAATCAGCATATCCACATTACATATTTCCCGAAGCGTATTAACTCTCACTGAAAATGCCTCACTTCCTGTATCTGATATTCTCCACTGATATTCCCTGTCAAATGTGGTAATAACAGGGGATTTTTCTTTTTACCGCATTGTAATTATTGTTAAACACTTTCACTGCCTGCTTTGCATCCACATCTCCTGCCAGCATTTTTCTGTACTGCTGCGCAGCTTGCCCGGCACACACTGTCATTCCTTATATATGTATACATATGATTACTTTCAATATAAGGAATCAGGTTAGAAAATATGTCCTGCACATCTACATTTACATCTTTATTATACACAACAACCGACTGTATTCTGTCTGCCATTGCATTCATTACATCACTGCCAAACATATATCTTACTATATCCAGTGCCAGCTCTTCTTTTTTTCCCTGCTCCTTTAAGTTTTCCATTCATAGCTATTGAATATCCGGGTGTACTGAAATACCAGTTATCATTATCTGTCTCCCCAAAATATGGCAAAAGAATGAGATTATTCATTCCCTCATCCTGATACTCTGCAATATTAGTGCTCTGGCGTATCATTGCAATCTTCCCGGACACAAAATCTGGAATATACTTGAATATCCTCTTTTTGTGTCATCTGCCTGTGCATCAGTATTTTTCAAAACCTGTCCAAGTCTCGAGAACAACTTCACACCCAGTTCATCCGGTATGTAATCTATTTTTCCATCCATTGCTTCATAACGCCAGATGCGCCCTTCTGTACTTTGTAACAATGGAATAGACCACGCCTGTAACATATATGAAGCTGTATAATCATATTTATAATCTGTTGCAAACCCTCTTATCCCATATTCACTGAACTTATTACATGCTTCAACAAATGTTACATAATCATGAGGCAGCTCTATTCCATATTTCTCAAAAACTGCTGTATTGGCAAGTATCCCCTCCACGCTCGCAGCACCAGGAAGCCAGTTCACAGAACCATCTTCATTGGTAAATCCATCAAGATATACCCTATAAAACATGTTTGTAATATCTGTACATGAAAAATCATATAGATAATCCTTAGGATTAATATCATAATCATCATCAGACGAAGACGTCTGTGTCCATGATGATGCATCTATTATTATATCCGCAAGATCATCATTAAGCGCTGCATCATTAAGATACTGTGCTCCTCCCCTGCTTATGACAAAATCAAATTCAACATTCGGAAAATGTTCTTTCAACATTTTTCCTACACTTGCAAGCCAGTAATCCCTGGTCAAGCTGTACAACTATTCTCTGTTTTTCTTCTCCACTGTTTCTTAATGGTATACTACATGACAACAGCATACTTACAATCAATACTGTTACCAGTAAAACACATATTATCCGTTTCATTCTATCCTCCAAAAGACTTTACCCTTATGTTTTATATAGATAATACAACGTATGCATGTCGAATTATGTCGAATAGGAGGAGAAATCAATAAAAAACCTGCATGGAATGCGCTATTTGCAGCCATACAGGTCTTTTTATATTTACAGTATATACATATATTTCATATTCTTTTAACACATATCAGGCTTGTTCCATAGGTTAAGCTTCGTTCCGAGTCCCATTTTCACAGCATTTTCATAACACACTTTACCCCAGGCAACATCTTCTACAGGCATTCCTCCAACAGAATATACAATTATCTGATCATCACTGTCTCTTCCTGATGCATTGCCAAGCAATATATCTCCCATATCAGTAATATCACTTTTACTTATAATTCCATCATGGCACATATCTGTAAACTTTGCACCTATTATGTTAATTGAACCAAATGTCGGATATGGATATTCCTCTGCCCATGCCTCGTAAAGCTTTATATTATCAACTACCTTCTTACATTTTTCTTTGAGAAAATCTGTCTCCATATCAAATGCACTTGGAGCAACAATAAGCGCTCCCGGCTTTATCCATTCACCTTTGACATATGCATATTTTGACGGATCTGTTCCTGCTGTGGCTGCAAATGATATAACATCGCTGTCTCTTACCAGAGTTTCTATATCATCTACCACTGTTACAGTTGTAAGCTGTGGATATGTAGCTTTGACATATTCAAGGAAACTGTCTAATGATTTCTTTCCTCTACCTTTTACCTTAAGTGTATCAAGCTCTGGGCATGTTGCCATAAATGCATCAAGGCTTGTTTTTCCCATTACACCAGGACCATATATTGCTCCCGTCTTAGCACCCTTTGGTGCAAGATGTCTTAACCCTACACCAGGAATTGCACCAGTCCTGTAAGCGCTCAGAAGATTACCGCTCATCAGACACACCGGTGCACCGGTTGTCTTGTCATTAAACATAACCATAAGTATTGACCTTGGCAGACCTATTTCCTTATTAGCTGTATTAGAACCATACCATTTCATACCAGCCATATCAAATGGTCCTCCTATATATGCCGGCATTGCCATAAATCTTCTATCTTCTCCTACATTCTTTGGCATATTCGGAAAAGGAGATTCATTCGGGAATGTTACCATACAGCCATGAGAATTATGGTTTTCACCTCCCATTACGAAATCACCCTTTGTAAGACATTTAAGAACGTCTTCCATTGTGTCTATGCATTTAGGCATATTCTTTACGCCAGCCTTTATCATTTCCTGTTCATTAAGATATAAAAATCAACTTCTGGATACATAATAATTCCTCCTCTATAATCCACAGCCTATAACTGCTTCCATCATTATCTCCACGAACTGTGTCGGTCTGTTAAGTGCAGGTGTTCCAACCACTGTACATAATGGCCTGATATCATGAAATATCTCTGAATATGCCCTTGATATATCTGCACACATTTTCATATCTACAGCAAACACATCTACTTTAATAACATCTCCAACACCTGCACCAGCCTGTCCAATAAGCTTTACCTGCTTCTCAAGTACATATCTGGTCTGCTCATAGGCATTTTCCCCATACACTGTACCATCCGGCTGTACCGACGTGGTTCCACCAACATATATATGGTCACCAACCTTTACCATTCTGCTGTATCCTACTTTTTTCTTCTAATGGAGCTCCTGATGAATAATTTACTCTCTTCTCTGCCATTTAGTTTACCTCTCCTTCTGCACCTGCAAGTGCCTTTTCTTCATTTTCCTTCTTTACAAGTTCATTGAACTTGACAGAAGCATCATTTATCACTTCAACCGGTACCGGCTGGAATGGGCTTGCTTTCATAACTCCACATACCCAGATTATTGAATAAACTACAAGTCCAGCAAATAAAACTCCACACAACTCAAATATCTTAATTCTGGTTTCTCCTGTTGATATATTCCATATCATGTATACATTTCCAAGAATACCTATTATCTGAGGTATTCCGCCTAATGTAAGCCACTTCTTCCTTGTATATTCAGGATTTCTCTTTCTGAGTATAAGCACTGTTACATGTACAAGGCAGTATGTTAATAACCAGAAGCATGAACCTGACAATAACAGAAAACTTACACCCTCTGTTGCTCCAAGTCCTGAAGCAATTATTCCTGCAACGAATACAAATAGCACTATAAGTCCGACCCATGCTGCTCCTCTCTTGTTTGTCTTAGCAAATACTGATGGCATCATGCCTTCCTCGCCCATACCCTGTACAATTCTTGAAACAGAAGCATATACTGTATTAATTGTCGAAGCGGCTGCAAGTATGGTTATAATTCCCATCCATATACGTCCTGCATTGCCTAAAAGGTTAGTAGCGTATGTCATATGAGGAGTACCTGCAGGGTCATTGGCAAGAATATCAAGACTTACATAGTTAGTCATTCCTATACCAAGAATGCTCTGTACAAAAAATAGTAAAACCAGACCTATTGTCATAGAAAGAAGTACATCTCTTCTTGGATTCTTCAAATCCTTTGCTACCGGAATAATAAACTCAACACCTATAAACAGCCAGAATGCAAGTGCGGCATATGAGCAAAGTCCCTTAAATCCGCCTATCTGTTCAAATGTTGGTGCATTTGCTGCATAATCAACAACATTTGAGCTTATTCCTAATTTACATACACCTATTAATCCAATAAGAACCATTGAACCGATAAGCAGGAATACTACTATGTTCTGTACCTTTGAAAATATATCTACACCAAAAAGATTAACCACGAGAAATAATGCCATTATTACAATTGATATTATCCTGTTATCAACATGTGGCAGAAACAGACCTTTTAAAACAAGTCCGCAAAGTGTAATCTCTGCTGTCATACTTAATATTTCTGTAATTACATATGCTGACAGATTTCCAATTAATGATGGAAGTGGTCCCATACCAGCCAGAAGATACTGTCCTGTACCTCCCTGAACTCTTGGCATAAGTCCATTCAGTTCTGCAAATGATATTCCAATAAACCAGTTCAGCACCATTACTGCAAATAGCGGAATGATAAACCATCGGCCTATCGAACCCATTCCTGTTCCTAAAGAAACAAGACAGCTTGTGGCAACAATAAGTCCTACGCATATTGCCACGCCACTTCCTAATCTAACTTTTCTTCATAAAACCAGCTCCCTTCCTTTTTTGCATGATTAATTATTAACAAAATAAACAATAAAGGCGCCGCACACCAGATGTACGACGCCTTTGTCTTTTGATTTATTAAGTTTATGATATGGATACTACAGTGTTTTCATGAAATTGTATTGTAAAAAAAAGAACTGTAATGTATTATTTCTTAATAAATAACCAGAATATTACTATAATCCAAGACATACAGGAGGGCTTATGTGTACAGCAGCTACTTATAAAACTAAAGATTTCTATATGGGAAGAACACTAGATTATGAATTTTCTTATGGTGATGAGGTAACTGTCACACCTAGAAATTATCCTATTAATTTCAGATTTATGGGCGTCAGGAATAACCACTATGCGATGATTGGAATGGCTCATGTGGCTGACGATTATCCTTTATATTATGAAGCATTTAACGAAAAAGGACTTGGCATGGCCGGTCTTAACTTCGTTGGCAATGCGGCTTACAACGAACCGGACCTAAGAGACTTTAACGGAGAGAGTAATATTGAAAATGTTGCCGTTTTCGAATTCATTCCGTGGATATTATCGCAGTGTGCGACAGTTGATGAAGCTAAAGAAAGACTTAAATTTATTAATCTTACCAACACTCAGTTTAATGAAATGTTTCCATGTGCTAATCTTCACTGGATTATTGCTGACAAGGAAAGCTGCATAACTTTTGAATCCATGTCAGACGGACTTCATATATATGATAACCCTGTTGGCGTGCTTACTAATAATCCGCCATTTAACATACAGATGTTTAATCTTAACAATTATATGGGTCTGTCTGCAAGACAGCCTGAAAGCAATTTCTCGGACAAGCTTGAATTCAACAAATACAGCCGTGGTATGGGTGCTATCGGACTTCCTGGGGATCTGTCATCACAGTCAAGATTTGTAAAGGTGGCTTTTACTAAGATGAATTCTGTTTCAGGTGACGATGAGAAATCAAGTGTAAGCCAGTTCTTTCATATATTGGGCAGCGTAGACCAGCAGCGTGGCTGCTGCCAGCTAGACGATGACAAATACGAGATAACAATATATACCTGCTGCTGCAATACAACTAAAGGCATATATTATTACACATCATATGACAACCATCAGATATGTGCTGTTGATATGCATAAGGAGAACCTTGACGGTGATAAGCTGGTTCGATATCCACTTATTACTGATGGCGGGATAAGGGCTGTTAATTAATATATACCTGCCAAAACGAGCTGGACGTTTAATTACCATCCAGCTCGTTTTTAACACATTTTTCTATGTCGTACGCAATCTCAGTGCATATATCTTTTTCCTATTCCTGCTGCTGTTCCAACAGCAGCCAGCTCCTTAATTCCTGGATTTCTTCCATTGCCGTCTACTGTAGTAGTATGTTCCCCATAATATGTCGTACTATAAGTCAGGTCATATGCCGGGCTTAGTCTCCAGCCATCATTATTTTCATCATATATAAATGTAAAATTCTTTGAATGATCATCTCTGTTATGTGCAAACACATTAAAACACATTCGTCGGTACATATTCTCTATATCATGCTTATTGTCCCTTGTTAATATTTTTGTTAATTTCATAAGTTGGTGATAATCCATATTGGGCTGCCTGAAATCCAGTTCAAGAAGCGCTGCTGCTGTAAGCATATGGATTCTGTGTTCTCCAAATGAATCATTCTTACGATCAAATCTTTTAGTTCCAAAATATCCATCACATATATCAGATGGAAAAAGTCTGGTCTCTTCCATATCAATTCCACACTGCTTTGCACACTGTGAATATCGGTATTCCATCAGCCCCGCATTCTTTCCATCAACATGAGCAGGAAACTTGATAATCCAATCCTCGCCATCTATCTTAGTCATAATTTTAGGTCTTGCTCCACCACTTGTTCCACCAAGCCTGTATAATTCATCAAGCTTGTCAGAATATTCAGTATTAAGAATTTTCTGACACTGTTCAGATAATTCATCAAGACTGCTGAGTTTTTCCTGCTTTGGCATATCCAATTCCGGTCTGTATGTTAACGCTCCCATTCCTGATTCTCCAACAATTGCAAGCCTGTCAAGCATACTCACATTGTCTATATTACATCCCTTTTCTTTTAACATCCTGTCAAGCAGCAGCTGTCCCCATGCATCAGGCAGACTGTCTGCAAATACTCCCCATAAACCATTAAAATATTCTTTAACAGGGACACATACTTTCTTTTCAAGGGGCAATGAAAACGGACTTATTGAAAATCCGTTCTCCAGCCATTCATCTGCATATTCAAATGCAGCCTTTCTTTCGTTCGTCATAGCAAGAGTTCCAACAAGCCTGTCATGATAAAAAACATTTATAACTCTATCTTCTCTCATTAATTACCTCCTCAATACTGTTATAAGGAATCTCCGTAAAAATGTTTCTTAAATCATCAGCGATATTAAGTGCTACAGCTATCTTAGTCAGCGATAACAGTGAAATCTGTCCTGTTGTTTCAAATCTTTTTATCGAGCCAAGACTGACATTGCTAATCTTAGAAAGCTTCTCCTGTGAAATGGAGCGTCTTTTTCTTATTAGTCTTACCCTGTCAGCTATTTTTTATCCAGTTCTTCACATGTCTCCCAGACATATTCATTCATATATTGATCTCTCCTTATGTGCAAACATATATATAATATATTAGCCGGTTTTCTGATATATATGCATTTATAGCTAATATTTTATCTATAATTATTATAGCACATAACTTAATATATTCAATCCTCTCCTTGCCAACTTCCCAGAATATGTTATTATATGATAGATTATTATAAGTGTTTAAAGCACAGAAAGAGGAATTTATGTTAGTTTATGACGCTAATGCCAATTCTGGCAGCAATGCCGGTTTTGAATGTACCTATACAACATTTTCATCTGACAATAAGACAGCTTCACCAGAGAACCCAATCCTTGTTCTGGATAATTCTGAGAAAAAGTGGATGAGACATCTTATGGTTTATTCACTAACCCTTATAAGAAGACGGCATTTGATTTTCAGATTGACGGTGAGTCTTTTACAAGCAATATCTTAAAGATTGATTCAAGATTTACAAGCCTTATCAAATGGCTTGGCGAAAACAGAGTTAAAGTAAAGCTTACAGGTGCTAACACATCTGAAGGATACAATGTATACAAGATTCAGGAGGTTGCATTTGGTAATGGTAACAAGTTATCTGCCGAAGACGGTTTCCTTCAGTTTATGATTGAAAGATTATTAGAGAGTAGTGCCATTGCAGAGGAAAATAATGAAGAACCTGATGAATCTGCTGATGATATGAAGCTTACAAGTATTACAAGCATTTCTGATTTCCTTAACTGTGCCGGAATAACACTTCCTGAAAATATCCGTTTATGGGCAAGACGCAATCTTGTTGTTGCTCGTTCAAGCGAGGTAACTCCTGAGGAGAAACGTCACGCACAGAGAGCTCTTTCAATAATGCTTACCAGACAGTGGAAAAGCAACTACTTCGAATCAATCGATCCTGTTGAGGCAAGACGTATTCTTGATGAAGAGCTCTTTGGTATGGAGAGTGTTAAGCAGAGAATTATTGAAACTGTAATTCAGATTAACCGTACACATACTCTTCCTTCATATGGAATTCTTCTTGTAGGTCCTGCCGGTACTGGTAAATCGCAGATTGCTTACCTTGTTGCAAAAATCCTTAAAATGCCTTGGACAACTCTTGATATGAGTTCTATCAATGATGCCGAACAGCTTACAGGAAGTTCAAGAATATACTCTAATGCCAAGCCTGGTATTATTATGGAAGCATTTAACAACGCTGGTGAATCTAATCTTGTATTCATAATCAACGAGCTTGATAAGGCAACTTCAAGCAACGGCAATGCGAACCCTGCCGATGTATTACTTACACTGCTTGATAACCTTGGATTTACAGATAATTATATGGAATGTCTCATCCCAACTTCAGGCGTATATCCTATCGCCACAGCTAATGATAAGGATAAGATAAGTGCACCACTTCTTTCAAGATTTGCAGTTATTGATATTCCAGATTACTCCAGAGAAGAAAAGAAGACAATTTTCCTTAAATATTCACTTCCTAAGGTTCTTAAAAGAATCGGTCTTCACGAGAATGAATGTCTGGTGCTTGATGATGGACTTGATGCTGTTCTTGATTACTGCAAGGATACTACAGGTATCAGAGACCTTGAACAGGCAGCAGAACATTTAGCAGCACATGCTCTTTATATGATCGAGGTTGAGCATGCCACAAGCGTTTCATACACAGCAGACATGGTAAATGAACTCTTTTAATTAAATTATTCAAACCCGATAACAAATAAATGATATACAATAAGGAGCTGCTATCATTACGATAACAGCTCCTTAAATAATCTTTACATATTTAATTATAAATCATTTCTTAACTTGAACTGTGCAACCATCTCGCTAAGAGTTGTAGCCTGTGCTGTAAGCTCTTCACTTGTAGCCGATGTCTCCTGTGATGTTGTTGAATTAGCCTGTACAACTTCTGCAATTCTTGCGATTGCAACATCCGCCTGCTCCATACCTGCAGCCTGACTTGTAGATACATCCTCATCTTCTTGGCACTCTCTGCGATAGACTGAACACCATCAACAACTTCCTTAAGTGAATCAGATGCCTTAGCAGCAATCTTATTCCCCTCTCCAACCTCGTAGATAGAAGCTTCTATAAGATTTCTTGAATCTACCGCTGACTTAGCACTCTGCTCTGCAAGTGTACGAATCTGGTCAGCAACTACTGCAAATCCTCTGCCTGCATCACCTGCTCTTGCAGCCTCAATGGAAGCATTAAGTGAAAGAAGGTTTGTCTGGCTTGCAATACTTTCAATCTCAGAAATGATATTGCCAATCTTCTCAGAAGCCTCACTGATACGAGCCATTGCCCCCATAAGAGCTTCCATGCTTTCTCTGCTGTTTTCTGCTGTATCAGCATATCTCTCTGCTTCTTTATATGAACTTTCAAGCTGTTCTGCTGTCTTCTGTATACCTTCATTAAGATCATTAATGGTTGCCTGCATCTCTTCGACTGTTGCAGCCTGATCTGTTGCACCTTCTGCAAGCGACTGTGCAGCATCTGAAAGATTAGCTGAACCTTCTGCCACCTGTTTAGAAGCATCTTCAACGCCCTTTAATGTTGAATTCATCTGACGGTTCATGTTACGTATTCCAAGTAACAATGCATTGAATGCGCCTGTATACTGATCTTCATGTTTTGTTGAGATAGCGAAATTACCATCTGCCATCTCTCCCATAAGGTTTCCGGCATCACTGATAATATTATGTAATCTTTCTGCCATAGCATGTGCACTGTCTATAAGATCAGATATCTCATCATTAGTCTCAACTTCTGGGAATGGTGAATCCAGATCTCCCTGTGCAAAAGTCTCGAATCTGGCCATCATTCCATCCAATGGTTCTTCTATACTCTTTGCAATCGCATGTGCTGCTTTAGAAGCAACAACAACTACCGCAGCTATAATTCCAATTGCAGCAACAATTGCTATTATAAGAAATATTTCAAGCTTTAATTCTTCTGCATCACCTTTAGCAACATTAGTGTCCATAAGTTCACTAAGTGCATTATCAAGTGCTTCATACTTAGGTGCCATCTCATTCTGCATCATCATCTGCGCCTTCATTGACTGATTAGAATCTGTTGTGGCTCCAAGCTTTATAACCTGCTCATCAATCTCCTTATATTCAGCCCATGCCTTATCAATCTTGTCCATACATTCCTTGCCAGCCTTACTAGACATTATAGGTCTTATCTGTTCAAGCTTGGCTTCAAATGCTTCAACATGCTCATCATGCTGCTGTTTCATTGAACTGATAAGACTTACTGAATCATATCCTACAACTCCTCTTGAAGCTCCTCTTATCTCTGCCGCCTCAGACATAGCTGTAGCAATATCTCCCTGAGGGAACGCATAACGCTCCAGCACCCTGCGGTAATCCATAGACATATATATCATCATCGCACTTATAACAACTGCAACTGCAAAAATGATATAATTATCAGTCTGAATACATAGCTCAAACGTTCCTTTATCTTCATGTTATTCATTTTCTTAAACATCTTATAACTCCCACCTTTCCATACGCATCATTTGTACAATATATTTAATTGTTCCCTTTTTCTATTCAATTAATATATTATTCCTAATTTGATTTTTTTTCAAGGTATTTTCACAAAATACTCATATGTAATTGTCTGAGCCCGTCTATCTCATCGCACAATTCCTGCTTGAGCAAGTAGAACAATCCATCGTAAGACCGTTAAATATATTGTTTAACGAGTCTGTTATCTGCTCACATCTGTGTGCTTCACTTTTTTAAAAATGTGTAATCAATATCCTGCTCCGTGACAAAATATATGCTTACAGCCTCAACCTCAGGACGCTTCCTATAGGCATTGATAAGCCCCTGTCCTACCGCTGCAAAATTAATCCCATGCGAAACTGCTTCCTTACTCACTCTCACAGGCTCTCTTTCCCTGACTGCTGATATTCTCATCATATATCCTTTAGGAAATGCATGGTATCTTACATAATCAGTTGCCCTCATTGAAGCATACAGTGCATTATCATCATGATTCTTAATATATTCACCATCCAGCCTGATTACAGTAATTCTTGCATATGAGATATCATTCTTAATGTCACGCAGGTCATCTCCAACGAGATACACTGCATCCTCCGGCACAAGCTCTTTATCCTGTGTAAATGCAATGGCACTTACTGCCTGACTGCTTCCACCGCCAAGCTCATAAGCCGTCTCGCTTTTAAGGATAAGATTCTCCTTCTCAGTCATCTCCCATTCTTTCTGTAATGGAAGTCTCTTTACTCCATGGCTTTCAAGCATTGATATAAGCTTTCTTATCTCACCATCATATATATCCATCGGCTGTTTCTGCCCTTCCTGTTATTCTTTATGTGTATCCTGTTCTTTCTTTTTCTTTGTCTCACGCCTGTTCTTTGACCAGTTATAATACGCAGTAAGCGGCTTGATTAAAACTGCCGCAAATTTCATATCAAGATTAAAGAAATATATAACAAGAGTCAGAAGAAACAATGCAACGAGCACGATTGCTATAATAGCCAGCACTTTTAATACTATCATACGTTACTTCCCTTCTGTCTTGCATATTCTGCAGCACCTAATGCTCCCATAAGCTGTGGGTCTGTCGGAAGGTCAACTACATTAATCTTAAGCACCTTTTCTATTGCTTTCTTCAAGCCTTCATTCTTGGCACATCCACCTGTAAGTGTAACGCTGTCAGCCGCACCTGCTTTCTTAGCCATAACAAAACATCTCTTAGCAACCGATAACTGTATTCCTGCCGCTATCTCCTCCATAGGCTTACCCTCACCTACTAACGAAATAACCTCACTCTCTGCAAATACCGCGCACTGTGCTGTTATTGGAATCACGTTCTTCGCCGTAAGTGACAGATTAGAAAATTCATCTAAAGACATCTCAAATGCTCTTGCCATAGATTCAAAAAATCTTCCCGTTCCTGCTGCACATTTGTCATTCATCGCAAAATTAAGCACAGTTCCATCTGTGTCAATCGCAATTCCCTTAACATCCTGACCGCCGATATCAATAATCGCCTTAACCGATGGGTCAGTCACATGAACTCCCATAGCATGACAGCTTATCTCTGATATATTCTCATCTGCAAACGGTACTTTGTTTCTTCCGTAACCCGTACCAATCAGATATGTAAGCTCCTCTGCGCTGTTTAAACCGTCAACCTGGCTTACAGCCTCGTCAAGTGCATCCTTCGCACTAAGTACAGGATTAATCCTGCTTCTCTTAGTAACCGCAGCTGCGATTTTTCCATTCTCATCTATAATTACGCATTTGGTATATGTACTTCCTGCGTCACAACCACCGAAATATTTCATTCTGCTATCCTTTCCTGCCACGTATGCAGCATACACACTTCTTACCAGCTCTTAGAATCGTCAAAATCCTCAAGTGACGGGTCAAGCGGTTCTTCCCTGAAAACAGTTCTCATATATCTGTTAATCTCCGTTCTCATGTCTCTTCTTGTTCCATCCTCAGGACACATAAGATTGTGCGTTAGCCATATTAAATGAATTCCATGTTTTCTCGCTTCTTCCTCAAATAGACCATGATATCCTGACATTGATTTGCAACCCATATGAACATACATGATTACTATATCAATATTAAACATTTCGCAGAAACGCCAGAGTGCCTCTACACCTGTCTCATAACCGCCGTTAGAGCGGTTTCTCATAATCATGTTCTCATACAGATATGCAAGGTCTAACATTGCCTGGTGCTTATCCTCTGTGTTGACCATCCCTGTAGACACCATACTTAACATATCTGCAATAGTTACAACACCCCAGCAGTTAAGAAGCCAGATTGGGAGTGCCGTATAATATGCAGCCTGAACGCCCCATGTCATGGCTCTGTGGCGGTACTCCTTCGCCGCCATCTCTTTACTCTTATATGCATCAAGTGCCATCTTAGTAAGCTTCTTATCCATATCAAGGAATGCCTGATTTCTTCCACCGGCAGCCTGATATACACCATATCTGTAGAGTGCAAGCGTTACGCCCATAACCTGCGGATAATCTGTCTTGGAAATCTCCATCCACTCTAAGAATTCCTCTGTCTCTGCATTAAACCGCTTCATACTCTTAAAGAATGCATCCCAGTCGAACTTCTCTCCAGTCTGTTCCTCTATGAAATGGATTGCATTGACAACCTCTTCTGCCGCATACTCCTGTACGCTTTCCTGCCTGTGTCTTATTGGCACAGCAAGCTGAAATGTAGGAATCTTAAATGACCTTGCTTCAATCCCGTTACCCATAAGGCTTCCGTCACATGTCGTATTACACTGCACGGCACAGCAGCCTATAAGCGGGAAATCATCAGCCAATGCAACACCAAGCTCAGCTGCCGGCATAGGACAGACATCTGATGGCACACCATACTGGTGTGTAACGTCAACATAATAGCTTACTCCGTCCTGTGACATCATCGAGCTTGTATACACTGCAGGAACTTCCACTGACAACCATGTAAGGTTAGGAAAACCTCCCATCAGGGTACTCATCATATTTTCATCAAAAAGGACAATCTTGCTGTTTAGCTTCTTATCATTGCCGATAGCCGGGTCTGCCTTAAATATCTGTCCAAGCATCCCGCATATATCAGTAACGATAAGTCCCAGTGCCTGATGCGCCATTCTAAGCTGAGTTCCTCTCATGCCCTCGGTATGCCTGTCCATGAAATCAGGCAATGCAAGATAATTAATCATCCAGCGGTATCTGAAGAATCCCTTCATGTTATTAGGTTTTATTATAAATGTAATTAAAGTCTTCCAGTATCCAAGCCACCTTACATAGTCGTACCATGTATCCTTCAATCCGCGCCATTCTCTTCTTCTCTTCGGCTTTTTTGCCTGTATAGAATCTGCCGAGTGGCTCGCTTCCTATATTCTTAGACATATTTATAATTTCCTTCCTGCATTGATACGCTTAATCTCAAGACTCTCAACAAATGCCTGTATTCTCGTTCTTAACTGTCCTGAAGTTCCGACAGCATAAGGTCTGTCAATTGAAAGAACCGGATAGCCGTATTTTTCTTTCATGACATGGAATGCCGAAGCCCTCTCATAGCCCCAGTAATCACAGAATTTAATCTGCTGATATATAAGGCCATCCGCCTTATACTCTTTAGCTATTGCGTCAACATACTCCTGTCTCTCGATAATCTTTTCTGTATTCATGAATCTTGGACACTGTCCCCACTTCATATACTGTCTGCATATCTGTGTAAGAACATCCTCTGTATCGTTAAGAATAATCTCATCTCTTCCCGGAAGTGAACCAAAACAGAATCTGTCAGCCACAACCAGTGCGCCTGCTTCCTCCGCAAGCTTTATAAGCTCAGGGTTATCAATCTCTGAACCAACCATTACTACCCTTGCCCTGTAATTACATTTTTTATCAGGTTCACGCGTCTTAAGCTCCTCAAGTGTTTCTTCGAGCTTTTCTATAAGTGCCTCTTTCGGGCAGCAGTAGGTTGCAAGACACAGAACCGCGAATTCATACCCAGTAATTCTTGGATTATCTTCTTTTCTGTAATCACCGATGCTTCTTATAAGCCGGCTTATCTTATTCTGCAATTCTACTGACTTTCTAAGTGCATCATCTGATATGTCTATTCCATATGTATTATTAAGCGGTTCAAGCACATGAAGTCTCATCTGCTTAACAAAATGTCTTAACGCCGTCTCATCATTCTTCATCGGAACATCTGAATATTCCACAAAGAATTTTTCCTTCTCTATAAGGTGCTGTCTCTCAATATTCTCTACGCACCTGTTCATCTGCGCACATGCATCCGGCGCAATTATACAGTCAAGAAAGTTAAATCCACCCTCAATTGCTCTCTCTAATATCGCACGACATCCCTCACATAGCATACTGCTCATGTAATATGTACCCATCTCTATAGAACCTGTACGGGGTGCACGCAGCCTTACCGAAAAACTGCCCGGCAGATTAATAAGCGGCTCCGGTATCTGAAAACAGACTGCACCGATTGCAATATCACCTTTAGCCTGTGCCTGCCTTACAAGGTCGTTATTCACGTCCTCCAAAAAGCTTCTCAAAATAATACAGATTAGCTAAATCCTTCACATTTGCCTCCTCTTACAATATTCCCATATTAACAAGGGCTTTCTTTTGCACCCTCAACAATAATCGCATCATCAGGGAGATTGAATACATTTTCACCAAGAACATCTGCCTGCGCAAGCTTGGAATCGCTCTGTATTACTGAAAGCAGCTCAAGGCCGCCGATATCCATAAGCTTCGCAACCTCCATATCCGGTATTCTGTTAGCGATGACTCCGATTCTGTCATACATCACAAGCTCATCGCAACTTTCTTGATTGTCTGCACAACCTGGCATCCCTTCTTGCTTGCGTCAGTAACAAGCAGCAGATGTGTAACCTTCTCCATAACTCTTCTGTTAATCTGCTCTATTCCTGCTTCTCCATCAATTACAACATAATCAAACTTATCTGCAAGCATTGTGATAACTTCTTTAAGATATGAATTAATCTTGCAGTAACAGCCTGCTGTCTCAGGTCTTCCTATTGCGATAAATGCATATCCATCCTGTTCAACAACTGCATCCATTATCTCGTATTTGGCTTCTCCAAGTAACTCCACAGCAGTCTTGGTATCTCCGCCTTCAACATTCTTGATTACTTCTTTTCTTATATCATCTATAGTCTTATCAACCTCAACATTAAGCACTGTAGAAAGTCCGACCGCCGGGTCAGCGTCAATCGCAAGTATCTTCTTATCTGGGTGTGCCTCAACAAGAAGCTTTACAATAACTCCCGCTAAAGAAGTCTTACCAACTCCACCTTTTCCTGCTACTGCTATAATCTGTGTCTTCTTATCCATTATTGTTCTCCTTAAAATATTGCGAATTAAATTCTTAATTAAATTGCTGCACCCAATGCCCTTGCGCGTCTTGTCACTGCCTCAGCAGATAATGGTGTCTTCCCTTTCCTGCTTCCTTGGCTGAATACAATGCTTTATCAGCTTTCTCAAAAAAGCATGCTGTAATGTGTATCATTGTAATTATTCTCCATAAGTTCAAGACATCCTTCCCCTGAAGTAACTTCTATCAATTCAAATGTGAATACCAGTTATTAATATCCAAAAAATGCACCAACGCCATTCACAAGTCCATTGGCAAGCATTTCTAATGTTTCATCACTATGGTCTGAGCTTGCATTCCCAAGTTCCATATCAACTGACGGAACTTTACTGTATGATGTCTGTGTCAGATCTATCGCCATGCTTCCAGAACCATGAATCTTTGCACCTTGTCCACGAAGTCCGTCAACAAGTGATGCCCCAAGTGAATCATGCTGCGGCCAGTGGTCTGCCACAGGACTCATATTCTTAATTGCATCGGGAACTGCTATATAAAAGCATCCCTTATCGTATGAAAGTCCATCACCATCCCAGTGCAATGATATATGACAGTCTGCAACATTGTTACATATTACAGTTCTTGCCACATTATCAAGCTGTACATCTGATGAATCCCTTATCATCAGCACATCATATCCTTCTAACAGAAGTTTATCTCTTAAAATCTCTGCCATCTTAAGTGTTACTCCGCTCTCTGGTGTCCCGTCATAAAATGTCATTCCGCCTGACACCGCCGTTGCTGTCGCAGCGCCAGCCGCCGTACTGCCTCCTGTACTCTTAAGAGAACCATCCGGATGGCACAATGTTCTGACCGCCGAACCTCCTGCCGTTCCATGCCCGGCATTAACTCCGACAACAATGTTCTTTCTCTGACCTGACGCTTTATAAAGAACAGCATATCCATCACTTATAGCAGAATGGTCCGCATATTCCCATGTTGTATTCATATAAATGTGTTCCAGATTCTCATATACAGGGACTCCGGTATATGGTTCTTTCTGTCTTATATATGGATTCTGCGTCTCCTCATGCCCTGCATCTGTTTCAATCTGTTCTGTATTCCCTTCAAAATCGCTTGCTGTCTGCTCTGTGCTTTCTGTTTCTGCTGTCTCCTCAGCAGACTGACTGCCTGCATCTGAATCCTCGATTCCGCTTCCAGTCATATCCTGACTTGTTTCTTCAATGTCCGATTTATTCAATTCCGATGAAACATCAGTATTATTCTTTTTACAGCCTGACACCATCGTCACAGTAACTATCAGCGACATTATAATAGCTGCATATTTAGCAGCATTTGTCAATCTATTCATCTGTATCCTCCGGCCACACTGAACCTTCATCAAGTCCGTTATCAGTAAGCCATTTATCTTCTACTGTAATATATTTCTTAGCGCCAGCTTCATCAACAAGCATAACAGAAACCCTGGGTGTCTGCCCTTCTGCAAGTTCTTCACACCCATAATCTCCGTCAAATATCTGTTTTATCTTCCACATAACAATCTCCGTTTCAAATACTTAATGTTTTTATTATAAAACATTTTTACAAAATATGCTATAATATATCCATTATGAAAGTACGGAGGACATGATGGTGTAAGCTATGGTGTTGTATGTAACTGGGACGAGACATGTGGTGGATAAGTCCTGTCACTGGCGTAAAAAGTTACATTGGCAAATGCTCCGCCGATTCATTCACTGCTAAGAAATTCGCTAAAGTTGATGGTGATGATACCGACAGGGTGCTGGTGATAAAGTAATAATAAAATGGACTTTCCCACGGATTTACCGTGCAGAAAGTCCATTTTACTTTTTTATTTCAGTCTATCTTACCCCCAGATAAGCTTCTCCCAGAATTCCTTATCCCTGGCATACTTTAATATATCCTCTTCTTTTTCGTTATCGAGGTAATCCATAACCTTGTTGTAATCTGTCGGATTTTTAAAATCAATCTGCCACAAAAGTGTGCCTACTCCGTCCTTAAATTCCTTACATGTAATTCCCTGCTCGGTATATGCAGTAACTGTCCACACTTTCTCTCCTGATTCATCATCACATGATGCACTTTCTGTTGCACCTTCTGTCTTGCTTACACCTTCTGTTGTGTCTCCTGTAAGCATAAGCTCCTGAGACTTGCTAAGGCTGTCCTGTGCTTTTTCATTGGCAATAGCTGCTTTATGAAGAATTGTCTGATCCTCTGTTTTCATATCATATGTCCAACTGTTTTCTTCTATCCATTCTTCATCCTCAGTCTTTACATCAGATGCGAATCCATTGGCTGCTGCACTCTGTGCTGCGCTTGAAGCCGCATTTGCCTTCTGTCCTGCCGGTGCATTAGCTGCTGCCTTAGAAGCTGCTTCATTCTGAACTTCCTTAAGCTTTCTGATTTTATCCTTGATTGCATCAATATTCTGGTCAAAACTGTTTAAAAGCTTTTCCCATTCTTTGTCTGACATATCCCGCCAGTCCTTTTCCTCAAGATCGTCTGCTGTAAGCTCATACTGCTGTTTGAGCATTTCAATGAGATCTCCTACAAAATATCTTTTTACCCGTTGCCTCATTTTTCAAGTTCAATACCTGAGCCAGCCAGTGCAGCATTCCAGTTTTTCTTTTCAGTTAAAGCTTCATCCAGTGAATTGTATGAATATGCCATATCATCTGACAAATGTTTTAAGGCATTCCAGCTTCCCAATTTGTATGAACCTTCACTGGTTGAATCTGCATACTGGCAGTATGCAAACATTTCCACAGCACTTGCATTGGATGGATCTATCTCGGAAAGATTAACATCATAATCCCTGAATTCATTTCCACCCAGTGCAATGCTTACTCTTACAATCGTGTCCTCACTGTCCGGATTAATAATCTGGGTTGCCCTCATTCCGTAGCCGGTATCCCCCACATTTAAGAAGCCAATTCCTAATGATTTGTACTGGATATTATTGTCCGGCTTCATAGATTCTTCAAAACCGGTGTCACCTTTGCCAGTTTTGGTTGTTCTGAAACTGTACTCTGAATAAGCACCATACCTCATTTGTGTGTTAATATTCATGTATTCTCCTTTCTGCAGCCGCTCAGTCAGTCGCAGCCGCGCCACTTTCCAGAAAGGTCCAAGTGGCAAATAATAAAAAACGCATTCATCCAACAGCTTCAATCCATTGAATAAATGCGCCTTCCATGCCTAATATATATCGGCATTATTTCATATATCATTATAGTAATTCAGAATTTCATTCCATATTTTTTCAGGTCAACCCTGCCATTAACAACCTCAATTCCATCTGCCATAAGAAGCTCTGCCTGCTTTCCGGCTCCTCCAAATGCGAATTCCCCGGCAAGCTCTCCCTTCGAATTAACTACTCTGTAGCACGGAATATGTAATGGATCCGGGTTCTTATGAAGTGCATTGCCAACCGCACGCGCCATCTTCTTATCGCCTGCAAGCTCTGCAATCTGTCCATATGTTGCAACCTGTCCTCTAGGAATCTTATTAACAGCTTCGTATATCCTCTTAGTCGGACTGTCAGATACAAGGTCATAACTTTCCGCAATCATGCGTCTGATATCTTCATCAGGAACAGTTCCATCAAGAATAATAGTATTCCAGTGTTCCTTATTCTGATGCCAGCCCGCAATCACCGATGAATATGTACTTCTCCATAGGTCGCGCCACTCAGGTGAAACCTTCACATTAAGATTAATATATCCATTGCGCTCATATGTCCATAAAAATACTTTCTTACATCCTTTAACTCTTACAAGCTGCCAGTTCTCATCATGAAAAGGCGCTTCCTGATAAGTATCAGGAAAAGAAAGTCCATATGCAAGTGCTTCTTCCCTAGTCGTCATATTATCATTCCTTAGTTGTATTTATAAAAGCCTTCACCTGAAGACATTCCAAGCTTTCCCTCATCAATATACTTCTTGAGAATAGCTTCCATCTTCTTGAAATTATATGGCATCATCATCTTCTTAAGAAGTGGTGAGAATATTCCCGGAACACTCTGATACTGGTGAACAATATTATATGCAGTATTAAGCCCTACTGTATCAAATATCTGGAATGGTCCTTTAGGTGCTCCTGTTCCTCTTGTCCACGCTATATCAATGCTCTCAGGGTCAGATATGCCTGACGCATACAAATCAAGTCCGCTTAAAAGAAATGGAACCAGCATAGAATTAAGCAGATATCCGCTCTTTTCCTTTCTTACAGGAAGTCCAATCATTCTTATATCATTAGCAAACTGCATAACCTCATCAAAATACTTCATATCTGTCTGAGGCTGTGTCATTACTTCTGCCGTGTTATTCTTCCATATTGAATTAGCAAAATGTAATGACAAATATTTGTCTGGTCTGCCAGTATATTTTGCAAACATTGATGGAAGAAGTGTCGATGAATTAGTTACAATCACAGTCTTTTCTGGAAGAAGTGGTGAAAGCTTTTCATAGAAAGCAATCTTATCCTTTTCGTTCTCAGCCATAGACTCAATCACAAGGTCTGCATCTGCCACAGCCTTAGCCATATCAAGTTCAAGCTTGAGATTAGCGTATGCATTTTCAACCTTCTTAAGACACTCTTCCTTGTCAAATGTATCTTCATCCGCAAGTCCTGCACACCACGCATTCTTATCCTCTGCCATCTTCTCAATAGCTTCAATATAAGTCTGCTTAAGATGGTCAATCTTAGGCTGTGTTCTTCCAATAGACCCCTCGCTTCTTAACCAGATAGTTACATTAAATCCACAATATGCTGCCTGAAAAGCAATCTGGCTTCCAAGCACTCCGCCTCCGGCAACAACAACATTTGAATATTTCATACTTATCCCCTTTCTTATAAATACTCACTACGCCATAAGACTTCTAAATGGATCAAGCACATCATTTCGTCCAATCATTATGTCGTAATCAGGCTTTTCTGGCTCTCTCTCAATGCCGGTTCCGGTGGAATAACCGGTTCTTTAGGCATTATCGGTTCTTTAGGCAATGCCAGCCGTGATAATTCAATCCTTACATTCATTATTTCCTTATCCTTCTTGGCTGCTTTTGCCCCAGCCATAAAACCTTCTATAAATCCTTTATCTTCCTGAAGTCTCTTTAACTCATATTCAAGTTTCTGCTTGTTGTCATTATATTCTTTCTTCTTGGCATTCCATTCTTCAATAGCTGCACCATTTACAGCCAGCCACTCATCATGTTCCTTCTGCTTCTCTTCAACATCCTTAACCCACTGCTGTCTGGCTTCCTCAAGATTAACTCTCTCATACTCCCAAGAATCATGGTCTTTCTGGTATTCTGCTTCACTGTTGAAAAGATTAGCATTTGCCATATCGTCTGCCTTCTTAAATGCATCCTCAAGCTTTGAAAAATATGCTGTCTCCTGCTGTCTGGCTGCCTCTATCTCCTGTTGTTCCTTTTCTGTGACATTCTTTAATATCTCGTCAAGATGCCTGTTTACATTAGCAACAAATTCTTCTATTCCGGCTGCCACCTCAGCATCGGCATTCTGCTTTGCCCTCTTGAAAAGCTCATTATCACTTAATATGTAATGCTCATTATTAGCTGCAATAGCACTCTTTGTATTCTCAACACCTGACTGATAGTTAAAATGTACATCAAACAGATTCGCATACTCTTCTTCTGAGAACAGATTAGCAACAGGATACTTGTCCTTTATCTCCTGACGCCTGTCTCTGATTTCCAGTTCATATGTATTATCTGATGTATTTCCAATTACCTGAAGATACAGATTATCTGCCATTTCTCTTGCATTAGTGCATTCCTGCTGCACAAGAAGCTGTCCCCAGTATGCCTTTGAATTATCAGGTTCTTCATCAAGGACATGAAAGAAAAGCTTATTGGCTTTTTTTCCAGTTCTTATCTGAAATTGCAGAAAATCCTTCATCAAGCAGCTTATTGATATCCACTGGTTCGATGATTTCTATTTCTTCAAGTTCAATCTCTTCCGCTGGTTCAGCCTTTTCTGGTTTTGGTGCTGGCTGGTTAACTGATTCCTGCTTCACCACATTTGCAATCTCAGCCATTATATTATTAAATGTATCATCGTTTCCAAGCTGGCACACCTTCAGACCTGCAAATTCTTTAGGAATATCATATTCATCAACATCTTTATAACATGGAATAAGACATTTGTTCTTATTCTTTTCTGCTATCTCAAGATATCTGTTCCATTCATTCTTAACCCAGACATTGTTATAATCATCATATGATGTACCAAGTGCAAGCATAACATTTGCTGAATTAAGAGCTGAATATATGTATGGTTCACAGTCTGATTGTTTTTTTTTTCCTTTAAGTGCGGCTTCTGATAAAAAATACCCTGTATCTGGCTGATGTCAGCTTGTTATATAAATGTCCTGCTATTTCACTAACAGCCGTCTTATCTCCATTATCAATGACTATCTTAAAATCCTCATCGCTTTTCCCAGTTGGATCTTCAAGTCCCCAATTATCATCAAATGGTCTGCCTATAAATGGACAACCTACATTACATCCCATTGATATTGCAATATCCGGATCTGGAATATCACTAACCAGCTTACTGAGCTGTCCTTCTGCTTCCATATCTATATTATATAATTTCCTTCATAATACGGACAGCATCCTGATTAATCTGTGGTTTTGTTTCTGTACCCGCCGAATAACTTTGAAACACATCTGATGCCAGATGTCTTCCAAAAGCCTCAGCAATCTGACTTCTACATGAATTATGAACACAAATAAAAGCTACTTTTACATTACTCATAAAATGGACACCTCTCCTTTATACATTGCTCATTAAAATCTGTGAATCCACATTGCATTTGTTCGTATTGCAATGTTACTCCATAATGAGCATTCACATAATCAATACCATTCTTAAATGCTATCATTGCATCTCTCTTGCAGCATCTTGGTCCGTTTATGGTTCCTAATTCTCCAATTGCTTTAGAGGTAAACTGCATATGATTTCCCCATGTTCCATCCATTGAAAGCGGACCTGTTCCGTCGATGATTGCAAGTGCAGCACCTATAGATGTGATTGCTCCGCATATTCCCCATAAACCGCACATTGCCCCCGGCATCCGAAGTCCCTCTGCCATCAGCCTGTCCAATGCCTGTTCTAAGTCTATCTCTCCTCCTGCGTTTTTGTAGGCTACAAGCAAACTTGCACCATCTAATATATGGTGTTCCGGTCCATGAATACTGACATATTCCTTCTTTGCTATCTGTTTAAAAATGACAACCGGATTTGTTCCCCTGTTCTTTCTTTATATCTTTTACAATCAGTTCTGCTTTTTCTCTTACTGTCATAGAAAGTGATTAACCAACCACTCTGTGAGATATTTTAAAATACCCATAATCTGCTCATCTTGATCTTCTACCTCATCATTGTGATGTTCCATAAATTCATCAAGTTTATGTATAAATTCCTGATGTTGAACTTTCTGTGTAAATATCTTCTTATAATTAATAGATTCCATATACTGCTCTTCATCACTAAAGTGTTTTACTGTATAATTTCGGAGATTTTCTAATATTATATCAATCCTATCATATTTATCCGGTGTAAACTCATCAAGAAGCAGTTCATATGCCTCATCTGCATATTTAAATAACTGCTTGTGTTCTTCGTCTATCATATCTATGCCGATATAATATTCTGGTTTCATTTCATACATAAATTAATCCTACTTTCAGTTTATTTGTTTTATGAACCTGTTCAATACTATTCATAATAGGCAAATGCATTTCTCATGAATTTTCTATACTTTCTCGTTTTTAATATCCGAATCAACAAAACCTTTCTGCGCCATGTCATCGAGCATCTCACACGTTTTTTCGTGCGATAAACCTTTCTTATATGGTCTGTCCTCGGTTAATGCCTGATAAATATCAATACATGCCATAATACGTTCCGGTTCATTTAATTCAGCTGCGGTTTTTCCAAAAGGATACCCTTTTCCATTTAATTTTTCATGATGGAAAGCTGCCCAGTCTCGTATTTCTTCAAAATCATTAACCTCTGATAATATAAGGTATGTATAGCCAGCATGATTCTTCATTTTTGAAAATTCATCATCCGTAAGCTTATCCGGTTTTTCCAAAATTTCATTGCCTACTGCCATCTTCCCAATATCATGCAGTGCACCAGCCAGATACATTTTTTGCACATTAATAGAATCATATCCTATATATTGAGCAAAAATAGCTGCTTTTTCAGCCACTCCTATAGAATGTCTGCTTGTAAAAGAAGATTTATAATCTACAATCTTTGCAAAAAAATCTGCGACATTTTTACACGTTTTCCAATCGAAAACCTGTTTTTGTCTTGGGATAATCTCCCATAACTTCATTTCAAAAGAACTATCATATAAACACGTAAAAGATTCGAAATGTGTGAATGCATGAAGAAAAGCATTCACACATTCTGAATCGAATAATCCGTCCCTATTTTTAAAAGGAACTGACATATAAAATTCCAACTGTTATTTCCAGTTCCCGTGTTATTTCCTATAATATCAATGGTATCTGCAAGATGAATAATCCTTGCAAACAATGGGATTTCATTCCACTTTTTTTGAAAAGGACCTGTTCCATCGGCATGTTCATGATGATACAAAATCACATTTGACACATCTGTTTTAAATGGAATTTTAGTAATATTTTTTTCTCCATAAATACAATGAAGATTTGTTTTTTTCGGATAAATCTTTTTTTTTTTTACAATGAATGACGGAATCTCTTTTTCAGTTCTTCCGAAATATATTGTGTCAAAGCATTATCATGCAGTAAGGCACACATAGCTAAATCTTGTAACGCATCACCTTGAATTGCCAGATATTCAGCCATGCATACACTTATATAAGCCACTCTTTTTCCATGCTTATTTTTGATTTTTACCAACTCTGCTTCTATACAGTCCAACGCATAGGAACAGGCTCCTGCAAGTCCGACAATATCTATACTTAGTTCTTCTTTCATTGTTATAATCCTATCATAATACATTTATGCTTCTGAGAACTGGTCTTTGCCAACAGAACATAACGGACATTCAAAATCTTCCGGAATATCCTCCCACTTTGTACCAGGTGCAATACCACCTTCTGGATAGCCCTTCTCCTCATCGTATTCCCATCCGCAAACATCACATACATATTTCATTCGTTGTTCCTCCTTGTAAATACATTAATACACAGCCTATATTACGGTTATATTTGTGTTGTTCTGAAATCTTAATATGTATAAATGCTTTTAGCATTTCCATAATCCATGCAGGTTAATCAATATGCAGGTTACATGTTCACCATCGCAAAAGACAAAATCTGCTACCGGCTCCTGCCCTGGATTTAATTTTTTCTGTAACCGGTTTGACATAATCCCAATGATTCTCTTTTAACGACATTCCTGCCTTCCCAATTCCAATAAAATTTATATTCAATTGTTCTCTTTTCAAATATTGATTCATGTTTTCCTCACCACTTAAATTAATAGCTGGCATGAACATAATGTCAATATCATATACTCCATGAATCATGTGTGATACAGGAAGTATTGATTTTTCATCTCTCATAATCACTTCGCAAATTCTTTTTACAGACATTGCAATTCCATAATATGTAGCGTTGCTTTTTGTTTATAATCTCATAAGCACTGTTCTTGACTGCTGTAAGCTATTTCTGACATCTGTGTTTTCCTTGTGCTACTTGTAATGTCCTCGCATTTCACATTTCACTTAATGGAACACCAGATACATTGGCTGATGACCATGTTTTATTAACTCGGGCTGTTCCATGCTCACCTACTATACATGGTAATGATTTTTCAATGTAAAATCAAATCGGTTCGGTCCATTCGGAACTTCAACCTTTCTTAATGCACCTTCCTCTACCAATATATCAAGATTTCTATATACAGTTCCTTTTCCGATTGCAGGATATGCTTCTTTTATAAATTCATACACTTCATTTGCCGTAACGTGTCTTCTCATTTCGTATACGGCATTTCTTACGAGATCTTTTTGAATGGTATTTCTCCTACTTGTCATTTGTTCTCCTTATTAGGATTAATTCTTAATAAGAATTGTATACCACTATCATCCTGTTGTCAATATTAAGATAGTAATAATTCTCATTATTATAAAAGCTACCAAAGCAAGCATCTTTTATATTAATAACTATTTTATTTTGCGTTCAAATACATATTCTGAATCTGAAGATAAATCAGACCTAAACGAATATCCGAGTCTGTCAAATTTCTGAATCTCCACCGGATTTTCAATATTATTTTCTGCTATGAATCTGACCATTTCACCACGAGCCATCTTGGCATAGGTACCTTTTGTTACCAATTTATCTCCGGATAACTCACAAAATATAATCGTAATATATCTGTCCTGTGGTGTCAGATACTTTTCTATACATTTTGAGTATTCTTTTGATGCAAGATTAATGATAATCCTAC